>Ga0209489_100021_pt1:52500-87500 | contig 204752 bp, 118 predicted proteins | sample SiratrowhiteBW_FD_187527 | JGI IMG/M metagenome (GOLD analysis project Ga0209489, IMG submission 187527) | Root nodule microbial communities of legume samples collected from California, USA - Siratro white BW (SPAdes) (version 2) | ecosystem: Host-associated > Plants > Roots >...
GCTAGTCCAACTTCTTGAGCTGCCGAGATATTGAACAACGAACATTTGAGCAAGCTACCTTGCCTCACCCTGAGATGAGAGGGAAGGTCGATTTGACTCGAATCCTGGACCTGATCTTGAATCCTACACCGGTTAATGATGCGATGGGATCAGTTTTTTTTTCATTTTGCTGGCCCGCTCGTCCATGCCCAATCCCAATGGACAAACCTCTGATCCGCCCCTAGCTCTAGAATCCACCCGTCTTCCCCAGTCCCTGAAAGCCCTCCTATCCTTGGCCTAGCCCTCTTTCTCAAAAAAGAGTCTTAAGTTCAGCGGCTTTCATCATTGACGAAGACCTGCGCTAATAAGACAAAGAAGTGGGGAGTCTATGCCTTTTCATAAAACGAAAAGCTTTCAGTCCTTGAATGAATCAGTAACAACGAATTCGTGGAATGAGGGATCAAGAAACGGATAGGGAGGGGAATGGCCTTTCCATTATTGGTGGACCTTCCCTTGAATTGAACCGGTCACGGAGCTCTCAATTGAGTTGTTTAGGTTCTGGAATTCCATGGAGAGTTGGGGGTTTCGGTTCGAAGGTTATAAAATGTGGTGCGGGTTCATCTCTCTCGACCAGTTCAGGTTCAAGGGAAGGGTGATCGAGGGGACCCAGACTTTTGATCTCTTTCTTCTCTATTCTATGGCGGGAGGTTTCTTTCGTATCAAGAGTGTGGTGGGGAGGCCAGGGAAAGACGGATTGGATCGAGAGGCGATGCCTACTCTACTCGTTACCACTAAACGACGAAGCCAAGAGCGGAAGGAGGGACTTGAACCCTCAACCTCAGCCTTGGCAAGGCTATGCTCTACCATTAAGCTATTTCCGCCAGCAACGGTAGTGGCGAAGCACTACTGAGCAATTAACGTATCACTTGATACGGACGACTTCTGTTTTTCCGCCGGACCACACTCTTAACCCCCGATCGAGCTACGAGCACAAGTAGGTAGGCGGGGGGAGGGGCGGCTGCCTTTTCAATCAATCTCCGGCCGCTCAGTGCCGCTATTGGTGCGAGTTGTAAGGAGTCTTGGTCTCGAGTCGAGCTGGGGCGTCATTTCATTCTCGTAACGGGAGTGAGTGCACCGCAAGATCAGACAAGTTACTCCCTCGCCTCGCAGCGGTGGCATCTGTCTTTGAAGTTCAGTCATTTCCTAAGACGGCTCCTCTTATTCTACGAGAATCCAAGCAGATCCGGGAGCTGAAACATGAGTGTTTGTCTCTTTTTCAACTTAAACAGGAATGCATCAACAAAACAGCCCTTCCATATAGATCGTCGTGGCATGAACTTTGTCAAAAAATGAATTGATAGCTAACTCCTCTTCCTATTGATCTTGATTAGTTCCAGCTTGTTGAGAGTTCTCTTTTCTTTCTAGACCGTCTCCTGAAAGACCTGCTTATCCCGCATGTGCTTTCCCCCCACTCATTCAATCACTTGCTTGTGATTGCAGCCATTCCCCGAACGAAAAAGGGAGAGACGAGGGAATCGTCCGCTCCCGTTCATGTGACGAATCGAACATCGTTAGGTCCCGAATTCTGCGAACCACCGGACCTAGACCAAGATCTCCATTACGTCGTACGATATATCGATCCGAAGAACTTTCAGTTGTAAGTCATCCATTCTGCTCCTATCTAAAGTGATGCTAGGCTGCTTCACGCAGGTGCGCTTCGCTCGGCCACATGATGAACATGTTTTAAGCTAAATGTCGAGCGCTTAAGCGGAGCTTGTGGTCACTCGTTCCTCGCTTGTTCCAATCCTAGTAAAGAGCTTCAGATCCGATTCTACACTACATACGATATTTCCGGCCCTCACTAGCTCTTCGCTTGGTTGTACAAAGAGCATGCCCAAGGGGGCTACTACGCTCACCGCGCACTTGCATCACCACCTGAGCTTCGCTACCGCTTCGCCCAGCTCCTACGCCTACCACGAATCTTGAATCATCACGTGGCTGCTAAAGCAAGCTAAGCTTCACACGGCCCTGAGGAAGCCAAAAGACAGACCCTCTCACGGCCGAAGGCTCCGCAACACGTTGGAGAACTTTTAGATCCCGCCCTAAAACGCCCATTTTCCTAGAGTTCCGAAGTGATCCTCATTCTCACCGCAGCCTTCTTAAGCCGAAAGAAAGCCGGGCAAGAATCGCATTGGTAGTACGAAGGGGGAGCAGAATCGTATCTGGCAGTGGTTCTTCGGATCGATCACAGATTATCGGCCCCGTCGTTTGGCTTCCACTCCAGTTGACCTCTCTTGTTCTCCCCCCCCCTTACACAACCGGGTGGAGGACTCATGTAAACTTATTCCTTTAGGTCCCCGTTCAGGAAGGCATTTTGAACATCTAATTGGAACAGAGGCCAATCTCGATTCGCAGCAATAGAGAGCCGGAGACGAACAGACTTCATCTTGGCTACCGGGGCAAAGGCTTCCTCGTAATCTATCCCATATGTTTGAGTAAAGCCTTTACTAGCCTGACCTTTTCCTCCTTTCTCCCACAAAGCTTCCCTTCACAACCAGTCCCATATCCAATTAGTAGAATTCGAGATGGGGAGAGTCAAAATGAGACAAATGCGCATTTCCTATCTGAATCGAGAGGTATCAGATCGAAGTCACATAAGTCATGTATTATAATGAAAGTTATTTCCGGGAGAACAAAGTGGATTTATGAGCAAATTCTGGCATGAGAGGACCAATGAGACAGAACACTGTTGGATGCATTCCTTCGCTAGCAGGGCTTCGGCCCATCTCAATGGAAGAGTCTTCGGTCAGTAATCTCGTACTCTCGACCGGCTCGAACCACTACGTTATCCATGTTCCGGCTCATCCTATTCATGTCACCAGAACCTGTAATAAACCATCATTTCAAACCATCCTGTTACAGGGAATCTTTGGATATCAGTTCGAAGGGAGCCCCGGGTAATTTGATCAAACAAAGTATGTGATCGGAGGAAGGAATAGAAAGACCCCTTGTAATCTTAAACAACAAGGACAAACACAAGGTACAGAGACAGAGAGAGAGGCGCGACAGCCGCAAGGCACTTTTGCTTTGCTTTGATTTGATTGTATCGGGAGATGGGCTTGCGTATTAGTTGGGTTTGCTTCTACCGAGGCAATGTTCCGGAAATTAGGCTAAAAGAGCAACCGGCTGAGCACGAGGTCCCACATTGTCTCCATCAGCGGCTAGGAAAAAGTCTTTGACTCTTCTTCTAGTTAACCACTGCTTTAGACTATTCCTACTATGAATAGTTCTCAATCTTTTCTCGTCCAAGTCTTTTTTTTATAGTATTGTCTTATTAAGTATATAAAGAAAGAAGAAAGTCAAGCTTTCGGGAAAGGAGTGAATGATTTGAATACTTCTTCCTCTTTCCCTTCTTCTCAAGCTCTTACTCTGACTGGCGCAGAGAAAGTCTTACGGCCAGACGACTTAAACACAGCGCTCTGATCTCCGACCTCCTAGGACCCAAGCAAAGGATTGACTTCGCTAACCTCAGCTTAACCGAAGTCAATATTCTAACAGAACTAGAAAGGGCATACCTTGAATACAGATCAAGATTCACTCATGCACTCTGGAACTTACCTAGGAAAGCTAGCCTTAGCCCAAAAATAAAGGAAGGCAGCCGAAAGCCCTACAAAGAATATCGCTGATGAACAGGCCCAGGGGTTGTCAGTTGAGAAGGAAGTCTTTATTGAATTGATCATAGAAAAAAAAGGATAGAAATGGAATCGGTTGTTTAAGTCGGAAGATCAGATGTTTTGAGCGGAGAATCGGGTTCTGCTAAGCAGAAAAGCCTTCTTTCTCTAATTAATGGGTCGATTCGAAATTGGAATGGAGTTTGAGGCTAGTGGAGCAAGCATGAATAAGAAAAGGAAAAAGCCAAAATGAGTGGAAAGAAATTCAAAGCTAAGCCACCACCACCGAATAGAACCGACGAGTAATATCCTGTCCTTCCCTACCTACTGTATTCAAGCGAACAAGTGTGTTAAGCGAATCACTTTCCGCCAGTGGTACGCACTACATGAAATCAATGCCCAGACCACTATGTGCGTAATATATATATCTATCCTTATTGATTTCTTTCGCCTATGGAGTGTTAGGGTATTGCGAAGCTTCTCACTGGAATAGACTCGAGATTAAGCACAAGAGACGCTTGGGCCTATTACAGACAGGCTCGCAAGCTTAACACGATGAGAAGGTTCCCCACTTAACCCTAGTTTTCGGGTAGAGTAGTGGTCGCCATGCGCCCATCGGTTATAGCCGCTCGCTAGTTGGGGGCAGGAGACAGCCTTTCAGAGAAGAGAAAGAAGGTCTACTGGCCCGGTACGGTGTGGTTTTGTTGGATTTATCCGTCCGCGTACTTTCACTGGCCTTTTGAATCGATCCTGAAAGACTCCCCAAAAAAGATAAGGTTATCCGCTTCTCCGCTGTTTAAGCTCGAAATCTGAACTTTCACAACCACCAACAGGAAGACAAGTCAGTATGGGATCAAAAAAAGTCTTTTTCTAGTCAAGTTCCAGCTCTAGATAGGGAAGGACGACGAAAAGCACGAGTTTACTTTGAGGTAAAAAAAGCCGACGGTGCCTAATCTCCTCGGATATCATCGGCCATCGTTCTCATCGATGCGATGACCAGACATGTCACACCATCCCTCGCTGCCCTAACTCACCAATCCCTAGCATCTACCAAAGTGGTATCCTCTCACGGAGGCTAGTAAGTAGGCTTTTCTCATATTTGTCACTCTCCACCCAGTCCTCCGATGGAAGGGGTACTATCCAATTGTAAGTAGCTTGATTACTGTCTGGCCTTGATCCCTTGCTCATAAAAAACGGATATGGGAAAGGTTGGTGAAAGTGTAAACTAGTGACCTCGAAAGATAGGTGGGCCATATCCAGTCCAGAATGCATTAGACTAACTGCATTGGTACCGAAACATCTGATCAGGCCGTCTGGGGTATATGATATGACAGGTCGTTGTACTAATGATCGGTAGGTGGGACTGATACCTAACTCGGGTATCTATCCCTGTGGAGGGCCCCCATTCAATGATAAGATATGTCCATGGGATTAGGTATGAAATGGGCCATACCAACTTGTTGCTTGAACAAGTCCTAGTGGTAGGGCTCCTCATATGGTTAGCCTCCCTGACCCGTAGCGTAGATTGTGGAATGGGATTGGGAATCTATTTGAGTATGAACCGAATTTCGGAGGGGGTTCCAATTCATATCCGAGCGTTGGTGCACTTCCCATCTGTTCCCGGGCTTTGACGTAAGGCCTGTAGACCGAGCCTCATATCCCTGACTTCAGAGTCCTACGGTCTTCTTTCTTCTCCCTAATTCTCTGTGAGAACGAATCTTAACCCTTGCTTGGTCTTTTTCTTCCTCCTGACTCTCACTTGGAAGCAAGAGATGAAGACGTAAGCCTTCCTTATGATCGATCACCCTTTCCCGCTGGTCCAGTCCGTTTTTCTTTCTTCACTTCCTTCCGCTTAGCCGATAGTGGGAACTCTAATCATTTTTTGAGTAGGCATCCATGAAAGGTCTTCACTAGGGCTGCCTCTTTTCAGCTCTTTCTTAGGCTCTCTCGAGTGGGTTTGCACTCTGTTATGCTCTGAGTTTCTCTTATCTTGGCTTCTTTCTATGGATTCATCCTTGTTCTACGCTCATGCTCTTTCCATGAGGAAGACTTGCCCTTGATGATGGAACAACGGCTACCTCGGTCTCCTATAGCTAAACCATCATCAAGAGCCAGCCAAAGGACCCGCATGCTCGGATCTTGTATCAGGATTAGCTTCTTTCTATAGGAATCTATATCTAATAGGGAGAAGCTCTTGCGGAGATATTGCCAGAAAGGCGGGTGGTGGGAAGGATAGACTATATATATAGTAGATCCGACTTCCTCGACTGAAAGGTGAGCTACGGGGTCCAGGTTAGTTGATCTATTAAGAAGGTGAAAGAGCTTCCCTGGGCTTACAGCTCGTGAAGTGAGTCCGCTTTCTCCTTTATAACCCTTAATGCCTTCTAACGCATTCTACAAATCTTCGACTACCCTACAGTTAACAACAAGGAGAAAGGCAAAGGCTTTGATTCCTGAACCTCCCATTGTGCCATCCTGCTCTCCAAACTACAAAGAGAAGACACTTTCATAGACATCAAGAACAGCAGAGAATATCCGCCTTAATCTTTATATAGGTTGCCCCTCTTCTTCTCTCCTAGCTATCAGAATAGGAATCGCTATTCGTGGAAGAAGGACTCTCTCTTATGGCTTTGCCTGCCGCCTTTCACCCGCTTCTCTAAGGAAAAAGTCTAATGTCATGTTGATGCCATCAGAATCTAAAGGATTGATCGAAAGGCAGTGATTTCGACCTGGAGTGAAGCTTTGGCTTTCGGCGGCTATTAGATACGGATTGACGGGTTGACCTAAACGAGTAAGAACAATTGTTGGAACGAGATTGATCACTGAAGAAATGCTAGCTCCTTCTTCAACTCCTGGCCTGGCAAACTCCGATCAATCACTTCCTTGTCCTCTTACTACTATGGATGCCCCCTGCTCTTAGAATTCAATTGATCAAACCGTTTGATGACATAGAGACAGAGATTCCTAATATATTCTTTCTTGCAGCCTATAACAGCTGATTCTCCACTATTATTGCAAAGACATTCCAACTACCCTATACTATTAGGCTCCCCTCAAAGGCTGGAAAAAGAAAAGAAGTTAACTGTCCCGAAGAGGCAGACATATAGCTAACAGCTCCTTGCTTTGACGGGGATATCTAAACAATTTCATTGCCTTTCCTTGTTGCCCATGCGGAATCAGGCTCGCTGAGGAATAAGAAGTCTCGGTATGTCGAAAAGCGGATGCTCGTCCAATCAGTCCAAGCATAGACAGATCCTAGTGCTAGTGTCAGATCCTCCTTTTGATGGTGAATGTCGGAAATGCTGTTGAAAGATGAATCCTCTGCGCACATCCAATTCTTCCTTCTAAGAGGGCATTCTTCGATGCATCCACTTTGCTGTCTTATGCTTATGTTGGCATATTCTAATAAGGATTGCCTTATTCCGGATTCAATAGCAACTGGAAGCCTTTCCTTCTTGCTAAGAGCTTCTTTGCCTACTTCTATTCCTTTTTCATTTCCCATCCTTTCATTTGAATGAAGGAGAGTTTGTCCTAGCCAGTTTCCTCAACTCAAGGTCAGAAAAAAGCGGAAGAAGCGCTGTGCTAGTGAATCGAGAAGTCTTTCACAGTCTTATTTATTGAAGTGAACTTTCAGCAATAGCCGAGTTCATCGAAGGAGCAGAAGAGGGTAGAGGAGGAATCTGTCGCTACTGTAGTTGCTCTTTTGTCTCTATCTGTCGGTCCATTCCGTATTCCCGTTCTCTTAGAACTTAGAAAGAATGGCTCTCTTCCCTTGGCCTCGTTGTCTCTATCGATCTCACAAATCTTTTCTTTCAATAAGGACTAGGAAAGAAACTCAGAGGGTTTATCCCATGGATAGGTTAGTTTAAGGGACCTATTCACAAAAAAAACCTAATCCTTGCCTTTTGAACTCTTAATCAAAGTACAGAGGTGAAATGACTAAGATCTTGGTAAACCAGAAGAAAGAATCCAGTTGTTGAACTGGAGAGGCAGAAAAAATAGGGAAGCTTTCAGATTTTCCTTTCCAGAGAGGGCCAAAGCTAAGATCAATGGCTTGAGACAAGATTCCTAAAGGGAAAGCGGCTTATGCACTCGACTCGAATCGAAGAGAACTTTCTGAGTTTTCAACTTTAAAAAATTCGAATCTTCTATATTATTTGCTAGCTTACCGGAGTGGGATATCCGTTACTTGTCTCAGGTGCAGATGAAGAATTTTTCTCGAGTTAGGGGTTTGGATTCAATTCCTTCTTCTTTCCCGGCAAAGGTTGCAGCAGTCGGAAATGAGTTTGAATTAGATGGTGAGGATGCGGAATAAACTAACCAGAAGAGTATAGGTTTCACGTAATATGCTACAAAGAAAAGGATTTCCTAGCCCAAATCAAGCTAATCCCGGAAGTGACTTCAAGGTCTAGAAACAGATCTCTAACTTAACTCCTTCACCCGCTCTTCTTTCATTGATTTTTTATTTTTCGTCTTTTCCACATCACCTATCCATTCCATGACATTGAGAAGCAAGAGGTCGTACCCGTCCAGTCATAAAGAATCTGCAGTTCCAACAGCGGCACTAAGGTAGAAAGTTATAGGTTCACTTTAATTACAAAAAAAGATGGGATTTTCGGCATCAAGACTAGTTCTTTCAGTTGGTAAGGACTAACCAGTTCTGGGTACGGAAACAAGCCTCCTCGACTCAAGCAGGAAAGCCCGCGTATTCTTATTCTAATGTCCATTGGAGCTTATCTTTTCTTCCCGCTATCTGGCTGTTCTATTTATACGTCTGTTCCTCAGTCTGACTTTCTCATGCCCGGGTATCTTTCTTTTATCCTTTCGACTTCTGTTACAGTAGCTATAGTTGTCATGGCAATTACAAGGTTATGCAGGTCTCCTTCTCATTGAGTAGCCTATACTCTGGAATTGAAGTAGCGAAATCGGCCTTAGCATAGAACGTTTACCGCTTGCCTTACTAATAATCGGGAATCTAAACAGGCAACTATGAGACTAATTTCCCATTGTCCCGAGCAAGTTACTGCGTACCTGAAGTGAGTGTGCCCATCTTGGTCTCCTTTCTTTTTTTCTTTATTCATTCTTGGCTCGTAGGTCACAAGGATAAGGTCAAGCAACTTCTTCCATTTCTTAGAATTGGGCACGGTATCTCAAATAGACCATTGAGCGGATCCCCTGATTCTGGTTTTAGCAGGATCTTTTCTTGACACCGAAAGTACATCTTTGGGAAGACCATCAGTCAGGAATGTTGGGCATCTCGGCAAATCCACATATTAGGCAATGCTCCTTTCCTGAAAGCGATCGGACGGGTAGTTTAAGAAGAGCGAGAGGAAGGCCAGTACTCAAACATAAAGCTTTTACGCAGATCGGTAAACAAGAAGGCTTTGATGCGGGGATTCCCTTGTTAGAGTCAAGCAGGAGAGGGATACGGTTCATATGGTTATTCCGCATCCCATACCGGGAATTACTTATCCTAAAGGGATTTATGTACTTCCTTTTGGATGATTCATTTCATTAGTGGGAATAGTCCTTGTCTCTAACTCACTAGAGGCTAGGGTAATAAAGAGAAGAGGCCTTTTTTTGTTGCGTTGTGGTGATTTTCTTTATCCTTCTGTTTGGAGTAGTTTAGACTGGTCTAGAACTATGTCGGAGGTTAGCCAAGTTTCACACAGTAGTCAGAGTCAGGGGTCTTGGAGCCTTGAATGAGATTCCTTCGCTTCAGATAACTACTAGCTCGATGGAAGCAATTCTCTTGCGGTCTGCACTCTTGTCAATAAAAAAGTATGGGGATGGTGGACTACTTGACTGGGAAAGGCAAGGAGCCAAATATAGTCAAAATATCCCTATACCTATACCTATATCCAATTGTACGGCTTGGCAACTTATTCATGGCATAGACTGCAAAATGGAGAGCTTCAAGCCAATATTTAGCAGGTATACCTGCTTGACTTTTAAAATAAGAAGGCCGGGGCCCGACTGACCTCTATCAAATGTCGATGCTTACGCTCAGCAGTGCGTAAAATAGCCTTCGTGTTGATCCCAAACCCTTTCAATCACCGAGGTAGAAGAAGGGTGCTCTCCTTATGCAATCTCCCAAGTCGAAAAGTATAAGACTCCCATGCTGGGTTCCTGCTTGATCTAATTTTCTTGTATTTTAGAGACCCGTAGACATAGCACGCAAGGGATCCTCTTATATTATAGGGGAAATTGAAATCCTTATCGACCCTCAAATAAAAGCTTTCATCGATCTTAGGAGCTTAACCCATCGTCTGGCATCCCAATGATGGGGTTATTCTATCTGTGGGAGCAACTAAGTAAAAAATCATTGAATTGAACCGGGACTCCCTTTGTTATAAAGATATCGTACTCACCCCTTTTTAGTTTAGATAAAGTGAAGCACTAAGAGAACAAAGAAGATGGTGAGAGCGACGTGGGGCGCTCCTCTTTACCCAACATTTGAGAATTCGCAGTATGGTTGAACCCGGGACCTGATCCACAGGCCTTGGAACGACTCTCTCCCTTTTTAGCGCCGGCAGAAGTAGGTAATTAGGTCACCTAAGAACTGAAGTAGGGACTTCAGCAACTTCCTTTGGGGTAACTAATGCCACTCTTGGGTGAGAGACTCCGTAGTAGAGTAGCCCTCTCTCTTCACATAATGACTTTACCCATCTCTTAGTTGCAAGGTGGTGGCATTATCATCAATGAAGCGGTGCTCCAAGGCTGAAGGAGCAAGCAAGGGCTTCAGGATTAAGGCTGCACCGTCCGCTCACTTACCTGCTTAAGAAGAACTAGCAAGACCGTAGGGTGATATCCTTCCTTTGATGCTTGGCTCTGGACAGGGAAGAACCCGGATAAGACTTCAAAGTGAAAGGGCAGTCAGCGATGGTTATTGGTTTTGAGGATGTGATCGATCTTCCCTTAGTCTGATTCATGGTATTCCGGCATTCCTTCGTTGGATTGAAAGGAAGGTACAAAGAAGGGTTTGTCCATCAGAGGTACGGAAGGAGGAAGAGAGGGGATTTCCTTGTCTTCTATGTATGGCTGGCTCTCCTACCTGGGATCCCAACTATCATCCATATCCGTTTACCCTACCTGCTATCGACAGTCCTTCCACCTCTGACTCACTCTCCGGAGGGAGATGGATGGATCGTGCTAGTGCTATCAAGCCGAAAAATGACTGCTTTCGAGCGGTATTCACGGAAATGAAAAAGATGGAATGGTTGTAAACAGATTCGCTAGTTGGGTCAATTGGCACTCTTTCACTAGTGATTGTAAGCTAGGTGCCCTTCAATGACAGGAGGGGAAGAAGCTCTAACGGAAGCATCCAATCAACCGGGAATCCCACCTTTCAGATTCTACATCTGCTACTGCTGGAGTGGAGAATGAATCTACTACCTGTGCCAGCAAACAAATACTAAAAATAAGAAAAGGCTAGGTGTCCATGCCACCAACCAACTCCTGAAAGAAAAACAAGAGCTTACCCGGCAAACCACTAGAAGTTACCCATCGAGTCGAGCAATGATCCAATTGGAGAAGCAAGCTGCTCTTTGTCACCCCATTTCCCTCGGGACCAAGAACAAGCTCAAAAGAAGAAGGACTTATCGCAATCTCAGGTACAATGGCTAGTTGGAAAGCCTTTCAATTCAAGCCAATCTCTTGATTCACATGAATGTGAAACCGTTGCAACCGATCCTGCATACCAATCATCCGCCGCTTACAGTAATGGCACTAAGCCAAGGTTTCTATGGATTCAGTCCTGTGGAAAAAAACATATATTAGGGCAATTTAGTAGTGTCACCGGTCAATCCTTGGGACACTAGCGAGTCCGTCCTTAAAAGCCCTCAAAATTGGGTCCATGAAGCCTTAGATACTCCAAGCCTCCATCTTGATTGTCCTTGAACCTAGACCATGGAAGTATGGTTATAGTCCCATTCCATTAGTGGGATCCATAGCCTACGGGTCTTTCCCAAGCCAGTCAAAGAAGAAGGTTTTCGAGGACTACCCTAAGCCTACAAGTAGGCAGGACTTTCAGTTACAATGTCTAGGTTGGGCAAGCTTGGATGCCCCTACTCCCAACAAGTTGCTGGTCGGGATCGTGAAACTATCGCTGTTTGGTCATAAGGATAATCGTTCTTATCTTATTAGGTCAGGGGCGGCCGGCCCGGGGGTTACCCGCGATTGGTAATGGCATAACCAGAAGAGGAGTAGGGGAGACAAGGTTACGCGCTGGGTAGCGCAGCGCATCTGTTTCGGGTACAGGGGCGACGAGGGGTGCTAACCCGGCCACCCAACCCAGCAGGTCAGGGGCGGGCCGGCCATAGGTTCGAATCCTGCCACCTTTCTCGTGGATCATCCTGTCCTGTGGTTACCGGATGATGGGACAAAGCAGAAATTTTGAAATGAGCACAGCACGAAATGTCAATAATTTATGAATTCTTTCATTTATCGTTATTTCCGGGTCTTTTCGTTGCATTCACTTACAACAAGAAACAACCACCAGCGTTTGGTGCAGCACCTGCATTTTGGTGCATTCTTCTTTCTTTCCTTGGTCTTTCGTTCCGTCATATTCCTAATAACTTATCCAATTACAACGTATTAACCGCTAATGCACCTTTCTTTTATCAAATCTCAGGGACATGGTCTAATCATGAGGGTAGTATTTTATCATGGTGTCGGATCCCACGTTTTTATGGATTCCTTCTTTGTTACCGGGGTCGACCCCAAAGCCATAATGTCTCAAAACGAGGAGGCCATAGAGAAGTTTTGTATTACTTTGTCTCGAACTTCGTGAAGAACTCCATTCTATCTCTCCCTCGTTACGAACAAAAAAGTGGGGCTGCGCCCCAGTTGTACACTCCCTTCGTTCTACGAACCCTTGTTGATTCTGAACTTCGTTCGCGAAGGAACCGGACGTTTGACGGGCCAGCCCTTTTTTATGCGCCGCTTGACCCTGAAAGGAAAATGAGCTTAGCTCCTCTGGGTGCTAGGCGCTCCCGTGGTTCGCGAGAAGGAAAAAGAAGGACTCATCCTTTGTTGCATCTGGCACGAGATGATAAAGAGAGAGCTTCGTCTATCGATGAACAGCGGATTGACGGAGCTCTTGGCATTGCTTTGTTTTTCTCTCCTTTCCTATCAGCGAGTTCCGATCCTTTTGTTCGAAATTTCTTCGTTCGTACCGAACCGCTTGCAGAATCAAATCCTGTTCCACAAGATCCTATATCAGCTATACATCCTCCTTGCATTTATGCCGGAGACGTCGCCAGTGCTATGGGATTTGGATTATGTAGATCAAAAATGATGAATGGGATTGTGGCACTCCACTCGCCGCCAATGCGGAAGGATGCCGCCGAAAAGAAGGGAACGCTGCTTCGCTCTGCTGGATGCGTCGGATCCCGTATAACAAGCGAGCTTTTTACCAAAAAATTCAAACATGTGGTCGCAAAATGCTATCCAGCTCTCTTGTTGCGTAGCAATAGAAGCCTGCTCATGCTGCTTTGGCGGCGCTTTTTCGCCTTCTCTTCGCTCTGGACAGGAGCGCTAGTGGACACGGGGGGGGAGCAGGCGAAGCGTGTCGTTCGTAATGAACAGAAAGATACCACTACTTCGCCTCTTTGTTGGAGCGCCGGCGCGAACACAGTGGTATCTGACCAGGACCAGGAACAGATTCGAATTTGGATCTTGACATGTCGGTGGTTTTTAACCGTGGGCATCATGCCAGGAAGTTGGTGGGCTCATCATGAATTAGGTCGGGGTGGCTGGTGGTTTCGGGATCCCGTAGAAAATGCTTCTTTTATGCCTTGGGTATTAGCCACAGCTCGTATTCATTCCGTAATTCTACCCCTTCTTCATTCTTGGATCTCGTTTCTGAATATTGTGACTCTTCCATGCTGTGTCTCAGGAACCTTTTCAATACGGTCCGGATTGCTAGCTTCCGTTCATAGTTTTGCTACAGATGATACACGAGGAATCTTTTTATGGCGGTTCTTCCTTCTAATGACCGGCATATCTATGATTCTTTTCTCCCAGATGAAGCAGCAGGCATCGGTCCGTATAACTTCTAAAAAAGAGATGGTTGTGGCGCGAAGTACTCTTGTGCACCTCCGTCACTCGGCTCGCGCGCAACCCCGCCCCGTTATGTTATGGAAGAATTGAACTTATTACCGGGCTGGTTATTCAGAGCCAGCAATTGGCTGCCGGATTTCGTCCCGCAACTATCAGAAGATCGGGGGTCACTGTGGCGTGGCTGAATGTAGAGCAGTCCGCCCCTACTGCGTTTGATCAGTCAATTCTGGATAAGTTCGGAAGATGGTCAAGGTAGCTTGCTTCCAAGCCACTGCACTAGATGCGCATGTAGTCGGCTCAGAATGCCTCTGTTCTATACTAAAAGACTACTTTGGATGAATGGGTCGTTCTCTTACTTGACCATGGCATCGCCAACATGAGTCTGTCTTCGGTGGTTGATAAGCTGCTAGTTGGTTTTTAGTTTAGGGCTTGTTATTTCCTTTCACTTTTCCCAACGAGGTGGAGGGCCATCGCAGAAAGTAACCTATCCCCTTCCGAAGACAGGAATTGGGTAGTAGGGGGCGGCACCCTTGGACCCCAAAAAAGGCTTTGACCTGCTGGCTATTGGAAAGTCTCCGTTTACCGCGAAGTGAATCAAGTTGGGGGGCAGAAAGGGATGCCAGGGACAGAGTAACCTCAGGGTTCATTTCATGCCCACGGAAGGAAAGCAAGAAAAGGTTCCGAAGTGAAGCCCTTTGACCCAGTGCTATCTATGTTAGGGGACTGGTGGAATGAAACCATATCGAATAGGGAACTCGTTCCAGTACCGCTACCGCTTCGACTGCGAGAAGGAAGCCTGATGAAGAAGATGAATGACTCGACTCGCGTCTGGGAAAACCTGATCTGGTAGGGAAGACAGACCTTAGATGGCTCAGCTTCGACCCATTTGGTGAAGTAATCGGTAGCTACCAAAAGAAAGGCATTCTCTTGGTAGAAGAAGGAGATTACAGGCTCGGGATCTTCTAGATTAGGGATCCAAGTACCAAGCGGGCAAGAACGCACGGATCTGTAGTACGCCATTCTAGCCTCAGGAGTCGGCGGAGAAGAGTTCCAACTAGGCAAGTCGTTCCTAGCCAAAAAAAAAGTAGGTAGCCCCACGAAACCTCTTATTCCGGTCCTTAGGCTAACTACGACTACTCCGGAATTGCGGCGTTTCCGCTGTTGGAAGAAAAAAAGGGATAATCGCCTGTTGTCTCTTTCCTGACCTACTCAATCGAAAGATGCCCACAATCGGATGCTAGTCTCTAAGTCCCTGCTTTGACTGTGCCTTATCTTAGGGCACGTTACCTTAGTTTAAATCCATAGTTTACCGCTTTACCTTGCAAAGACAAAGACCATATTTGTCCCACCCGGGGATCTGACCCCCTTGATCCTCCTCTAGGATTCGCGCTTGAATAAGCTCACTCGTTTACCCGGTAGCTCCGTTCACAGCTACGTTCCTAGCTCCAGTTTGACTTTAGCTACGAACTCATAACTACTAGCTCTCTGAAGACATAAACTCATTCATAACAATGTCAGCGCATCGGGATTTTGGTTTCTAATTGGTCCAGAATAGGCCCTCCATCCGCCTATTATCTTACTACCGTTTGTTTAACTCAACAACAGCAACTGTACTTGGCTGTAAGTACACAAAGGTGCGTAGCTTGTTATAAATTAGCTGGCTTAGAGATGAGAAGACTTATTAGTAGTTCTCTTACATAACTCGGGCGTACCTGCTTGCTTACCCGCTCACTCGAACAAGAGCTCAAAGGCATTCAGGCATCGCAGCGACTAGTCTTTTGCGCTAGGAGTTCTCTTATAATTGAGTTTCGCTTTCATTTAGGAGTGAAAAAAAAGGAACATCTTTATGAGATGAACGTAATCTATATCTCTTCTTTGGTTAGGAAAAATGAACTTGCTGTAGGGGCCTTAACATCGAATCACACATAGCGAGTGTTTCTTTCTAGTAGCTGCTTCACTTTAGTAGCCATTTTGTGTAGAACCACATAACTTGCTCGGAAGCTATTGCATTGATAGGCAGAGCTTACCGGTACAATAAAGCAGGCAATTGAATCCTTCGCAAAAGAACTCATTTAGCTTGAGCGAGTGAAATTTTCATCATTCCCTAATCAAAAACAAAAGCAAAATCCCAAATAGAATGTAATTGCCCTAATGAATTTCATTTCGACTTTTACGAAAAAAAGAAGTTTGTCTCAATCTAAAATCTTTGACTGGGACTGGTCCTCCATCATTCCCCTCCCCCCCCCCAGCGCTAGGTCCTAAGAGGCCTCTTCCCTTTCTTCTTGTATGAGAAGAGAGGGAGACTACACCTTCTTCTGTCGGAATACGAAGAAGAAAAAAGTGACAGATTTGTCCATCAGTAATGGGGATCACATTGGTGGGAATATAGGAAGCTGAAGGACTCCAATTTCAATGTGCCCAATTTCAAATAGTTGTTTTTTATATATATAGTAGAAATCTTTTTTTAAAAGTAGATAGAGGATGTGTGGGCATCCGCGCGACACAATTCCTCAAGCATCTGAGACAGTTTATGGGAAGGATACTAAGTTTGCCTATTCGTAAGGATTGACTCCCCAATCCAATAATGAATTGCATTTTTTTTCTCGCCAAAAGTCCGCGGCGGAATCCAATTGCGCCATTCGATCGACAATCTGCCCTTTCTTTTAGTTGAGCGATCGCTCGCGCTTCCTCCATAAGCAGCTTGTCCGCATTTGCTTGAGGGAATGGGCGTAATCGATACAGAATCCTATCCTCCGCCGCTTCCGAGAGAGCTTGATCCACTACCTCCTTCGGGTGGTCCGATGTGGAGGAGGCAGGCTCCGGCTCAGCCGCTGGAGGACGATTTAAGTAAATGTCCCACCGAGGGCAAGGTTTTGATGAGCTTGATTCCCCGGAAGTCCCCGATACACCCACAATTAGAAAGGGGAAAACAAGATCTCCAAAAAGAATGAATACCCAAGCGATTAAGTAGATAGATGCGCAGGAAATAAAAAAAGAAGGAAATGCAAAATAGAAGGGAGAGAAACACAAGAAAGACACCGTATTTCTAAACCATCATAACAAAAACGGTTCAAACATCAAAGAGGTTTTCCTACAAGGACCAGATTCTGACCTGTTATCATACTCGCGGTTCTTCCGTCAGATCCGATAGTCCTTGCTAAAGCTACTGCGATCAGACAAGGAAGACAGCGAAGGGAAGAATGGAAATGGATCATTGTGCTATCTGGTTTACCCTTTATCCCACTTATTCCTTTCCGCTACCCTTTCTTTCTTCTTTCTTTAGAGCAAGAAGCGGAACTATAGAGATGATATGAAAGTTTTGTCTTACGAATCGGAAGATGTCCAACAGCCACGAAGGAAGGTTGCTCCCAATCTTCAAGTTCTTTTTTATTTTGAAAGCGAAACTACGACATTCACCGAGGTTGGCACAGGGAGCCGCTCCGAGTGTGAGAATCCGATGCCGGGGTGATGGGAGGGGGGTAAGAGAAGCGAGATTTTTGTATGCACGAGGAAAGAGGAGATTGTTAATAGAAAGCTAATAAGCTCTTTTTGTTTTTGGGCTTCCCCTTTTTCAATAACCTCCTAACTTCTGGAAAGCCCACTGCTTAAGACCCTCAATCGAAAGGTCAAGGATTGTTCGTGCTGTTCCGTATATAGATAAGACCATCTCCGGTTCTTGGAAACCCACCGCTCTGCTTCTAGCTATTCGGATAGACCACACCTCAGAAAGAAAGTCCGCTATTCTATTCCATATCATGGCAGCAATCCCGGGAATGGGCATCCATTATCAGATGTCTAGGCACAAAAAGAGAGATATGCCAGAAAGACAGGATACAGGTACTCTACGGGAGAAGGGATTGGATTTGGCACGCTGAAACCCTAAGTCCCCTGTTCCCTTTCTTATGATAAAAGAGATTGTTGAGTCCAATTGTGGGTGGAGAAGGCGTCTATGCTTGAAACTGATCCTTAAGATTGGAATCGTTTAGCGTCTATCTATTCCGTGTATTCTTGTGAGGAGAAGCCCCCTTTCCCTGCTTTCTAGATCTTTATGACGAATAGGTTTGATGATTCCGTTGTCTCTCTTTCCTAGGCCTGTTCCAGGTGCCGGATCTAAGCTCCGAAACCTGCTTTTCTTAAGCCCGACGCATTACTTGAATGGAAGGCACTTTCAATAGTAAGCTTATTCTATGTCCTCCTTCGCTTGACCTATTTGAATTGAACTAGAGCTTTCTTTCTTGATTGACAGACAGACCGGATTTCAAAATTCCTATTGAGACCCTTGACGACCTACCAGATGATCATCCTAGAGTTCCCTCTAAAAAAGTTTTGTCAAAAGACATAGACCGTGGCGTGGCATTAGTTCTAGCTCTCATTTCTTGCTATAGCTAACTGCCCAGACAAAGAAGGTCAGAGAAGGCTCAGGTATGATTAAGTCTCAATCGATTCTCACTACCGAATCGATTTCTCCCAAGGCTAAAGAAAGCACTGAGCCTGCTCCGAAAATGCTGTGAGAAAGAGGATCTGTTGGTTTAGGAAAACTATCACTTTTGGTTCATGAAGAAGCGGCCCCTCCGCATCAAGATAGTCAATCGATAGAGGTGTTGGGGTATTATTCCTAAAATAGGTTATAGGTGAAATGACTCTCATTGGTTGGAAGTACCAAAGACTCCCTAGCTCCCTGAAAACAAAAGAAAGTAAGAGCATCTTCTCCTTCAATTGCGCTAACAGCTCAAATAGCAACGATGGTAATGACGATAGCTTTACAGGAATTGCTTTCTTTAGGGATTCTATTTGAAAACAGTATAATGCCACATCTTACTCACTTCTTCTTCCTTTTCTTCTTCATGTGCAAAAGCCCTTCCACTATATGCAAGCACTTTTCTTGCTGTAGAAAGTCTAAAGTATCGCAAGTAAGGCAGCAAGAAGAAGAGGAGGCTCGGCCATTAACAGTTGCGTTAGAATTGCCTCTCCATCCGCCGCTGAAGAAAGAATCTCACCCTTCCGCTGTCCCTACTATTCGACATTTCCCGGAGGAGTCAATCAGTGAGGGAGGGAAGATTAAAGACTGAACAGCCTTCCAACTCCATTCTCTATCCTCCAAATCAATCGCTAATGTATAACCTTTGAAAAGCTTTCATTGGAACTTCCCCTTTCCCGATCAATAGGCTGTTAGGGCTTTAGCCCAAGAACCCGATGCCCATTCAATAGAAGAAGTTGTTCTACCTTCGGAACCTGGTTATGAGATTCGTTGTTCGATCTTGAAGCAAGCATTTATCGTCCAGCCGGAGGAATAGTCGTTATTTCACCATTTGAATAACCTTGAAAAAAGCCTTCCTCAGCAGAGAACAGAGAGGTACTACCTACTTTCTTCCATTTTCCTTTTCTGACTGCTGTCTTAAACCTTTCTACTTTAACACAGGCACCTAATACATCAGGGACAGAAGTTTGACCGAATCTTGCAGCACCCCAACCACCTTTGTTTGGAGGAAAGCCAGATGGGACCAATTGAGGAAGCAGATCCAATTCCAACAACTGAACAAATTTTTGTTCAAGTTCCAAGGGCTGAGCACCAAGAAGAAATAGAGCATCAACCCGAGGAAATGAATCCTAACCGGGATGGGATAGAAGGACCTCTGATTGCAGAGCCGGAAGCCAACCATGGGGAATCCGTGACACCGAGCAATGATGCTCAAATCGCTCCGCTGCAACGACTCTCATTTCAGATGAGCATTCTTCTCAAGTTGGCGAAGGTGTCCGATCTACTAGCTCTACTCCAACCAATCCGGAGACTACAAGACCTTCACCTCAATCTCCACCGGTTCCCACTGAAAGCAAAGCATTACCTAAGGTAGATCATTTATCTCTCAAAACTCCTTCCAGTTTGCCATAAACCTTCTTGGCTAACTGTTGACATCATCTTCAATCTCAGACTATTGGGATTGGAGCAAGAGTGGAATGGAAGAAAGCTGTCCTTATCTTCTCCTCCAACCGGTACCTCCTCCCGACATGAAGGAATGCCCGATAATCGGGGGCTGGTATGTCCTTTCAGTTCTGGTCTGGGGAACGCCGATCAAAGAAAGCACTCCTATACTGCCTGGTGTTGATTCGGCAATTTGCGTTGGGGAGCTTTGTCATCTCAAAGAATAAGCGGATCTTCCCTTGCATGCGGATCTGAAAGTCGTGGATCTCCTGATGGCCGGTAGCTGCTTTCTGCTCTCCTTATTAGTGCCAACCAACTCCGCTAGGTATAGGTAGGGAGTCTTCTACAAGTCGCATTACTGGTCGATGACCTTATTTTGGAAGCAGTCGAGATGCCTGCCTTTCCTGGGGGAACCCTTCCTTGCATTCTATTATTGTATTCGCTTCAATCGCTCCTGAATCGGCGGATCAAAGATCGGAATACCAGCCTTTCACTGCTAGAGGTGGATTGGTTAAGAGGCCAAATGCTATTTGCTTGCTTCTCCTGTTCGCTCTAGTTCACCTGGTTTACAACGGTCTGTTTGCTAGGTTTTTTTTAGACAAGGGCTAAGGGCGAGTCATCCCTCTTAGCAGCTCTTTCCTAATCAATCAGCTTTTGTGCTCTCCCAAAACAGCGGAAAGACTTTTCAGAATTCCACCAACTACTGATCTCATGAAAGGGAATACTTTGATTTAAACAAGACTTTCTTTCTCTTGCACCACGCCGGAACGTATGGACACTGCCGAAAGTTAAGTAAGAAGGAATCGGGGTGGCTAGCTTTCCTGCTTATGTGCTTGTTATTAAGAAGATAGAAAAGAGATAGCTATCTCCCGTAGGCTACTCTTTAGAGCGTTTCACTCGTTTAAGGAAGACTAAGACAACAGGGTTTACGAACAGGGGTTATTCCCATATCTATATTATATGGATGTTACTTTTGTGCTTCATTTAGTTTTGCGTATCAGTCAAGTTTCAGGTCTGTGCCTGAGGCCTGGACCAGAAAGCTTTCATGGCGGGGGCAGAAACGGAAGCAGGTACGAATAGAAGAAGGCCCAGAATAGCCAAGCCAAAGGGGTCCAATCAGTTGCGTAATGTCCGGTATCGGGAGTCTTTTAGTAATCCACAGATTAGGAACCGAGTGGGGAAGTGAGCTCTACTCTAAACTCTAAAGGCTGCTCTGCCACCTAGGGGATAGGAAACCTATTCCTTTTAGTCCGATTCGCCTGCCTCGAAGACTGGCATTAGGCCCCTACTGATGAATGATAGGATTGATTCAAAGCAAAGGAAATGGTCCCCTCTCCGCTACGGGGGATGCTATAAGAAGATAAGCCCCTGGGGGCTAGTACTTACTATTACACAGGCTAGTAGCAGACAACCCTCAATTACATCGACCCTTGCAACAACCAAAAAGCAGTAAGCCTTCCTTCCTACAAGGGTAGGGTTTGGATTGGAATGCTTACGGAATGGAAAAAGGGCTAGGACGAAAGGGCCAGCATGAGACATAGGGACTACGGTATATACGTAATAGCCGGACTAAGAGATTAGAAAAACTAGTAAAAAAAAAAGGCAATAGCCCCTTCCACAACAAAGAAAGTTTGCAATGGGGATAGACCTGAAGCCTTCGCTTTTACGGAAGACGGGATAGTACAGTACGGTAGTAATGGGCGGAATAAGTAAAGTAGGCTGGCTGGCGGGATAGAGGGAAAGAGAAGTTTTTTCAAATAAAGAATAAAATGAAACCTTACCACAATACGACCATCGGGGGATGAAGATATACCATAAAGCACATGAACTCGATCTACTAGACGGACTAAGAGGGAATAGACGGGAAGCAAGCATGGAAGCACTCAAGCTAAAGCAAATGCACCTTACAACACTTCGAAAGCTAATCTAATGCAAGGTGAAGGTACCTCACTAAAGGGGCTAGGGAAATTATCCTAGACAAGGAAGAAGATAACCTCGATCGGACCTTAGTCTGGATTCGAAAACAAAGAAGAAACAGCTTTGACATTGGCAAGTCACACATTTTATCCCTCTGAGTCCCTGTCCCCGAGTCTCAAAAAAGAGATGTACGATTCGATGGGGATAGAAAAGGAAACCCATAACCACGCTTTCACTTACATGAAAAATTGAAACAACTAACGGAAGAGGGAATGCACCTTTACCATAGGGCAATGGAAAGAATCCGCGTAAAACAAAGCGGTGGCCTATGCCCAAAAAAAGAGGGAGAGAGATCTCTCGTCAGGTCTTGGGTAGTTTGCCGGAGGTGTGAAAGGTGGGCTTCACCTTTTTCTGTAGCCTTCTAAATAAGGTGAGGCCACCCTATCAGGTATGGGGTGGAGGAGGAGAGCGTGTATGTGGGCTTCTTATACTGGATTACTTTACTGACATTCAAAACCGGTAGAGGATTGGGAAGGTTACTAATCTTTCGAGTGCGGCTCTATGCAAAGGTTATTCATCTTTCCCTAGGGTGCTTAGGAGAGATTATTATGCCCTGCCTACGTCTATTCATGCTTGGTCTTCTGAGAGTTAGGATGAAATGCGATCCATTCAAAGTCTGAGTTTGTACAAAATTCCTTCCTCACCAAGTAGTCTCGTTGGTCTTCAAAAGAAGACAGTCGAGCTAGGGGCGGCGAAAGCTTCTTCCGGGAACGCTATTTCCCGGCCTGGGACAGTTGGTTGATTGGATAAGAGGGGAGATCCGCGAAGGGAGTCTAAAATCAGAAAGTAATAGGAAAAAATAGGGCTCAATCTGAAGATGGACGGTCTTTAGGCACTCGTCCCTTTATATTATTTATATTATAGGGGTGGGTTCAAATCATTCTATATGAGGAGCCAGTTGAGATTGAGATATCAAAAAGTGGAGTCTTTCACTTAGAGAGTATCCTCGGCTATAGGTCTTCCGGTCCGGCTTCCTAAACCACTTGGTCCCGTTCTATGCGCATCTCGGATTCAACCTGCACATATCACTCTACTTTCTTTCTGGGAGAGCCAATAGAGAACTCAAGGGTATCAACTTTTGACTCGACTCGTTGGTTGAAAGAGTCAAAGCTCCTGACTAGCTTTAGAGCACACGGCAATTGGTACTACTTCGCTATCGGTCACCGCATTGAAAGCGATCTTTATACGTTAGGTAAGTTAGCGGCGTAATAAGCCGGCCTTTGAAGAAAGAAAGACCGTTCCATCTTGTTCGAAAGCGGTCCACTCCGGAAGTAGTGGTGGCAAATCTTTTGGATGGACTTAAAAAAGAAAACTCTTTTCATGGAAACGAAAGAATATGAAATGAAGAATGACAGGGCTAGGTAAAAGGTGCATTAGAGCAAGTCACTTATTATCCCCACCCAAAGGAGGTAAGGAACTGGGACGGAATGCGAGCCAGAGGCAGTACATCCTTTCCGGTAAGCAGTACGTGTGGGTGTGCTTATTTGAGAGTCACCAAGTAAGTAGTAGAAATGTTGAAGAGGAGACAACCCGCTCTTGAAAGACTATGCGCGTCGCGTGCTCGATCTAGCAATTGTTTTGATGAACTGTCATTCAAAAAGAAAGAAGAGAAAGAAATGGAGGGTGGCGCCTACATAACAGGTTGCTTGCTTACCAAGCCATCCTGGCTTTTCGCTCCTCCAGTTCGATTTTTATTTATTATTATTGACTTATTATTAAAAAAACTACTAACTATCAAAATGAAAGACGATCGATTATCTACCCAATAAGATAGAGAGTCCCACATACGAGAAAAGGTCACAAATAGAGTTGAACCAAGTAACATTGCAAAGGCATAATGATAGTAGGGTCGGGATATCCCCGCCCTCCGAACCGGACGTGAAGGTCTCCCCTCATCCGGCTCTCTGCAGGGGAATCTCCACTCACTGCTTCCCCTAATATCCTCCCTTTACCACATCATGGGGGTTTACAGGAGATCCCAGAGGCTCGCTCGGAAAGGCTGCTATACCATACCTTTTGACTCCACTCTACTCTAGTAGTCACTGGACTCACTATAGTAGTCCGTCCGGCTGCTCTTGCTGAAATCATTACTCTTCATTCTCCCGTGCTCTAGCAATTGCGCTCCCTAGACCACTACCATGTAGTTAGGTAGAGACAATCAATCCGTAGTGACGGGAATCTGGGGATCCCTATCCATATCAAAAATTAATTTATAATATATATATAGAGAAGCTACCTTTCTCTCACTCAATAGATGTATCTGGTTTGGTACGGTACAGTACAATACGAGACGATGGAATGCAATGGGATGGATGGTAGAGGGCTGCCTGCGCCCAAAAGCGATGATTCCCCTTGTCCATAGGGACCTCGTGGCATACAACCGAAACGACTCCCGCTAGATAGCCGCCCCTATCTATATTTTTACAGCCTCGTGGACGGACTAAAGAAGGGAAGTTACAGAACGGGGCAGTGAAGGCTCGAGAAGTAGACAGCAAGCTTTTCTCAGCCCCCTAACCTTTCTATTATTATTGAAGCGCTAGCGCGCCCCTTTCTCTAAGAGAAAGGGGCGTAAGCACTTCACTCGCTAGGGGATGGGATTCATTCACTTGCATTCCTGCTAGCACTACAAAAAGCTCCGGTCTTAACGCCCCTACTACTGCTGTGCAGCCTTTCCTCGGGTTCGTAGAGTCGGGTTTCCCGTTTACCCACAACGGAGGACCCTACCAGACCAGGCAGGCGGCCACGGGTCATAACGCACTCTTCGCACAACAAATCCACTTTGAAGTTGACTTATCCGCTCGGCCAATCGTCGGAATGTGTACGATATACCATAAGGGCCCAATATCTCAATAGCACCTTTGTCTAAAGCTTCGAATGAGACTTCATATCCGAAACGCAGGAACGATCTGACTAGAAAGTCATTCAAAACTTGATCGAAGAACCAGCGTTTATTGAAGAAGCTATAGAGTCGATTACAAAAAGTACTTGTTTGAAAGGCTCGTTGGAATTGATCCGCTACGGGATTTACATTATACGCAACAGAAGCACCTGAAGTACTAAACAGAATAGGTATGAGTTTGGTAATGGTTGGAGCAGCAAACTCGGATTCGGCAAGAATCTCATTTTTTGGTAGTACGAAGGGGGAATTGGCCCAAAAATTGGATAGGGGTCAAGACGCAGTCGGGCGCCGGCGGCTGACTCAAGTGCCCCCCGAACCGCGCGAAATGGTCGCCTATTACACGGCTCACTAACTCTGCCTGGGGTGTGGGGCTACCTATTATTCATTCGTCGGCGGTCCGGCGCACCCCTACTCACTTAAAGGATGCTGCTTAATTACGAAGGAAATTCATTCTTAATCTAGAGAGTTCCCTTTCGTTAAGCGCATCGAGCCAGGAGTGGACATCATCATCTGCAGACAAATCCAGATCCTGTTTCATCATTAGCTTAGCTAAAGTGGAATAGTATGACTGGCTTTCCGGAAAATGAGACGAAACCCGCTTTATCCATAACTTTTCTATCTTTGGCCACTGAAAACCGTACGGAAGCCTGACTTTGGGGTATAGGGAGAGATTCTCAAGATCTGCAACATCATACTTGTCCCTACTCAACTTATTAACTGCCCGTTCAAGGCGACTGATCTTCTCCATCAGAGGATCGGACGGTTGTGGTGGGACGTATGGCACTATCTGATTCATGGGAGTGAGAGCCAAGGACACGGCCGGTACTGCAGGAGGTTTTCTTCGCGTTTGTACGTTATTTAAATCATTCTAGCCTTTCGCTTGCTTATCTTATTATGTTTCTAGTTCTCGCTCGTGGTCAATTGTATATTCATACTTTCAGTTCGAAATTCATTTACCCAGACCCGGCATAAGAGAAGAAAACAAAAGAAAGAGATGCGGATGAAAGTGATCCCCCAATCCTCGCTCGGTACCAAGGGTAGAACTTCATGATTGATTCGGTGTAACCGGTCTTTGATCAAGGGGCGCTAACGCGCCCTTACCTATTGAAGGAAAAAGTGCAGTTCAAGCACTTTGCTTTGAATCACAAACAAACAGATATTATTCAATTTCGGCATTCCCGATCTTCTATCTTTCCTGCAGGCATGGAAATCAAACTGGAATGAGACCTTCCTTTCTGTCGACATTCTTTTCCATTCCATCTCTCTTCCTTGAGGTGTGGGACCATTGGCCTAGTCTTTGACTAACCCCCGCAGGATTAGAATCATTCCCTTTGTTGAGTGAGGAGGGCTTGAAAGGATCTCTCTTCCGTCTAAGCCAGGGTAGGAATTGGATCGCCCCGCACTTCTTATTGTGCTAAGGGCCCATTCCTTATCCTTTTTTGATAGGGTCAGCCTTTCTTTTCTCTCCGGCAGTGGTCCAACCTTAGTATATGAGAAATGCAACTAGTGGTCCCTAATTTGATCTTGGTGTGGAACCCACTGATTTATGGGGAAGGAAAGCAAGGAACTCTGATTGCCCATTAGTAAGGGTAGGCGGGATAAAGGCGGGTGCGTTTCATATTTCTGATATCGGAGTAGCAGCTGTTAGGAGTTAGCGCGAAGGAGCTCTTTCGCGGTTCTATCTCTTTTCCCTTATTCAAGGGTAATTTCTAGAGGGGCGAAGACAACTTCAAAATTATCCGAGAAAGGCAACTAGTGCGCTCTTTGAAGGAAGAATGCGCAGTTAGGACAAAAAGGCTCTTTTTTGGGCAAATGGACAGTGAATCCATTAGTGATGTGAAAGAAGGGCTTGTTTGCGACGTGAAATGGCATAGGTTTCTCTCAGATGCGAGATTACCGGTCTTTACTGTATTGCTAAGAGTTAGCACAGGATTGGCAGGCGAGACATCTATTGAATGAACGGCAAGGATATGATTTTCTTAAAAAAGCTGTCCAATTGGCTAAGGGACATAGCTAAGGAAAAGCTCTGATCCAACTCATCGAAGATGCCCTGAAGGAACTGCAAGAGATGAGACAGTTGCTTTCACTAAAGGACCGAAGTAGCCATAATAGGATGAATAAAGACTTGCCTTTGAAAGCCTGCCAGAAAGCTTTCCTTTCGTCCGCTCCGGTCTCTGCGTGTTACAGGTCCATGGTTAACTCGACCTCTCTCTTACTCCCGCTTCGAAACCTACTCGTTATTCAATTGGCTTATGGAAGGAAACCAGCGAGCCCAAAAGAAAACGAAAGTAATTTGTGCCAAAGAAAGGAGTTGTCGAAGCAGGAAAAAATCATTCATAAATAAGTCAAAAGCCAAAGGAGCGAGCGGAAAGAAAGCAAGTGGCAGAAGCAGCGAAGCAAGAGCAATAAATAAGCTGAAAACTCACCTGGAAATGCCCCAGCGCTCGCCTACAGCCAAAGCAAAAGGGGCAGGGGGCGCGGATACACTCATAAAGCAAAAGACCTAACCGGAGAGCCAACTAGCCCTTGCGCGGCCAAGAGGAATGTGGCCACTGCATGCAGTTCAAGAGTTTTCACTTCCTGACTCTTCTCTTAAAAGAACAAGGAATTCTTCTGCATAAAGGAAAAGGCAACATTTACTCAACCATTTCCATTTCGTCATCATATCCGGTCGATTTTTCTATTCTAAGACCAATCTCGTTTCTTCCATCGAGAGCTACCGCTTTTTCAAGAAGGATTTTTTTTCCGCGACAACTAGTCGAGAAAGAAAGCCTAAGCGAGACAAGAAGGAATTAAGGAGCAATTCCCTTAGTGACAGTAGCATCTTTCGAACATTCGGACATTGTAGGCTCTCCTCCAACTAAGGACTGGGAAACTAAGACTCACATTCCCGGATAACCAGACAGTCTCGGAAGATATCAACCATGGAAGGTCTCCTGTAAACCAGAAGGTGCTACTAAGTGGTCTAACTCGAATCCCTTCCTTGAATGGGACAGCTTTCATCTAATGCCTTTGTTCGGACCGGACTCTTGACTTGTCAACTTCAGGTGCTAGAAAAAAAACAAACTCAAACTTTTTTTTAGGAATGGAATTTAGGGACAGATCTAGTATCGCTGAACAGCTAAAGTCAACAGTAGCGGTAGGTTCTCCAACTCGATAAAAAAGAAGCTGTACCGAGAAAGAGGCACTTCTCTCTTTCAATCTTGAAATTGAAAAGGATAGGCGGAAAGCCAGTCGTTATCCTGGAACCTTAGCCCGAGCATCTTGTTATCATATCTTCGAGACTTGCTGGTCTGCTCTGTTAGGAGAACAAGTCCTCCCCCAGCCCAGCTGTACATTGAGGAAGTAGATCGAAAGAAAGGCAATTTTGATTATCCTTAAAACAGTAACCACTCCCACTCCTCTGGTAAAGTGGGATGACAAAGAAAACAAAGAAGCGGGTGAGAAAGAGACCAGAGGGATGGATTGGATTTCACCCAACCGCAATGTCCGGCTGAAGACTGAAGTGAAGACCTGGCTTTAAGCCTCTCATCTTTGATACTTTATTAATATGGACTTCATTCTGTAAGGCTGTTAGGAGCCGAGAGAAGGCGAAAAAGCAGATAGTCAAGCCCCTTCAAAATGCCTGCACTTTTCTCGGGTAGCAATGAAATCAGATCGGAACGTCTCTAGTCTTAGAAAAAAGAAATGTAAGGAATACCCGGTGCTACATAAGCTAAAGCCATTAGAGCACTTAAGGCAGATAGAGTTACAGATAGCCGGTTTAGAATAGTAGGACTTAGAGGAGAAGGTCGCCCCTGACTCCATTCCTTAATCAGGAATAGCGGACTTTCGGCTGGTTAATGGGAAGCTCAAGAAGGAAGGTTCGCGCATCCTCTTGCTGGGAGAGGAGTGAAGCTGCTGTACCAATAAGTGAAAGAAAAGAGCGGACCGCAACTAGACCTGAGAAAAGACTTTCAGGCATCCTCTCATTGAGGAGGTCTTAGATAGAAGATGAGCCGACGGTAGGACTCTCTTAGAGTGTGGGAGTATAACAGTAGCAGCAGTTATGGCCCCATACCCATGAGCATTGGCGTGAGCAGCTAAGCTAAGGTCGGAAAGGAAGAATGGGTGGGCGGCTACCTATTTCCTCAGCCGATAAGAGAATCTGTCTTCAGCACAGATCGAGGCTTGTCGAAGATAAGTATCAAGTCCTCTATCGCTGGACTAGACTAGATTTCGAAGATTGAGGAGTGGCAACTCTCCATGGAATTCCAGAACCAACTCCCAAAAAAAAGAAGGGTAGTCTTTGACTACCTCTTTCTCCTGGCTGGCTCTCCTGTCCCCCAGCAACTCCCACAAAGGCTGAAGAAGACTCCTATCCTCCCCTTCTCAATAGGGCCTTCAGCTAGACTGAACTGACTGTAACTCGCTCAATCGGGCGCATTACCCAATGCTCCCTTCTTGAGCTAGACATTCAACGGCTTCAGAGCTACTGAATGATGAATCTCCAGAAAATGAGCTTAGGAAAGCTAGCCTGCTGACACCTCTCTTTTCTTTGAATGAAAGCATGCCCCGCGGGAAAATAGCAAAAAGAAGCTCTTGCTCTTCTGACCACAAGAATGAATTTTTCCTATGGTCTTTGACCACTTCAAAGCCGTACCCGGCTTCTTGTTAGGATACGCTTTTCTATTGTCCTTCAAGGACATGTTCAGAATCGGATTGATGAGAGTGCGCAAAGTGAGAAATGTTGGAATCCACAGCAGCAAGGAAGGTCGCTCTCGCTATGTCCCCATTGACAGTCTCTGCCGCACGTGATTCGGTCTTCTTTTCATCCGGAAAACTGGATGAAAAAGAGGAAAGATCTTTACTATTGAGATCTAAAGAGTATGACTATCAAGACCATTGTCTATCTCAGATAAGAAGGTAATATCAATCAAATGCAGCAAAGCAGACTTCTAGCAATTCTTTTAGCTAAAGATCCCCATTGGCCAACTTAGCTATCTTAGATAAGGTAGGCGGGGGTTTGTTTGGGCGAACTCCCCCATGGTTGACGGATAGATTGCGCTTAGCCGGTCCTTTCCTTACAAATCCATCTCTCTTTTCTCTGCCAATCAGAGTATGGCCTTACTAGACGGAAGGCTGACTAAGGGAAGGAAGTAGTCTCTTTCACAAACCTCCCGAAGAGTGTCCTTCATGTGTGAGATGAGATTGATCCGGTTTACGGCAGCATTTAAGCAGGAAAGTCATCAGTCCCTCCTTGCCTTGTACCGCCATTGATGGTTTTCTTCTTCATGGAATCTGACAGGTATAGGTCTTCAACAGAAGGGGCTGTTCACAAAGCATCCCGTGGTGCGCTCCGAAAACAAAGCGTCTATAGCATTTTGGATACCCTTCTTCTGATTCTGAGCTGAGGGCAAAGGATGTTGACCCTTGCCTTCAAAAGCATGATAGAGCTCATACAATAAGTTTACCTCGTGAAAGTGCCTTCGCGCACCTACTTTCCTTCTCCTTGCTTTAGGGCAAAAGTGCCCAATCTACAGAGCATTGAAAGAAGAGCTATGTTGTTACCAATTCCTATCTAACCAGCAAGCCCAACAGCAAATAGAGTGAGGTACCTCTGTGATAGGTAGTAAGCGGAAGGGAAATGCCACTTCTTTTCTTTCGGGACAAAGACCTTTCTTTCCTCATTGCTGGATCGAGAGATTGAAGTCTTGCTGTGACCCGTGCTACCTATTCTAGTGCTCCTAGGGCTGTGGTGCTGCCTGAAGCTCTCCACTCCGATCTCGGAAGGACTAGGCAAGACATAAGAGCTGCTAAAGGCATCGGGCTCAGAGCCGAGTTGCAAGGCGAAAGTCAGTAGCTTTTGCCTTCCCCATAGTCTAGGAGCTTCCCAGCTCTTTCCAATCCAAATAGTGGGAGGGCCCTCACATCCCCTTACAAGAAGCTAGGGTAAATTCATCGATCAGTTCAGATCTTTGTCAAGTTAGCTTTACGCAAGCCAGGCCAGTGACACCATTTCAAAGCACGAATCTTTTTTGATTATATAGAAGATAGGGTTACCAGCGATCCAGTTTCGAGTCTGTTTGACTGATAGCATAGCCGGCAGGAAGTTGGACTGTCTTCTGCCAGCGAGTCTGAGCACGCAAGGTGCGAAAGCACTCAACTTAGCTAGGCATCCAACTGCTTTCTATGCATTTCAGATAGCTGCTTTGAGAGGGAATCTTTAGATTCGTGCTTCTGAGTCAAGGATTTCTTTCTTTACAGAGAGAGATCCCTTCTCAAAGGACAAGAAAAGAAGCTCTAGTTCAATTCAGTGTGCCCTGTCAGGGAGTGAGTTAAGGTAGTCGGTCTGTGAGCGGATTTTGCCGCCTCTTGACCTCTTTGTCTTGGGTTGAGAGAGCCTTGGATTGCTTTCGGCAAGGAACTTGATCTCTGAAAGATGGTCTTCCAGGCACTTTCCTCATGAAAAAGCGAAAGAACAACAGTCTCATTTCGTGCTTAGGAGGGCCCCCTAGGGCAATCACTCTTGAAGAAGGTGCTCCGGGGAAGGAGGTGCATTGACCTTGTCAGTTCATAACCATTTCTTGTCCAGGGGGGACTTGGGCAAAAAGCATCTTCGTAGGGAAGCCCTTCGCTCATTCGTCGCTCTTGTATTCTCAATCGCATTTTTTCTCTGTGTGGCTACAGTAAGAATTCCTATGCGTCCGCAGCTAATGAATCTGATGCCATTTTTTCTGTTTTGTTGTAATGCTAGCGAAAGGCTTTCAACGAATCCCTGACTTAAAGGGAATGGGAATAAACAACTGGCTTTATTCTCCTAGTGCAATCAGTTCTGGCACAAGACAATCCTGATTCCATTCCCGAAAACCTGACACCAGCAGTTTCTTCTGGGCATGTCCCTGAGACTGAGATGAGTGCCAGACTTCCTTCCTGAACTAGATCAAAGAAGCGTTCTAGTGGCCTAAGCTCCAAGTTAGGGACTCCTACCACCGGCTGAAAGTGCCCCATAACGGGCTAGGTTTGTATGATAAGTAAGTAATGCCGAGTTTCAAGTGGATACTGCTCTTTGCCATTAGAGCACTCTTGTGGAAATGAATCCGATGTGAAGCTGTTCCTCCGCTAGAATAAGGGGGCATGATCGCTGATCAGCAAAGGAAGCAGTCACTGATCTTCGACCACACCCTACGTATGGATGTCTTTATTACAAAGAAAGAGATTGGAAAGCTCCGACATCGTATTCGCCCTTTGGCTAACCAGAGTCAAAATCAGAGTAAGGAAGCAGCGAATAACTCAAATTCTCAGAAGAGAAGTCGTCTAATCAGTAAATTAGAACGGGTCGAATAGCGCTCCAATCGAGGGGCGGTGGGATAAATGAGCAAGCAAAGAGACTCACATGTTGGTTCACCAAGTGAAAGAAGTAATTCTACAGAGGTACTGGCTAGAGGACGGGTTACTCTACGCCAAGGGCGGGTTCCTATTCGTTCCCAATTTATGATATAGAATTCCCGTACCTAAAAGAGAAGAAAAGAGGCTTCAGCTTCTGTTCTGAAAGGCAGTTTAACCAGTTGAAAGAACACAGGGAGTAGAGCGGCCCTAGGGGAGACCTTCTGAGGCTCTAAACTAATGCAGGGAAGGACATGACTACGTTAACCAGCCGCAAGGGTGTGCCGAAATGGCACAGTGAGTGAATGGGTAGTATCCCGAGTCGGAAGGAATCTACTCTAAAGTGAGTACCCAGGTTCATTCTCAGGTAGTTTTCTGGCAGTTAGTCCAGGAAGAGCGGTTTGAGATCTCATCCGTCCATTTGGATGGTACTCTTCATGGCAAACACGAGACTACGGCGGAAGGGACCAGACACCCTCCTGCTGAAGGATCTTCGCATATAGCCGCGGAGGCCAATCTCGCTGTCGTGGCTCCGCCAGCCAACCCCCTTCCTGCTGTGGCACCTGCAAGAATTACCAACCAAGAGGTGGCTATGATTAGGCAACAAGTGGGAAAAGAGAATCACGATATGATGCTGAGGATGATACAACAGGTGGCTACTGTTCTCAGCCCAATGTACGAGACGGTCACGGGTCTTAAGCCAATTGTCGAGTCAACACTAACTAAAGGCCCATGATAAGTTCATAAGCTTGATGGAAGGGAGGCCTCAGTCTCATGATAAAGAAAAAGGTATCAAGTTCAATGAGCTTTCCCCTCAACTCAGGCCCATCCTACAGTATGGGAATGCGCACTTGATCAGGAGGCCTGAGGTCGGTCAGGGGAGCCAAAGCAAGACTGCTCCAGCTCAGAGCTCCAATTAGAGCAATGCTGGGGCCGGGGTGGCCGATCCTGCTACCAGTATAGTATAGGAAATGCCCAGGCTGGGGGCATGTTTACACGCACTTGCTTCCGAGTCAAGTAGGAGGAATGCCTGTCGGCCAACAAGGAAGCGAGCAAGGTGCGGAGTAGTCTCAATCACGTGTACGACGGTCGACGGGCGAAAGGGAACCAGAGCAGCAAGCATCACAACTAGGGACATTCCCCGCCACAACAGTTCCACAGGCACCATCGGATCTGGAAATGACATAGAAGAGAGAGACTGAATCTATCAAAGGTGGGGATGAATGCAATACGGAGAGAGGTAGAAAGGCAAGCACTGCACGGGGCCTCTCAGATGCCTACACTTCCCCTTAGGGAAAGGGGGAGAGGATGATAGGTAGGTCCGATTAAAACAAAGCCACATACCTAATAGAACAAGTCAAGCTAGAAGGAAAGCACTTTGAGATCGGTCGTGATGCTTTGATTGTCGTCTTTCGAATGAAGGAGATGAATAGATTCTTCTTTTTAAACATATTATTTTGCGCAGCATTAGTCTTTTCTTTTCAGACTGCTGTTCAAATCTCTTTTCAGCTTCTGCCTAAAATGGTCAGATCAATCATAGTTAAAGGAGGAGTTTCACGGGAGAGAGTGGTTGTCAAAGACTCAAACGACTTCAGCAGACTTCCCGGTCACTAATCACGATCAGTCATTTTGACTCTCACTGCTCAAAATTCTTGGAGAAGATTCTCCATCTTGTCTAAGTGCTGAGACACGCTCGTCCCCTCTTGCATCTTGCTTGGAAAAAACCGTTGCCGAAGAAACTTCATGTTTACCATTGTCACTGACTCATACATTCTCTGTGGAGTCTCCCAGATTTCTCATGCAGACTGAATGTCTCCCACTGAAACTAGTACCTTATCCTTGACCACCATTAGCACAGCTTCGAAGAACCTCTTTTTTTTACTGTCCACAACTATAGAATAGATGTGTTCATTTCTTTTTTTTTGGCTACAACGGGTACGCTCTCTATAAGATTTGCTCGGGGCTGTTCACTTTCACTTGGTCGCCTGGTATCTTTGAAACCTCTTTGCTTGCGGAGGCAGGAGTGCGTCTGAGAGAGCGCTTCGCGAAAGAATCGTGTGGCGCGGTGAAAGGTTTCCCGTTGGGGTTTCCGGCCCCCTGGTCTTCACCTAATTGTGGAAGAGGGGAGGTGCATTGAGTATAAACTCTCTCTCGCGCCTTTAGCTTGTTCCTGTTCGTCTATTCGGGACGGGGCAGGCAGCCCACATACATGAAGAGAAGAAGAGAGGAGAGGGGGTTCCCTGAGATTAAGGTGTCAAGGCGGTCGAACGAAGAAGGCCACAAGTGGAAGCAACCGATGCTTTGGTCATTCAGTTGACTCCGCCAGTCCGTGCTTGCTGTCATGCTGGCGCAGGGCTTTCGGCCTTACCTACTATTGGATTTGAACCAATGACTCTCGCCGTATGAAAGCGATACTCTAACCGCTGAGTCAAGTAGGTCAAGCTGAGTCAAGTCAGATAAAATAGACCCCTATCAGAGTCAGAGAAAGCGTTATCACTATACGAAAGATCGGCCTATTCACTCAGCTAGGGAATAAGACTAACCTAATTTCCCTATTCACTGAACCCAAGACTCAGGGCAAAGATAACTTCCTTTGCCCCCTTCCTTCAACTTATAGGATGGAACCCGGACTCCTAACTAAACCCTCTTCCGATTGATTGTCTCGATTTCACTGCCTTGGTTGGCCACCATGCCTACTTCTCTCCAATGCCTCCTTCTTAAACCCCTTCGTACTGCAATCCAATCAATCGATCGATCAAGAGGCTAATCTCTTTTGTTTGGGCCGGTAGCTAAAAGTCCTCGCCTTCTCTTGAACAAGGGAAGGGCAGCATAGCATTAGCTTCAATTGAACAAGCTCAACCTTGAAAAAGAAAGGTGGTAGGCCGAAGAACCGTTGAACGCTTCAACTTGGCCACTGAAGAAGGCGAAGGCTGGGCAAGAGACTAGGCCAACTTACTGCTTACTGCCATGGTTTAAGCTTGAGGCTCCATAGACGGAACTTTTTTTTAGGTATTAGGGAGGGGAGGACACCACTCAGCACCTAAGGTGGGGTTCAATGCCTAACAAAAACGGCCAAAAGAAAAAAAAGAGATGTATGGCTGAGGGGAGGAGAGAAAGAACGCATGCA
>Ga0209489_100021_pt1:92500-130000 | contig 204752 bp, 118 predicted proteins | sample SiratrowhiteBW_FD_187527 | JGI IMG/M metagenome (GOLD analysis project Ga0209489, IMG submission 187527) | Root nodule microbial communities of legume samples collected from California, USA - Siratro white BW (SPAdes) (version 2) | ecosystem: Host-associated > Plants > Roots >...
GATCCGTCTTAGGGCCGAGTAGCGGCCTCGACCCGAGCGGAAGTGCGATGTGTCTGGAAACTCGGGATCATAAATGGATTCGAGTACCATTCTGATCGCCTCTTTCATGATCTTTTCTATAGGTAGAACTACTGTAAGCGGTCTAAACTTCGACCCTTCTTTCTTCATATTGTAAAGGGGAGCAAAGCCCGTTTTTTGCTCCCTCTATTGATTGATAGATCAAGGCCCCCCTGCCGTCGTTTCAGTGACTCATAAGGCTTCCCTAAGCTAAGTTCTTGAGAATGGTCGCCACCTCTCCCAGGACCGGAATGATTATCCCTGCCCGATGGGTCTACATCCATCCCTGAATGTCGTCGGGTACTGTTCACTTCCCCGCCATTCTTGTAACCGTCACCTGTAATCCGCGCAGGTGTGTCCGCACCCCCCTGAGTGGACGAGAAAGAAAGGATTTTTCGGAGACTTCGTTCCAGACCCAGGAGTCAACTTTCCCGTATGAGCATTCGGTACATGTCTCAGTCCGTGGAAGAGTGAAAGGGTCACCACTACTGAGGATCTCCCCCCTAATCTTAGATAGGTCGTCTGAGGGTTCGCCGCGGTTCATTGCTGTGCTTACACACTAGGCTACCCTTCTCCGAAAGCTCCGCGGGACCACCTACCACTAGTCTTCGGCCGGAGGGGTTTATTGCACAAAAACGCCGGGACGCAGGCTCCCGAAGAGGGAAGCCCAACGAATGTCAGATGCAAAGCCCCGCACCTCATTAAGATCATATTGGCATACTCTCCCAAAAAAAAAAGAGCAGACCCCATTGAAGACGAGAGTGAGGTACAACAAGGCCATTTCTGTCCACCGCCCTTCTCACGGAGCCGTACGTGGACGTTACCGTTCATACAGCTCCCAGCCGGCAAGCAGTTAGCCTCCCTCTACAAAAAAGAATGGAAGTATGGATGAATCGACATCAAATAAAATAAATAGAGGAATTAGGTTTTTCTTTTCAGCAATAACATGATAAGAGCATCCCTTTCACAAAAACCTACGGGTCCTCCCCCTTATCCTGCCTGCCACTTCAGCACCTTGTGATCTTTGAGAAGATCATTACGAGCCCTCTCCTAGAATGTTTTTGTAGATTCCGAAAATTCCACGGTGGATCAGGATGAGTATGTCCTGGATTCATTCTCATCCTGGAGCTTCTGCTCTCCTCCGGGGAGGGGTTTTTATAGATAGAGAGGTGAGTCGAGGGTAGCCCCCCGCTTGACCGATTTCTCGGAACGGAATCAGAGGAGGTTTGAGCTCGACCCAAACAACGGCTAACGAGCCCCTGAGAAAGCCTTGGTAAAGTCAAGCGCGTTAGCTCTTTGAAGTGAAGGCGCGCATCCTCTTGCTGGGAGAGGGGCTAATGCCACTCGCCCTAATGAAGAAAGAAACAGGAGAGGGGTCTTGCTTACTTGTTAGAGTCAGGAGTTTAGGCTTTCGAAAGCTCAATCCCTTGCTTGTTGTTTTCGAGCCGGAGCTCGCTGGGTAGTGAAGTGGTCCGTGAAGGTTCAATCACACTTGTGTTAAGCAAGCCGAGTAGTCAGACTTAAGATTGAAGCAGCTGTTGGAGAGAAGACACCAGTCAGACCTGCAAGCACCGGGTAGTACGCAGCGGCAGTTTTCAATCATACAATGTGTACTCGTAGTCTGACTTTTAGCGGTAGTCAGCTGTCCTCGTTCTCCTCTTTTCATTGCCCTATTGGGTTGAGTAAGGGTCGGTGTTTGCAAAAATGTCGAGCCGACGGGGTCAGGTACCAGTAGTGACAATGGCAAAGGGGGGGAGCTGGACACTGCTGAACCGGAAGAGATTGCTCAGGATGAGTGTCTGGGTAACAAAGCCGAGAAGGGTGTAGTCAAGGTGCGAGTTTAACGAGCGAGGAGAGTGATTTGGCCCATAGAAGCGAGGATCTGGAAGAGAGGGTTGATACTGGGTCAACTATGGCAGTGACTGAGGGGGACTTGTTCTGTGATAAACAAATGACTCCAAACAAGAACCTCAGGGCAGCCAATCCTAAGAAAAGAGGTTAACCTGAAGCAGTAAGAGTAAGCGTTCAGGTGCTGGTGCTATGACCTTTTTCGAATCGAATGATTCAGCGCTCTCAGAAAGCGGATCAAAGGCTTCCTATTCAACGGATTCGGATTATTCTACTTTAGATGCTTCCTCGGCCGCGCAGTACGTACTTCTGTTTGGAGAGTCTGTTCCTGACTTAGCTAGGACTTTGAGTGACTAGAGTAGCCCCTCTGTATCCGAGCCTTTTTGTTTATGCACCTGAAACGGCTTCCGATTTTACTTACTTATAGTAAAGTAAAGTGGATCGACCCCGTTCAGTAGAATTCCGAAGAAAGAAGGCTAGGCTTCTTGAACCAGAGCTAATTCGATCTTCCCCTTTCGACAATGTGTTTGAATAGCAAGCAAAAGTACCACGACCGAACAATTCAATTCGGTTAACAAACTACTTCTAGAATGAACTACATCCATCAACCGGCATACCTTTCTTCTCGTAACTACGATCTGTCTTCGGTGTTGATATGATCTTTCTATCAAGAGAAGATCGGGAATTGCCGCTAGGCTTTTCTTTTAGCTCTCACTCATCCCGGGCGATTCTGATTCTTATTGGCCACTAAGGAGTAGTTGTGGCTTTTGACCAAGAGAACGAGCTAGACAGAAAAGGTACCACCGAAAGAAGGTCGACCTCACCCCCTTTGGTAAACCGAAGCAGAGAAAGAGGAAGAAGCCAAGCTAGGCCATTCGATTAGGGATGTTCTCACCTGTGCGTACTATCTTGAAGAAGGAATATAAAAAAGAACCTTCTTCTTTTTCGCATCTCCCAAGTTCGAATGCTTTTTTGCTGTTCAAAGAAATCGAATACCATTCGCCAATTCAAAAACGGAGTGACTGAAGACCTCCTCCCCCTTTCCCGCCTATCCCTCCCGCAAGAGAGGACTCGTTCTGGCTTTAAAGAGCCTCTTTTTTAGCAGTCTCGCCCATAAGATAAGAGAAGATTGACCATCTCTTCTTCCAAGCTTCTTTCTGCTTCTTCTCGGCGTAACGAAAGAACTAGATGAGGAGAGGCCTCCGGTTTCAAATCCCTACCCTACGCCTTACGAGGGCGCCCTAGCCAGATTCACTCCCAAGGGTCAATCAAGCCTTTGAAACTAGTTCAAATAGTCGTCACAGTCTTCGTTCCTGCTTTCAACGAGACTTTCTTAGCTGCATCAGCTTGTCAAACTCTCTCTCCTTCACCAGGAAAGGGAGAGCGGACAAAGTACCAGACGATTTGGGTTGGGTAAGAAGAGCGTACGATAAGAGTAAGTAAGCAGACGATGTCGATAGAAGACGATTCGTGGGATCTTCCTCAAAGTCAAAGAAAGAGAAAAATGAGCTAAGCTAAGGTATGCCCAGCCCATGAAATTCGATGTCGAATGAGTACGATTTCGAGCATAAAGAGAGAAGAAAAAGGAACTATTTAGCAAGAATCTAGGTTTAGCAAGATAGCTGCCAGAAAGACTGAGCTTAGGTGCATAGCGCTTAAATAAGTGGTTGAAGAGTAGCTTTCCATCCCGACAATGACTACTGACTTTCCATTTTTGGGATTTCACTTAACTTAAAAGACTGGACTTCCAGCAGCAATGAGAGCAAAGGCAAGGAATTGATGCGCCAATAATCGAAGAATGGGGCAAGGCAAATTTCCAGACAATGGCAAGTGCTTGAGAAGGAGCTGTGAAAGAAGGGGCTGCTAGAGAATAGGGAGCTCTTGAAGAAGAAGGGATTGCGGGGTGAACGGCATTCTGTTGTACTACTAACACTAGCTGTACTAGAGTAGTTTAGTAGCGCCTTTTGAATCAAAATCAAATAGGCGAACCCTTTCCGAATCCGAAAGGCGAACAGCCCGCATTGCAAGCAAATAGATAGCCCCCGCCCGTTTGAGTCGTTGCGAGCCGGAAAGCGTACCGGCAGTTTGAGTCACGAAAGGGCCGCTTGCTTCATCTTTATTTTCTTATTTATATATATATACAAACAAAGAAGAAGAAAATCATTTTTTTATCCAATTGTTCATTCCTGGGAAGAGGAAGAAGCAGATAGAGCAAAGGCCTCCTCTTTCCGTCCACTCTTCCCGAAGTGAGCGAATTGCATGTAGAGATCCGTAGGGGCTTATAGTTTAATTGGTTGAAACGTACCGCTCATAACGGTAATATTGTAGGTTCGAGCCCTACTAAGCCTACCACCCCCTTCTCTTCACCCGATACAAGAAGGCAGTCGAAGTCCCCTCCACTCTTCATTTTATGGGAAGACATCGCGTTCCTAGTCGATTTCCCTCATTGCACTGTCCCCTTAATGCTACGAAGTGAAGCAGGCATAGAGACCAACCAAACCATAGGGTATCTATCCTGTGATCTTTCATCAACCCCGGCTCGGTATCGGTAGTCTCAGTCTTTCCCTGCCTGCCCTGGTATGAGTTGAGAGTTTAAGAGGGAGTCTTATTCTACTCTAGGCTCACTCCACCCCCTGTCTTGTCTTATTTCAGGAGGGACTCGATTGTTAAGAAATCCCTGACTCTGTCTTTGGGCTAAAGCCTATAGTTCTCTCCTCACTAACGGAAGTATCTTAGTAAGTAGCATCAGCTCTTCCGGGGGGAAAGCCTAAGTCAGGAGTTTTAGCGGGCTATCCACAAGCATTAGTTCTCCCCCTGACCTGCCTCCCAACCTCAAGATCATCAGCGGACGACGCCTTCTTCCGAAAGTCCTCCCTCTTTGCTTTGCCCCAGCGAAAGAGACTGAAAAAGATCCGTATCTGATTCCTCGGGTCTTGCTGCGTCAGCTACCGTAGATAGGAATCAAGCTTAGTAGTAGGAAGCAAATCAAAGTATGCCCTACATGTCAACAGGGTGGAAGTTCAAAGCATCGAAGATGAGTACATGGAAGCACCAATGAAGAAAGTCCAGAGTGCAGATATAACCTTCTCGACAGAAGACATCTTGCTGGACAGGAAGAAGCATACATAAGCGGCCTCTTTTTCTCACCGAAGGGACTATACCAACCAAACCAAAAACCGGAAGAGGGATGCGCCATTCACAGCTTCAATACTGCCTGACGCATAATTTGATCATCGGCAGGGCGAGTTGATGGGCTACCATGACAGTAAAGAGCTCACATTTCAAGGGAAGATCGCCTCTGGATTCAGGATCAGACTTCGGAGCTTGTGCTCTACTAACGGAAGTAACCATACTGAGGGGTTTTCCAGGAGGAAGGGACCAGGCCCTACCTATACCTTGAGAGTGGGCAACGAGATGGCCTACTAGGTCCTACCCAAACCATGATTCGAATTTGGAATAGAGAAGGTCGGTTTATCTATATGCGGAATCGGCCTTCAATCCAGAACTTTTCTAGTTGAGTTGACTACATTCCCACCCTTCTGCAGTCATCATTGACGAATTAGCATCAACGGGGTTTCTTCAGTTTGACGACTCCGCATCCGCTCGTGACGGACTCGGGTCGAGGAACTCACTCAAAAGACTGACTTCGAATTCAAATTTTGAGTTTTCACTGTTTTTCTAAGGCCACTTAAAAAGAAGAGATTTTGCCCTGATCATTAGTCAAATCAAAGGGAAGTATAGGACTCTTGATTCGAAGTTACAGCCGTACCATAAGTATCTAGAATCCGTGGTATCCCGATTCGAAGATGTTGAGTTCCACTACCTACCACGAGATCAAAACTGTTTTTAAGATGCTTTAGCTACTCTAGCCTCTATGGTGGATATGCCGTCGGACGCTGATTTGCAACCCTTGCCTTGATAGTGCAAAAGAGAGAAAGACCAACTTTCTCTCTTTTATGGATCTAACGGCATAAGAAGGTTTTCCGTGGTACTCAAACATAAGAGCAATCAGGCAATACCTGACGAATACTACACCCATAGATAGGGTAGCACTCAGAAAGATAGCTGCCCGAGGCGAGGGAAGTTTGATTTGATAAGAGGCACCACAGCGGAATCTACCTGAAGTGTGTAGATAAAAAGGCTTCTTCTGACGGAAATCCATAGTGGGGGCCTAGATGAATGGCCATGGATGAAGACTGTGCTCAGTTTGTTAGGAGGTATTACAAGTGTCAAGTCAAGTTCATGCCAATCCTATACAAAGTAGTATTAATAAAGAGGATAATCATGCAGTAGCTGGAATAAATCTAGATGAAGTTGCTGTTATAGCACATCTAAAACGTTTTGAATGCTAAAAAACGAAGATAAGACTGCCGTTCGTTAATAAGGTTTGAAATTGAAATGAGTTTCATGTCAGTAGGCACACCTCAGCTACAGTTGTTGATGGAAACAAGGGTTTACATTGAGCAAATCGGAATAGCGTGGAATTCCTTCATCATCATTTAGGCTTTTCTTGGTTTGTATTGATGACATTCTTTCTGAAATACAAAAAGGTAACTGAACTTCAAGTAACTGCTATGAGAGCCGAATCCCTTGAATTCGATTCATTAGGTTGGGAATAGTCCTTACTTTACTGAAAGCATAGACTGAATTAGGAATATCCAAGGTCTTCTTGCAAACAGCGTATGAAAATGAAAGGAAGATGCCCCATCGATAGCTATCTGTATGGAAGGAAGAGAGCCTTGGATTGCTTTGGATGCTCTAATAGTCTACGATGGGAGAATAGAAATAGTGAAGGGTGAAGAGGATAGGATCGGTAACGATGAACATTCAATTTCTCTTTTGAGATACTCAAAGGTGCTGATGAAAGAAGAGTTTATGGAAGCATGAAAGAGTTTGCAGTCCAGCTAACGATTGAAGCACAGATATCTTTGCGTAAAGGAATTCGCCTTCTTCAATCGACATACTTACCTTTTGACCTGTGATCCATGAGTCCCATTGTATCAATACGGGTGGTTCAATCAAAGAGTCATAAGTGGTCATCGCTTGGAAATAGAAAGAGTCATGGTATTGCCTACTCATGTTACTGATCATTATACGAACTTCAGCCTTTTCAAGGGGATCAGCTCATATCTTTCTATTTTTGAAGAATTGATTCTTTCCCTCGGGGAACGAAGGCTATAAGAGAATCAGTTATATAGGAAAGGAAGTAAAGATGAGCTCTCTTATGACCCTAAGGGCTAACTGAACTCACTTGAAAGAGGGAGACAAAGATGTGAACATGAAGTTCAGAAGTTCCCCAGACGTGGGTATGGACTAGGGACGGAGATTCTTTGAAAGAAGACCCCTTTCTTAAGCATATAGCTAGCATTCCTTCAGAACCAGTTCTTCGTGCATGCAATAGGGTTCCTCACACAAGAATGCCTCCATTTGAGAATAAGCTGCTTCAACAAGTATCCATTGGTTTACTAGTAAGCATCCAGCGCCATTAGAGATCCTCTATGTACATCTAAGGGCTCCTTGCTCATGTTTTCAACATAGATCCTACTTCCGGGTATAAGAAAGAACCAAGACCTTTTAGTAAAAGATGGGTTTGCTTTTGCTTCGGTTAGAGCAAAACCTTCAGCCCAGCTCCCCGGTTCGAGGACGGGTCAGTGCAAAGCACTTTGTTGATGATTGCAGGCGTCATGTTAAGGCTTTAGTAAAAGGAGCATTGTTTACAGATTAGAATGATTCTAGAACTGCGAAAGCGGACACCCTTCTAAATAGACTTAGGTTGGATAGTTACTTTAGAGTGGAGGCTGAGGTAATAGTTAGAAGGCTAATTACATTTGCTGTGGAACCTGTCGAGGCTGGTCAAGATCAATAGGCCAAGTTACTTTGAAAGCATTCCAATTTGAGTTCCCTTTGTAAGCCCTGCTCTCGGAAAGTTCCCTGCCGAGCAATCCTCTCTTTACCTGCTACTGTGCTAAGGATTCCCTTCTAACAGCAAATAGGCCAGATCAAGCGCTCGAAAGCTAGTAATGAATTAGCTCAGGTAAACAGAAAGAATCAAAAGAAGAAGAGGAGATAGTATCCCAGGAAAGAGGATATAGAAAAAGAAAGGTATCCCCATGGAAGAAGCTGGTAGTTTTTCGGGTGGATTGCTTTTCATAGCTATCTATCATACCCTTGGATTGCTACTTTTATTCTCTCTGTATAAAGTCAGAGGGATCGTTTCGCTGTAATGCTTGCTTTTCTTTTTAGCTACTCCCATACAATACAATTCAAAGGAATTGTTCACTCTATACGGTATGGCTACAAAGCGAAGAAGTCGGAATTCATCGCCTGTGGAAGCTTGCAGGCTCTCCTTTCTTTGACGCATAAAGACTTTTTTTAAGATAGGAGATTAGGAGTTAGCTAGAGAAAGACGAGAATCAGCTTAACGTAGACTCTTCCTCTTTTGCAGCCTATTTGTACTTTGTTTGAATTGCCCTGTGAAGCATCTGGAGTTGGAGGGGTTCACCTTGATGGGGTTCCATTTCGTAGAGCTCAATCCCATCTTATAAGTCGAGTGACTCCACTCCGTTCCAGTGATGTTTAGCCGCGATAGATATGTAGCTCGGGGCCTTCTTGCAGGTCTTATCGTACCACTTGCTCTCAATCCTGTAATGCCCTTGTTAGAGAAGCCTTTTCATTTCAAGTGCGGGCTATTCCCATTGGCTTGAAAGCCTTTGAGTACCCTAACGATAAGCTAAGACCAAACTGATGTGACCCACGCACACCCCTGAGTCTTAGGCCCTTTCATTAGAAAGAAAGCCTGTAAGGGAAAGGCCCAGCCCACAAAAGCTCAGTTTCAATTGAGTCTAAGTGGAATACACTACGCCATATAGTTCGGGATAAGAAAGCGTCTGACCTGCGTTAGGAGGAAAGAGTTGTTCAAGAAGAAAGCTGTACATGAAGGTACGGTATCTGCAGTTGGTTTTTATAGAAGTGGCGGTCTTGAATAAGCAAGCGGTGCAATTTCTGTTACAAAAAGAGCTCTTGAGTAAATAGAAGCTCTGGTCCTATCCTGTTGATGACGAAGAAGAGTTTTTGCTATAGCCTTTATGTGCTGATACCAACTAGTATCATATAGTTGAGTGAAAGCTATATATGCCTTGCATTCCGTCAGTTCTCGCTTACCGAGCCACGCGAATACAGACCGGTGCTTGTACGTCTGCCCATTCCAGGATCGATAGAGTCTACGAACGGAGTGAACCAAGTCAAAGAATTGTTTTCGAGACCAAGAGTGAGTCGTAGATAGAAAGACCTCTCCTATCCGCTGCTCATGGACGGGACTCTGGGAAAAGAAAAGGGTTCTTAGATACCTTCTTAAGTTCTGTAGAGAAATGAAGTCCTTCTTTACTTGAACACTGGTTAGTCCGCTTGCAGGCTTTCTTTTGGAACTAAAGCATAATATGACTTGCTTCATTTCTTTCTTCCTCGTCCCTTAGGCAAGGGCAGGAAGCCCTATTTAAAATGGGATAGATAGATGGAGTGTTGTACTATCACCTGGACTAAAGTTCTCCTATTTACTTTGCTGATTAAGCAAGCACTTTCTCTTTTTTTTCACTTGATAATGTTTACCCCACCTACTTACTTTTCAAGCCAGGAAGAGGACTAGTCTCTTAGTTAGCCAGTCAAGGTGTCAAACGAGAACGAGCAAGGGATAGGTAAAGGTTCAAGAGAATAAAGGAAAGGTTCAAGTTTTCTCGTAAAGCACTATTGCTATCATTCCTTACAACCAAGCGTAGACCTTTTTTAGCAAAAGTGGATAGGACTAAAGAATAGCAGCAAATCTCTCAGGTGGAAACCTATCACTGCCAGCCAAGTTTAGAAGGAGAAGCACCCCTTTATTTCAATAAGGAGTGTGAAGGAGCCGAAAAAGGCTGCTATTAAAACGTTGAGAGTTATAGGAAGGTTTCCATACTGGACTCCTATGGTTTCACCCTGTATACAAATAGCACTAGACTACTCATACTCATCTGAATCATAACTCTTAGTAACCCAAAAGACTGATTATAACAGTCAAGAACTTCACACCGACCATTCTTATGTATTTCAATACTACCCCAGTGACAGTGAAACGCTCCCTACTCATAAAAGAATGAATTTTAGGTATACTAAAATGATGTGAATATTTGTCTGAATTCCTTTAAATAGTTACTATTGTCATATAAAGGAATGAGAATTTCATTAAAAAGGTTTACAGATTCTTCGCAATCGATGCTAATGATAGAATCAACGTCTCTCCACTCAGAAATCACACCTGTGTATTATCTTAACAGGCTACTAGCATTATACCCTAAATCCATCATTCCTACTATAGCACAATTGACTATCATTGTGAAATTGTTTATGTTTCAAATAAAGCTCCAAGCATAAATTCATCAAATAGAAAGATTTGATTAGAATACTTTTTTATCATATTTGCCGGTAGACGAATTGTAATCTTCAAATAGTGGGGTTAAGTGGTAATCACCGCATCGAAGAGTCATTTTATATTTAGAGTATCTTCATACGAGATTTGATCCTTTTTGAAATAAGACGACAACATATATATATCCCTTAGACTGGTAGTAATCAAAATGAAGATCTATTTAATCATTAATCAAACAATCCATAGTAAGAAAACTATTAGTAGAATAAGATCTTTTTTATTCATAGAATTGTAAATACACCCCGTGTTTAGAAACAGACTAGCTTGACTCACTCAACAATCATGGAATCCGGATCCGGAAGTGACTGAACTCCCTTTTGAGCTAACTGCATCGGTTATGTCGACAACAACATATATATTCTATAGCAAAAGAAAGCACTGACCTAGACTAGATCTCTTCTACCGCATCAAGAGGAAATCCCGATCCCGCATTTGATAAAGTTTAGCTATGCCCACAGCTCTTTCAAAGTCAAGCAGTCTTTTCAAGAAGAAAGTCACAGTCACACCGCTAATAGGCGGAAGAAGAGATTCCCAGCTATTGACTCTAATAAGACTAATAGCCGTACCGCAGAAAGAAGGTCAACCTGACCCCAGGTAATCACAGCTTTCTTCCCCTCAGGTCAAAGAGTAAGAACTCGCTTTCGAGCTAACCTTACATGGAGCTACCTGCCAACAAGAGTTCTCATTCACGGCTAACTAAGCATTCGTTCGGAGTTGACAAGGGAGAGGGTTTCCTATATTATGTTGTGATGGATAGGCTGGCTGCACTCCCTTTGAGGTAAGAACAGTTCCTTTTGATTCAATTGCAAGAAAAGAACCCATTTGAGAGTTTGATACGGCCAAACAGTATATTTATACATCTTCCTAAAAAGAAATAGACTATCATAATAAAGAGATGACAGAAGCATCACTCTGTCTGTTGGATGCCCTTCTTCCTGGCAAGATCAGATCAAGAATTGCCTTTGGCTAGGAAAGCACAGTCAGACTAGTGCCACGCCCAAAGCACAAAGACTGCTTATTCCCGCTAAAACAGAAAAGAGACAGGACCTCTTATGCCGAGTCATAAAGTCAAGTGCTAACGTGCAGCTCCCATTCCTCCACCAAGAGAAAGCCTAAGAGAAGACCATGCTACCAGTCCTAGCTGGCACCGAAGCCAAGGGAAAGAAAGCATTTCAAGAAGAGACAACCGGTACGCCTACTTAGCAATTCCTCGTAAATAAAGATGCCGAAAGTCAGACAATAGATAGAGAGTCTCAGATCATAAGTAGTTCTTTGAAATAGAAAATAGGGACCTTTTTCACCGAGGTCTGGTTTTGATTCCTTAGAGGCATTCCAACATGTAGCCCATTATCCGACCTTTCCTTTCGCCAAGACTGTTAGAAAGGATGTAAAAAAGGAAGAGGTAGAAACCGAGGGATAGTGAGTTGTTGGGAGGTTCCCCTGGGTGATCCATTCAATTAGTTGCAAAAACTGGTCTAGATAGAAAGTGAAAAATCCCCCACTTCTAGAGATGGATACGACCAACCAAGGCACTTCGTTCTAAAGACAACAGATGCTGCCGCTGCGAGACAAAAAAGTGGCTCCTCGGACAAGCCAGGTGTGATAGTGTTTTCCGATCGTCGTGCGGAACTGCGGAAAGCTTAGTTCACTTAAAATAACTTACTCCACTCGGCTGAGAGATGCCCATCGATCACTCGAAGCTCCACCAACAACTCGTGGCTCAGCCTGTGATTCAGTAGATCGAGCTCACTACGCCCTACGACAACAGCACGGATAGCTTAGCTTACTTGCCAGTCTCCAAGGGGTTTAACTACACTGTTCCAATAGCTTTGACTCCCTAACATTGATTTGATTCCCGGGTTAGAATCTTGTCCACGACCATCCCTGACTCTTTCTCCCCTTCTAAATAAGGCTATTCTAGTTCAGGCAAGCTATTGACTCCATTCCTGATAACCCATATACCCCCCGGTGTATACAATGATGATTATAAAATCCAAGTCTTTCAAGGCAAGCACTAGCCACTGTAATCGAATCCTCCTCATCCCTAAAATAGGCCTTCTTGTAGGGATTTTGTCACTTTTGGTGTGCCCCGCCCGCGTGGACCTCTTGCATTGCTCCGGGTATAACCAGGACTAGTTTGCTTTCAAGTCGTCGAAAGATTGAGAAAGCAGCTAATTCAATTGCATTCGGAAATAGCGTGCAACAACCGTCAAATAAATAACAAGCACCACGTCGAAGGTCTTATTAGCTTCCTTGCTACGCTCGGATGAAGACTACTAAACCGGTATTTCTTGCTTTTTGCTATCAATTTTACCGTGAAATTAAATTAACAAGATTCCGGCATTCCTACTTCTTCTAATTAATATCGTCATAAAAGTAGTTCGAATGCGTAACTATGCTTTCTTCATGAGCCTCCGAATAAGGCTACCAAGCAAAAGGAAGAAGTTCGACCTTAGACGAGCCGGAGCGAAGGAGGGATTGTTTTAGTTGCTTCGAGAATCAAAGTCAAACCTCTTCCTCATTGCACTGCTCAGCTGCCTTGGTATCCGTGTTAGGAAGTCAAAAACACTCCTTGCCGCTGCCAAACATGTATGTTGAAGTCTCGGAAACATGTTTAACTCATTGACATTTATCGGAGAATCGACAGTTCGTCTCGGGGAATCCTAGATCAATCATAGAGCTGGGGCCTTCCCTAAGCCAGAAGATACCTTCTCCTATGGATTCACTCACTTAAAACCTTTCTCCCAGTCGATTCTTCTATCATTGGATTTTCAGTCTTGGAAGTGGTGAAGAATAAGACTTGCGACTACTTCCAGAGAGGCCTGGGCATCCTGCTTAGTCATAGCAAAAACCCGTCCACGATCGGCTGTCCTGCCGGAGCTCCCTCTATCCCGACTCCATGGGGGCTGCCCGCCCTGCTGTCCTACCGCTGGAGTTCTCTGCTCACCTGCTGGCACCTCCCGCTCTACTACTGGTACTTCCTGCTCATCTGATGATGTATGCTATCTACGCGTCTCTGAGGCCGCGGAACAGAAGCAGTACTTACTATCAACCTGCTCCTACAAAGACTCCCCTTGGGATACTCGGGGTGTATAATTGGAATTGATTGAAAAACCACTTCTTCTCCCAGGTGCACCATGGGAATGAATCGTACCGGGGTGCTTCTTTGTGAAAGGTCGAACGAATGCATTTCGAGGAGCTACTCAATTCCCGGGTGGATCTTTGCTACCTTTATAGCTTGTTATCCCGATTCGGTAAAATAGCTATGTATATCCCAATATCCTGACTTTTTCCTCCGCCACTAACTAATGCGATCGACAAGATCAATGGCTACTCGGGCTCAACTGCTGGATCAATGCTACTATGTGGCACTAGTCTCGCAGCTGTTGGTATTTCACGGATGCAATCCTGCTTGTTCTGCCGATTGGCTTTTTTGGAATAAAAGAGAAGATCTGATGGTTCAGCTATCTCTTCTCCCTATCCCGCGGATAGTTGACTACGCGAAGCTAGTAATACAGTTCCATTCGGAGCCGAGGCCAACCACCTGTCTTTGGCCGACTCACTCCGGGATAGAACACATTTGAAACCTGTCTCTGGAACAAAAGATTTGGAAGGACATGTCCAGCCGACGAAAAGGATGTTTTAAGGGCCCTTACTGTCCATTCCACGAGAAAAAAGGGACTATAGGCATAGTGAACCTCCCTCAGGGGCCCCGGTTGTCGGGTCAGAAAGGCGCGTAGCTCGCTCTACCGTTAATGATTGATCCACCAGCCACTTTGCTCACTAACAACCGATTCCTTAATAACGAGGGGAAGCTGGATCGAATCCGTGGCTAGCATGGGTTCAAGCATCTAATCAGTTTTTTTTGGTAATGCGGAATTGATCAACAATCGGATTAAGGATAAGTACATGATGAAGAATGAGAAGCGCTTAAGCAATACAAGAGTTTTTTTAACTCTATGATCGCCTTCGGTCCTTCCATAGTCAATATAAAGTATATTTTACACGGCTGCTTCCTTGAAAGCCATCACTGCTTCTGCCTTGAAGGAATAAGAGAAAGATTTTCGATTTGCTTTTCAGTCGGTATTCAAAGCTAGTGCGTTAAGCAAGCTTGTTTGTTGTAAGGCTATCGGATTAGAGAATTCCCTCTTTTTTTCTCGCCCTACTTCTAAGGATAGATAGTTTAGGGAAAGCAAGTGCTGTGATGAGATCTGTCTTTCGGCTTGGTCGAGGACACCATTACCTTGTTGCTCGCATCGTGATCGATGTAGATTCTTCCTGTCTAGAGCCCCGACCAGTCTTAACTGAAAAGCTTTCAGACCCCTGTGTGAGCTAGTTATACTAGCAACTTGCTGTGTCATGTCCGTTCTCGTTACACATATGATATGGTACCTATTTATCCTGAGATCTCTTTTGCTACTTGTGCAATCACCTCTCACGAGGTTGAAGCTGAGCCAAAATCTGTCCCACTAACCTGGCCAATCTCTTGGGTGAAATGTCTGGGGTGACATGTGCATTCCGAAATATTTCCATCATTTGTTCTCGGTGGTGCTCTGAAGTTAAAAGAAGACCTTCCGCCTACCTCGAAAGGATGCTTTTCTTGAGCTTGTTTTTGTCCCCAAGGTAAAATGGGTTCAAAAAGAGCTGCTGCTTCTGCTTCACCTTGCTTGGGGTTGGCTCCTCAATGCGGACTGGAACTTATCTACTTCAATAGTTCGCTAACCACTCGGAGCAGTTTTGCAGTTAAGGATATCAGCTAGTTGGTTGTTTGGCTCCTCGATCCGGACTGGAATATATGGCTCTTCGATTAGGACTTTCAGTAGCTTTTGGGGACAAAAGAGCAGGGGTCAAGCCCAATGGGCTCATTGCTAGTGAATGGAGGAAGGCTAGTTTGAGTTTGGTTGGTGGAGATGGATCCCGGGGAACTAATGTGCCATTAATCCCATCCCTGGAACTCCATCTGAGTGGTTCCCCTCAATAAGGACGAAAAGTAGCATAAGCGGATGAAAGAGTGGACCTTTCAATTACATCGAACCTTGTGGGCCGATAACTCGATGGTATCCGCTCATGGATGGTAGTTGACTGATTGGAGTCAGTTTCAGCCTTTCTAGTAGTTGGAGTTTGTGGAACAAGTTGTAGAGATCCCATCGTTTCTAGTACTTGTGGAGAATCCACACCAGTAAGAAATAGCTTTAGTTGTTGTTGGAAGTGACCTAGACATCTTTATATTAATAGGTCCTTGCCCTTTTCTTCCGCTAGGTAAGTCGGGAAGTCCTTAATAAGGCAGGGGAAGTCGAGTCCCTTATCTTCGACAAGCCTCGATCTGCGCTTTCGCTTTAAAGAATCGCTGAAGACATATTCTTTTTTTCGGTTGAGTAAGGGCTACTTCACTCCTCTCCCTCTGGTCGAGCTGCCCCGCTCCTCTTCTTTAGCTTCTTCTGTAATACCTATAGTTAATAGCTCTAGCGGCTGCTTTTTGAGATACTAATTATATTATATTTTGTGGGTTCATCTACGACCAACCTCAAGCGGAAGTAGTTCGGAGCGTCTCTTTCTGTGCTGTTATGATTCCATGATCTTCTCTGAGGTAGACCTGCTTATCTACTCCAAAAGTTCGCCTTCAGCTCACCTTGGATACTCCTCCAACCCTTGGTCAAACGCTTGAAGATAGTCCTATCCACACGAGCTATTGTCCTTTGATGCTGGATGCGCTGGTGTAGATTTCTTTTCTGTAATTGTAATATAATAGTAATAGAATAATATAAGTAGTGCTAAAGTCGATGCGCTAAATTAGAGTTCGAGGTGGGATGAGTAAATTAGCTCGAATTTCTTAGTGCATCTGCTTCTATTTTCGTAGTGAATCATAGCGACTCGTCCCGTGTCAATAAGGTCTTAGGAAGGCTATGAGCCAGGATTGAAGCGCTTTGACCACTGCTCATGGTCCAAGGGAAGTGGAATGGCTTGGTACGCGCCTGCTTTTGAGAGCCTTTCTGCTGGTTCCCTGAGGAGGCCCCCTTTTTCTTCGTTAGCATTTTCAAAAGGCTCAAACCGAATGGTCAAAGGCTGGGAGTATTGATGGGAATACCGGGGGTTCGTCATGGGTAGTGGGGAAGCCGTCCAATTCACCATGTAGACAGATTTGTAGGTACGGCACGTAGTCTGGGGTACGGATTTACTTACTATTCGAAGTGGATGACTACCTAGATGAAAATGAGGATTCAATCTTTTGTGATAGTTATCATGGGTTGAATTGAAAAGGGTCTCTTTTCAGATCCTGGTATGTCCACGCGAGCACATTTTTTTTTTACTATTCTCTTGGCTTGTTCAAGAAGTTATCTCCTCCAACCTGCGCCTATCGCAAGGACCTGCGGTGCTTCCTCGGTGCCGAGAATTGTCTGTATTCTTTCTTTTTTTTACAGGCTTATCGCCTGCCTCTTTGGTGTGAGCCGAAGTGAAAACTAACTCCCCTTCGACTAGTTCCTTAAAATGCTTCGGGACTTTCGCTTCATTTTCTTTTTTTTTGGTGCCTCGTCTCTCCCCTTCCTTTACCTTTAGGCATTACTACCCTGCTGTGCTCGTAATCAGCTGAAACCATATACAATTGGAATTGAATTAGAAGGCTTTCGAAGCCATACTTTTCAACAAACTGGGCGCTTTGCCTTCGTCGCCCATTTGCGTAGGCAGCCTCTGGTCCTGACTTCGATCTACCGCCTCTTCCTTAGTCTTTGATTGATCAGGCCTCTCCGTCTTATCCTATAACGGGCGAAGAAAGAAGTCCATTCCGGTCCAACTAGGTGGGCCGTGTAAAAGTATATCGTAAGTCTAAATGAACTTCTCTACCTGCTCGAGCATTCGGATACTTGATCTGCACAATCAAAAAACAGGACTACCTTTTTTTTGTTTATCATAGGAAGACCGTCTTCTGCTATCCTCACCTCTTAGATACTGCTTGCCTTAATGCGCGATTTGTCTTACACCTATCACGGCTTATCGCTACCATGAATACCCAACCACGCTGACTTGCTTTTTCTTGCTTACCTCCCATTAGCCATTAGCTAGAAGTCATCTCCGTCCTGCAGCTTTACCCCCATGCAAGAGTGCATCAGGTTCATTTTCTTTTGGTCGGGAGTGAAGTGCCAACTTACTATGTTGAGCCTTGCCTCTAGCCTTTCAGAGAATAGAGTAGGTAGAAAAGGGATGACTAGAGGCTCAAATCAAGCACCAAAGAATGCCCCAAAAAGAGCCGACTAGCAGGTCTTTGCCATTAAGACAAGCAGTAGCATTCACAGAGGATTATGATTGGGGGAGAAGGACGGAGGTCAATTCTTTCGAGTCCTTTTCAGCGATTCCATTCTTTCAAATATACTAGTGAAGTCTTTATCACTGACTCAATAAGCACTATAAAGGGAAAGTCTGCTTGGCTAACCTCACTTATTCTGCTTCGGATTAGGTCCCTATCTGTACAAAAAGTGTGCACACCTCAATCAAAGAAGGCTTGGGAATTCGCAGGAGGATCGTAGGGATGAATGACTGTGGAATGAATATGATATCGAGAGATTGAAGTACGCTAAGTGAAGTGGTCAATCTAGGCTTTACTCTTTGTGTTCTCACTCAATCATTAATAAAAAAGATGGAGATTTCTCTGGTATACAATCGAAAAGCAAAGTGCTCGAACTTCACCAAAGTAGGTGGAGAGGATTGACTTGCTTTTCAGCTGGAATGGTCCTTGCTTCTGGGAATGAAAGGGTATAAACATACGAATAAGCTGAATCCGCATTAGCAGACACTGGGGAATCCCCAACTAGAGAATGAGCTCTTTCATCCGTCGAAGGAGAAGTCTCATCCGAAGCATTACGAGATCAAAAGAAAAGAAAGAACTCAACTTGTTCAAGTCAGTCTAGTCAACTCCCCTCACTCTATCGAGTCAGTAATCCATTCCCTTCGAATCTAAGGCTCAATGATGGATCCGGGCGCTTTCCAGAGGCGAAGACTGAAACTTATATCACCTGGCTCCGGGTGGACCATACTCCACCTTTCGTCCAGTGGGTAGCTCCTGCCCCTAGCTCAGACTTCTACTTAAAAAAAAGGTGGTTGGACCTATGCCTACTATGTCTGTGAGGAAGTTGGGCTTCTACATCTTGATTAACCGGGTGACTCGTGGGATGAAATAAGAGTTCATTCTGGATAGCATGGCCTGGGCTGGGGATCTGGGATCTATTCTCAGTCTCCTAGTGGTGGGAAAGGGCAATGTCCGGTTCTGGCCAAGAGATGTCTTTGCTCCGTCCCCCTATCTTGGTTGGCACAAGCCCTTGTAGTAGTCAGTCTTTCCTCCCCGACGGTCTACACCAGGTATGAACTCGATTGAAACGGGGATCAGAGCAAAAAAGCTTTTCCTTTTCTACTATGCTTTGAGCCGCTTCCAGGAATGGTAAGACTTGCCTTTGCCCTTACTCTATTAATAAGGAAATTCCCTGGTGTTCACTCTAGTTCCTAACTCATTTACGCTGTAGGCATAGAGCTATTGGAATGCTTTCATAGGCTAGGGGGGGGATAACTCTTAATTAAGTAACTAAGCCCCAAGGCTAGCGAAGGAAAAGGAAGTTACATTAGGGCAACAACTCCTGACTCGAGGGTGAGAATAGGAATCGAATAGATTGAATCAGAAATGCACTTAGAGAGAGGCTGAATAACCTGAAGAAGGGCTACCAAACGTTAGCAAGGCAAGGTTCGGAGCGAAGAAAAGAAGGAAGCAGTCCTTCCGCTGCACGAGCATCGACAAAGAGAGAGTTTAGATCAATTAGCCAATCCAATCACCAGAAAGAGCGAAAGGGAGATGAGAAGGAAAATCAAAGAAATATAAAAGCACTAAGAATCCCAATCCCAACTGACCCAGATAGCATATAGTGAAGTAGATGCTGAATTCTTTCCAATAAATATCTCCCTCAGAGGTGTATGCATTCAGTAAAGATTAAGTAAGCATGTCCCTTCTTTGGCAAAGGCTACTCGCTCGCGGTAGACTTTGCTAGCTTTATTGCTGGCTCTAAGCCTACCTCCTTGACTACATCCGGATAACCGCCTGCCTGTCTTTACAGAAGAAGCAGTGCAGTAAGCGTCTCCGGACATAGAAAGTAGGCAATCACTTTCACTTCGTTAGCGGTGTAGGTTTCAGTCGTAGTTTCTGGTATCGACACAGACAGTGGGAAATCTCTATACGATTGAAGTCAGTGTGCAAGACAAAGTCTAGTTTTGACTTTGAGTTCCTATTTTAATAAAATAACATAAAAGAAGCATTCCACAGTCGTAGGTACTCAATTCAATTGGATTGAACTGCTTGAGCTGGAGCTTTGGACTCGACGAGGGGGTGCTTGCCCTATTGAGAGTCTCTTCCATTCTCTCTTCACCAGACAGATAGACAAATAGGCAATCCGATAGAGAGATTATGGCTTCCTCACTATCAGCAAGCTCCCACAGGCGATGAATTCCGACTTCTTCGCTTTGTAGCCATACCGTATAGAGTGAACTATTCCTTTGAATTGTTTGGAGCTATATTCAAGCAAGATAGCTGCGGATTCTGTTCATAGAGAGCCCCATTCCTCACTCACAAGCTCTTTCTCAGCCCCAGGTTGAACCTAACGAGTGCATTCAGTTTCATGTCCAAAATAAGTTGAAATTGAAAGGACGTACAATCGGCGAGAAATGAAGTTCCTTTACTTAGGGCTTGAAGCCCTTCTTGCCCTAAGTCTAATCCCTAATCATGCGCAACACATGGACTTTAAGTCCTGCTTTCAGGATTGGATGCTCTTTTGAGACAGCTTTCAATAGAACATAGAGCTCTGCCCTTCTGGCTGTCCTAACGAGTTCACTGCCTTAATCCCTTAAACGGAACAGTTAATCGTAGAGCAGGAGGAATTCTTTCTGTCCGCTAGTCAGGAATGGAATCGGACGCTACGAATACGAATTATTGAATGGGGGGAATTTTCGATATTAGACAAATAGGGCACTAGAACGCTATTCTTCCTCCTTCCCCGCTTAGGCCTTACTTAGGGGCTTCAGACATTAGCAGTAAGACTTCCGCAAGGTAGCAAAAGAAGGAGCAGCAGTGGAAATCACAGTAGTTGTAGCAAAATCATTGGCACGCTAGGCCCCTTCTCTAATCTAAGAGAAAATAGGGTAGGCAGGCTACTTGAATGGACATCTGAGATGGCATCAAGCCGAGCACTAAACAGATCTGGGCTGCTAGTAAGGAGGGCAGTGAAGCCTTCTAGCATAAGTGATGCCTTCCCAAGGTCTGGTCTCTTCGGGACCCTTAAACTCGAGGGTTGGATAAGCAAACCTGGCCAAAGAATCACTATTTCGATTGAAGCTCTGCCGCGGTGACCCAATTCTCATATACAGATAAGCGAGAATGCCCTTTCTGACACGGCTGCGTCCTCACGAATGCCAAACTTCGTAGCTCAGCTCATCTGGGATGACCAAGCTCCAGGGAGGTTTTCTTGATGACATGGCGGGCTCCAAGCTACACCCTTCTCTGCTACCAAATCATAGATCTTCCAGAGAAGACCAAAGCGAATAGACCGTTCCCCTACCTGGAGCTATAGCTACCCCTAAGCCTTAGCCGGCTGTTCGAAAGCCAGACTAACAAGTGGAGGAGGGAGTTCCAAAGCAACAGTGACTCATGCAGTAGACAAAGTCATTTCGACTCAAAGATAAAGGAAATCCCATTGAGTAGTTCCCTATTTTTGATATCATAAAAATGAAAGAAAAAAGGCTTCTTTTGTCAGTTAGGTTAGGTGCGGAAGCCCAGTATGGGGGTTGTGTACAGTGGATGTTGTGGGTAGGGGGGTACCATCTTGGTTCAAGTGAATGCATCTGAGTTAGCAAGCAGGTCGGATACAAGAGAAAAAGAATGTGATCTTCAGGTTCTGAGTGAGCTAGGCAGTCATTCTCCTACTCCTTTCAATGTCTGCTCCTCTTATGGAAAATAGGAAGTCGGACTTAGAATCTGCTTATTCAATCTCTTGTCCAGAGTCAAATAGAACTCCACCAGGGCTGTTGGCTTTCGCGAAGCAAGAAGGATTTATAAATGCGCTACGCTAATCATCACCATTGAGTGCTGGAGCAAGAATTCTATGAAAAGGGGAGTTAGACTTTATAAAAAGCCACTGAAATCGAGTACATCGAGATCTTCGGATTTTCGGTCTACAGGTCGCGCATCAGTCCCATATGTTCCCATCGATACAAGATTCGGAAATGATCTGTTGCAATCTTTGCTTTGACTGTGGAAGGGGAAGGAGATCATGTCACTTTTTTTTAAGGGGGAAACAAAAAATACCTAGACAGCGAAAGTCAAAGCTAGTTCCTCTTCCAATATACTACCGCTACCTTAATCCTATCAAATCTTTCTCTTTATCCTTTGAATTACTCATATATATCCTATTAATTTCATTTCGCACCGGAAACGATTCTAGGAGAAGTTCGAATCCGTTCCGTTCGGATATTGATCGGTCTTGGTTTGACATGGTTTACGCGTTACTGGTTCCCGGAAGAGTTAATCTCTCCATTAGCTAAACCCTTTCTTACCCTGTCTTTGGACTCGTATTTTGTTTGTACACAATCAACGGAGGCCTCCCCGACATATGTTGCAACGTCTTCAATAGCATGTTCTTACTTCGTCTTTCCCTTAATAAGTCATCAAATTTGGTGCTTTTTGATCCCCAGTTGCTATGGGGAACAAAGGAGGAAATACAATCGATTCCTCTATTTAAGTGGTTCTCGCTTCTCCTTGTTACTGTTCCTAACTCTTCCCCGGGTAGTTCCCAATGTTTGGTACTTTCTATACTTCGTGGGTGCAACATCAACAAATTCGCTCATGATCAAGTTACAACCTAAGATCTATGACCATATTATGCTAACTGTTCGTATTTCGTTCATTCCATCGGTATGCTCTCAGGTACCTGTAATTGTGATCTGTTTGCCAGAACCAAGGGGTCTTTCTGTGGAAACCTTCACGAACAATCGTCGTTTTTTGATGGTTTTTCCGCTTCTCACAGCTGCTCTTTCCACACCTCCGGATATCTGGTGCCAAATCGTCGCCCATTTCCTTATTTCTTCGATAATAGAGTTGACTATCTTTGTGGCATCGATTGTACAAGTTCGCGAAGAGGCTGGACGAGTGGAATGAGGGAAAGCGGCTCGATTGACAAAAAAGAAGAGTAGCCCCCGCAAAGTAACTATGAATTCCCGAGCAATTCTCAACCAACATATGCGATTCATTCCCGTATTATAGTACAAATAATACTTATCAATCAAGCAGTTAGGAAGTCCTAGACTTTAAGCCAGCCGTCCATGCCTGTTGAAAGTTCCTTGCCTCTTGTGCCGTGCGTGAGCTGTGCCCGCTTTTCCCTTGAAAGGCATCCGGGGAGGACGTCAACCGGCTAGTGCAATAATTCAGGCTCGACTGAGTTGTTTCGCCCGGAACTCCATCCTGGGAAAGTTTACTAAAACAGTAGTTTCGAGCGCTGCTATAAAATCAGTGTCTTTTGTTCCTGGGAGTCAAGTTGCTAAAGCTTCGATTCTTATTCTTTCCTTTGCCTGATGTGTATCGCCTGTTTTTCTGTGCTGTGTCAGTGTGGTTCATTCGTGAATCATATCCCAATCCTTCTATCAGTTAAAAGATCGAAGCTTGCTTTGAAATCAAAAGGAATCGGGCAATCGAGATGAGTCCTGGTGAACCTCGAGAATTGCATAAGAAAGGTATCTTCTTTCCTGCTCTGCGAATAAGCCAGTACGCGAGGACATCCTATCATCCTTGCCTTTCATCCTAGTATGAGTCCTGGCCTAATCAAAGTCAAAAGGACTCTCGTTGATTTTCCTTAAAAAAGCCATCGATTCCACTTATTTCTGCCACTGGCTTGCTCTCTTCGGTCTGCCGTCAGTCTTCGATCGGTCTATCGAGAGTAAAGGTCTATCCGATCTAAACGAATGGCTCTTCCACCCGTCCTTCTAAGGAGCTTATTGTTTAGCAGTTCTATCACTGGGAACTACATATAGTAAGGCTTCTATAGGTCCGAAGATCCAATCAAATTCCATTTTGCGCTTAGCACGCGGAGAGAGTTGTTTTGCCGATCCGTCTTTTGTTTGTTTTGAGATCTTTCTTCGTTAGATTAGATCTGGCTTTCAGGATTTGCTAAATTCTATAGATTATGGATAGAGATGAATGCTTTGTTTGATCAATTGATGTAGGTTCTGAATCCAAATCAGATCGGTCAAGGCGGGGCATCATGAAGAGAGATTCTATTGTTGGCTACCTATCGCCCCCCGTTTGTTAGGAATCCTCAGTGGCGAGCCCCGACTTGCTTAGCCCTCAGAGGCCAACCCGCTCTCCGGCGAGGATGCCCTACTGAGTCCTTCCTCATATCTTTCTATCTTGACTAGTTAGTTCAGCTTCTCACTCCGCTCTGCCGTCACTGACTTTCTATCTCTTAGGCCGTGGTCTGTCTTCCCTTTCCATGCTCGTACAACCAAGGGATCCCCGAGGCATCTTTCCCGCTCAGCCCCTTCCTCTTTCGGGCCTATGATTGAGGTGCCTACGAATTTCCCTTCTTCTGCGAGTTGCACAATCACTTCTTTCCCTTTTGCCTCTTTCGTGAGTCTGATGACACCTTGATGAGGATAATCAAGAGAATAAAAGGGAGATATCAATTGCATTCAAGGTAGCATTCTCGGTCATCATTACGGCTTGGCCGATGTGAATGGAAATGCACTCTCTCATCTTAGGCAAAGGTTATCGAAAAAGAGAACGGAAATTAAATTAGAAGAAGAGCAAAGAAAGATGTCAGGCCATACTTCTTACTTGACGAGTAGAACTTCTTAGATTAGTTACCCGGGATCTGAAAGAAGCTTCATTTCTTTGCGCACCGAGATCACTGTATTCTTACTGCTAGCAATCAAAGGAAGAATGAAGATCGAGGAACCTTGTCTTCATCCCAGTGCTATTCATCCCGAGATATGCCTTGAGAGGGTGTTGAAAGATGAAGTTTCACTGGTCTGGTCACATACGAGATTTCCTGCTCACTCTTTTAAAAAAAAAAGGAGAAGCTTGCAATCCCTCGTACCCTTCCATCCAGCCTCCTGTTCCGCCCGGTCCTGAGTTACCCGTTTAGGAGCCATCCAATGTCTAGCTTTATCCATTTTACCCTTTTGATGCGTCATTGGTGAACTGCTTAGGTAGATGGTGGTCGGAAATTGTATTCGGCAGCTTTGGCAATGATTGTGGTAGGGTCCAATTTCCGCTCATATTTTTTCTTTTTTTTAGAATCTGGTTATTCCATTGACGTCAAGGCTCAAGACGAAATAGCAGTGTACAGGGCAGAAGTTTTCAGCTAGAATGTGTATGTGGTGCGGATGACTCCTGGTTGGAAGACGATTATGGGCACAGAGCCTTAGGAAGTATTTGACTTTTTTTAGAGTGGGGGTGGCCAGCGAAGGTCTTGACAGTTTGGAACTGAAAGGTTTGGTTCATCTTCAATGGTTGTGGCTAGTGCATATGCAGATTTTGTGGTGAATCTTCCTGAAGGGGTCAGTTTCCAAATGAGTTTATCAGCTGATCTACGACTCCTGTGCTAAAAAAAGCAGCTAACCGAGAATCCGCTTTTCCTGGACCCGGCATTTTTTTATAGTTTCTGCTCCAGCAGTCCGAGCACAGTCAGTAGGACAAAGAGTGGAAGTCGAAGCAAAAGTCTACCGCAACGAGATAAGGGCTCTCATTCAAATAAGAGAGTCGTGGAATCCTGTCCCCTAGGTAAGAAGCTGTAGCAGTGATTGAGCTAGTGCTGAATACCGGGCTAGGTAGAAATGCAGTTCCTATTCTATTAAGGAAGAGGTGCCTACGTACTTCCTTTCCCTTCGATCTCGTACTAAACAACAACAATAGGGCTACTCTCTTCTGTCGTCCTTCGCTGCAATAGTGGAATCAATCTATCCAAATGAATCAAACAAACGGAAAACAAAAAGTCAAAATAACATAAAGACCAGTAATAGAACCTGGAGGAGGGGAAAGTCAACCTTTCTCTTGAGCTTCACGCTTAACAGAAGCAACTATCTTATCATGGCGCTGCCTTGTGATCATATCCCAGACCTTTCATCTCTAAAGAGCTTCATAAAATAGGATTAGGCCCCCAGTTAACTTTCTCCTTCTTGTTGAAGGGGAAGTAGATTCATTCTCACCCGTGCAAGCATCAGAACATGCATTCTCTTTCAAAGGGTCAGTATGAACGAACTTTAAGAAAGATGAGGCTTTGGAAAATATGTAATCCAAGATAGAAGGGCACTCTCGACCCCTTCTTTCCGGAGGTAGAACTATGAAAGTTGGTGATTTTGACATGCCAATCCAAGCACCCTCGGGCAACCTGCTTTCGGGCATGATCCATCCCTCTCTAAAACCTGGTTTTTGCCTCTTCTTCTTAATATGGGAGTAAAAAAAAAGATGAATGGAACTAAACAGATTGGATTGGGTTGATGATTGGTCTCAAGCAAGCAATTGAATTACATAGGTAAGGTAGCGAGCATCTTCTAGAATAGAATCTCTGATGGTATCTATTCAACGACAGTCTCCATTCTAGGATTGAGCTGCGCGAAAGCCGGTGCGCGTTAGGCGCGCATCCGTTTTCTTGCTTCGTCTCTTCGTTAGCGCTTTCGTTTTTTCTTGCTCGTTCAAGTACAAGATCGAAAAGAATGAATGCTTTTCAAGCGGGAAGAAAAAGCCTCAACCGTAAGTAACCTTAGTGCAGCAACAAAAAAAATCTCCGGGATCACAGTAAAAAAAAAGAAAAATCTCCGGGTGACTGGATCGCCCCGGCGGGGTCACTCTGAAGCAGAGGACCTTGAGAAGCGTAGCCGTCCCGTAATTGATCCTTTAGTAGGTGAAGGGGCATAGAGAACTCCGGTCTCCCTTGGCAATAGTAAATTCTGCCTTAATGAGTGGGAGAGGTAGCCGAATTAGGATATCGCTATGGGCACCGACTTCGCAGTAAATTGCGATCCTAAAAAACTTATAAAAATGAGAAGAAATCCTAAACTCCAATGGGATCTATATGTGCGAACGATAAGGAGTTTTCTTGTGTTAATTATTTTTTATTGGCTTTCTACGGATTTAGTACTTTTTTTATTTCGCATAGTCCAATTGGACTTTTTAGTAGCTACTATTGGCTCTCAGCCTCTAGACTTTGAGTGGATTTGCTATTTTGACAACGGCGCTGAGAGTTCCAACCTCCCGGCCTTAGAGTCTGAATCAAGTTCCGCATCTCTTGCCACTTATCGTAATGAAATTGCGGCGGAGAGCGAGGCCGACATCTACAATAGAATACGCCATCTAGAACATATGGAATATTCTAATATTCCGCCACAAAACAATATCGGCGACTATGAGAGGCTGGTTCGAGAGCATTTCGATCAAGCGCTCAATGTCGACCATTATTTGGAGATTGGGGACAAGGAGTTTCAAGAATTGCAACTTATGGAAAAGAAAGCGTTGTTGCAGGAGCGACTCCAGGAACTCATTATTAACGAACAAAATATTGAACGCATAATGGAGCTCTCACCTTATACCGAAATAAGAAAAGAAGCTGACTTTTTTCTTCGCGAAAAAGTCGCACCTCTAAACAGCTTGGAACATGCTTTTCAGCGACATCTCATGGAGGGCAGTCTGAACTCTTTCATTCAAGACCTGAACACTCACGATAGGCAATCCGACATTGACCGATAATTCTATCGCTATTTCACCGATGAGGAGTATAGGCGTTCTATTCTATAGGGCTGCCCCTCCCCTAAGCTATTGCCCGGAATTCGTGTAGATTGACTTTCTTTTGATTCTTTCTGATGCGTGTGTTCTTTTATTATGTATAAATAAAGCCCCCTATGCGGTTGAGGGGCAGCTGACCGAAAGGAAAGCGGGTAGGCTGGCTTTTGTTTTGGCTTGAGAGGGTCCAAAGTAGCGCAGTGAAAGAGACATGAAATCTTTCGCGCGGTGAAAGGAAGGCCTTTCTCATAGCGAGTAACCTTGACTTTGGTTGCTTCTGTGAGAAAGGGGTGGGGAGAGGTGAGGAGGGCCCCATCGCTTGAATCCCGCTTTTTCTTTCTGAGTGCCACCTGGAAAGCGGGGTGCCGCCATATTGAAAGATTTTGAGGGACCGGACACCGGACGGGCATACCTCTAATCGTTGGTTGGATCCGGTAAACAGGGTAGCTCCAGGTACGCTTGGGGCTGGATTGAATCCTAAACATATTTCAGAGATATATGCGTCAACCAACTAAGACAGATTGAAGTCAGTTACAGGTTGGAAGTGGGACATCCTTTACGCTCAAGAAAAGGAGAACGATCCTTTGGTCCAGCCCAGCCTACAGAAGCCTTCAACTAACTAAAGCAAGAGACAGCTAGCCTATTGAAAGAAAGCACAATGAAATTCCTGCTCCTAGACATGAATATAATAGACAAAGGAGAGAGCTATAGACAGAGAAGTCTAGAATGCTCTTGTTTCATAATCCAAAACTCTCATATCTCCAGCCCATAGATAAGGACAGGGACTTAGCTTAGGACTGCAGGAAAGAGGATAGCCACTAGGCCGGCTACTATATATAATATAAAAGCACTAAAAATATATGGGAAAGCATCTTATATAGGATAAAGAAATCCATATTGGCTTACAGGGCTTATCCCTACTCTTATGCTTGACTAGCCATTTTGCAAGTTTAACTTGCAAAAAAAGAACCGGGGACACGTATCGCTCAAATCATTGGCCGGGGGGAAAGGCTACACCTAAGACCGGGCAAGATGCCTAATATTTACAACGCTCTGGTAGTGAAAGGTAGAGACTACCGGTCAAGAAATGAATGTGACTTGTGAAGTACAGCAATTCTTATATTAGGAAATAATCGAGTTAGAGCTGTAGCTATGAGTGCTACAGATGGTCTAATGAGAGGAATGGAAGTGGTTGACACGGGAGCTCCTCTAAGTCTTCCAGTCGGCAGGGCTACTCTAGGACGAATTTTCAACGTGCTTGGCGAACCTGTTGATGATTTAGGCCCTGTAGATACTCGCACAACATCCCCCATTCATAGATCTGCGCCCGCCTTTATTTTATACAGTTAGATACAAAATTTTCTATTTTTGAAACAGGAATAAAAGTAGTAGATCTTTTAGCCCCCTATCGCCGTGGAGGAAAAATCGGACTATTCGGCGGAGTGGGGGAGCGTACTCGTGAAGGAAATGATCTTTACAAGGAAATGAAAGAATATGGAGTAATTAAAAAAACATTGCAGAATCAAAAGTGGCTCTAGTCTATGGTCAGATGAAGGAAACTCTGTATCTGTAGATCATGTAATTCCTGCGCCTACTAAAGCACCAAGGATCATATGAGTATATAAGAATAGAACAGAATGGTTGAGATTCAAGGAAAATTGTACATTGATCTCAACTGTGTATAAACAGTATATATAGTATATGATACAACATGTTAGGCAATTTCAAACAAAAAAGAAAAGATTACAACCATATCTCTAGAGTCCTAAGTTACAGGAGAGTCTTTCTCTCTGTTAGTTGGTTATCTAGCCAAGATTTGTGGAGGTGGAGAGAAAAACTATCTCTTGATAGAGGATTTTGCTGGTGATGAAAACCTTGGACCCTTATCACTTATACGCCCCCGCAAGATGGTGCTCTCATTGGAGACACCAATCTTGGACCGTAAGATTGAGAACCGTTGCTGGGATAATGATTTCGTGAGAGCATCAGCGAGTTGATCCTTGGTTTGGTTGAGACACGAGACACTTGAAGCAAGCATTTAGATACTTTATCACGCACAAAATGATAATCAATGGCAATGTGCTTCATGCGAGAATGGAAAACAGGATTGGCACACAGATCCAATGGTGCTACGAAATTGAGTGCCATTAGCCGGTGGAGACCCATCATGAAGAACAAGAGAGCCATGGGTAGGAAGAGAGGTGCTTACTTCTTTTGTTTTGTTTTGCACCAGTCATTTGAGTTCGGTCAAGCAGCTTCACTCCTCTCTTTAAGTTCCTAAACCTTTCTAAGAGTACTTCCGCTTGAGGAAAATTGCCTTGGATTGACTCTCGGTCATGTAAAGTTTCCTCCCTCCTTCTTACGCATTCGTAGATTTTAGAAGAAGCTCAGAGAGTAGAATTCCTCTACCGGTCTTCTTTTATTCCCTCTCCCTTGCCTTCGTTACTTCTTGTCTTGTAATAGGAGTGAAGCTGTATAGCAAAAGTGTGTTAAGGTCTGACCATTGTCAAGACTGGACATTGAGGGACCAGAAAGAGAACTCCATAATGAGTTCAATTTGGAAGTTTGTATTCTTATCTTTCTAGCTATCCAGTATAGTATGAAGCTAGAACCTGGGATCTATAGGAAGTGGGATTTCATTCCTTTCCTTGTATTGATTTTCGGGCTAAGGCAGTTTCATCTGTGTCTTTTATTTATGATTGGAGCGGAGTTTACAAAATATGAAAGATGAGTCCCAATCAAAAGATTAGACTGTTTCGGGTAAGTCCTCAACGGAATGACAATCTACTTCACCGTTCCTGCTTTCCCCTCTCCGGGATTCACTTTTGATTTTAGTTAACTTTCACTCTGGGACTTCACTTCAATTAAAGAAAGTAACCAAAACTGTAACAATGCTATGTTAGAATATTCTAGTCTGTAGAGACCGGTTTCCGCCCTCGGACACTAATGCCAGTTTTTGGCTCATTTTCTTTAACCTGGGTCTGACTGCTTGACTCATCAACCTTAAAGTCTTCCTCCATCAGGTCATCTTCCGGAGCCAAGCCTTCTGAAAGAAAGCTCATAAGAAAACTCCGTTGACGAGGTCTGTCCCTTCTCCAGCTTCTTGTGGTCTTTCCCAGCCTTACCTTCTGCTCTGGGTACTTCACCATCAGACCAACCTAATGGTTGCCTTCTCTGCTTCAGTCTGTATTTTCCTCTTCACTGAAGCCTTCTTCCTCAGCATCCTCCTTTTCTGGGTCCTTGTCAGCTTAGATGATTTCAGTTATGCTGGACTCTCTCCTACAGCCTCCTTCTCAGGTCTCGCTTTCTGTGCGGCATGAACCCACTGATTGGAAGACAATACCTATAGGGGGCTGGTAATTGAAATCCGAATAAGCTGGTCAAGTAGAAGGAACTCCCAGAGTGTGAAGCCCCTTGGAGTAAGGGTAGGGGGATGAGACTTGGTCAACTGTCTTGATGAAGATTGACTGACAACAAGAAATGACGTAAGTGATAGATAGAAAAGTACGCTAATCTTGAAAGTTTTCCATTTTGGAGAAAGCGGCAGGCCCAAGGAGCTCTCCAATCGTGCCTCGAAATGAGGCCGGAGAGTCGGTAACCTGAGATCGCCTAAGATCGAATGGAACTTTCTTTGATTAAATGGAAACAGATAGATAGACAGTGTGTAGTGATTTATTGAATTGTAGTCAGTCTTTACTTAGTTATAGATGTCCCCCAATCCCACATGTCTTTCTTGATGGGTAAACCCAACCAGCGATTTACAACAAACAAGTCTTTCTTCATTTTTTTGAGAGCAAGAAAAGAAGCGGAATGTCCGGTAAATTATGTCGAATGAAGCTATTGGAATTATTGGAACAGCACCCTTGCACCATCTATTCACTATTGAGTCTTTTTGTCTTCGTGATCCTCACCCTACTCGGATTGTACGTGTGGAACACGGTGCAAAACCAACGCCACACCTACCACCTCTTGATTGCGTTAACTGAAAATAGGGTGCCCTTCCGGTGGGAATGGAAGTGGAATAAGCACATACTTGAGACTTTCCCTTCCCAAGCCCAACAACAGGAAGCGACGAGAACATAAAATCGTGAATGAAAGAGCGTGACGATTCTTTATCCATTCGAGATGTTAGAAGGTGCAAGAGTGTTTAAGTTTTTGGTCCTAATTTCGATCCTTTTTTGTTTTTATTTTGAATTTCTATTGATTGGTATGGATTTTCATTTATTTGTTGTCAAACTAAAATCCATGCTTCTCACAAAATATCTCCACTTTCTTTTTAGTAGACTCGGGTGGTGTGGTGGAGGGCTGGTTATAGCAATAGTTTTGACTATTTTGGATCCCGAGCTGGCTAAGATGATGGCTCCTTCGGGGGGGGCTACGGGAGCTTCCGGACCATCAACCCCAGTGGACAGCGTGCCCCAAGATGATATATGGGCGGCCCTCGACCAAAGGCCGCAGGCGCCAGCACCAAATGTAGGGGAACCCGAAGTAAACCATCCTGTTCAACAGGCGCAAGGGATTCCTCCGGAAGCGCCCCCAAACCCGCCGGAACCCTTTAGAATGCAACAAGAACTCATGCTGAGGATCAACCTTTCGAGCCAAACGCCCCTAGTGTTGACTACTTAAAAGAAAGGATTCCTTTCTTCATGGGTGCCAGCATAGAAGACCCAAGCATACTTTTTTACAAAAGGTTTTCGAGGATCTGCATATCCACGAGGCTTCACCGCAAAAAAGACTAAAGATAATGGAAGTACTCACTGAAATAGAAAGCCACCGCGAAATCTTCCTAAATAATCCCAATCTCAAGGCCGCATACCACTTGATGGTAAGCGTAAACGATTGGGAAAGGGAGCAAAGGCACTTCCCAAACCCCGTGGACGGCGTACCATAATACTTTCTTTTGATTACTGTTACGGGTGGCAATCAGAAAAGAGTGATAGCTAGCTTAATTCTAGAGGTTCTATATAACCATGTTCCACACGGCCAAGGAAGAATAAAAAAATAAGAGAAGAAAGATCGTAGAAAAGAAAGTCTTACGTGCTCTCTCCTCTATCTAAGTAAGAGAAAGAGGAAGGTCCAATCATGCTACTTTGAGAAAGATGCTTAACACATGCAAGTCGATCAGTTCGCCCTTAAGAAAGAAATAGGCAACATCGGTATCGGATTCGAACCTTTGACTGCTAAGGCGAGTCGTTCTAAGCCTGGTGCTTTCTTTTCTTCGAAGCCGGTCGTGCCTAACCTAAGGGGAACGAGATTCTCTTTGCCGTTCAGCCGGCGGCTAGGCTGGTTGTTTAATACGCTACATAGGAAAAAGAAAGAGGTGTTTGATTCGCAAGAAGGTCGCCTTTTCTATACGATGGATGAATGTGCCGATAGGAGAGCCATGTCCCTCAGACCACCTCACTAGATGAACCTTTTGAATCAAAGTAGCGCCGAGTACTTCGACTACAGGGGGAGGGAAGCTTCGTAGACAGCTTCGCGTCCTCGCCGCTTCTTTCTGGCGACTAGCTTCTCAAGTGGGTGGCTTGGTAAGCAAGCAACCTTCAGCATAGGTCAAATCCCCCTCAATCAATAATAGGCCGGAAATGGGGGGAGGAGATCAAGGAGAACCCTAAAATCCCTCATTAGGGAACACCTGTAAGATGAGTCAAAGCTTTCTTTCATAACAGAGCCGGGAATAACGGCTGGCATAGAAGTCTCTCGCACGCAAGGAGATGCATTTCTGGTACTGGACAAGCTCTTAGGTAATAATCTCTTTCTTATTTATTCCTTTTTTCCCATGACGACTAGGAACGGGCAAATCAAAAATTTCACTTCGAATTTCGGACCTCAACATCCTGCTGCTCATGGTGTTTCACGATCAGTATTGGAAATGAACGGAGAAGTGGTGGAACGTGCGGAACCACATATTGGATCACTCCAGTGCGGCACGAAGCCGCTGACGCCGAGTCGGCTCCTATGCCGCTAGCTATGCCCTGCTTGCTTGGTCCCCCGGCACGGTGGAGGTCCCGTAGCGCGTCATGAGCACCGGGCTAAGGGGCGGTTGAGCAACTCAAGCGAACCGCCCTACCTTACTACAACATAAGGACAGAAGGGAGAAGGTTGTGAAGGTGGCCTCGTTATCCACACCTCCGGTCAGATGAATGGAGGACCGACCCGGGTTTTCATGAGCGTTGGCGGGTCCTGGAGTGCCTGTCAAGGGCGCTAGCGCATACCCCGGGGTGATCATCACCACCTGCACCTCACATCTCGGCACAGCGGAACGTGTAACCCGCCTGCTGTCTCATTCAACTACATTTGTTCCTGTAATCCATAGCCTAACAGAACGCAGCAGCGAGGGACAACCCGCCCATACAGCCAGCGGGGAGGATGGCACTACTGGCAAAGACCGTCCGGCGAAAACGCCGCAGGCGCGAAGCGTGGTAGGCCTGTGCCGGGAGGGCATAGCATAGGTAGGAAAGGGAGCCAGGACGGTGGAAGAGCCAGGGGGGGCCGGGTCATTTGACGGAAATGGAAGGCTTTTCCCCTATTAGAGAAGGCCCTCTGAAGTCAAGGGGAAGTGCATGAATTCTTGGAAAAAGAGGGAGCAAGCCTATCAAAATGAATGAAAGTGAATAGATAGAGTCAACGGTACGACAGACAGCGCTGCCTACACGCGAATTAGCTTCCGAGGTCGAGCAGTCTCAATTTCACTACAGGATTTGCGAATGAATGCTGGGCTGGGCCACCTCGAATGGCGTGAGCCGCATGCGGGGAGACCCGCACGTACGGTTTTTAGGGGGATCTGGTCGAAAGACCGGCCGGCGCCCACCCGACTAGAGGGACTGAGAAATTAATAGAGTACAAAACTTATCTTCAAGCTTTACCTTATTCTGATCGTTTAGAGGGCGATCGCGGAGTCACTGAATGAAGTCCTCCGTTTCTTTCGGAGGTGCGTGCTGACCCGCAGCGAGGCAGAGATGACTAAGTTACATATGGAATATGGCGACGACAACAGCATGTCGTAGAAGGAGATAACAGGTGGAGCCAACGATCCGCTAAGACTAACGTATCTACAACTCCATCCCCGAGCGGCAGTCAAACGGAGGCGTGAATGCAAGATGCCAGCGGAATGATCGGCCGGACAGAGGCTAGGGCTGCTTCCCACCGCGTCCTTCCTTGTGTGTCGGAGATATAAAGCGAGTGCACCGGAAAAGAACGGGAACTGGGTCGATCTATTCTATGGCGAAGCATCCGAAGCATAACTGCACACTCACACGATCTTTGCCGAGAGATAGGAGCATTCGGTGGAACCGGTGAACTACACTTGCTTCTGGATAGATGTGTGGGACAGAGGGCTCGTGGTACCTGCTGCCCACCCTTCCTCCTCTGCTTTGAGAACCGTGTGAACGGAGAGTGGGCAGAAGGGAAGGAGGTCCTCATACGGAGTCGCACACTTACTTGAGCAGTGCGGAAGACTGGGGAATGGGTTGAGTAAACTCCCCTGGGGCCGGAAAAATAACAGACGAAGCTTTACTTAGATAGGGCTTTGATTGGTATTTTTTTTCTTAGTGATTGGAAAGGAGGGCGCCTGGGTATGTTACAAAAGGGGAAGGCAGAGGTAGTACTTCGAATGGCGAAACGAAGGGCTAAATAGCGCCAGTGATTCTCTGAGCCGGTCTGGATTTTCAACGCCTCGGGAAACTGGTCGAGATAGATTAGATGACAGCACCCTTTTCCTCTCTTCCTTACCGGGAGGGCAATCTTATGGCCTTCACCTCCCGCCCGGCCCGGAAATAGAACCCAGCCCCCCCTTCTGATCCATTCATTTCTGCAAGCAGGGGGGATCCAGAGCTAATCCTCCCGTCTATTGCATAACCTAAAAAAGCTATAAGCAAAGTACCTCAGGTGCGCTCCGCCCGGTGACTAAGAAATTGGTTTGCGCTTTGAAGTGATGAGGTCGCAAAGAGGGAAGTAGGGCTCCTATTGAAAGGCTTTCCCTCCCTCAAAAAAAAGGCGACCAGCTTTCAATACTAGTTGTTACGTTACGCTGCCATTTTTCCAATATCATTGAATAGCATGGCCTGCCTGGGGCTAAGGTAACTCAAGTGGGAGAGCCGTGTTATGGGTGACCTTATTGCACGGTTCAGAGAGCACTTGTGTATGTGATGCAAGTGAACGTGTACGAAAAAGCTGTATCTAGGGTGAGTTCTTCGTTCCGTCGTCGACCCTATCTATGTTTCTACGATGGCCCAAGAACACGCTCATTCTTCAGCCGTAGAGAGACTTTTGAATTGCGAGGTACCATTACGAGCTCAATATATACGAGTGTTATTCCGTGAAATAACTCGAATTTCAAATCATTTACTTGCTTTAACTACTCATGCTATGGATGTGGGAGCATCAACTCCGTCCCTGTGGGCTTTTGAGGAGCGGGAGAAATTGTTGGAATTCTATGAAAGAGTCTCGGGAGCCAGGATGCATGCCAGTTTCATACGACCAGGTGGAGTGGCACAAGATCTGCCTCTTGGCTTATGTCGAGATATTGATTCCTTCACACAACAATTTGCTTCTCGTATCGACGAATTAGAAGAGATGTCAACCGGCAACCGTATCTGGAAACAACGATTAGTGGATATTGGTACTGTCACTGCACAGCAAGCAAAGGATTGGGGATTCAGTGGTGTAATGTTAAGAGGTCGTGCGACATGAAGACATTGATAGCAATATGGGGGGGGTCCCCATCAGGCAACAACGGTTCTGCCTGACCCTACTTAAGCATGCATATTATGTCAGCGAAGACTTGGTGTGAAGCCTTGGAGCTTACGTTAGAAGAGCAAAAGGCCCGGGGCTAGGGTGAGCTGAGGGGGGACAGCGTAAGTGAGCGAATGTGTGTAAGCCCAGTCAAACATGACTGTTCTAGGCGGGGCGGGCCACCCACCTTCGAATGGTGTTGGTCCTACGGACCGTGAATGGATTCGCCTCTGGCCTCTGGGCACGTCGGAACCGCATGAGTTCACCGGGGTGGAGCACAGTCCGCCAAAATCGGCATAGGTTAGGTGCTATTGATGGAACATGGTAAGCCTATCTTTCTCCATATGGAAGTGCTGCGGGCACATAGAGATGTGGGTAGAGGAAGTCTCAAAAAGCGAACGAAGGCCGAGCTGTAGGTCACGTGACCTGCACCGAGTTGGTGGCTGACTGGGCTTTTTCCTTGATCAAAGCAGATCAGCTCGCCGCCTTCTTGTTATCAAAAAGTCGGTCGAATCGGGCGGAACGTCGAATGAAATAGGTAGCCGGGTTCTCTTTTTACAACCCTTTTCTTTTGATATGATAGGCCCGGCCACCTTCCCCCTATCCCTTATGTTTAGGAGCGGGATCCGCCCAAGAACGACCAGTCCTGTGGTGGTACGGAAGGCACGGACTCCGCGAACGTCCCGCGCCCCCTTTACTAATAAAGGAAAGAAAGCCTCAACCAGAACCACATTCCTTTTGCGTGCGGATGTAGCTAACTAAGTGTCTGACTCTATTGGTCATAGTTCCCTGCTGTTGCGGCCAGTGCTCGTTTGCGCGCGCGTGAACCAACCCAACAAACAAGGAAAGGATGCCTCCCAGGGCATATGAGAATGATTCGAGCCGTATGAAGGGAAACTATCACGTACAGTTTGTGTTTTTTTTTGGGGGGGGGAGGAGCCCGACAGGGTCCCCCCACTGACTTGGCCCAGGCCTAAGTGAAAGTGAAGTGGTGGGCCTACCCATCCCAACCAGGGGTATGCTGGGATTCGCGAAGAGCAGCACCTTACGATGTTCATGACCAATCGGATCCTGACGTACCAGTAGGTACCAGAGGAGATCGCTATGATCGTTACTGTATCCGTATTGAAGAGATGCGACAAAGTATGCGGATAATTTGGCAATGTCCTAATAAAATCCCTAGTGGCATGATCAAAGCCGATGATCGTAAGTTATGTCCTCCATCACGATGTCGAATGAAACTATCCATGGAATCGTGCGCCGTGTGAAACGTAGATCATCGCCGTTCTTAACCGAGACTCAGGTTAAGCTCCGTCTCGGAATCTTGTGGGGTTAGGAGTAAAGCATCCCGAGGTTGGCGCATCTCGTTGGGCGTGGAGAAGCATTGGGAACCTCCATTTCTTTCTTCGGAGCCGTTTCTTTTCCCGTCCCCCCGCCCCGGCATAGCGCTTCGCTTCCGGTTCTTCGGAAGAATCCACTGACTTCTCCCTTCTTCATTGATCTGGGGGAAAAGGAACCGTCTACCAGTTGGCAAGCTAGACATCAAGTAAGTAAGTGGCTTGATGAGGATAACTAAGCTGACACGCCGGAGTTGGCTGCTGGCACAACA
>Ga0209489_100021_pt1:135000-137500 | contig 204752 bp, 118 predicted proteins | sample SiratrowhiteBW_FD_187527 | JGI IMG/M metagenome (GOLD analysis project Ga0209489, IMG submission 187527) | Root nodule microbial communities of legume samples collected from California, USA - Siratro white BW (SPAdes) (version 2) | ecosystem: Host-associated > Plants > Roots >...
GCATGCGAAAAAAAGAAGCTGGGGCGGGGGGTGAGGTAGCGGGACAAAGAGATGGATGGGTGTATCTGGATCTAGGCCAATTTCCCTATGCTATGAAGGGCTCATCTCCCTAAACCATAAGTCGCCAATCTAGGCGTATGGTCTTTGTTCATTCCAAAGAAAGAAGGTAGTGTTCGGTAACTAACTGTTCGCCGGTTGGCTCGTTTCCTATCCCCTATCCAAAAAAGGTGGAGACCCCCTAGCCAAACACTTCTTTTCCCTTTTCCGTAACCTTCAACTAAGCTTCAAGACCGATTCTCCCCTGTACAAACTCCTAACTTGGATCTTCCTACCGCTGATGAGAGGCCATCCCCTCCCTACCACCATAGATTCAATATGCCTTGTTTTTTTTTTAAATCCTCCCTTCAACAGATCCGTAAGGGCAGATCTGGTAGCAAGAGATCAATTATCAGATTAAGTAAAGGGATTGCCTAGCTAGCGCATATCGAAGAGTTTGAGCAGTGGCCTTTGTTCACATCCTGATTGGGTTTCATCGAGGTATCTTCTTCTCCTCTTGTTGCGACAAATCGAGTTGCAGCACATGACGAGTGCCCATCTTTCCCGAAGCTCCACTTTCATAAACACCCATCGGTACAACAATTGATCACAACGTCAAGTAATTAAGCTTGATCCCGTTTTCCATCGAATCCTATTCTCAACCTCGAGTCAGGAGTTGTTGCCCTAACTTCGTTAGCCTAGAAAGGCTTTGTTTGAAAGCTGTCTTTTCAAGAAGAAAGTCACACCGCTACTACTATTATAATATAATAGCTACCGATTCTCATCCGAGGAGAACGGAACTACCTTTAGAGTAGACCTAACTGCTGCGGTTACGCCTCCAACAGATGAAATCGCACCGTCGTCTTCCCAGCGTAGAGCAAAGCAAACAAGTCAGCCTGAGTTCCATAAGTCTCTTTAGTTAGTAGCAAAAAGGCTAATCGGTAATAAGCCTTCAGTCGACCATCGGGAGATACGCCTCCAGGCCAAACAGATAAGGGAAGCGAGGTAAGGGCTAGCTTCTAATCTCCGATGATGCCAAGCGAGTTACATACTTTCAGCGAGCATAAATAACCAGTACATAAGAGCAAACGAGCTACATAGTTATCGCGAGTATAAAAGGGATTAGCAGGTCAAATCTTTTTCCGCTTATTCCCGGGAGTAACGCAGGTTAGGGATTAGCCGTGACTCTTTATTACCTAACGTCTTGCGCCATATGTACTGATCTTTGGTTGGCTCGTAAAGGCCATCAAGGGTCGACAGAGTTGAACCCTTGAGTAGATCGCAGGAGACTTGCTGTGAGACGAACGAGACCTTACTTGAGATATCGCACCTATCGCTCGGCTTAAGTTGGGAAGCGAATGGCTTCTTTTTGATCGCCTTAAAAAAATTGGTACAGCGGATAGATTGTATAAGCTTGACTTAGGAGATTCATTACCAATGATACCAAGAAGTCTGATTTTGGATAAGGTTAAGCTTTTTGTTGGAGATGGAAATTTATTTTATATAGGCTGATATCAGATTTTCTTAACATTCCTATCTATGATGATTTTGGTAATCGTAGGTTTGATGTTAGTCTGCCTCCTATTGGTGAGCTCACAAGGGTCATATTCAACATAGTTTTCATTGATGTCTTCGATCGTGAGTTTACTAAAAGGTTCCCTGGAATTGAAATTGATAGATTCGTGAATGAAGTCTTGATTTCGACTAGAGAGAATGATCAAGTTACATTCGATGTGGATGCTTTATATAAGCTATTGAATGATCTCCAACTGGTTGGAACGATCCATTCTATTGGTCCTGGCGATGATTGCCATATCATTTATAACCGGCGTGTGGTTATTGTGGACAATACTGGTAAGGTAGTAGTTCTATAAGAGTACGGTAATTGTAAAACCTTTCTACTTACCAGCTATTCCAGAATGGAATGAGCCCGTACCGTAATGAGTGAAGGCTGTTCTAAGAAAAAATCCAGAGGCCAAGAGTTCCGACTATCGAATCAAACGCGAGCTCTACTGTATCTACGCTATTGCCCGATCATAACTCTACTGTATGAGATTAGTTATCCGTCCCCCCTGCCCTGTTAGAACAGTCTGGTCTTGAACAACACAACCTGAAAGGAAGCCATTCCTAATAGGAAGTTTCTAGCCGTCTTGATGAGGGCAAGACTCAAATACGGAATACGGAAATGGCACAGCTGAGTGCTAGAATCTTAGTCGATGGAAGTTAGATTCACTAATTCACTAAATGAATATTCGTTCAATTGAAATATCATAACTGTCAAACTCTTTGTTCTCATAACAGAGAACCCTATCATAGGCCCTTAGCCTTAGTTGGAAGCTAAACCAAAACTAAGCTTGTAGGCTCGTAGAGAAAGCTATTGTGCAGGTATACCCACAATCCATGTTCCTGAACAGTCTCGTTCGAACATCTGATTCACCTTAGGGCGGACACTTCACTTCAAGCT
>Ga0209489_100021_pt1:145000-160000 | contig 204752 bp, 118 predicted proteins | sample SiratrowhiteBW_FD_187527 | JGI IMG/M metagenome (GOLD analysis project Ga0209489, IMG submission 187527) | Root nodule microbial communities of legume samples collected from California, USA - Siratro white BW (SPAdes) (version 2) | ecosystem: Host-associated > Plants > Roots >...
AGGAGCTGGACATGAACCGTAACGGTCTTTCTGGTGAATCAGTGCTGTTTGCATGGCACTCATAGGCTCTGGGACTGATGACCTGACTCTTCTAGTCTTTTCCAGTAAGCCTTGTTGGATGACTCAGAGCTCTTGTGCTCCCTCTTTTCAATATCCCCTTTCTTCGTAACCGCAGTGAGAGTAGGAGCTCAAGCAGTTGCCGCTGCAAGACTAGCCGCTCTTGAGTAAATAGCAGCTCTTACCGCGCTTGATGGTGAATAAGCCTTGGAATCCGTGTTGAGAAAGCATCCAATTGCTATTACAAAAGCATATCCCTTATCTAATTAGAAGGAACTTCTTTCCGGCGAAGTGACAGCGGGCGGGGAAGGAAAGCAAGGGACTGATTACACTAGTCAGACATGCCCAGAAGAGGATAAGATCAGAAAAGGGCACAATGCCTCTTGAGATTGTTGAATAAGCTATTCATCAATGCTCGAGTCATATTCTAGTAGACAAACTTTCTTCTTATGTCCACCGGGGAAAAGAATACAAAAAGATTGATAGGCCATTCATTCCCTTCTCTCTCTCCGAATCTTGCTCCCTCATTCCCCTCCATTCGGCTATCGATATTTGCGGAGTTGAAGGCTTAGGCTTAGGTCTAGGTCTTCGCACCGTCTTGGAACCTTTTTTCTGAGCTTTTGACAGTTGAGTCTCGGACGCTAACTAAGGAGACTACTGCATCTCGCTCTTATTATAAAAAAAAACAATAAAAAAGAAGACAGGTTGCCCTGCCCTGTCAGTCTCGAGCTCGAGCTCGAGGTCGTCTTTCTTGTCTCACACCAACAAGAGAAGCCTTCTTTATACAGACAGGAGTTAGATAAGCATGTAGCTTATGGCTTTATCCTATAGATATATATAGAAAAAAAGAAACGAGGATCAGTCTTCATCCTTTCGCTTTTCAAAGTGAATGATCCCCTCGCTCTTAACCTTTATGTGACCGCAATAGCAAGGGACAGGAGCTCCCCCTAGCTCAGTAAGCAAGTGCTACAAACCTTTGAAACTAGAGTCAAGGTACCCAGGGACATAAAATGCTAGGTTGTGAGGAAGTGAATCGGTTCTTACCTGACAGTTCCTAGAATTGGACAAAAAGGTTTTGCACGTGAATCAGAAAAGGAAGAATACGATCTTGTCGCAATTGAATCCGTAACTGCAGCTATTGAGTCTGCTGTGGGAATAAGCGCCTAGAAGAGAGCTTTCACTGGCTTTTTCTTACTATGAGGATGGATGTAGATATAAGTCGTCTCTTGGCCAGGGCATTAGCAGAGCAGCTTCCACTCCTCCCTTCGATAAGCTTCCCTTTTTTGGCACTGGACCTAGTTACCGCTCCATGGGAACATCTATAGATTCCGCTATCGGGAAAGTCAGGCATGGAATCACGCTAAGGTAAGGTTTCTATCTAATCCATCTAGAATAGGATCTACTCTATCTATTTGATTTTCCACTTCCGCCTGGCTGACTGAATAAAGAAATGGAACCATAGCTAAGACTGATCGATGAGCCTTCTCTCTCCTTGATCTGTCTAGTTCTATTTTGACTAATCCGAATCTGTGGACTGAGTGAGTAGCTAACTCAAATAGAATATTTGAGGAGGAGTAGGGCTATTCTTCGCACCGAGAAAATCTTTTGTTAATCTCGTTATCTCCACGGGCGCTGGGTTAAGGGCAGAAGACCTTGGGGAACCGGTACGAAAGGGAGCTAGCTAAGGCAGCAAGCCAAGAAAGGCAGCATAGTAGGCCTTTTAGAATTAGAAAGGAAGCCAACTCTTGTTCGACGTAGGGTAGAGTCACTTATTTCATTCCCTGGGCTTTCCATCCATCCTATGGCTTGAATGCGGGTCTTTGGCTAGAGACGGAGACTTTCCCAGTGAAAGCGCTGGCGTTCAGTTTGGTTGCGTGCTTTCCGATCTCTTTCCCTTCCTTTCTGTGGTAGCATGTTTGCTAGTCTTGTCGGACTAGGAGCTCTACTAGGCTTGACCGTGGGAAATTGACTTATTCTTGCTCAAGTCAAGTGGAATCAGTTTCATTTGGCTCTAGACTACGATTCGATAGAGAACGATTTGGCACTTTGAATCTTTCATTCTGATCATGACTTAAGAAAAAAAAGAAAGAAAAAAGCTCTTCTCACAACAAGCCTTGAAGCTATCACTTATGCTTTAGAAATGCGGTGACTTGAAGCAGCCACATATAGCGTATATAAGATCACTGCTGCATTTTAGGATCGATCTGTCCCGCAAATTGCATAAAAGAAGAAATTTGCCTAGTTTCGGATCGTACCGCAGAAAGCACTACTTCCGGCTTTTTTCATCTAGTTGGTTCAACTTTTCTTCGAGATTGGGTTGGTCTTCAGGCAGTCTCCTATATCAAAGAAAATAGTAAGAGAAAGAGAAAGAAGAAGCAAGGCCCTTAGACGAGTAGGCGAGATAGATAGGGGCGCAAACGCTAAAAAGCCCTTTCGCTAACGCGCAGCCCTTTTCTTGCTGGGAAGAAGCGGGGTAGAGTAATTGGTCAACTCATCAGGCTCATGACCTGAATTTGGCAGGTTCGAATCCTGTCCCCGCCTAATCATCTGAGGCCGTAGTCAGCCTCAATCTTTCTGATTCGTAAGTAACTCAGTGAGTGCTTTCCTTTTCCCATGTCTTTTTTCTGTTGGTCAACAACCAACCACATCTCTATATAGTCAAAACACTAGTCCTACAGGCTTGACGGGGTTCAGTCTGTCTGGAGGGAAGATTTTTTTGAATGTAAGTCAAATGGATAAAACGATTTTTTTTCTTTTTCGTTTCTTATCTATCCCATAGCTGTTGTTGTTCTCTATTCCCTTTTTAGAGGGGGGCGCCCACCCGCATTGAATCTCCCCGATCCGGGTCTCGATCTCACTTTTGCCTTTGATGCTTTGCATTCATAAATGAATATTCGACTTGAAACCCTGTTCAAGGAACGCTTTGGGGAGTCTTACGTATTGCCAGACGGCTTCACTTTCTCAGCCGTTGGTGGGCATCTATACTCACAAGTTGAAACCTTACAGGGTTTGCAAGATATCTTTGTTGATCTATTTTTTGAAGGGGGGCAAAGCCCTTCTTTTTTGACTGCTTTGGAGTTTGTTCTTAATTGGGTGGTATAGAAAGATGATTCGCTTATGTTCCTTTAGCCTTTCGTGGAGATCGAATCCCGACTTTTTCTGACTGATGAACGAAATGAGTGCAGCGGCAAGGAGCGTTTTTGACTTCCTAACATGGATACCAAGTCTGGGTCAGAGAATGAATAGTCAGGCGATACGCTCCCCGATGCAGTAGATCAGCGGACCGGAAGATTAGCATGTGAGGCGAGAGTGTCCGGTCTGCTTCAAGTCCTGCCGTTCAATACTGGACTTCTTCTTCCGCTTCCAGGAGCAGCCTATATCCTGTTGAGGTGAGGCCTTTGACTCCGCTTGCCTCTACTTTTCATGTCAAGCGTACAAGTGTAGTTTAGTGGGATTGACTTCTAAAGACAGGAATTCTTTTTCATCTCCTCGGGCAAGACCCTGTATAAGTCGACGTCTTAACCTGACTTCCTGAGCTCAGAGATTTGATGATAGGGATTGTTCACAGCACTAGTTGTCACCGTCTAATCCTTTCATAAAAGACATTCACTGACCCACGTAGGACTGCTGAATGGAATGATTCCTCCCCCGAGGGTGATGGAAGGGGGGGCACGACCCGATCTAAGATTACTCCCTGAGCAGAGTCTGACTTTTCGAAAAGAAGAGAGGAAGGGGCGTACCAAAAAGTTCTCCAATTCGATGAGGACAAGCAGGCACAACAATCCCAGGAAAGGTTCGAAGCACGTAGTTGCAAAGCTAATATTCAGAAGTTCAGTTCGTGAGATAGCTCCCCGGACCAGATATTTTGGATAGATTCCTAGTACCGACCTTCCGTTCAGTGTAGGGAATGGAAGGGAAGGGATTTGCCCCAAGCCAACAAGGAAGCAAAGTACCCGTGCTATCAGTACAAGTCTAAGCCGGATCGTACCACACGGGAGCAGGATCCGCGTTCCACCTCTAAACCATAGGATCGGGCAATTAGAATCATGCCACTTTTTTATCTCTATTGGCAGGTTGAAGTTTCAGGCCAAGGGCGAAAGCAACTATGACTGACATCCTTAGATGAGCTTCAGGCCACTTTACCAATAGGCAAGCTCAAGTAGCTTTCAATCGGGGAGGATCAAGTCCAAAAGAAAGAGTGAAAGATCTGTCTTTTTTCCCAGCTGTATGAAGAAACCAAGCCAACCGAAACCGATTCAAGAGCCCTTCTATTTTTTATGTTATTTTATTATGACTTTTGCTCTTACTTTGAGCGATTCCATATCAACTAATGGAATCATAATAAGAATTTCAATGAAAGGTTTAAGTAGTGCTTTTTTCTTCAATTATATGATGTTGTTCTACCTATTTGTCTGCCGAGGAACGTAGTCGCTTTCTGGTTGAGTTGAGCGTATGTCTTTGCCCAGATATTTTTCCTTTGTTTGACTAACTACTATAGTAAGGGGCCTTTTCTTGCTCGTTAGCGCTGTTTTTTGATTGCAGGGCGCTAGCTTACTAATCAATAATAAATAGATATATATAGGGCTTTTTTCTTTCATCTTTCAGCTTGATCGGAATCGATTCTATGATTGAATAGCAGAAGTGCTACTTATTAATTAGTAGTAGAAACTCGGAGAGACAGACAGAGAGGCAATCATACCTGCTAACTCCTAGGATGAGAAGTAGGTCCCTTGTTTTTGGCAGGAATAGTTCCATTGTTGCCCCTCGGGAGAGTGAGTCTACTTAGCGAACTGGCAGGACGCGGAGATCGATTGATCAAGATGAATCTCGAGAGTGGATGGTTGACCGCCGCCCCCTTGTCCTGGAGGCTCTCCGGCCGAGGAGGGGCTTGCTATCGTAACCTTTTATCCCGGTGTATGTGAAAAAGAGTGACGAACCCTTTTTTGTTCGGTCATAGGTTGGTGTCCAAAGAACGAGAGTCGGCTTCCTTAACTTAAGTCCGTTGTTCCTCAGTAGCTCAGTGGTAGAGCGGTCGGCTGTTAACTGACTGGTCGTAGGTTCAAATCCTACTTGGGGAGAATTTGGAGTTATAGCTTTTCTGACCTAGCGACCCCTGTCCTTCCCCTTAGTTTCTAAACTAGCAGAATCGTGGGACATCCAAAGTGGGAAGTTTATTGTTGATTTTTTTTCTATTTCTTACTCCCTTTTTTAGTTTAGGAACTTGGTTCGTTCAATTCACTTGCTCATGAACTCGCAGCTTCGCCAGAAGCGACTAGGGGGGAGCTGTCGTAGAAGCTTTGCCCTTTGTACAGAGATTGTTATGAACTGACTAGCGGAACGCTAGCTAAGCTAAAAAAGAGTCTTAGTTCCCTTCAATCAAATCAATAAGCTTTCTTTCAGGTTTTTATCCCTCCTTCTTAGAACCCATTGATGGAGGGGGGCCTCGGCCCGGGAAGGGGAGAGTGGCCGAGTGGTCAAAAGCGACAGACTGTAAATCTGTTGAAGTTTTTCTACGTAGGTTCGAATCCTGCCTCTCCCACTTGTTTGTTGTAGACTTCTTCGAAGAGAAAGGAGGAGAAAGAAATCCTATAGCTTAGCTTGAGTAAAGCCCATTAGTCTTAGTAGTAATTGGATCTTTTCTAAGGTTTGAGGATGCTGTACCGATAGGTGCGGGAGATTGATATTGATATAAAGATAACGTCAGCATATCGGCTCCAGCCGGTAGCACGGGGCTTGCGAATTCTTTTGATTATTTCAAAGAATTACTGCATCGGTATGTTCCGTCTATCTCTAGTATTCCTTTGCTACAAGGAATGACTTGGGATCCGACCTGGAAGGCCACACCATCTAAGATGAAGCCTATCCGATTGCCGATTGAAGGGCTCTCGTCGTAAGAAAGGAGTTCAATCTGTCTTCCGAGCCTTCCCCTTTGAAATCCATTCTTGGTTTCAACTTGCTGAGTCTCGGAATCAGTGACGTGGGCGTCAACAAGCTAATTGGTTAGGCGCGTTGTGGTTTCCTTGGACGAGGTATTGTTTTGACCCTAACAACGAACTCATCTCGCAGATAGGTTGTTCTGCATTTGAGGAAGCTGTTCGAGCTATACTATATAAGGAAGGAGTTGATTTGCATCCTTGTCTGGCAGTTCGCTAAGCGAGAAGCTGTGATCGAGGAAGCCCCGCCCAGTAGTGCCTCTACTCTACTAGTCCTAGTACTAGATACTAGATAGACAGGCCGATCACCGGTGGCATAAGATCCTTCTCTGCTTGTCTAACTCAAGCCAGATAGCAGCAATCACTCGAAATAGTCATATGCGGAACACATGCAAGTCCAGATTGAAAGATAAGAGAGCCAAGTCTATCTCTTTAGACCAAAAGTAAATTATGGGGGGACAGGTCTCTAGGGAAGAAATGCAAGAGGTCTAACCTAACCGTTTGTTTCATGCAGTGAAGCGGGCTAGAGCCAGAAGTACGGGATTGTTTGAAGGCCTTTCCGGTTTCAGCCAACTATAGTGTCAAGGAATAGAATTTATTTTGGGCAAGTAAAGTCGGCAAGATTCCAAAAAGTGGTTCCTGACTCCAATCAGTCAACTACGGGCGGTCAAAGAGCTGGTAGTGAATCTTCGGCGTAAGCTGTAGGAGTAGGACTAGTTTAGGTTTAGGCGAGGGAAGTAGACAGCAAGCTTTGTCTCATCTTCATGAGCAGCCACCAAAAGAAGACTTTGCCCCAAAGCAGTCACTGAGAACTAGCACTGAAACTATAGGGCTAGGGGCAGGAGCGTAGTAAGTAAGAAAGAGGCCGCTTGCATTTGCTTTCTTTCATGAGGGCTAACGCTTCTGCAGCCAACTTCGGTGGGCAGTTTCCTCTTCACAGAAGCGGCTCTCCCCATGTTCTGGATTCTTTATATTGGCCAGTGCTGATGACAAGGTCTGCGGAGTCAAAAGTTCGCTTCTTGGAAGTGAGGCTTTGTCAAAGCCCTTTGACATTCGTCGTGGGCCCCAACCTACGGTAAAAGCGCCTGTTACCTTTACACTATCTTGGCTAAGAAAGTCAGATCTCTAGTCTGATAGTCCCGGTTCGTCTTTCCTTTATTTACCCAGCTTTGACTGACTTTGCGAAGCTAGGATTGACATTCTAAGTTAGGCGGGATGGTGCCCTTGGTATACTACCGGGAACTGCTGTGAAACCATCGATCGCTCTAGCTACAACCGGCTTAACTGCTTGGGAAAGCTGATACGACTTCTGGGTCGAAAGCAAGGACTGACTTTGAGGCTGACTGGATGGGATCGGCCCTAGTACCGAGAACTACGAAAGGGGAACTACACCGTCCGCCCACTAATCCCTTCCCTCATCCTTCACTTCCTTTCCTGAGTCATCGTTTGCTAGTACCAGGGTTGGATGCTTACTTCGCATTCTTTCCTTATTTCTTCTTGCCTCCACCTGAGAGTTCTCCCTCGTTCTAAGAGCTGCTCCTTCGAAGCGAGGAAGGGTAGATATTCGGAGTGCTGCCTGATCGTGGACGGGTTCATCGATGCTGGGAACAAGACTGGCTAAGAGCTACTTTTGGCTAGCTATAAGAGTGGGTCTTACCTCAGCAACTTTCCTTGACTACGAAAGCATGCTCCCCCTTTTCAATCTCCATCCAGGAACAACGACCATATACGAGAAGGCATCGAGGAGACCCTGAGTCCTTCAGACCAGTAAATGATTGCCTAGCTAGCGCATATCGAAGAGTTTGAGCAGTGGCCTTTGTTCACATCCTGATTGGGTTCCATCTAGAGGAGATACTCGTTAGGGCAAAGGATGCAATAGTTTTCAAAGTCCCAACAGTGACCATCTTTGGTGCGTTAAGCGGAAGAGGGGGCAGGTTAATCTTCAAACAAAGATTGTCGCGCTATTCCTTTCATACTTTACTGGAAATGGAAAGTGAAATAGATAAAACAAAGGGATCAATCAGTCGCACAGAAAACAAACCTTTTCTCTTGACTGACTATGGAAAGTTTTCCACCAACCATGAAGAGAAGTAGTGAAGCCAGAAGGCGAGGAGTATAAGGCCGGGAACCAGAGCAGGCATAAATGACCTTGATCGAAAGTGAGCCCTTCACGAAGCATGGAAAGTCAAAGGATGCGAAGAGAGCGCCACTACTCTCTTTCCGGGAAAGATCACTCCTAGGTTAGGCCGACAAGACATCAAGAGGGAGAGAAAAAAAATCCCCTCTACCGCTACCCCATAAAGAAGAGCTCGCTTCACTTGCTTACTAAAAAGCCAGGAGAGAAAGCCAAGCATTTTTTTTAGTACAAAAAAGGAAGAAATTGATATACGTCAGCCCTCACATTATTAGACTGAAGGAAAGACTCCTGCTTCAAGGTCCTTAGATTAGACCACTGGCTTGTTTGGCCCGAAGGCAGAATCAAAGCCAGAAGGAATTACAGACAGAAGCACTTCTACTCCCCTCAAATTTAGATCGAAGAAATGATAGGTCCGCCTATAACCCTATTAGCTCGAGAGCAAGAAAAGAAGGAGGGAGGGACTACTTAGACTACTTAATCGATAGAGCCCGGCACGATTACTGGATCGAAAGCAGCTCCAACTCCAATAGGTGGGAGGAATGAGCCCCCTAAGCCTAATCCAATTCCATATACCTATATATCACACCAGTGATTTGAGATTGTTCAAAAGACAGACCTGTCCCTTTCCCGACTCCTGCAATTAGATTGCTTCTTACTCTTAGTGGTAGTGTACGGTTTTATCCTTCTTAGCCTATTGGTTTCGCTTTCTGAGATACATAGTTTCCCTTCGACGAGGAATCCTTTGGCTGACACCTTTCAATGGAATTCGTTTCCACCGCTTGACTTGCGCTCGCTACCGAAAAAGAATTGTTTTACACAACGCTACCAGGCTTGGCTTACGTTCCCCAGATGGGGAATGGGTTACGATAGGTTCTTCAAAAGCTTGCTAAACCCGAACTCACTCCCAGGGCTGGGGATGAGAGTAGTTACGAAAAGACTCATACCTTCACCGCTGTCCCTTAAGGATATGTTTGCCACTTAGAGCTTCACCGTCTCGCTTAACGAACGGGAGGAACAGAAAGATATTTACCTAAGAGCTATCCCACTACCAAGGAAGAATAGCCAGAGCCTGGATTGATTTGGTTTATCACCGGATCGTTGCGGCGGGATGCACGCAAGCAAGAAGTTAGGTGGCTTATTCCCTTCAAAAGAGCTAACACTAGTTACGCTTTCATACAGGCAAGAACAGAGTGAGGCTTTTCCCCAATCCAGCAGCACTGGTATCGCATCTTCTATCGCGAAGAAAGGAATTCTTAAACCGGCCATGCCAGAGAAGAAGCGGGGAAGCCTTATTCAATCAACTACAACCTAGCAATAAGAAGAAGGACAGGCCTGCACGAAGAAATCCAAAACGTCGAGGGGGCTCACAACCTATTCTTTTTCTTTATTACACAATGAGTTGTGGACATAGTCAACCTCCTACTAAGATAAGAGAGGGAGACCCATCTCCAGGAAAGGGGAAGCGACCTACCCTTAAGAGCTAGGAGCACTCTTAGGCGATCCTGCTTATTCACGTGAGCAAACTAGATCCCGTGGAGACAAGAACAAATGGCGCGAATGAGCAAGCAGCCTTCTTTATTGAGCGGGAAGTACAGGAAAGGGGCCCTGCTAGGTCTAGACTAACAAAGCCCAACCTTTTCATTAGCTGCTGGAGAAAGAAAGCGTAGGGTGTGGTCTCTCAATAGACTCAATTAGGTAGTCCTGGGGCCCTCTTAGCCGAGCTCTTTTATTAATATGGGGTACCTTTATCTCAACTTTCAGTACAGGGCTGCTATCCATAGCCTACCTAACAACAACCCGAACCACCCCTATTTCTTAGTTATTAACAGCAGAGCCCCGGAGCTCGTTTCAGTGAGGTCAAAAGTACACCACACTGTCCCCCCACTCTAGCAAGGCGGGAAGGTCAAGGTACTAAACCCGAAAAAGGCAAAGCCAATTTGGACAGCTAGGACCGATAACACCGGACTGCTAACAAGGAGCGGGCAGCAAGGAGGAGTCAGAGTTTGAGGAGTTGAGAAAGAAGGTGTTACGGCATCTTCACTCTTCGGTCAAGAACTCGCTCCTCACGCTGTATTGGTTCAATGGGGCAGGGATAAGCGAGTCCCAGACCAAGGATCCTTTAGCCGCTCCGTTCGGGCCTCTCAACCGAGAGTCCCTTCACTCCACTCGCACTCGTCCATTCACTTCCTTCTTCACTCTTCCTCACAAAGGGTTTAAGTAAGTTAGTTCTTCAAACTGTTGAGTTTAGAAGGTGGTCCATTCGAGGCAATAAATAGGGCGAATGACTTTCCTTGGGCATGAAATAGGTTGTGCATGACAAGAAATCGAATGCAAGCTGTAGCTAGTGGGATAGATTCACTTCCTCTAAGGGAAGGAATATCTAGCCTTTGAAAGCTGTCCAAAGGGAAGGGACCTTTAAAGCAGGAAGCACCCAATTGCCTTTGCGAGTGCTATCGTAGAATATCATAGGCTCGTCCTCTCTTTCCTGTTGTCGGACGTGAATCAGTAACCGTTGTTGGTGTTTGCCGGTGCTTGATAGAGGACTGCTATTTCATCAGCTGTGGGACTTTCGGACAAGGAATCCCCTCTTAGCAAGAACAAGAGATGGCACTGACTTCATTAATAGCAACTGCACTTATACGCAGGCATCAGGAAAGGGATTGACCTTTGGAAAGTCACTTCATACCTTAGACGGTTTAGGCTTTAGATTCGACAGTTGCTCTAGAACTAGAAATAGTCAATGCCGATCTTCCTAGCATTGCCATCTTATTATACGATGCATTAAACCTACTCTTGTGATAGCGGAGACCCCTGCTAACTCTTGTTTTCCTGCCCTCGCCCTTTCTTCCATGTAGAATTTGATCGTTATATCAGTCCGAGTAAACGAACTAGATAGAAGGAGTCCCATCTAAACAAGAAAAAAGGGAGAACTGCCGAACTTTACAAAGCCTATTGTATGGATGGGGTGCTTGGTCGGAAGGGTACTCAACGGGGTCAGTAGCTAGAAAGCTCCTTTTTGGGAGCAAGCTTCGAGATTCACTCGGCTATATATCCGCAGGACCTGCTCGTGATCTTGACTTAGGAACGAATTCTCCAAGTGCACCCTCTGCGTCCCTTACTGCTAGTCTTGTTGGAGTTGCGGAAATGATAGGACTCGTCAGTGTCGATGTCACTGCAACCAAGGTATGCGACCTCCAAAACCACCACTACACCCCGTTGCTATCCTTTTAGCGTAAGATATCCATCTTCTAGTTAGCCTCCTGTTTCAGTCAGTCTGTCCCATCCAACGAAGAATACTAATATCTATTTCGCACCCTCTTCCTTGCTGCCAGAACTGGCATTTCTCCTTCGGACTCTTGCTTTCACTGGCCTCACATGGACATGGCCCCCAAAAAGAGAACTAGCATTGGCTCATTGGGACTATCAACTGAGGAGAATAAGTAATAAGCTTTTGCCATCGCATACACACATAAAAGGACACTAACAGGTAATTAGGAACTGGGAAACCCCTTAGAAACGTTATACACCTTATATTAGGAAAGCGAAACAACGTATTAAGACTATCCCCCCTTACGGTAGGAATGCTAGCCAAGATATCCCTGGCTCAGTCATTTCTTCCCTGGATTGAGGTTCCCTTTCTTATTATGAATATGAAAGCAAGAAAGAAGGAATCAAACTCCAATCCCCTTATCCAACTGAAACTTCAACTGCCGAGAACTGGATCTGTAAGGGCTAGAACAGGCTCATCAGCAGGGAACTCCTAATGCCTAGAAGACAGAAGCACTAGAAAAGGCTCTTCAAGTAAACTAGCCTGCGAAACCTGCTTTTTACCTTCAAAAGTCAAGGGCGCAGAAAGGAGTGTATTGCCGTAAGTTTGCTAAATGGATTCATGACAGTGGCCTGGTCGATATGGGGTTTTCCGAAACAAAGTTGACTTGGGAAAGAGGTGGTGTCAAGGAGAGACTGGATCGAGCTTTCGCTTTATGTAATGCTCAATGGAGACTTTCATATTTAAGGAAGCTAATGTGTTGCATTTACCTCTTTCCAAATCTGACCATTCTCCATTGTTAATCAAACTTTTCCCCTCCGCTATAGTCCTCACATGAGACCTTTTTGTTTTAGGTTCCAAGCGGCTTGGATAACTCATGAGAAATAGAACGACTTTGTCAAAGATCACTGGGATTCTAGTTTGCCCCTGCCAGTCCTGAATCAGAACTTTGCTATAGACATTCAGCAATGGAACCGGGAAGTTTTTGGGAACATTTTATCTTGGACAAATAATATTTGTAGCATCAACAGCATTCTTGCATCAATTCAGCTCTTTCTTTATGAAAGATGTCACTATGCTTAACACATAGTCTTCTAAAGACCTCCTTCACCACGGTCTGAGAATGATCGGATCCTGTCAGGCGGATTGATGTTAGCTTGTTCATATTCATATGCATCTGTTGACCCTTGCCCCATCATCATTCCCATTTGATTCAGTCAGTCTTCCTAAAGTGTTCACCGGACTTCAAATAGATAGACTGAACATAGGGAATTGGATATCCCTTTTCGGGGATAATGTAATCTACGTATCCTATGAATGTGCTGAGGAAGATGAGAGGGGGTCCCCCATTCTATGACTGGCAAGGAGAGTTCAGGCATCAGAACAGGAGCTAGACCTCTAAATGAATCTAAGCGACTATCACCCGGTTGCAGGGAAGGACTGTATAGCATCGATGAGTTCGCACCTTGCTATTCGAGTAGAGATCCCCATTCTATCATCGGGCAAGCAGGAGCGGCCACTCGAGCGGGGGAAGAGGGGCTTGGTAGCTTCACTGACGAAGTGAAGAATCGGAAAGGTCGACCTTAGTTATAGTAGAGGAGCGCAGCGCTAAGGCCATAGCGAGAGGACGGACTACTATATAGGAAAGCAAGGCCAAAAGTGCCTACTGGCCGGTCACCGTTTGGCTAAGATCCTTTCTTACTCTGTAAAAGAAAGCTCGAACTCTACTTACCTTTTAAGGGGAGGAATTATGTCTTATCATCCGTTATCCAACTAGTGATGAACAAAGAAGGTTTAAGCTCAGCCTAAGGGGCAGTCTCACTGAGCAGCAAGACTAAAGTGGAATACCAGTCAATGGCCCAAAAGTGAACCTTCCCTTGCTAACAGCGTATAATGGCATCAAGACAGAAGGAATTGACATATAATAAGAAGTGTCATGGTTCTTGTTCAAGAAGGGACATCCCTTGAATCAGCTGTTGGGAGCATAGTAGAGGAATTGAGAGACCTTACTAAAGAGTTAGCGCTGCTATTTTATCCGGTCTGTGATAACCAATACGCCTTTTTGTGCTCCTGTATTCTCATCCAATCATTGAAGCCATTCAACGCCCCTCTCTTCGGTTTGCCGTCAGTCTTCGATCGGTCTATATTTTTCATCATCTCAGTGTTCATTTCCCTCAAAATGATGTAGATAGGCTTTCGGATTTTTAAGTAAATTAACCAATCCAATCAATGTTCATAAGTCGACCTATGCTTTCCATACTTACCCTGAAACAGCCACTTAGCTCTAGCTTCGGCCGAGCCTTCGTCATATGCTTAGTCAAAACCACTCTTGCTACGAAGCTACTTTTTTTTTTAGGGAGTCCGTTTTTCGGGATAGGCAGGATATCTTGGTTTTGGAAAACTGGTGAAAAAGAAGACGAATGCCCCTCCATCTGTGGTTATTGCTTTGGGATCCTATAAGCTACTAACTATTCTAGTTAGCCTGGGCTAAGAAGACCCTGTCAAGCCTTTGATTCGACTTTGGGCAATGCCACTTCGAAAGAAAAGGAATCGGAGAGATCTTTGAACAGCAGAAAAGACGGATCTCATAACATAGCCATAGTTACGGTTTCAGGGCTTAGAGAGACCGTACCGAACGAAGATCGTGTCTATTTACGCTCAAACAATCCATATAGGTGGAAAGCTGGAAGCTTCAATAGTTCCCCGCGGGACCTTAGAGTGCTATGATGGGGTATTTCAGTTCGTCCTTACGAGTCCATTCGACCATAGCGTGATGGTACGAACAACAACTAGATTCTATTATATATGTGATGAGTTCCCCGCCTGGAACACAGTCTTCAGGTGCTCTACATCAAGAAGGAGAAGTGCTCCTTTGCGAAGGCGGCTTAGCTAACCTTGGCCATGTGATCAAGAATGGTACGATCAGGATGGACGAGAAGAAAGTTCAGGCCATCAGAGAGTGGGAGCCTCCTACCAAGGTATCTGAGTGACGGTCATTCCTTGGTTTGGTGAATGACTATCGGCGGTTCATCAAGGCAAAAGAAGCGGAACTCTTTATTAAAGAATAACAAGTCGTGGGAGTGGACCAAGAGGTGCCAGAATGCTTTCGAGGAGTTGAAGGCAGCTGTGACACAGGAGCCTGTTCTAGTCTTGCCAGACTTCGAAAAGGTGCTCGAAGTCCACACAGATGCTTCCGACCTTTCCATAGGAGGTGTGCTTATGCAGGAGGGACATCCCATCGCCTTCGAAAGCCGCAAACTCAATGATATAGAGCGAGGATACAGAGTGCAAGAGAAGGAGATGACAGCCATAGTTCATTGCCTAAGAACACGATCTATTAGATTGAGATCCTTGTATCGAGTAGTTGGATCATAGTCTCTTACCATACATAAAAATGGCTGCATGCGCAGCAGCATCAAGTATTCGAAATCCACATGTGATGTGTGAACAATGAAAGTTGTGTACCATAGTCAGTAGCTAGTTAGATATGGATAAAGGGGAATGGTTAAAGAGCCTCAAAATGGAGGGTTAAGAGAGAATTGAGCATACCATGGATCTCATATAGGCTTTATTTTATCCCTATATAGACTTTTAGCTATCTAGAA
>Ga0209489_100021_pt1:165000-197500 | contig 204752 bp, 118 predicted proteins | sample SiratrowhiteBW_FD_187527 | JGI IMG/M metagenome (GOLD analysis project Ga0209489, IMG submission 187527) | Root nodule microbial communities of legume samples collected from California, USA - Siratro white BW (SPAdes) (version 2) | ecosystem: Host-associated > Plants > Roots >...
GTCAACTCTATCATTGGTTTCATTATCCCTATAACGATCACTAGAAAAAGATATGTGCTACTACTATCCCGAAGCTAGGTGGTGCTATTATGGCGGGGGAAGGGTCTACTTCTGCTCCATCGGAATGCTTTTGGTGGCAGGTCTTTCTATTACCGATATGGACCTCAGGGTCTCATTCTGTACCTAGGTAAACGATCTATATAACTAAGGTAAGTATATATATGAATCTGCTGCGTCTTTTATCTCTGGTGTTGGATCACCTACTCACTACTGCGCTGCGACAAGGACTGGAACTGCCTCCGCGTTTGGACCTTTGATTCATTAACATCTCTTTTGTTTATTTATCTCCTCTTTGTTTTTAATCCTAATCCACAGGAGGTCAAATTCAGACTTTAGACTGCTGTTCAATTATTTCAGTGTCATTCTCGATCTAACAAGAATGGAATCACGCTCTGTAGGATTTGAACCTACGACATCGGGTTTTGGAGACCCGCGTTCTACCGAACTGAACTAAGAGCGCTTTATTTTCATAAATAATTTGATGTGACCCCAATACATCTTGCATAATCGAAGATATATAATAGCCCTTGGCATAGAAGCTGTGAAAGAATAGGCTGCTGGAGGAAGAACCGCCCCAAAGCGGAACGGGCAAGTCAGCCAGAGCAACTTTGAGGGAAGCCAGCTCCTCATCTGACTTTGTTTGAAGGTCGGTGTCGAGGAATGGCATGGTCTCCGGGAGAAAGAAAGCCAAAGGAGCGAAAAGCACACCATCCTAGGTAAGCAGCATCTTTGAAGCGGCATCTCACTCAATATACGCAATTCTCAGATCTGTCTTTTCCGGCCGATTCCATGCCACTCTACTTTGGACCCTCTTGCAGGAGCTCGGACTGAGTCTAGTTTAGGTCCATCCGAGGGTTTGGACGTCACTTCTTCACTTTTCTGCTTTTTGGATGGGTGCTCTCCCCCGAGTGAAGGCATAAGCCGTAGACAGTCACTAGTTTGATCGCTATGCCATTCTCGGCAACGATGTGGTGATAGCTGATCGACGAGTTGCTTCGGTCTACCTTGTTGAATCATCTACATTGATTGAGGACTCGATGTCAGAATGCATTCTTCGATACCCTGTTGTAGAAGTTTTCATCTAGTTCCTGTAGCTAGTCGTAGATGCATATTATAGCTGCTATCGGATCAGAGGTTCGGGGGATTTTTCACTTGATTATTTAAAAATATATATTCATTTCATTCCTGTTGGATCTCTTGCTTTCAAGTTCTCTTAGTTTCTATGTAACTCAATCAGGACGTAGATGTAGATACGGATAGGGGTCAACCGGGTAACCAATCCCGGTGGCTGGATGACTCCTTCACCCTTAGATCGCAAGACTAAGGCAAACGAGGCGGAACCTCGGTGGCGTGATAGGCTGGTTCTCACCAGGGTCAGTCCTATCACAAAATTGGAGTTTCTAACCCTTGGTAAGGCAGAGCCCTATGTTAGTCACATAGGCACCCCCCGCTTTCTTAGTGAAACTCATCAAGGTGAGGGTGGGCTAGCTTATAGCTATTCTATCACTCAGGGATCCAGAATGGAGCAACTGGGGGTGACGCGGAAGCCACCCGGGTGGGGCTGGTAAGATATGATATCAAGCGGTCTAGAATAGAATCGAAAGCTCAAAAGGAAAGTGAAGGATCAGTTCCTCCCATGCAATGTGGCATGGCTCGCTCGTGACTCATTGAGGAAGGGGCACGGTTCGAGATTATGTGAAGGACCCTAATGCTTAACATAAATAAGAGGACAAAGTCTTCCATTGAATGGCTGGTTTACAAACCTGGGCTCAGACGTCAGTCAGGAGAGGATTTAGCCTCTTGGTGGACTACAAGTTGAAGAGTTCATAATGTTGGGAAAAAACGGATCTGCCATTCCTACTCCCCAGTTATGTCATCCCTGACCTATGATTCCATCCTAGTTTTCGCCGCCCATGGTTCCGAGAGACCCAATTGATACATAATGAGCACCTCACCCCTTTCTTTCCTTGTAGTTGGAGTTGGGCAAGATTTCACTTGTAAATGGATTGGCTTTAGATGTGAGATACGGCTCATAACCACTGCTTGTGAACAGCTTGACTCCTGCTTTCCCGGCTACAGTACAGATTGTGCCAAAGACAGCTCGCTCCTGCTCAAAAATCACACAATAAGCCAAGGCAAGGCGGCCAGTTCTAATCTAATCTAGCTATTTCAAAACAAATTCTCATCTCAGGAAGACAGATCGAACTATTACAGATAGAACAGATAGATTGGTGTAGGCTCTAAGCCAAGCCTATCTCGTGTGCTATAAAATACACAACGTACTTTCCCGAGCCTTTCTCAAGCTATTATGTCTAGTCCCAGGTACAAAGAGGTGTATATATAGCGTTCTCCTTCCTGCCTCGACCCTTTCGGCTAAGAGGAAATCCGGAGCGACAAAAGCGATTCCGGTCTCCCCACCATTCATTTGAAAGGTATAAGGCACGCCATTCGGTCCTTTCTAAAGTAGTAGTAGTGGTGGCTATCTCCCTATTAAGTCTGGGATCTATTCCAACTTTACTTCATGTAAATAGTTGATAAGATTCGTGAACCCTGTTGAGTCCACGGGAAGATCTTCTTGTTCGGATTGCTAGCTTAGCTGCCCTTTTGGATACTACAATTTTCTTTTCATTTGACAGTTTACATCCAGGCCAAGTCCTTTTCTGCCTGTGGGAAACCAAGCAATGGATTCTCCCTGTGTCAATGTTATGGGTCCAATTCTCACTCTTTCATTGCTCTCTCCAGAAGCTTCACTTGCGACCTTATGCTTTCTATCCTAAATAGAGAAAGAGGGAAATAGGTCGTCAAATCAAAAGACGAGGCTGAGCGTTAGCGATGGGCTGGGTAACGAAGGGTGAGTGTAACGATGGTGCGAAGCAGAGAAGGAAAGTCAAGGGCTTTGTGGGCTAAGGGATCTCGATATGCCCCTTTAGATAAGAGTCAGTAGGCCTAGAAGGCTCCTATGCCAAAATAAAATGCTCTACATGACTAAAGTCAAGGCGAACGGCATTAGTACAGCTGTTAAGAAGACTCTCCGATGTTGACTTTGTAAATGAATAGGCCTTTGTAACCGGTAGGTTACTTTTTACATATAATTTCTAATGGAACTACCGTCTATTGTATAGGGCTACTATATTCATTTGTACTCGTCTACTAATGCCGGTCGGATTAGCTACATCGGATTGACTACTACCCTAGGATGATAGGACCAGTTGGAACGGCTTCTTCTCTTTCTACCTACACATCTCAGAGCTCATACACCTGCGCATCTCACTAGCGTCCTCTCTGTCCCGTAAGCATTTAGGGTCTGACTCTCTCTTCTCGGTCAGTATATTCCCCTCATCTCTCTATCATTGGCATTGGCATTGGAATAGCCAACAATAATAGGTAATGAACTCCTTGGGATCGAAAGAGAACTTTTGCTTTGGTCTCGAGGAATTGTTGAGCGAGGCTGACTTTAGAGGTGTAAGCACCGCGAGTCTCAATCCAGTCAAATTCCTGTTGGCTCATAACTGAGCGAAAGGCATAATAGATTCTTGCTCTTCTTAGCCTTGCAAATGAGGCGGTTGATAGACCCTTCCTGTCCTAGTGGTATGGTTAACATAAACTTCTGACTCTGAGGCTAGCTCTAGGACAAGCGGAGGTTCTTCTTTCTCCTCTGGGGTTAAGTCCAATACTAATGTGTATCTTTCTGCTTTATTCACTTCCTGAACAGTTTCTGTGCCCATTCTGGATTGAATACCTGTATATCTTGGTAAGATTAGGGTCAACGGTTTGTGCCTGTCTATTCCATCCATCCCTTCGTGGAGTTAGGGCGTGTGATGTGTCCTTTCCGATGCCCTCGGCCGCATTTCGGAATCAAAGAGTCATGGTGCTTTAGTTGTGGGTTAGCAGGGATAAGTTGGACTGCGCTAGTAGTTAGGGTGGTAAGATGAGCACCGCGATCGAAGGGCTCACTCTATGGAAGTCCTCTCCCACTTGAAAGCTAAATAAGGACACAAATAATTGTATTCCATTCTTAGCAGAGGTTCCTTCCATCTAATCCCTCGAAGTACTTCGCTCACCTTCGAAGAGTGAAATGATCATTCAAAGCAGACTAACTAAAGGCATAGGGCAAAGGAGCTTAGAAGGGTGAGGGTGGCGGAGGGAATAAGGTATGAAATCACTTAGATAGAAGCATGTTGGATGACGGCCCCTATCGCTAATCAGAGACTTAATGGCAACAATTATGGATTCATCAATTTGGAGAAATAAGGTAATAGAAGGCTAGCTATATGCTTAACACAGCTAGTTCGAGAGCCATCGAAGTATCTAACTGCGCATTATAGCTAATCTGTCTGAGCCATCTCTTTTGAAGGTATGACACCTGCTAGGTTGACCGCGCCTCGAGGGAGACTATGGTAAGGTCGGATAGATCGAGTCTTTTGATACTCTTATTCTTAGGATTGGGCCCCTCAGTAATGAAAGCTATTGAAGAATGCCTCCCACCCGAAAGAGAAGAAGACATCGAGAAAACAGGGTGGCTCTCAAACTGAAACACATGTGGTAGGGTCTCTCTTTGTGAGCATACCAACCCGAGTTGGATCAATGAGGATGGTGTGATCTGACCTCTCAATCGTGGGTTTCCCCGTTCGAGGACTCCCTCGCCTTTGTCTTTCCTTTCGGCAGAGAAGAAGACGGAAAAACATAACATAAGGGGATCTTTTTTTTTTTATTTTGCTTCCATTGTCTTGCTGAACTGCTTTTCCTGTTGAAGCTTTTACGGGGGCTTTTGCTCATGCCGATTCTGAATGCTTTCTCATGATAATATGAAATATCTCTTTTGTGTCCATTCACCGAGACGAGCACAAGACAGTGGAGATTCGATCTTGTCTTCTTTCGCTTGGTTTCCCCAGGTGGTGCGGTTGGGGAGTAGAGAAGGCTCGTCGAGACCTCGATGCCGGGTCGTTCCAAAGTGACTTGCTATTGCTGCTGCAGTGCATCTTGTTCATCATCCAGGAATTTCTTTATAATCTTTGCCTTCCTTACCAGGAATTGGATTCGAACCAAGTATAAGATATTATAAATGTCGGAGAATACCGGGTATTAGAGTTTTTAGCATTAACACGATTCAATCTTCTTTTTTCCTAGCCGATTCTTCCCTTCCTTCTCTTCTCACTCCCCGGGTTTAGCTCCCGACTGGAGGGAGAGGGGCAAGGCATTAGGGATAGCTGCTTTCGTCTCCAGTAATGGATGGATAAGGTGGTAGTGCAAAATTGAAGAGTAGCCGTAATGGAAGAACTTTTTGCTTGGTTGTCCGGCCCTCTTCACCGATCTCCTAGCCCTACGAATCAAACATCTCCGGGCATCTGGTTTCAAAGATAGATTGGTTAGTCGCCTTCTGTTCATTCTTACCCCTGACTACCGGACCCCATTGGTTAAGTTGGGGCAGGAATAGCTATCGGACTACGATCACAGGCCGGGCCGACCTTCCTTTATTCTAGTCCAGTTGGAGAGGGAAAAGCCCCATCCGTTCCAGAAGTCGCAGAGAAATGGAAGGCTTCAATACCAAAAACTACGGAGGCATGATCTAAAAATGGGTAAGCCCGGTGGTTCAAGTTGAGCCTAGCCAACAACCAACATCAGCTTCTAGGGATAGTAGGAGCTCCAGTTGCTCCAACCATTCTAGTGAACCGGTCGAGACCAGCAGCTATGAATACCCTGTGCCGGTTGTGTGAAGGCAGCCTCAATCAAAATCAATAAAAACGTCCTCCTAAGGAAAGAAAGCTGATTCACCTCTACCCAGTTAATCCCGAAGGAAGCTTCCCTGAGAGAGCTGCTATAAGATAAGCTCTTTTTCCATTTAGTTTAGAGAGAGTAGCTTGCTTTCCACGGTCTGCTATTCCTTTCCTCTAATGACTCAATTGAAAACCTACCGAAATGGCTCTTTAAAGAAGGGCTTTATTCACAGGAAAATTTGGAGAGGGTCGACCAGTCCATTTATCATCCCACCACTCACCCAAGCAAGCTCAGGAGTTCAGGTGCTTTAGCTGCTTGAAGCCCGATCGTCAGTAACTTCCACCTAAGAGATCTTGTTTTTGTCCTTCTCGGCAGTCCAATCTTCTGCTGCAACCTTTGCCTCTATCTCTACTTCTGGGTCTCGATCTCGAACTCAAACTGATGCCTAGCTCTTCTAGATGCTGAGACGCGGGGACATGATACTGACGGCCGGGGACCGCTGAAAGATCATCTGATCTATCTTCCTTTGACTTCCCCCCTTAATTCAGGAGTATAGTAAGGCCCCCAACAGGGTCAATGCCATGCAGCCGAGCAGGCACCGGTCAGAACTCAGCACCAAGCCGAGCATTCGCCGCCGCCCGATCGCTTGAATCTATTCCCACCTTCACATGCTTGCTGGATTAGAGGTGGGCTTGCTAGCGTCTTGCTATTGGCTTTCTAGATAAGACGGCTTGGCTTGGAGCTAAGGTGAAATTGAACAATCTGAACAACTACCTTTAAGACTTGAAGAGAGAAGAGACCTTCGCCCACCCACCATGCTACGCGAAAGCTGAACTTCAATAAGTAGAGCCTTTACGCCTTTAGTAGCCCATTTATCTTATCTGTGGAAGGGTTTTGGCCCCGGGCCACAAGTTGAATTACTTTATTTCAGCAAGCAATTAGGCCTCCCAGAAAGGAAAGGACATGTACCAGCTGTACGAGAGGAGAGCCGTGAGCACTTTTTCCTAATTAAGATGAGTGGGCCTACCTATCTGATGTTGCATGCTCGGATTGTTCAGCCTACCCTTTCTTTCTTCTTCTTATGCCAAGGCTTAAGAATCATCGAATTCCTTTCCTGATGCCGAAGCCTTTCTTTCGCCTCCTTCCCTGCTGCTTAGTCTGTTGATTAAGATGTGGGCAGATGATGATTTTGATTTAACTTCTACTTATACGCCCACCAACTTCCACCTTAGCTTTCACCAACTAAACGAAAGGGAACTGCTGGCACAAGTCAGATTTTCACTGCGAACTTAATAAAGACTTCCTTACCGGCTACGCACTAGGATCCCCGGTACCAGATCGTACCATCATAAGCGACTACCCTTTTTGGTTGTGGTGTTGTATTTCCACAAGGAAGAACTTGATTTGAAAGTTCTTTCCCTCAGGTACTTTAAGCTTTCGAGAGAGATAGAGATGGCCTGCTTTATTGGAACTTCCTACGTGAGAAGGCATTCCCCCAGACCTAAATGGCTATACCTCAGCTTATATCCGACCTTCTATTCTAACCACTTTCAGTGAAATATCTTTATAGAATAACTGAACTTGTAAACTGGATTTGACCCTTGGGTCATGTGCCCTTGAAGTGACCTCCTTTCAAAGACCCAGAAGTCTTCGACTACCTTTACTTTGAAGAAGAAGAAGATTTAGCCATTGGTTTGGCTACCACTCTAGTGGAGCACCGTGATAAGGCGCCTATTACTGACTTCTTTTTCATGATCTCAAGACGACTTAAGCAAACCGATTAACAAAGGGATTTCGTGGTATTAAGGCTCATACGCTCGACCAAGAGTAAATGGGGGAAGCAGGTTTTGAGGCGAATGTCATGAAAGAAAAGAAGGGCGCGGTTCCGTCGGGCTAAGGTAGCCTTTTTTCTTTCATTGAATTCCAAACCAATAGACTTCAGTCTTTATAACTACTTACTTATACAGCTTGATCTACTACGAAAGAAGCTAGACAAGATCTTATCGGGGGCACGGCCAGCTAAGGCTATCCAATAAATAGGTAAGCGTCTTTTTCCGATACTCTTCTTCTTTCTTATGGTTGATGTGATGGAAGCTAGGGTCATCGGCTATAGCTTCTAAAGTTACAAGCTGTTCAGCAAGTGATTTCATTCCCTTTTCTCGTCAGTGATCGATAGCTTTCAAGAGGGGCTTTCCAATGCGGCATTCACAAGGTTGAGTGAAAGAATACAAAAAAGAATGACCCAAGGGGGACGAGGCTATTCTCGCCTCACTTGAGCGGGTAGGAGCTGCTTCTTCCTGATTGGTTAACCAGAGAAAAGATTGTGGATCAATGTGAAACGAAAGAAAAGATCTTTTGATGTGCCTCTTTCGGTTGCTATCTAGCTTTACCGAATTTAGTCACCTTCCTTTTCCGCTTTCAGACAAGTAGCTAAGTCGTCTTAATCCAGCGACGAAAACTCTAGTCTTCCCTACCGGTGAATTCATTGGTGTGTATTATAGTGAAGAATTCAAGTATGCGCAAGAAAGAAATAGGCTATCAGATCATTCCTCTCTCAGGCTACTTCTTTGAGAAGATGAAGAGTCCTTTTGAGGACTATGTTTCCGATATATTTAAAAGCAGACAAGAAGCTAAGAAAAGAGGAAATGAAGCTTTATCCTATATTTACAAGATCCTGTTGAATTCACTATACGGTAGATTTTGTATTCAACCTGAAAGCACAATCACTACCATCTGCGAGGAAAATAAGTATAACTATCTGATTAAGAATAAAGATTTCAACATAGCTAATAAGCTTAGCGATAAATACTATATTCTATCTTACTGAAATAAGAGAGATGATGCCACCGACTGGGCTCCTCCAAGGTTATCCGCTGTACAACTAGCAGCTGCGATCACAGCTTGTTCGCGTATTCACATGTATAAATCTATATCTAGAGAAGATTGTTACTACACAGATACGGACTCCGTAGTTCTTAAAAATCCTCTTCCTGAATAAGAGATATCTTCAGAATTAGGTAAATCTAAGTTAGAATACAATGTTAAGAAAGGTACCTTCTTAGCACCAAAGAGTGATTTACTTGAGCTTCCAAACGATGATATTATCAAGCATAAGGGTCTTGCCAAAAAATTAGTCGATAAAGAATGGTTTGACTTACAATACGAATACATTTTCAATCCAGAGAAGCAAAATGAATTCAATAAAATGAAGAGAACTGTGGAATCACACTTCAACATAGATTGGAAGAATCTTATCATAATGAAAAGTAAAAAAGAAGTTAAACTTTCTATCGATACGGGTACCAAGAGGACACCAGTTAGAGATGATAAGAATAAGAGGGTTATCACAATACCATTGAATGTGAAAGACTTATCTAATCTAGAAAATAGGATTATGCTACAAGAATATAAGATTCAGAATCAAGAGAATCTAATTCAGTCAAAAGATGATCAGATTAAGTTACTGGAATCTCAATTAAAAGAATATGAATCACTTCAACATGATACTCTAGTTAAGCTTCCAATAAAGAAAGATCAGAGTCCGTCTTCAAAAGATGATCCAGTTGAGGCCCTCTCCACACATCCTGCAGATGAACCCAAGCTATCTACAACCAAACTCAGAGAAAAGAAACTAAGACTATATAATAAGAAGACTCAATAATAAGAGGAAGAAAAAAGAATACAAAGCTAAGAAAAAGAAGAAGCCCGGTTAAGCTCAATTACATCAATCCAACCTGGAGAGTAGCGTAAAGGGTATTGACTCGATGAGACGAAAGATGCCCTCATAGCACTACTTCTCTGCGGTTCGAAGGTGCCATCCATGGCGAAGAACCGCCATCAACCTATCATGGACAGGGGCTAACAACCTCTGATTGACGTAGTTTCCTATGCGGGTTGATAGGGAAGAAGAAAAACCGAAGATGAGTGATCTGCCCCAGTTGATGAGCCAGAAGTGGGCGTAGTTTAACCGATATCATAGAAGTACTAAATACGAGGGAATCCTTTCATTATTCTAAGATAAGTGCGCCCTTCGTTGCGAGGTGAATTAGACCGGTACCGGAGATGTGGAAATAGGTAATGGGATCTGGTCTTTTGACCGACAGAAATGCGTAGGAAGCGGTTCACTCTTCGCCAGAGTAGTGTCGCATAAAAAGCTGCTCCCCTTCGATATAAGCGGAGTTCCGGAGTACAGGCCCCAGGTCTTTCCTTTCCTGTATGGCAGGAAGTCCCTCCAGGTTGTCTGGTTAACCGGGCTACCTATTCAAAGATGAACTAATTGCCTTTGGTTTCTTCTAATGGCAGGCCTGTCCCTCCTCTATCCCTTCCGGGGTACCTCTTCATCTAGTATCAGACGATTCTATTGATTTCTTCTCGGTGTAAAAAAAAGGGGTCTATCCGACTCTTTCTCGTGAACTAGGGTAAAGTAAATAGATGGATCGCCCTTTCCTGTCCTGGAAGTGGATCCCAAAACAAAGGTTCTAAGAGTCAAGTAATAAATGGCCTATTAACTTATTGAGGCTCTCTCCGGTTTTCTCATCTGACTCTAAATCATTCTTAAACCTGAGTTAAGTAGCTCTCTTGTTCTTGGCTGCTAGACAAGGAGCTAGGTAGAGATATATAATATATCCTATCCCTAGGATGGTAGCTTCTATTCCTTGATTGCCCTGTAAGTTAAAGAAGGGATTAGAATGCTTCTTGAAGCGGCATAAACTACTATTTAGAGTCTTTAGTGCCGGAAACCAACTAAGGCAACTCCGATTGAATGCGGAATCCCGCTAGCCATTATTCGTATGAACTCCTAGATCAATGAAGGATATGGGCATCTGTAAGCCGGTGTAGCTAAGCGAAGAGCGGAAAGAAGGAATCACAAAATCAATTCATTCCTTCTTTTTCTTATTTAAGTAGCCTAAATCCGAAAAAAACCTACCACTTGGCTGCTATGGAGCTAATGAACCTTGGCCTTTGCCTTTCTTTCTTATCTTTCTATCCCTGCCTGTATCCTATCCTTAGAGCTCCCCTTTGCGTTGATTATAGGCCTTTTTGTTTGCCCTTTTGGAGAGGTAAGGTATAGAGCTTGAATCCCCCAGCTGACATCTAATTCTCCATTGGGCATCCTCATGGCATCTACTTCTTTTAAAAAAGAGAAAAAGCTTTTGCCGCTCTTTCCTTGGCTTTCTTTCGCGTACGTGTGCTCGTCTATCCTTTAATAGACAGAAGTTCTCTGTTCGAAATCAAGCTACAGGCCATCTTTGATGGCGGTAGAACAGCTAGCAAGAGGTGCCCAGGTACCGTTAACAAGCTCATGAATTTCACTTGAAAGCGAACCCCATGCCTTATGGTTTTAGAGTCCGTTTGAGTATAAGCCTTTAGATTAGAATGGTTATATATACTTTAGAAAAGGGCTATCTCTAGCTTTCCTTTCATGCTTGCGTTCCTACCTACTTGCTTTCTAGCCCCGATGCCAATGCCCTTTCTGTTTTCGAGTCTTTGTAATCTTCTGCCATTCCTCGAGTACTAGCACACTTTGAAATGGTTAGACCACTGTCTTCGAGTCCGGTTGAGAAATAGCGGAATTGAGTACCGGGAAGTAAGTATGAGTAAGGTCCGGGTCTGGTTGAGTAACTCAGGATAGAGAGAGTCCTTCATTTCTAAAGTATGAATAAATAGTAGACATCTAGCTACCTTTCTTCCACAAAGAATTTCTATTGACCTCCCGCTGGATCCTCTTCAATCGGGTGATTACGGCCTGAAGGATCGAAAAATGTGGCTTTTTAGCCCTATATCGACTTTCATTCCCACTTGAAAGTCATTGTTAGGTAAAGCATCTCTAGCAGACGCTATCAGTGAATCTTCTTAGTCGATCGGAGAAAGGTAGCGAAATACGAGTGCTCAATTCAGATTCGATATCAGGGTTTTCTTCTGTTGGAGTGAATCCCTTGCTTGGTAAGATAAATTGAAAGGATAAAACAACAAATAATAAGAATAAGATCTTTTTTTATTCATAGAATGGCAAATATACCCCGTGTTTAGAAACAGACTCCATAAGAGCTATAGTTAGAATAATGGTTGCTACCATAATAGAAGTGTTTTTTTGAACTTCTACATTATTAATATGTAGTGGGTCAAAGGATGATAGGGGAAAGAGAGCTCTAACAGTCTTATTGATAGGCTCCCCACAGTCACATGGGCTAAGAATATTTGAGTGGTGGTAACAAACATGGTTTAAATAAGTATCTCTGATAGAATGAACAATGATTTGAATATCAGGAGCACTCAATGCCTTAGTAGGATTCTTTAAAAGAGGGTAAGGGGCTATGCACGCCCATATAGAATAACCAAAGAATATACAAAGAAAAATCACAAAGCGAATATCTACGTAATACGAGTAGTGAATAGCATACCTTAGATTAAAGCTCTTTATCCTTATCCTTATAGGGGTATAATTTTGTAAGATATCTGAAAGTCCTCTTATCTTAGGAATTTATAAGACGGGTATCCTATATTTATAGATATATCTAAAAGGTATCCATTTAGAGAATGTATAGGTAACTGAAGCACTAGTTCCTTCAAGTTGATCTTCCATTTTTTATATAATTAGCATCAGGGGGTGCTGATCTCATAAGTGTTTGAAGCTCATTTAGAACTAGATAAGTATAATAATATAATATAACAAAATCGCTACCATTTAAAATATACCATGCAGGTTTAATACCTAAAAAATTATTAATATGATAAGTAGGTTGTTCCCTAAATTCAGGTTGATTCGTAGTAAGTTTAATAAATATATGATACAAATTCATTTTCATATATATATAGATTAATTCAATCATATTTTCCCTTTCTTTTCTTTTTTCACCCTATATAGACTTTTAGCTATCTAGAATAGCTACTACTTTTTCTCTTTACACCTATGTGAGAATGAAACTGATATAGGGTAGGATAAAAGACTTTCGATTAGCTTTTTACCTGGCCATACAATTATAGATCACTCTATCATCAAATCGTCGGGCGTTCACAACTCATATATAGATAGAGACAGGCCTCAGGTTAGGTGTTACCTAGCTAAAGGAAAGTAAAGGAAGATTGATTTTATCCGAAGATAGGATATTATCCTAGCCCTAGGATAGAATGTGATCTCCCCTCCCAAAAGAAAATAAAACAGAGAGAAGCCCTTTTTTATCCTATAGAGTTAGTGATTGTATTGGGGTATTTTGTTCGTGTTGGGGTTGGGTCTTGCCTTTCCCCATGCATTCATAGCGTTCGTTGTTTTGTACAGCTCGGTCGAGCCTTAGACGGGGCGTGAACCTTATAGAACCCCCTTATAAAGCTCCAGGTTGTGGTGATCCCTGCCTTCATCCATAAGAGAGAAGCGCATCCGCCCCTCATTCACTAAGGTATCCAAAATCCAGAATCGCATCTCTCATGGCCATGCGGTAGTAGCCGGACCTGAACCTAGCCTTGAGGCTGATCGCAGGGCATTCCTAAATTTCCGCTAATAAAGCGAATCCCGTTCCATAAGATGATGATCGTACTCCTTCCTTTTCGACTACTCCTCTTCTCCTTTGGTCAGGCAAGTTAGAGGCTCCCTTCCGTTGTTGCCTGATGGGTTCTACCAGTGTTCCCGCTGCCGACCTATCTATAGTGTAGTGATGGTGTAGCGGATCAGTCTCATCCATATCAATAACCAATGTATCTGCTATGAGTGAATCTACTCCGGCTCTGGGTGAAACAACCACTGCGATTGCCTTTGACCATACCTTGACCTATGCCTATATTCATATCTTCCAGTAGCAGATCCAGAGTGAGTAGTTGCTTCAGTAGAGCCGGTTGATTCCGGCGATTCTGTTGATGAAAGCAGTCAATGAAGAAAGACATGGTTGAGTCAGTCGACCGAGCAGTAGATTCTGTCGATTCAGCAAAAGTAGATCTAGAACCAGCTTCCCCACCACTACCTCCACCAGCAGCATAAGGCCTAGTTCCAAATCCTCTAGCAGCCAAGGTAGTAGAGCCTACAGCTGCACTACCTAAAGTAGCAAAGCAAGTAGCGGCAGTGGAAGTCACAGTAGTTGTAGCAGAGTAAGCTAGAGCCAGAAGCTTCCCACCTACTACCATCTTGCTTAGATAGAGAGCCAGTTCTCGTCATCCATTTATATAGGCGCCACCTTGCCTAGCATCTCTTACAGTTCGTATAGCAGCATACCTTCCATTTCGAGATCCAGAGCATCCACTTTCAATTCGGAGAACCATTTCGTGAGCCATAGCCCGTAGATAAAGGGAGGCTGTTCCTTAGGGTGGGTTGGGAAAAATCCAGGCAATGTTGAATTGAGAAAGAAATGAAAAGGGGATTTTTTTCTTTCGATTTTTTTGTCCTTTCTTTTTCGACTATCTACTCTCCCCGGCTAAGCCGGCAAGAGAGAGTGAGGAGGTCGTTACGTGAGCGTTACATGACCGCTAACATTCCATTTCTTATGGAAGGAGAAGGGAACGCCCTATTAGTAAGCATATCGAGGCGCAGGTAGGAAGCACATCTGGCCATTTGAAATGCATTTTTCTTAAAGCAAGAAAGAAGACAGGATCTTCTACTTATTTTTTATATTGATATATGCCAACTGCAACTGATTCCACTTGAGCAAGAGCAGCTTGCCCAAGAACAAGAGATATGCGAAATCAACCAAGACAGGCAAACGGATTGTATTGTTTCATGGAGAGGGGACTCACGTCCCTATGGATTCTTAAGGGTGTTTAGGTCATTTTTTCAGTTCTGTCACTCTCTTTTCCCTTTTCTAAGCTATATCAACATAGCCAACTATAAAACGAATGCGCTTGTCAATGAATTCTTGGTGTAATACGTAAATGATTGGTGTCAGAATTTTTCACATCTCAGTCTCATCCGTAGTGTAAGAATTAGGAATTCCTCTTCCAACTCGTCCCGGAATGGGCGTTATGGCAAAGAACAAGAAGAAAACAAAAGGAGGAATTTGTCCAATAGTAACAAAGGGTGCCTCCACAGGTTGACATCCGATCCAACCTAGTAGTAAGCGATCCGCCAAAAGCAACCAAAATATTCCTTGGTGAATAGGGCGAAAACTTGAACTACGCACGTACATACTTTTAAAAAAAGGTAAAGCCAACAGACATATAAAAACTGGTGCTATTGCGGCTACACCTCCCGATTTGTCAGGTATACTACGAAGAATGGCATGGATCGGTAGGAAATACCATTCCGGCACAATATGAGGCGGGGTGGGCATCGGATTAGCAGGTATATAATTGTCGGGATGGCCCAAAACATTAGGAGCATAAAAAATCCAAATGGAAAAAAAGATAGCAAAAGCTACCCAACCTACTAGATCCTTTACATAAAAATAAGGGTAAAAAGAAATTTGATCCATCTCTGAATGTACACCCAATGGATTATTTGATCCATATTGATGCAATGCGGCCAGATGAAGAAGACTGGCGCCTACTAAAAGAAAGGGGAGTAAATGATGAAGACTAAAAAAACGATTTAAGGTGGCATTGTCCACGGAGAAACCACCCCAAAGCCAAGTCACTATGGTATCTCCTACTACAGGTATGGCGCTAGCTAAGCTTGTAATTACTGTAGCTCCCCAAAAGCTCATCTGACCCCAAGGTAGTACGTATCCTGTAAAAGCTGTCACAATCATTAATAGGAAGATTACAACCCCGAGACACCGAACAAATTCCCTAGGACTGCTATAACTCGCATGATATAGACCACGAAAAATATGAAGGTGAACCACAATGAGAAACATACTTGCCCCATTAGCATGCATATAACGGAGCAACCAGCCCCCTTCAACATCTCTCATAACGTGTTCTACGCTGTTGAAAGCTAGATCCACATGAGGTGTGTAATGCATAGCTAAAAAAACGCCAGTCACTATCTGAATGACTAAACAAATACCAGCTAACGAACCGAAGCCCCACCAATAACTAAGATTGCTCGGGGTTGGATAATCTATCAAATGTTGATTAAGTGTGGAGGATATAGGTTCTTTAAGAAGAGAGAATCGTTGGTTCCTTATAGTCATTTTTTGATCTTTCCTATCGTGACAACTCTGGTTCCCCCACCTTTTTTTCGTTCTGGGGCCCTACTTAAAAAAAGAATCCATTATTGTAAGTAAGCCCCCCTTTTGCCTTGAAAGAATTTGGTTTCGCTGCGCCCTGAATCAATCAAAAAGCTTCTTTTTTTTTAATTCATCCCATTTTCTTTGGGCGAGAGGGAGGCTGTGAGTCACCTGGGCTACGGATTTGTCGGTTGGTTGATTCTCGAAATCACCTCTTGAGAAAAAAAGGCCCTCGGGTCCCGACCCAAAAATGAATAGGAAGCGGGGCGGGCGAGGGTCTTTCATGAAAGGGGGGAAAAGAGGGGTGGGGCCGCCTTGCGCAGCTTTAGAAAGGAGAGATTTTAAGAAAGTAACTCTCTCCAACCTTTTCTATCTATCCTTAGAAGTTGGGCGAGATAAAGTAAATATGATATTGATTTGCGTTGGTTTTTCCAACGAAACTAAGCACTTTTTTTTCTCGGAAGGCTCAGTCCCACACTCTGACTTCCATGATGGGAACAACCTCCGCACTCCGGCGCTCCAATGAACAACAGTTCTCCGCCTGAATTTAGAATAGTGGTCGATCCCTCGGGAGTTACATTCGTAACTTAATGTTATGTTCACGCGGTGATATTATATAAAAGAGTACTACCCTGTACGTAGTCTATGTCTGGGGAGCATACTTGACAGGAGATAGACACAGGCGGTAGATAGGTCCCCCACTTCGATTCCAGCCCCGTTAGCATAGCATCTCCGATCCGAGATAAGGGATTACTCCGTTAGGTCTTTTCGGTCCGGAGCCGGCCGGTAATGGACCTACTTACCTTGCTTGTGGACCAGCTGCAGAGCTAACCCTTGTTCTATTGGTTTGGCGGTTGCTACCAAGACGATTTCTTTATGCCCATCAAAGGACCTCGAGATGCTAATCCACGAAAAACGATACGAGAAATTCGAAAGAACTCATATACGGAACGAGGGCGACCCGTGGAAATACATCGGTTTCTGACTCGTGCAAAGGAACTATTTCTTGGCAACTTGGACAACTTATAACGAAGTTTGTCCCGCATATCACTAGGAAGATCGGAATCTTTACAAAAGGCTTTATAAAGCTTTCGTCTCAATTCATATTGAGCCGCGAGCAATCTGCGTTTGTTATCTCGTAGATTTCGCTTCTCCGACATCTCTTACTGAGTTTCTCCCTCATCTTTTTGCAAAAAGCCGCTCCACGGTGGTAAAGTCTCATCTTGTGTGTTGGCCGAAGTGACAATAGTCACATTGAACCCTCGAATATGTTCGAAGATCTCGAAATGATCTTCCAGTTCCGGGGAGAATTCGCAAAACTCCGTTTCCATCGAGAATTGAATGGAGTTTTCCCGTATTTCGACCGGAGAATCTAACAGAGACATTACTGTCGAGATTCTGACCGAAAAATTAGACATTCCATGCCCTCGGAGAGTGCTTTGTCGTGCTAGGTCACTGACATATCCTTTTTCTTTATTTGACCCCAAGAATGGATTGGATCGAAACGACTTTCCTGTCGAACCCCTTTGTGTCTGTATGAATTTCTGACCGCGCGGAATCTCCATAGCCAATTTTCCATTTTTGATTATGAAATCATAGGGTGCCTTTGGTACTACTCTTATTTCACACGATCCAGGAACTTCCATAACGTTGGCGTGATTCAGTTTGAGCAACGGATCCTGACGTGATACATCTTCGTAATGAAAATGGAGTGGAAACATAGTGATGAGAAATCCAAATTCCCTCCAGACACTCCGAAAAGCCTGTAGCTGATGGAGTAGGACTAGTGTTTTGATTGTTTGTTGTGGTTGGTTGTTGACCAACAGAAGTCAAGAATGGGATGGGAAAAAAGGCGGCACAAAGGAAAGGTATGCAGAAATTCGGAATGAGCCCACCTACGCACTATTCAAAATGTTCTCACTATTGTATCTTGACCTTCGCTGCACACTTTGCCATATATTTGTCCTATTATTGTCTGCGTGCTAGCGGATAGAGAACAACTTGAGGAAAAGTCAAAAGCATTTACCGCGCTCAGCAAGACGAATCTTCTTTCTATACATCATTTTGATAACCAGACGACTTCTCTGCCCTATCGGTCCTCTACCCGCTAAAACCCTCTCTATACCGGTCAACTATCTTCGTTCCTAACTAAACGACGCTTTCCCTCCTTCTTTTTCTCTTGGGCATCTCAATGTTCATGCAATGCATTCTTTTCGATCTTGTACTTGAACCTTCACTTTTTGACACTGAAGACCAAGCCAATCTCGACAAAGTGAAAAGTGGAATCGATTCGATCATGAAAGTCGGATAGCATTTATCGCCGCGTTGATCCGACCTACGTTAACAGCTTTCTTCTCTTATTTTATTGTTAGTTACAGGGGCAGACCACTCACTATAGTGACTTTCTCTTATATAAGAATATAAAAAAAGAGACACCAATGATAGATGTAACACTAAGCCAATCTGGAAAGTGGAGTAGAATCAATCAACTGGCATACCTTGAATCTAACCGACAATCCTTTCTTTCTATTCACTCCCAAGGTCGATGGGTCTCATAGCAAACCAGTCATTCATCTCGCTTCGGAGTAAGAATCTTGGATCTATCTGGGTTATGGCCTGTCAGGCCTCGTTTTACCCTGTCTCGAATGCGTCTCGGTTCCATCCCATCCACACCACGCCCTTGTTTCTCCCGCTAGAGCTTGCCTAGCTGTCCTCCGCCGACGGAAACCCGTTTAGGCTCGTTTGTTTAGCAGAACAAATAAGACTTTCAACCGAAATCCTTTCTTTCAATTACGTTGATGAGCTGGCTGCTGTGTATTAGTCTTTTTTGACATTGTTAGTCGGTACGGAATAGTTGCTGCCAAAAAAAAGGACCTCCATCTTGTAGTTATATTGATATATATTTACGACTTGAAATTGATTGATATTGAATGCTGTTCTTTTTGGTTTTCGCTCTCATCTAATAGATTCGCATGGGACGTAATATCAGAGCGCAACATCTGCTCTTTCTAAGTGGTCTTTTTGCGAAAGGGCAATCCCAATGCCCCATAAAAGAGCTTAAGCTTTCGCTGTCGTTACAAACCAGTGGGCGAGATAAGAAACTGACTAGCCATATACACCAAACAAGCTAGCCACAGCAAGACCAACAGCTTGATGCGCAGAGGAAAACCAGTGAAAGCGGAGATATAGGCTATGAAACGAGGTAACGATTGAACAGGAATCTCCAACTCCATAATCATCGAGAAAGGCATTTATTTTAGCAGCCTGTCAAAAGCCTTTCTAAAGCGGTCTCCCGAGAATACGTTCGATCGGGTGCCTTATATATACTTAAATATACTTCTTTCTTTTTTGGGGAGAACTGATGGAATCTACTCTCATCAGGGAAGTACTCAGGTTCAAATCCTGGGTGATCTCAATGGTGTGTATTGTCAGTCCCGGTATAGAACTGATCGAGATGTTGAAGTAAACCCTAAGTTGCCCAACGCCTTGCGCGGGGCGTTGTCGGCCGGTTGCCTGTATCAACGTAAGATCCTCCCTACCCGACTGCCCGATAACATCCACGTACTTATACGCAAAGCTGCACTTCCCGCGCTATTCCGTGGTTCAGTAAGAGAAGGCGATCCCTTCTCAATACCTTACCGGGATATTTCCCCTTGAAGTTGAAGAGGATTCATGCCTCGAATGCGCTCTTTTCATAGTCAAAGATATCCACGCACAGAGACTAGGCTACACATGAAAAGGAAAGGGCCACGAGAAGCGAGAAGCTACTCCAACTGGAAATGAATAGACTGGAACTGGATCGCTTGTTGTAGAAGGAATGTCACTGGCTAGAAAGGATAAGGAATAAACCGCCATCGAATACCTATAACCACTCCGCTTTCAAGCCCCCTTTTTTCACTGACAGGAACTGCATTCGATCGTATGGACGTCTTAACCCTACCTATTGGCGCGTATCGACCTACTAAAGGAATTACAGACAGAAGCAAGGCCTTCGAAATCTAAGGCAGAAGAAAGGGATAGAGATTCATCTGTAACGTATTACCTACTCTCCAACTACAACTCCAACCGCAGGGAATAGCGTAGGATAGAGAAAGACTTCCACTCTATATCCTCTAAAAAATGTAAACCCTGAGAATAGGGCTATCTATTAATAGCTACTTGCCAATTCATTTGAAATGGGCCTTGCCTGAGTGACTCATACCTAAGGCCGAGGAAGGAAAGGCATGAAGTTCTCTCCCTATCGCTATCGCTCTAAGTCTAAAGACCCTATCGGGCGAGCGTCTTCAATCCTCTCACTTCGCTCGAGCGACTACACGTACCTCGAGCATGGAGAGGTCTTGTCTTTCCTGGGGTTACCCCGGATGACACACCTCAATGTACCGTTAGACATCAGACTGATGGCCTATCTATCTAAACTAAAGGGCGCCAATGAGTAGTGGAGTACTGACTGTCGGCACGACCGGTATCGCCGCTGTCTTGTTTATCAATAGGACAGTTGTGGTACCTGAATGCTTGATGGAAAACTCGCCCAGAAATGGGTGGTGGGATCTCCTCCTTTCTATTTACTTACGCTGGGAACTTCAATCAAAGCCTAAGCCGGTCACCGGGTAGTTTCAGAGATAGTTTGATCCCTATTGAATGAAGAAGAAAGAATCGATTCTAAGCACAACAACTGGACACTTGAATTGAAATAGCGTAATAAAAGAGATCAGCATCTTCTTGTCTGTCTCTGCTTTTCTTTTCTATAAGTAGAGGTAGGAAGTTACTTGATCAACCGGTAATCTTTCTTTCCTTCTCCAGCAGCACCTATCGGTACAGCAACTTCGTACCTATCCCTATCGGGGGAGGCTTGAGCTAGAGCAAAGTCTTCTGCTTTACGCCCTAAGCAGACCAAGCTTCCTTAGCGTACTGAGACTACCTATTCATAAGAAGGACAGTCTCAACCCTTGAGTACGAAAGTAGGCTCTTCCTTTATTAGATAACGCTATTATTCCCATCTCGGGAGAAACAGAAAGAAGTACGTTGACGACAACAGATTCTATAGCTGGGGATCTTGCTAACAATGAAACTCCTAACCTTCAATCATATAACAGGGGCTTTCACTCCTTCTGGCCATTGAAAGCATTCCAATTGCAGCTTCTTCTTAGGATTCGTGAAAAGAACATTCCCCTAATCTAATGCCATGGCCTTCGCTCTAGTTATGCTACTAATGCCCGTACTCCAACAGCTAAATCGATGGCATCGCTTATTCCCTCAAGCCTTCCAAGATCGGATTCATCCCTTCCTCTCAGGTTCCTTCACTTAGAGTAGTGAGTCTAGTGAAAGCCGAATCCTAAGAAGAAGGTACGGAAGCTGGGATAACCACTTTATACGATAACGATACCATTCACAGCGGAACAAGAAGAATCACACTCGACTCAACTTGTGAGCTATCGAGTCAGTAGCGGCCTTTAGAGCTGGGATAAGTAGGGTACTAAGATTCAGGACTCTCCTCAACCGAGACATAGAACTCCTAGCTCTGGAGCTGATTGAATTGATTCTTTTAACAGCTACCGAGTCTTCTCCTCGCTCACTGAACTCCCCCCAATCTAGTCTCAGGTCAAGAGATAAGAGCGATGGCATACCTTGAGTCACTCGCTTCCATTGGGCGAACTTTCATCTGTTCTCTTTCAGCATTTATGGTAAAATGAACCACCTTGCTTATCACAGTTAGGTCGATTTTCTTTGATCCTCATCTCGTTCAGTTTTGATGGCCGCTAGTTCCTTTATTACGTCGTTCAGTTCAAAGAGTCATTGGGGTTTCTGCTTTCAATGTTTGCTAGTAAACAGTGGTTGTCTCCTTGATACCCTCTCGCCCTGACATACAACGTATTTGAGTGCTTTTTAGTAATATGATACGCTGTGAAGTGAAGAGTCGACAACTGCAGATAGGCCTCTCCCCCCAATGCAAGGAAAGGAATGTTCCCTACCTATCCGGCACCTTTTACTGGAAGCTAGTCCTTCCCTGCTCTTGAATAGCGTAGTTGTCAAATCCTCTCCTTTCTTCGTTGCAGAACTCCCTTTCTAGAAGAAAAGGGTCTACGCTCACTTATTTCTTAAGAAATGTATTAGGACCTCTCTTTCATTTCTCAAGGCAGATGATTTGGACGATTCCAATACGTTTATCTCCGAGCTAGTCAGTCTGTTCCTCTCGCTATCGGTCAAGCAACTATGTACCTTTCAGTCGGTAAAGTGGCTTCGCTTCGCTCTTTCCCCGCGCATTCCCCTAGGACTGGATTCTCTTACCTGAGTTGGTTTCTCATTACCCTTTCATAGATACGAGCTGGATGGATGATTAGTAGACCAAGTCCAATTCAAAGCAAGGCCTTCAATCAAGTATTGATTTAGGCACAATAGTGTTAAAGGGAATCTATTCTCTATATGAGATGCGGCTGGGATCGAGAATTGATCCGAGAGAATTAGACTAGCTTATCTGAGTTGAATGAAGCTGGAATAGTTCCATTAGGGGTTCTCCTGTATAGTGAGTCTAGTGCTTAGCTTGATGGAAACTAGGGTTCAAGTTCAGACTTGGAGAAATCAAGACATGGCGGGGGCAGGATTCGAACCTGCCAAATTCAGGTCATGAGCCTGACGAGTTGACCAACTACTCTACCCCGCTTCTTCACCTACTCTTTCTTCTCTCCTACGGGCCCGAACGGGATTAAGAAAATCTAATGTTCAGTTGAATCCGTCTGTGAAGTCCTTCATTCTATATTCTATTTATTTCATTCTTTAGTGAAAGTCTGGCCTAGCAAGAAAACGAGTGCGAGTTAGCCTTTCTAACGCCCTTTATCCTGCCACTATTATTTAGGGGGCCTGCAGTGGTAGAACCAACCTGGTGAACCAGGCGTACTACTTCCCAACGTGGACCTTTCTTCTCTTATGATATTTCGAAAAAAAAGCGCCCCTCAATGCGAAAATTGACGAGAATTCGAAAGACAGGGATCGGGGAGAGGGGAAATGGATTTGACAGCTATATCTATTGATCGAGAAAGCTTGGCTTGGGCGGACAACCGCGTAAGATATGACTAGAAGATCTTCCATTTCTTCCTTGTTACGAACGAGGTACCGAATTGAGTTGATAGTGATAGATCGTAGTGCTACTAGCCCTGCTGGGAAAAACCAGAGGGAAAAAGCCCGGAGGGAAGTGGCCCAGCGGAATCGCGCTCTATCGGTACGCTGTAAGATGAAGGAAGAAACTTGGTGAAGTTCAGGCATTTCTTGGGCCGAGTATACCATTGAAAGAAAACCTTGGTTGGACTATCACTATATATAATAAAGTTACAGCTTTTTCATCCTCTAGGTAGGGATCAGATTGATTTAGCTGTAACGATACCCCGATTGTCCGAGTCCAAAAAGATCGGATTTGTGCTAATGCGGATTTGATAGCGCCATTTTCTTTCGATTTAGGCCATGCCTTTAGGCTGTCGAGTGAGGATTGGCCAAGGCTCGAATTGACTCAAAAGTTGGCTCAAAAGAAGCATCAAAAGCTGCACCGGCATAAGCCGAGGCAGAGCCTACCTTCGTTCGAGCCCGGCGTTCGCTGGTACTTTACTTACTTGTGCAATCGAGATTAGTTCAGCCCGTGCAAACACGGATCTCTACTTCTTTATTACACTAGTCTATATAGTCTCCGTCTATTTATTATTGGATGTGGGATTCCTCTCAAGCAATTGGTGATCCGGGCTATTTCTCTAAAGTAGATTGATTTGGCACAGGACGGGTGTATTTGAACCAAGGGAAAATGAGATTGAAAAAAGAACTTATTCTATTAAGAGTTGAAAGACTCGTGCTTTTTTTGTCAAGGACAAGGGAATCACTCGTCTTATTCATCAGGCCTGAAAGAACAAAACAAATAGGGCTCAAAAGGGTGGTTTGTCTCTCGGAATTGGCTCTTCCACCCTTTCGTTTCTGAAAGGGCGTTTTTCCTGTTAGCGCTGGATTCCGAAGAAAGGGAATCCCACCTAGAATAGAAGGAGCGTAGTAGCTCGACAGTAACAGACAGTCAGGGAGAGGAGCTAGAATAGAAGCACTGGCTTACGGGGAACTCACGCTTGTCGAACACTTTAGTTGAGTTCTATTTTCTCGTGCCAGATCCTTAGAGGACTTCTTTTGGGAACCCTTTACTTATTAGGATGATAGGGCCACTCCCGATACCACCCCTTCTTTCCCGCTACTGCCTTTCCTGTCTCAGCCAACCTGAGAGCCTCTAAAGTCAACCTGTCCAGCAGCTATTAGTCCATTCCATTCCGAGCCCTTTCGAGTCGGCCTTAGTGGATGGGGTCTTTCATTCACTGTTGATTCGGTTCTATCGATATCGCAACGTGCGGAGACGCTCTTCCCAATAAAGAGGGATGTTGGGGCACCCCCTGCTTGCCAAAGTCTTATAGTGACGTCTTTGGGAGAGAGTGACTAGTGGAATACTAGTCACTTCACTCCCTTCCCTTGGTTGGAACTGCTATATCGCGGACAGGAACAGCAGACTCTGGCTCGGTCTAATATGCTATTCCCCTCTTTCCTTTCAAGGTACCAGACCCGTCTTAGCCTACCCTAACGTCTGATGAAAAGATCTCCCTGGCCGGGCCTATTGGCTAAACAAAAAAGGATTTTGTTCCCCTTCTTCCGATCTCTTGTTTCTCGGCTTTTTGGCTATAGCTCTCCAGTTTGGAAGAAAGGTTTGATTGCTGGAAATGAAGTTATATAATCTAAATAGTAAACAAGGACCGGCCAAAGCCTTCGAAGTGAAATAGAGTTCAGAGTTCGAGTTCATGGACAGGACTGTAACAGCTACTAGTAACCTCTTCGCTCGAGCAGCTCCGCACGTTGCGCTAACGAAAGAAGTAAGAGAAGCACCTTATCGTTTAAGGGTCTCAAGCCCAGCCCTCTCCTGATTTTATTGATGATAGGGCGAGTGACACTGATTTAGGGGCCAGAAAGAAAACGGAATAGCTAAGGCGCAGCACCTTATCCTCCCATCTATCTTTAAAGCAGTGGGTCCTTGTTCGGGTCTTCCTTATCTAGTCTGTCTATCAATTATTGATTTCAAGAAAGCAATTGAATTTCGTATACAAAGAAAGAGCATCTTCTCTAATCTCTTCTCTGACGCTATCTATTCAACGACAGTCTCCATTCTAGGATTGAAGAACTGAAGGACCAAAGAGAGAGTGTAGAGCTCTTTTGTCTATTATTTTCGTCTTCTGCCCTTTCTTCGTCTACTGCTGCAACGGATGATTCCGTTTCTGCAGCTGTCTAATCTAATATCTAATATGGAATTTGCTGAAAGAAAAATCAGTCTGACTAGGATTTATTTGTTGACCTATTAGTCTAGAAAGACTAGAATCGAATAGATTGTTGTTGCCAGTCAGTCATAGCTGATTCACGGTCAAAGAAAATTTTCTAATAACTAGGATTAGCAGATATCAATCTAAATAGCTTTGCGAATTCGCCGGAGATAAGACCCCGAACCTAGAGATAGGGATGTCGATTCCTAAAAAACGTGTTTTAAAAGGGTTCGGGGTCTCGCGCTAGTGCCTTGGGTGAGTACGGGAATCCGTGAACTCATCAAAATGATGGGTCCCGAATACGCTTCTGGCAACACCTCTTACAAAGAGGATTCGCTAGATGACTCTACCCACCCCTTTTGATAGGGATAGGTAACTCTTCCCAGAAGGGATAACCTGCAGTCATCAGGACTGGGCTATTTATTTATAATTAACGTAAGAAGCAGGAGGAGGCATCGTTGGAATCCGCTCCTAAATCCGTTTCATCAACCTAGGCAGGCAAGGCAAAAAAGTACGACGACTCAGCAGCTGGCCGGGCTTCTTCTGCTGATGAGCGCACGTTAGCGAAAGAACAACATCTTTCTAAACCCCTTTTTATCCATCTGGCCCTTCCGATGCTTGTTCGGTGTCAATACTCTACTATTCGGCGGGTAACTGAACTCATCGAGAAGAAAGATTAGGGATCGTTCGCCCCTTCTTCCTTTGTCCGATGGGTCGCTTCACTCATATCCGATGGGTCAGTTTACACGGATCCGTCTTCCGATGATAAGGCAAGGCTTTTTGTTGTACCAAACAAAGCAATTTGGTCTGGTCTGGGTGTAATGCTCTTTCTTTTTTTGTTTTAGCCTCAAAGGGTCCAATAGCTGCAGAAGCAAGAGCAAGCCGATCCATCATATCCCTTTTGGTAAGTTAGCACAAACAAGAGGAGTCTCTGGGGTAGGGAGTGCCCCATAATAGGTTTTAGGAAAATCAATCTCCTCTCTTCTCTGCAAGCGAAGCGACCCATCTCGGACAGGAGCGGTGGAAAGCTCGAGAAAGTACAACATTAAGATTCTAACTTTTGTCCTTCTGCTTCCTTGGGAAACGTGGACAGGACATTTTACCTAGGATTTGTGGGGGTATGTATACGTGGTCGAACTCGTCCAGGACCAAGAGCTCTGAACCAATGCTGACGGCGGACGAACTCACGACAGCGGCAGAAGAGCTAGTCATAGCTCAGATACCAAGTCGAAGCGAAGTTCGAAGTCACTATTTTCTTTAACGTAAATCCTATAATATAATATAAAGAGTGGGACGACAGGAAGAAGAGCAAAAAATCGCTTTTGAACTAGGGTATCTCCATCTCAGGTTTCATCTCACCGCTTTGTTTCATCTCATTCGTACAGCCTCTATCGATACCGAGCCCGGTACGGTACAAAGAAAGGCTAAGAGTACAGTAGGGGATCTCCCGAGATGGAATGATGACTTTTTATCGTTCGCCCGAGCAGACGAAGGTTTAGCGATCATTCTTATATGACGCAATTCGACTTTTGCGAGATGGGATCACTCTATCTCTTTTCCGCTTCTTCTGCCAGCCTTGCCAGCCCCTTTATATCATATCGATCTGTCTTCATCGGTTTTCAGCTCTACCGAAGAGCGCTGCCCGCTCGCCGTGATGGGACCAAAGAAAAGAAAGGTACTTTCTTGTTCTTTCTTCCCCTTTCCTCTGCTAACAACATCTTCTCTTATGAAATTATTTTCGATCTCGATAAGAAAATAAGTACACGAAACCCGATCAATCCACGAACTTTTCTGCCCTCTGCTTTTGGCTTAAACGGGGTACTTTTGACTTCTTCTTTCGTTACTGAACAAGATGTACCAGGGCCAAGGGGACCGATAGAGAATGTGTTCCATGATCTCATTGAATACCTCTGGAACTGCTATTGCTATCCCCGGCCTCTAACTGCTATCCAGGAAGATCTTTGAAAGGTGTCGACCCGACCGGGAGAGGGAGAGGGCCCTACATCTAATAGGGGGCCCCCGACCAAAGAAGGAGGGGCATTATTAAGTGCAAAGGAACAAAGAAAGGAGTTCCCATCCTCCCTCGGGCTATCCTATCTGTCGAGAACTAGTCCAGGGCTTGGCTTGGTGCAGGATCAACTCGACCAAAGATGGAATATGGAACATAAGATTATGTAAGAACATGATTAGCAGGAAGGCGGGAAATATCACATAAGCTTATCTATCCCGTCTTCTTTTTATGGAAGAAAAACGGATTGGTTTTTTTGAGATGGCAAAAGGTAGAAAGAGTGTACCGTGAAGCAAGGTTCACAGAAGGTTTGAAGTGCTCTACCGATCATCTCGTTTTCGCCGTCCCGGCATGTTACCTTCCATGAGCACGAGTTACTCAACTCCCCCTTTTTTTAGTAGGCGCCTATTGGATCAGCATCTTATGGATCTTCTTCACCAGTGGTTTTTCCTGCGTCTCCCGTGCATCAGGGAGAGTCAGAGTATCAAGGGAATCAGGGTCGCAGCCCTCTAGCAGCCAGCACTTGCACCTCGCTCTTCTAATAATAAAGAGCAGCCTGCAGCTTTATCATCTTCTAGTAACGACCAGTTGCCTACGGATTCTTCTTCATCCTCTATCGCAGCAGAGATGGCACCGACCCTTTTCTTTACAAACTGCTTTGACTTATGTTCTGAGATTCTGGACTTTATTTCTGTAATAGCTTAGCCTTAGCTCCAGAGCTAGCTTTCCTTATCGAGGCTTCAATTTACCTAGAACTAGAAAACTATAAGAGTCGAGATAAGATTAATCTCCTAGAACTATTACGGTGCTGGTCTTGATTGCTTGAATTTATTTGTTGAACCGGCATTTCTTTCAATTCTTGACTTCCCGGGTTCAAGAAATTCCTCGAGCCGACTTCGGCTGCAAAAGACTTTTGCCTGACTATATATAGATATAGTATGGGAACTCAGAAGATAAGTAGCCCATACATAATGTGAAGAAGGGATCCCACCGGTCGTTATTGATTGACCTTGAGTACTCTATAGAGTGTCACTTTTTGGGGGGTGCTTTTTGTTAGTGGAGTCGAATGTTCCCGAAAGAAAGTTATTGGCATATGTTGTGATATGCTTAACATATTGACCCTTTGCTTTCTAGATTGATCTTTAGCTGAAAGACCCTATCCTTTATCCTGTTTCTGAAAGCGAATTGGTTTCTTTTGATTAGCTGTCACATTCGGAAGGTGTGAAATTGGCCGTAGATCCCCTTCCTTATGAATCAGTTCCCCGGGTACAAGGAATGAGTGCTCCTAATGTCTTTTCTCTGTTTCGGTGTAGATCGTCTCTTTGTCTATGGAGACCTTTTCAAGTCGTCCATTCTCTTCGGTATGGATTCAAAGTCATCCCGCGGGTGCAGGGAGTCCTGCTTGTGCTCTTTCTTTGTGGTCCAGGCCAGGCACTCCATATGTGTTTCGGTATTGATATGAGCACTCGTGTAACTACTAATAAAGCTCGAGGGACCTTTCTTTCTGAGGGCTACCGGTGTGACTTCTCTTGGTCAGGTCTAAAGGTATAAGGGGAAGCCCTTTTCTTATTAGTATTAGATAGAGGATGATCCTGAACCTACTACTATTGAATAATCCTGGTAGTCCAACTACATAAAAGGTTATTCCTCGAAAGATTGTTCCTTCGTTGACTAGAACGAGAAGTACCAGATGGGGGAGACCCGCTACTTAAACGAAATAGACTACCTCACTCAGATGGCTGTCAGCCCGAGTGCCTGTCACGACCACAACTACCAAGATTCAACCGTCTTTTGTTTTGCTGCTGCTAGCTGCCCGATGTGCTTTTGCAGTCCTGTTATGGTGCCTGCTTGACAAAGACAAAGAAAAAATCCTTCCAGTTGAGATAAATGTTTCCATTTGAAGTCGAGTTCTGATACTGAAATAAAATGGCAGAAAAAAAGTGAACAAGCATTTCATTCGGGATAACCCAAAAGAAAGCCTCCCCTCACTCGTTAGTATTCCACTTTTCTTGAGCCAACCACCCACATTAAAATTTCATCTGCTCTTGCAAGTCTGATCCGTGAATTGAAAATAGAAAGAAGCTGCTCATAAGTGACAATCCGGCGATAAAATAAAGAAGCGTTCTACAGGTACTTGACTTCCCACCAAAAAGAAAAAGTCTTATTCATTTTTATTATTTATACCGAAAGAGGAGTCCCTCCAAGGAGTATGGCGGCACTAGCTCATGTTCAGATTTCATTCCTGTATCTATTCCAGAAGATTGAAAAAACCCGACAATCGCTATGTTGATGCCCCCTACCACATGTAGGGGTAACTTCCCGGTTCATAAGCCCTTCCCTTCCATTATCAAATCCATCCATGACATTGTGTATCTAACAAAACCCACTTGACCTTCCCGCTTGCCTGTAGAATCTGAAAAGCAAGCTCAAATCCCTGTCGAATCTTTCCTTTGGTTGCCTGCCGACCTATTGCATTAAAGACCGGCAATCGAATCTTTGCTTGGCTTGACGATCCCTTTCGAATCAGCTGAAAGCCCGACCCCTTCCCAATGTTTTCAAAGCGGAAGGCAGAATCTCGGTTGGTTCATGCGTTAGGTCAACCATTCCTCTAGCATTCCGAAGTTAGAAGCCCTGTTTTTCGAGAATGCAAGTTCCATTCGCAAAGTCCAAGCCAAAAGCGAGTAGACCGAACTGCTTGCTTATGTGAGGTTCTTTCCTCTCGCTTGTTCATCTTGTTTTGAGTACTCGACGAAATAATAGCATAAGAGAAGAGATTGGGCAATGGAGTCCACTTCGATATCACACCTATTTGAGTCGGGAGTTCCTCCTTTGATTCTAGCCTTGCTTGGGAGGGAACCAGTCTCTCGGATAGCCTTGCGTTCGGGCATGCCCATATTCAGCGACCTACTGGATGCTGAATAAAGGAATAAACAACACGAGTTGCCGCGCTATCGGAATACAATGGATTCAACAAGCACGTATGGATAGGTTGGGCATAGCTATTTCAATCTCTCTCGCACTCGCTCTCCTGATCGACCAGACTGAATCGATACAATGAAGATAACAGATGGGAGAGTGACCCTAAGTACAATGATTGCCCTATGAGGTACCGTATTGGGCTCATGTTTTTCTTTTGCCCATCAGGGGTGATCCATTAAAACATTGTCCACAGGCCCGACTTAATGGATCGGATCCATTTACATAATCATAATATAACCAGTGGTCACATTCAAAGGATATCAGAATCGGTCTATCATGCACTTAGTTTAATCTAATGGATCCTTGGTGCATACTTTATCTGGTCATTTTGCCGAAGATGATTGATTGACGCATGCGAATAGCTAGAAGAGGGGAAGACTGGCAGAGCATAAATGGGGTTTGGTTTTGCAGATCATCATCCTAAGTGGTTGAATCCAACCTGAGGTATGTTATATTATATATAGAGATCTTGATTGATGCATGGGTCTTCCTTTCTTTTTTTTAGTATGGGTTTCCGCCTCATCCGGTACATGTATCTAAGCTGGTAGTATCAAGTCGACGATACATTCAGACTTGTTGTTCGATAGGCAAATATAGGAACTATTACCACCCTATTATAATAGAATAATAGAATTACGGACCCATATCTACAAATAGGATATCCGTGAGAGACTTTCTTTGACTAAATAGATCGAAAAGAATGATTGCATTTCAAGTGAAAGATGTTTTCAATTCCCTCCCGAAATAGAATTGGAAAGAAGACACTTAAAGTGCCTTTTCGCTAGTAAGATCCATACAAAAACAAGTGCGTCTCACTGTCACGGGAATAGACAGAGAGCGATTGGAAGCCTTATGCTCCGCCCGCGGTGCTAAACTCTAAACTAAAGCTCCGCGAGAATATAGTTTCGTTTTTTCTATGGTCCGAAGAACGCTCAGAATCCGGATGAGTTGACTCAGGCACAGATCCATTTTCCCTCTGCCTCGGCGTCACTCCAATAGCCGATGTCATCATTAGGGCAAACGATTTCTCTTTATTGCCTATCTCTCTAGAAAGGAGTAGTAATAGAAGGTTAGGTTTTCATTGGGTATGATATTGAGTGCCGATCCGGGATACTCCGAAGGGCGACTAGGTCAGTCCATTGAGGGAGGCAGAAAAGGCCAACTATTCGCCATCGGGAAGTAGATCGGTCTTTGGCTGGCCTATACACCAATGGTCCTTGATCTGCTCTTAGTTGTCTGCAAGGGTAGTTGAGTTCTCCCCTGTTGAGGTTGGTTAAAGAGCGTGCAAGAGTTTTTCCTCTTATTTGTTCTTAGCTAGGGGCAAGGCAGTTCATTCATGGAAATCAGTGCATATTATACTATGTGTTATAAACTCTCTGTCTTTTCTGTCAACAAGGGCGATGCCCGACCGATCAACTGTCTGACTGCAGCTCAGTGCTAGAAAGAATCTTTCTCTAAAGAAGGACCGAAGGGACGATATTGAAATGAAATGCTTGCCCTAGATTATGACTCTCTCTTATTATGTGATCTTGTCTTTCCTGCTGCTGATGTGCGAAGGTCTTGCTCGAGTCTCCAAGAGGTGTCCCCACCGGCTATCAATCTTGACTAAGGTGCTTCCCGACCCGCTCTTCCTGTTATGCAGGAAGCTGCTAATCTGGCTCTGCCCGACGCCCCCTATCCTTATCAAGAAAATGAAAGAATCGGGGGCGATAGTGTAGAGTCAATTAAGCGGAGGCTTTTGGCTGGATCGAATCTGTCTCGTTATGTCGTATATATGAGTCTGCCCTACTGAAGCTCTCCAGTCTGCGTAGTCCGTTTCAATGCTTCTTACGAAGCAAGTCACTCTTCCCGCATCAGGGACTGATTTATCTTTCGTGGTTGGTTGGGGGGAAAGGGAAGTGGGCTGTGGGTCCCTGGTCGCTTTACTAGCCGTTTTTTGATGCGCGAGGAATTGTCTGAAAGTGAAAGACATCATTGGTAGGCGGCCAAGCGAAGATTCCAGTGTGATTGGGCATAGGTAGGCGCAGTGAAGAGAGATCAAATCCTCTCAACTCATATTTCCCACGTAGTTCGTCGGTCAAACCAACGATTCTCTTCTCAAAGTAATATAGAGATCTTTTTCTAGTTAGACTTCTATCAATGCAATGAAAGAACCATCCCTTCCTATTTCTTTGTCCTGTCAGAAATAGAATAAGACCCAAAAGAGCCCTTCTTTACCACTTGAGGGGGTGGGGGTGAAGGGGGGGGGTTTACACACAACCGAGGCAAAGTGGTTTATGATTGAATCTCAGAGGCATTCTTATCATTTGGTAGATCCAAGTCCATGG
>Ga0209489_100021_pt1:200000-204752 | contig 204752 bp, 118 predicted proteins | sample SiratrowhiteBW_FD_187527 | JGI IMG/M metagenome (GOLD analysis project Ga0209489, IMG submission 187527) | Root nodule microbial communities of legume samples collected from California, USA - Siratro white BW (SPAdes) (version 2) | ecosystem: Host-associated > Plants > Roots >...
TATCCAAAAAGAAATCCCCCCAGACTCTCTTTCTGTCCAGAGTCTTGAATAATTCATTCGATTGAATTGTAGTTGGTTGTTGACCAACAGAAAGGAGTTTTTCTCGCCCAACCGAAACCGAAAAGAAGGTATGTGAAAGCGGAAGCAAGTGACAGATTGCCCTACCCGACGAGGAGGGGAAGTGAGGGGCTAACGGACTGAGGCGTTGGGAGAGTACGGACCCTTAGACCCCTCTAAATCTGATTACTCGCCTGGTAAAACCAGCTCTCTTATAGACGATTTTTCTTTTTCATATTTCATAGACCGACTCTCCGAGTCAGCACAGTCATCAGAAGAAAGGCAATAGACTGGATGAGTGAAAACCTGTCACGTTCTTAGACTCACACAACTATACTTCACTACTCAAGATGTGAACCTTATTCTATTATTCTTTTTCCCAGCGTGCAAGCGGGTGGTTTGCCTTGCCCATAGACCATATAGAATAAAGCCAACAGTGCTGCTCCGGACTCAGTCTGTGGTTGGGCCTGACTCCGTTCGTTCGGTTCGCTTAGCTCTGAGCTTATAGCGGTTCAGTTGGTGACCTTGCTTTCTTTCTACTCTAGTGCGCTGAGAAGAGCAGCTGACCAATGTGTCCGGTGCCAAAAGCGTTCTTCCTCCACTACTGAATGTGAATGACTAACTGATCCAGGGGGCTCAGACTGAGACTGACGGTTAGGTGCTTCGGTTCGCTGTTGGGAAGGGATGGATGGAAGAACTTCCGGAAGCGGTAAGTAGAAGGCAAGGTAAATCAAAAAGAAGAGCTAAGCGCATCGAGGTACGAAGTGCTTTGAGGAGCTTCACGCCACTCGCCCTAATGAATGAAGAAACAGGAGAGGAGCGGAGGCTGCTGTCTGTCCTTTTCCTGAAAGTCTGATTGATTTTACTATTTATGTAAGCGAAGGTACGGAGTTGCTCGAGCAAAGCGAGAGGATGGAACTTTAGCAAGCCTAAGCTTTGGAAGAGAACTCAGGTAACCTCTTTGGTAGCACGATCAAATCGAAGTCAGCTCACTATTTAATTAAAGCTTTTCCATAGCAAGCTACAGCGCTTCCCTTTTCTTTGATAGCTGGGATAGGAAGGGGAACTCTTTATTTTCTCCCCGTATCTGATGACAATGCGGATAGCTAAAGCTTAGAAAGAGCTTCAATCCTCTCCCGATTCCATATCTCTCCTGTTGCTCACTTCACTTTAGCTATCTACATTCATGCTTTCTTTAGTTACACGACTTCGATGGAAAGAAAATCAATCTTATTGAACCCTAGGCCTTAAAAGAGAGCATTTTCTCGCATGTTTAGCGCTGAGAGCTTTCAAATTTCTCTATCGAAAAGAGGGCATATAGCCCGAGTCCTGAATACTTTAAAGACCGATTACGACTGTTGCAAGAGTGGACACCCTTTCCGACAAAGGACGGGAATCGTACTGATAGAAAAGGAATTCAAAATTGCGAATTACATAACCTCTAACTCCTCTGTCTACCTGTACCCGAGTGCTTAACGGGAGGAGAGATTTTTCATAAAGAAAGAGCACATCGAAATCGTCCCGGGGAGTCTTTATTTGTTGGGTTTAATTGTTTGAGCTCCCGCTTTAAGAAAATGGCTATTGGGACGAGAAATTGTTCTTTCCCCCTTGACGAGGGAGTCGCCCTAATCCAAGAAAATATCGATTGCTCGCCTGCTGTTTTCTTCTTTCAAGACTTTCCACGAGCAAGGAGATAGCCACTTCTTTATGCAATTAGAAAACCCTTAATCATTTTCGATAATTTCGAATGAAGATAGGAGAGTGAATGGACCTCTCACTCACGGCACACACGCTATATGTGCGATGTCGACACCAAAGAGCCCCCCTTCGATAAGCTGTCCAACTACGATAGGAAGACTATCCACTTTCTTAGCAAACTAGGCCTTTTTTCAGTAAGCCCTACTCTACCAGACGTTGACCGGCTTTCGTAAAAGTACCTTTGGGCGCTGGCTTTTCACGCTTAATGATAGAGACTAGTCTGATAGAATGATTCTTCTTGCTATACGCAATTTTCTTTTTTAGTAAGACAGTAGGACTTTCAGTCTGCATTTTCTGAGCTCTCCGAAAAGGAGTTTAGCAATCGATGTTAACTCTAACTCCAGAACTAGATCTCGTTACAACGAAACTTGAAGCATGGGCGGTGGTCGGATGAACAGAATGTCCGAGTAAGGAGAACTAGCCAAGCTTCTGAACAAGCGAAGGAACGCCTAACCATCTGTGAGATCGGAGACTTCGAGAGGCTCCCCAGTCCTCTTTAACGCCACTCTTTCCGAGTCTCGTTTGATGAAATTAAGCTTACGATTCTCTTAGTGAGAAGCTCAGTTCTGCTTTAAGCCCGACAAGCGAAGCGGGCAAGAGAACTAGGCTTGGTGTGGCTAGCTCTAAAGCAGGCCCTAAAAGCAGGCAACCATGAGAGGCCGGCGCGGAAGGCAGGAAAGGTAATTGCTTACAGACAGACCCGATTTGTTAATAGCAGCTTACTCTCAAAGACCGTATTCCGCCAAAACCATTTACTACGCAAACAAGACCGGTAACTGGTTGAGCTGATAGGACCACAGCTGATATTGACTCAAGAGCGTCTGTGGTTAAAAGACTAGCAGCAGATTCTTCTGCAATTGCGACAGGAGCTCATTCATTCTTCTTTCATCTGCACCTTCCACCAGCTCTTTCTTCTTGCCTGCAAGCAAGTTAAGCTGTTTCGTGCCTTTCCTTCCATTAAATTGGATCTATATCGAAATAGTGGCGAGAGGGGTACTTATCACTATCCGAATCTTCTACTTAAGAAGAAAAACCTCTTCACGATTGATCCCGGGTTAGAGTTAGCTAGACTCTTGTAAAAATATACTTGACTTATCTATCCGTACACGGGGTCTGGTTAGGAACCTTATTTATATATATTTATATAAGAACCCGTGTTTCGGGCTAAATAGAAAGATGAAAGTTAGCCCAAGCCCAGAAGCAATCAAGCCTTGGAAACTAGTTCAAATAGAACTCAAAACTAGGCAATCCAACTTCTATTGACTTCCCTGGAACTAGCTGCCATTTCATCTCATCGGTTGCCGGAAGAGCTGTAGGTCTTGGTGCTTGAGTCAGTCCGTGGGAAGAAGGAAGAGATCTTAGTTAACCCCTTTCACTAAGGCTTAAGGCTAGCTCTTCCCGCTTAGCTAGTGTCATTTTCTTCTTCTTTTGTTGATATTGAGTTGAGGTCGGGTATAAGGGCTGTTTACGGAGAGCTGGGAGTTTCGCCTTTTCGTCGCCAATCGCTGCGGTTCTTTCAAACCTGACAACAGCAAAAACTGGCTGGCCTTTTTCTGCTTAAAGAAAACTAGCTGTGGCTTCTGTAACAGCTTCTTCTTCTTCACTCGGAGTTCCTTCTTTAGCTTTAGTAAGACTAGTGACTTCAAGCAGCTTTCACTTCTCACCCGAGGGTTGCCCCAGACTTTTTGTAAAGGGCCCCAGTCTTCCGTTTTTCCAGCTGTTAATAAACTCCTGCTCGAGCTACTTTTTCTCCTGGAACGGATAGCTTTCTGTGCAAGTCTATCTCCCAAAAGGCAGCCATGTAATTGAACAACCTTCTAAGCAAAGCACGTAGAGCTTTTTCCTTTTTCACTCTACGTACTTATCTGGAAAAGAAGATTCTCCTTTGATTTTATTATGGATTTAGAACTTCGAGATCATCTCGTTCTACTTTATGTCGTCTTACCTAGGGGCCTTGGTGGTCTCATTTAATCAGTGCGCCCACGTGACAAAAAGAGCATCGATAAAGGAGAGAAAGTCTTCCCCCCTGAAGCTAAACAAAGAGGTAAATCCTTGAGTTGGTGAGCGATAAGAGTATATTTTTGCTCTCACTTCAAACTAAGACAACTAGGAACCCTCTTTCAAAACTTGCTTGACACACGAACCTCGCAGACGAGAGTCGGCTCGAGGTCCTTAATGGCCTTGACTCAGGCTGGGTCAGCTCAAGAAGTGGAAGTGAAAGTGGAAGGGCGGATGAAACGATGACCCTAACTAAAGTTTCGAATCTTGCTTTATCCGAAGTGCTCAGCGTCACAGTGTGATCAGCTATGGCAAACAAGCAATAATATGCTTTGGGGAGAAAGCCTGTCTCCGAACGTGATGATGCTCTATTTGATCAGTAGATCGCGCGTGAGCTTTTGAGTCCGCTCATCATGAAAGATTTTCGGTATTCCTACCGGAAGACTAACAAGATAGTCAACAGGTCATTTTCAGACTTTTACCGAATTTTTTGATGTGCCTGCTTTGCCTCTGCCTTATCATCTAAAATCTTTGCTTTTCAGGGCCTTGCCTTGTTGGCCCACCAAAGAAACCTGCTTCACTTTCTTCCTGACAAGGTTTCGCTTTTCCGGTTCCCTAGATTCTCCGATCTTTGGAACAATGGTTCGCGCATCCTCTTGCTGGGAGAGGATGGGAAGTAGTACGCCCGGTTCACCAGGTTCTACCACTGCAGGGCCCAATCCTACTACCCGGATGATCGTCTTGGGTAAGATCTTTCTATATCAAAATCAAAGTTGGATGCCTACACGCGATCCTTTTTTGCTTCCTTATATCGAGAAAGAGAATCTAAGAAAAAGAGATTCTTTACGGATTGGAATGCTAACGATTGATTCCCTTTTGGGCTCTGACACAGAAATGAAAGACTGAAAAGAGGAAGAGAAAGCAACTCTGACTCTGAAA
>Ga0209489_100023_pt1 | contig 198829 bp, 184 predicted proteins | sample SiratrowhiteBW_FD_187527 | JGI IMG/M metagenome (GOLD analysis project Ga0209489, IMG submission 187527) | Root nodule microbial communities of legume samples collected from California, USA - Siratro white BW (SPAdes) (version 2) | ecosystem: Host-associated > Plants > Roots > Nodule | place...
TGCTGTTCGGCTAACGGTTCCCATCACCAGGGTCCGTAGAGGACTCTCACCTCCAAGTCATCGATCGGACACCACTCCAATCAAATCGCGCCAGTCACGGCGCTCCGCGCCATGCCTGGCGCACAAGAAAAGAGCCCCGTCCAGGACGGGGCTCTCGAAACTTGATGGTCCGCCAGCTTACTTCAGGCTGGACTGGATCGAGGTGAACTTGGTGTTCAGCGTGCCGCCGAGCTGGTTGACGACGGTGATGATCGCCAGCGCGATGCCGGCAGCGATCAGGCCGTATTCAATGGCGGTGGCGCCGGATTCATCCTTCACGAAACGCGCAACGAGGTTCTTCATAGAGTGCTCCAAATGAGTACACGAGGCTTACAACTGATCCGGTCTTTTCGGCTTCCCAGCGCCGCCCGACCATGGAACCGAACCTAGAGGCAAAGAATTGCGCCGCAGTTAATTCGACTGCGTAAACACCGAGCGGTTTGCGTGTATTCGCCGATGGTAAATCGAAATCCAAAACAGTCCATTAAATCGTCGAGACTTTGGATCTGCCTGGCGCAGCCGGTTTACCCGAAGTTATGAGCGCCCATGCTCCAATGTCGTCCGCTCGGTCAGCTCGACAAGAACAAGCAGGACAACGAGGCGGCATGTCCCTCTCCTTCGCCAACAGCATCGCCGTGCAGAGCCGCACGCGGGCCCTGGTGCCGCTGTGCGTCGGCGCCGTCGCCTATCTGTTCTTCCTTTTTCTCGGCGATAGCCTGCTTCAGGATTCCGACTCGTTCTGGCAGATCAAGATCGGGCAATGGATCCTCGATCACGGCGCCATGCCAACCACCGACCTCTATTCCTTCACGCGAATGGGCGCGCCGTGGATATCGACGTCGTGGCTGTCGCAGGTCGCGTTCGCCTTCTCCCATGCGCAATGGGGCTGGGCAGGTCCCGTCATCCTCACCGCAGTCGCTCTCGCGCTCGCGGTCGCAATCTTCGTCCATCTGCTCGACGCGCAGATCGAGGCACCGCGCGCGGTACTGTTCGCGACGCTGGCGCTGCTGCTGTCGATCCATCACGTGCTGGCACGTCCGCATATTCTGGCGCTGCCCGTCATGGTGGCGTGGGTCGGCTTGTTGATGGCAGCTGCCGACCGCAAGAGCGCACCGTCCTGGACCTGGCTGCCGCTGATGGCGCTCTGGGCGAACCTGCATGGCGGCTTCGTGCTGGGCCTCGCGCTGATCGGTCCGATCTCGCTCGTAGCGGTCGAGCACGCCGAGAAGGGACGGCGTCTTTCGCTGTTCATGCGCTGGGTGCTGTTCGGAATCGGCGCGCTGATCGCGAGCTGCTGCACGCCGTACGGATGGCGGACGCTGCAGGGCGCGAGCAACGTCCTCAGACTCGGCGAGCTGCTGTCGCTGATCTGCGAATGGATGCCGGCGAACTTCGCCACGTTCACCCCGTTCGAGGGCGCCCTGCTCGCCCTGATCGCATTCGGCTATTATCGCGGCCTGGTGCTGTCGGCGCCCCGGATCTTCCTGATCCTGTTCCTGACCTGGAGCGCGCTGACCCATGTCAGGAGCATCGAGGCATTTGCGTTCCTGGTGCCGCTGGTGCTGGCAAGGCCGCTCGGCGAGATGTTCCCGCGCCGGACGCCTGACGCCACCGGTGCCGACCGCTGGCCGGCCCGCACTGTCACCGCGCTTGCCGCGCTGATGATCGTGGCGGCAGGCTGGACGTCGACGTCGCTCTATATGGGGCATCACCGCTTCACCTTCACGATGAGGCAGACGCCGGTTGCGGCGGTCGACCTGCTCGAGCGACGCAAGGTACAGCGCATCTTCAACGCCTACCAGTTCGGCGGCTATCTGATCTCGCGCGATATTCCCGTTTTCGTCGACGGCCGCGCCGAACTGTATGGCGAGAAGTTCGTCATGGACTTCTTCAAGGCGACGGAAGGCAGGAAGCCCGAGCTGCTGCCGCGCCTTCTGGACGAGTACAAGATCGACGCGACGCTATTGGTCGCCGACGCGCCGGGGCCGCAGATCCTCGACCAGCTCAAGGGCTGGAAGCGGATCTACGCGGACGACATCGCCGTCATCCACGTGCGCGACACCGCAGACGGCGCGGCGGCGGCGCCTTCGAAGTGAGGACCTGCTCCAGCGCTCGTCTCCGGCCTCAGCTGCTCCATCAGATGGTTCCCACCAGCCAGCCGCCACCGAAAAATCCGGCGCGTCCCGACCCGGACCGAATCGTGGCGACCATCGTTCTTGCGCTGCTGGCGGCGGTCTCGTTTCTCCCGGTGCTGCTGACACCCATTCCCGCGATGGTCGATTATCCCAATCACCTCGCGCGCATGTACGTCCTGAGCCAGAACGGCACACCGGGTGCCAATCCGTATTACGAGGTGACGTGGGCCTTCTATCCCAACCTCGGAATGGACCTGATGGTCCCGCAGCTGGCGCGGCTGATGAGCGTCGAAGACGCCACTCGGCTGTTTCTCCTGCTGAGCCAGGTCCTGATCGTCACCGGCGCGCTTCTGCTCGAATGGGTCCGGAAAAAGCGCATCCATCTCGCCGGCTTCGCCGCGCTGGCTTTCCTCTATTGCCTGCCGTTCAGCTGGGGTTTTGTGAATTTCGAGTTCGGGATCGGTCTCGCGCTCTGGGGCATGGCCGTCTACCTGATGCTGGCCGAAAGCGCCTGGCCGCTGCGCTTCGCCGCCCATTCGGCCTTCGTCGCCGCGCTCTATGTGGGGCATTTCTTTTCGCTCGGCGTCTACGGCGCAGTGCTGGGCCTTGTCGAGCTGTCGCGCATCCGCCAAGGGCAGACCACGCATCCCGTCGTGGCCGCGCGGCTCGGCGCGCTGGCCCTGCCGGCGCTTGCGCTGCTTTCGATCATGCATGTCACGGCAGGCGCGATCGGAAGCCAAGGCAACGATTGGTTCCTCGCATTCAAGCCGGTCTGGCCGCTCCGCATCATGAACGGCTACAATCTGACGGCCGCGGCGGTGACCGGGCTGACGATGATGACCGCGCTGCTGTTCGCCGCAAGGCGCGGCGTTCTCAGGCTCGAGCCGCCCGGGATCTGGATCGCGCTCGGTCTTGCGCTCCTGTACGTGGCCATTCCCTCCAGGCTGTTCGGGACCTCGTTTGCCGACCTCCGCGTGATTCCTGCTGCGGGGCTGATCCTGCCGGCGTTCTGCTCGCTGTCGTTACCGAGCCGGGCGTGGAGCATGGGCGCGCTCGCTGCGATCGGCGGCATCACACTGATCAATCTCGCCGTTGTCTTCACAGTGTGGCTGCCCTACCGCGCTGACTACGCAGCCACCATCGAGTCGTTCCGCAAGATCGAACGCGGCTCGCGCGTTCTCGTCAGCAATGCGGACGAAGCTGGCGATCCGCCCTTCGCCGACCTCACCGCGTATCCGATGTATTATGCGCCAACGCTGGCGGTGCACTATGCCAACGCCTTCGTGCCCAATCTCTTCACGGAAGCGGGCAAGCAACCTGTTCGGGCCGTCGAGGCCGTGCGCCAGCTCGCCACTCCGGATGGCGGACTGGTGTCCTCAGGCCTGCTCACCGCGATTGCAACGGGCCGCCCGCCGGCGGACTCGCCGCGCTTTGTCCTCACCTGGTACCGGGATTTCGACTACCTCTATGTGCTGGGACCGCGGGCCGCAAATCCGCTGCCGGATCTGCTGGAGATACTGGAGACCTCGGATCGGTTTGTCCTCTACAGGATTCGCCGCAAGTCCTGAGAAAGGCGACCTTAACCACCTGCTCATAGACTTGCGCCCCTCCAACCCAGCGGGACTCCTTCGCATGGCGGCCAATTCCAGATCGATCCGCTACAGCCTCGTCATTCCCGTATTCAACGAGGAAGCGGTGCTGCCGGTCCTGCTGCGCCGGCTCGACCAGGTCATGTCCAAGCTCGACGGGCCGGCGGAAGCGATCTTCGTCGACGACGGCAGCAGCGATTCCAGCTCGATCGTGCTGCGAGCGCTCGCCGTGCGCGACACGCGCTTTCGCTACCTCGGCCTGTCGCGCAACTTCGGCCATCAGATCGCCATCACAGCCGGCATGGACGCCGCGCAAGGCGACGCCATCATCGTCATGGACGCCGATCTGCAGGACCCGCCCGAGGTGATCGAGCAGTTGATCGCAAAGTGGAAGGAGGGCAACGACATCGTCCACGCCCGCCGCCTCTCGCGCGAGGGCGAAAGCCGCTTCAAGCGCGCGACCGCGCATCTGTTCTACCGGCTGCTCGGCAGGATGTCCTCCGTCGGCATCCCTGCGGATGTCGGCGACTTCCGCTTGATCGACCGCAAGGTGCTCGACGCGCTGAGGCAGATGCCGGAGCAGGATCGCTTCGTGCGCGGCATGATCGCCTGGCTCGGCTTCCGGCAGGCCGAGGTCGCCTTCCACCGCCTCGAGCGCGCCGCGGGCGAAACCAAATACCCGCTGTTCAAGATGATCCGCCTGGCGGTGAACGCCGCGCTCGGCTTTTCCGATCTGCCGCTGCGGCTGGCGATCTGGTGCGGCTTGACGGTCTCGGCCCTTGCGCTGCTCTACGGCGGCTGGGTGATTCTGTTGTGGCTCAGCAAGGACAGCCATCTCGTGACCGGCTGGTCTTCGACGATCGTCCTCATGTCGCTGCTGTGCGGCATCAACATGCTGATGACGGGCATCGTTGGGCTCTATGTCGGCCGCATCCATGCCGAGGTGAAACGCCGCCCGCTCTACGTGGTGCAGGCACGAATCGGCTTCGATCGCGACGCGACGGCGTCGACACAGGCGATCCACACCATCAACGAGTGACCCGGCGCACGAGCGAGCTCTTCCCGCCGCTCACTTCGAACCTGAATTGGCACGCGTCCCTCGAAGAGGTCTTCGGCAGCGGGTCGATCGAGGGCCGATGTGTCGCCTTGGCGCCCGACTTATTGTCGCGGCGTATCTCGCCGCTTGTGAACGACCGCCACATCGTCGCTGTAGACGCGCTGCCACTGGGGCAGTCGGTCGAGCATCGCTATCGCGGGCGTTTGCGGTGCGAGCAGTGTCGCGTCGATGTTGTATTCGTCGAGCAATCTGAGGAAATCTCCGAGGTCGATCAGCGCCAGGGCGCGATTGTAGCGGTCGATGAACGGCCCGCCGTACAGTTCGGAGCGGCCATCGATAAAGGTGGGAATGCCGGCAAAGATCAAATAGCCGCCGAAGGCGTAATCGTTGAGCACGCGTCCCGTCCCGGCCAGGTCGGCCTGAGCGATGGCAGCCTGCGGGGTGATGGCCGGAGCCGGCCGGATGTCCCGCGCCAGCGCCGCCCCGCTCATCGCGACCAAGACACCGAGCGCGGCCAGATTGAGGCCGCGCGAGCGGCCGGCCGCATCGATCCCGGTCGGTCCGCCGAACGTCCGCCCCAGCGGGGCCGCCAGATAAAGCGGCGCCAGCATGCCCAGCAAATCCGCATTGCGGATTTGCGCCAGCGCGAAATGGAGCAAGCCGATCACCACCAGGACCCGAACGACCGGCAGTGTCACGCCGCGCGAGAGCGCAAAGATGCCAGCCAGCAGCAGCAATTCGAAGCCACCGCTATGGCTGAAATCCTGCGGCCGCCATTCCGAGATCCAGGCGAGCGCGGGACCTGCGGCCAGCGTCGTCAGCGGCATCAACAACGGTTCCGGCCCGTGCGGCGTCAGGCAGGACGCTACGACCGCCAGTGCCGTGAATGGCAGCCACCGCAGCAACACGTGCAGCCATTCGCTTCGCTTCTCACGCAGCAGCGCCTCGAGCACCGCCGGGCCAATCAGCCCAAGCGCCAGCACGCCGCTGCCGTGCAGATTGGCCCACAGCACCAGCAGCGGCAGAGCCCAATATGGCGGAGGCGAGCTGCGATCCATGCAGCGCACCAGGGCAGCCGCCCAGATCACCATCACCGGCAACACGAGGACGTGCGGCCGCGCCAGCATGTGCGGCGCCAGCAGGACGATGGCCGCGATCACCATCAGCACAGTCAGGGCCGGGGAAAGCTCCCGCAGCAGGAAGAACGTGAGCAGGCCAAAGGCGAGCGCGATCGCCGCAGCCGCGATCGCGACGACGGCCGGCCAGCCGGCCAGCGCGTAGACGGCGGCATAGATGACCTCGGACAGCCATTCGAAGGTGATCCAGGGCGCGCCGTGCTTCGAAAAGGAAAACAGGTCGCTCGTCGGCAAGGTGCCGTGCGCGATGATCCAGCGTCCGAGGTCGATGTGGGAATAGCTGTCGGGATCGCCGAGCAATCGCGGGCCGAGCGCCAGCAACACGGTGTAGAGGCTGAGCCCCACGGCCCAGGGGAGCACGGCACGTGCCGAAAACGGTTGAACCGCGCTGTAGACGGCTTGATCAGTCATAGCGGGCCAAAATAGGCCGCAAGCGTTAAGTTCTTCTTTAGTGTTTGGCGCATTTGCCCCGAGCACGGTGCGCTTCTGCCCCCCGCTTCAGCCCTCACACGCTGGCTTGCTGCGCCCAGCGGGCTACCCAACAAAAAAACGCGGCGTTTCCGCCGCGTTCTTCATTTCGATCTGCCGCTTCTCGATCAGGCCTGCGGCTGTGGCTCGAGGCCAGGATCCGGATCCGGACGCGGGCGCGGCTTGCCGGCCGGGGGCACGGCGGAGGCGCGCGGCGTGGTCGGCTCGAGCACGGACTCGCGGTTCGGCTTCTTGCCCCTGAGCAAGTCGACGATCTCCTCGCCGGTCAGCGTCTCGAACTCGAGCAGGCCCTTGGCCAGCGTCTCGAGATCGGCGCGCTTCTCAGTGAGGATGCGGGTCGCTTCCTTGTAGCCTTCCTCGACCAGGCGTTTGATCTCGGAATCGATCTTCTGAACGGTGGCTTCGGATGCGTTCTGCGTGCGCGACACCGACATGCCGAGGAAGACCTCGTCCTGGTTCTCGCCATAGGAGACGGTGCCGAGTTCCTCCGACAGGCCCCAGCGCGTCACCATCATGCGGGCAAGGCGCGTGGCCTGCTCGATGTCGGAGGCGGCGCCCGAGGTCACCTTCTCGCGGCCGAAGATCAGCTCTTCGGCGACGCGGCCGCCCATCATGATGGCAAGGCGCGAGGTCATCTGCTCCAGCGACATCGACAGCTTGTCGCGCTCGGGCAGCTGCATGACCATACCGAGCGCACGGCCGCGCGGAATGATGGTCGCCTTGTGGATCGGATCGGTCGCGGGCACGTTGAGACCGACGATGGCGTGGCCGCCCTCGTGATAGGCCGTCAAGAGCTTCTCTTCTTCTGTCATGACGAGCGACTTGCGCTCGGCGCCCATCATCACCTTGTCCTTGGCCTCCTCGAACTCGGCCTGCGTCACCATCCGTTTGTTGCGGCGGGCGGCGGTGAGCGCAGCCTCGTTGACGAGGTTCATCAGGTCGGCGCCGGAGAAGCCCGGCGTGCCGCGCGCGATGGTCTTGAGGTTGATATCGGGGGCCAGCGGCACCTTGCGGACGTGAACCTTGAGGATCTGCTCGCGGCCGACGACATCGGGATTGGGCACAACGACCTGGCGGTCGAAGCGGCCCGGCCGCAGCAGCGCGGGATCGAGCACGTCAGGACGGTTGGTCGCGGCGATCAGGATCACGCCCTCGTTGGCCTCGAAGCCGTCCATCTCGACCAGCAGCTGGTTCAGCGTCTGCTCGCGCTCGTCGTTGCCGCCGCCGAGGCCGGCGCCGCGGTGACGACCGACAGCGTCGATCTCGTCGATGAAGATGATGCAGGGCGCGTTCTTCTTGGCCTGCTCGAACATGTCGCGGACGCGGCTCGCGCCGACGCCGACGAACATCTCGACGAAATCCGAACCGGAAATGGTGAAGAACGGCACGTTGGCTTCACCCGCGACCGCACGCGCGATCAGGGTCTTACCGGTGCCGGGCGGGCCGACCAGCAGCACGCCGCGCGGGATGCGGCCGCCGAGGCGCTGGAATTTGCCGGGGTCGCGCAGGAATTCGACGATCTCCTGCAGATCCTGCTTGGCCTCATCCACGCCGGCGACGTCCTCGAAGGTGACGCGGCCATGCGCTTCGGTCAGCATCTTCGCGCGCGACTTGCCGAAGCCCATCGCCTTGCCGGCGCCGCCCTGCATCTGCCGCGACAGGAAGATCCAGACGCCGATCAGCGCGATGAAGGGCAGCCAGGAGACCAGCAGCGAGACGAACCAGGGCACGTTGTCGCCCGGCGGCTTCGCGGTGATCTGCACCTTGCTGTCGTAGAGCCGCTTCACCAGCGTCGGATCGTTCGGCGCATAGGTCTGGAAGCTCGAGCCGTTGGTGAAGGTGCCGTGGATGTCCGGGCCCTGGATCACGACGTCGCGGACATTGCCGCGATCAACTTCGCTCAGCAGCTGGGAGAAGGCGATGTCCTGCGAGGACGCCCGCTGACCCGGATTCTGGAAGAGCGTGAACAACGCCAACAGCAGCAAAACAATGATGACCCAGAGGGCGAAATTGCGCAGATTGGCGTTCATCGATCTTCCTTCGTGGTCGCGCGGATCGCGGCCTGGTCCTTCAGGAGCTACTTGGGCAAGCTAGAGAAAATCCCCAAGGAATCCTCTCGGTTAGACGCATACAATTTAGGTGCCGTCCGGGTCGCTGCCAAGGGAATGAGATGGGACTATTTAGCCCATCTTAGAGCGATTCCCGCTGAAATAATGGCGCCCGGAGCGGGGTTTTTCCTGCCTGGTTAAGGTGTTCTGATGGCGCGGGGCCGAAATGGCTGGTGTCATGATCCGCCCCAGTCCCGAGCTCACCCACTCCCACGGCGCCTTGCCCGCGCCGGTGCGATTTGGATACGCCCGCCGGCGAGGCTGATCAAGGCTCCCGCGAGGGTTTGCTTCAGGACCGACCGGCCAGTGGCGCGGGCATCGAGACTTGCGGCAATGGCCTCGTCCAATGCGGACAGCAGGGTTTCGACCTTGCCGAGTTCCGCCGGTCCTTCATGTCCGAGCGCATTGATGGCCCGCAGCAGGAGCCGCAGCCGGACCTCCTCCGGCAGGGCGGCAAAGGCCGAGGCCTCGAAGCTTCGGACGTCCGCCTGTGGCGCACCGCCGCGATCCCGCAGACGGAGGAAGCGCTCGGCGCCGTCGGCCAGCACCTCGACCGCCGCATTGGCCCGCGCCAGCCTTGCCGCGAGCCGCGCCAGATTGCGGGCATCGCCGCCCTCGGCCGCGAGAAGCGGCAGCAGCGCGCGCAGCCGCGGCCGGGTGAAGGCAGTGTCCCGGTTGGTGGGGTCCTCGACAAAGCCGACCTTCGCCCGCCTCAAGGTCGCGATCAGCTGCGATTTCGGAACATCGAGCAGCGGACGCGCCAGCACGATTCCGTCGCGCTCGCTGAGGGGCGCCATGGCCGACAGCCCGGCCAGCCCGCTGCCGCGGAAGAGGCGCATCAACAGGGTCTCGGCCTGGTCGTCGCGGGTGTGGGCCGTCAGCACATGGCTCGCACCGGCGGCACGTGCGGCCTCTGCGAGCAGGCGGTAACGGGCCTCGCGCGCAGCGGCAGGCAGGCCCGTCTTCGGCTTTGCGCCACGCCAGCGCAGGGTCCGATGCGGCAATCCGAGCTGGTTCGCGAGCCGCTTGACCTCGCGTGCCTCGCGGGCTGCCTCGGGGCGCAGGCCGTGGTCGACGGTGACGACGGTGAGTTGCGGGCCGCGCGCGAGGCTGCGCTGCCAGCGGGCGGCAAGCCACATCAGCGCGACCGAGTCGGGCCCGCCGGAGACCGCGAGCACCAGCGCCGGCGCAGCCTTCAGGCCGGCGAAGAGCCGCCTCGCCTCGCGCGCCGAGATGGGAGAATTGTCGTCGTCTGACATGACGCGGCCCTGACAGTCGCCGGCAGATGGTTCCGATGTTTAGCGCAGCACCATCCGCGTTGTCAGGACCCCGGACGTCAGCACTTCACCCGCTTCTGTTCGCGGTCGACCGCGGCTTTGACGCCGGCGGAGGCACGCGGATATTTGCGGCCGATCTCGCCGAAGGCGGCGCAGGCGGCCTCCTTCTCCTTCAACGCGGCGAGCGACTGGCCGAGCCGCAGCAGCGCATCCGGCGCCTTGGCCGATTTTTCGTATTTGGTGGTCACGGCGAGGAAGGCCTCCGCGGAGTCGCGATATTGCTGGCGCTGGAAGTAGCTCTCGCCGAGCCAGTATTGCGCGTCTCCGACGAGCGGGTCGCTCGGAAATTTCTGCGCAAAGTTCTTCATGGTCTGCTCGGCAAGCGCATAGTCCTTGCGCTGCATGTAGCCGATGCCGAGGTCGAACTCGTCGCGCGCCGTCGCCGAGGGCGGTAGCGTCGTCAGGCCAGTGCCGCCCGATGGCGCGGGATAGCCGGGTTGGGCCGGCGGATAGCCGGGCTGCGCGGCTGGCGGCACACCTTGCTGGTAGCGGGGGCTGGTATTGGCGAGATCGAGCGGCTCGCCGGCGCCACGGCCGCCGGGTGCCCCGCTCGGAGTTCCTGCCGGCATCGGCTGCTGGCCGCCGCCGAGCGCGCGCGGTGCGCCCGGCGCATTCGGGTTCTGGCTCGGGTCGAAGGCATCGCCGCGGCGGCGCGTGCCGGGTGCGCCGGGCGCCGGCTGCTCCTGAACGATCGGCGCGGGCGCGGCGATCTGCGGCTGCTCGTAGGTCGGCTGCACGGCCGGCTGTTGCGGCGGCTGACGATAGCCGGGCGCGATCTGACTTGGTGCCACCTGCGCGGGCGGCATCGCCGCGACGTTGGGTGCCTGTCCGGGCGCGCCTTGCGCGCCGCCCTCGAGCGCCCGCAGCCGCTCTTCGAGCTGCCGGTTGCGGTATTGCAGCTCCTCGTTCTGGCCGGTGAGCTGGCGCAGCTGGTTCTCCAGCCGCTCGATCCGCATCTCCGGGTCGGCATCATCCGACTGCGCGAAGACCGATTGCGCAAGTGCGGGCGACCCCAAAGAAAGCAGCGCGGCGGTCGCCACGGTGCCGGTAAAGACATTAAATCTGGATGACATCTTGCCCTGACGACAAAAGCGAATGGCCTGCGGCGGAACATTCGACGCGCCACACATTGAAGTGGAGTACGCCAAAAATGTGACTGGTACCAAGGGGTTTTAAGTCACAGAATGCTGAAACGAAACCGGCGCCCGAGAGGGCGCCGGCATCATCCAATTCCGAAGCTGAACGGCACCTGACCGGACGTCAGGAGCTCGCGTTCAAGACAGTGACGGCGCGGCGGTTCTGCGACCAGCAGGAGATGTCGTTACAGACGGCCACCGGCCGCTCCTTGCCGTAGGAGATCGTGCGCATGCGATTCGGATCGATGCCGCGCGAGGCGAGGAACGAGCGCACCGACTGGGCACGGCGGGCGCCGAGCGCGATGTTGTATTCGCGGGTGCCGCGCTCGTCGGCATGACCTTCGATGGTGAAGCTGTAGCGCGGATAGGTCTGGAGCCACTGCGCCTGCTTCTCCAGGGTCACGATCGCCTGCGGGGTCAGATCAGTCTGGTCGCTTTCGAAGAACACGCGGTCGCCCACGTTGACGACGAAATCCTGCTGGCTGCCGGGCGTCGCCGCATTGGCCATCGCATCCGTCGCAGCATTCTTGTTGGCGCAGGCGCCCATCGACAGCGCGACGGCGAGCACCGCGGCCAGCTTCAATCCCTGGAGGATACGCATAGGATGTTTCATTCCGGAGCCTCCACGCTCACGTTAGTCCACTGCTGTCCGGTCTACAGGGGGTTGGTTAAGCGAACGTTCCGTCAACCTTGACGGAACCTTGCCACAGCCGGTCAAATGCCCCCAACCAGCGAAAAGCAACCGGCATGGTTAATGAGTTGTAAATGTGGCGCGAGGGTGAAGGCAAGCCGCGTCGGTCGGCAAACCCGCCGGCTTTTGCTGGATATTTGGGCCGAATCGAAGGTGTGGATGGTCCTAAAGCATGATCCGGAAAAGTGCGAAGCGGTTTTCCGGAAAGATCATGCGTAAACAACAAGCTAAAGCGCGATGACGATTCATCCAAATCTCATCGCGCTTTAGCAGGCAGAGCCGAATGCTGGGGCCGTCACATCCAGGTTCCGCGGCGAGGTCAGCAGCACCGGCCGCGTGGCAGCCGGCCGCGAGGTGCTGCGCTCAAACAGCATGCGCCGCTCAAACGCACTGGAGCGCATGATCGGAAAGCGTGCCAGCACCTTATCCCGCTGCCGCCGGACGTCGGTGGCCATCAGGACCGCCTTTTTGGTGGGCCAGCCCGGAAAGCCCCGCGGCTCCGGCGAAATGGTCTCATGCAGGAAAATGCGACGGTAAAATGCCTGATGATCGGTCCGGATCATGGCAAGCCCGGTGTCGGCATTGAAATGATCGCACGCGACAAAGGCCAGGCGGACCGTCAGGTAGGGCAACTCGGGGAAGCGATGGTGCTTGTCCGGATCTGCAACCAGCCGGCACGGATCGACAAAGACCTCGCCGCGATCGAGGCGGGGATGCAGGATGTCGCCGAACACCTCGGTGGTATAGGACATCCGCCATTCCGACGTCAGAAGATGGATACGGACGGAGCTGCAAAGCTCTCCATCAACATAAATCCCGAAATTCCAGGTGTTGGGCGTTTCGTCGAAGCGATCGCTGACGCGCAGTGAAGCCGACGGCTCGATCAGACCGGCCTGCAGATAGGCGCGGTAGCGCATCAAATACAGGTTGTCCTTGTCCTCGGGAGTCTCGATCAGTCGGTAATCGATACGGTCAAACAACGCGGCCCCTCGGGGAAGGAGCGCCGGGGTCGGTTCGGCTCCGGACTTCATCTGCTACCTCAAAACTCCAAGCAACTTCCGCGAGTAGCAGCAGATTAATGGTTCCTTAACGAAATTGCAAAGCTTTAGAACTGTTAGGGTTAACCTTTGCGGGTCCGCAAGATTACGGAGCAAGCGCGAGCCGATTGCGATGAAGGAGCCGCCGGAAAAGGATCAGGCCGATCGCGACGACACGAGGGCGAGCTGGTCGTCAGGCATACGACGGCCATGCGAGGCGTTGAGCAATTGGCGGATTCGTACCGCCGGAACGGGCCGGCTGAACAGGTAACCCTGCCCTTCGGTCACGGTGCCGTCGGCGCTGATCAGCTCGAGCTGCTCGTTGGTCTCGATACCCTCGACCACGACGGACATCCCGAGGTCGGCGGACAGCCGCGCGACGCCGCGCAGCAGCGTCAACGGCCGGTCGGCATCGATGCCTTCGAGGAAGGAGCGGTCGATCTTCACTTTCTGCATCGGGAAATTGTGCAGGTAGCTGAGGCTGGAGTAGCCGGTGCCGAAATCATCGAGCGAGATGCGCACGCCGAGCGCGTGCAGTTGCGACAGGATGTCGTGCGTGAGCTGGGTATTGCGCAGCAGCGAGGACTCGGTGATCTCGATCTCCAGTCGATGCGCCGGCAAGCCCGACACTTCGAGCGCGTAGCGGATTTCGCTCAAGACATCGCGCTGGTGGAATTGCTGCGGCGAGAAGTTGACGGCGACGCTGACGCTCTCCGGCCACTTCATGCATTCCATGCAGGCGCGGCGCAGGATCCAGCGGCCGAGATCGACGATCAGGCCCATGTCCTCGGCGACCGGGATGATATCGACCGGCGAAACCGTGCCGCGCACCGGATGATTCCAGCGCAGCAGCGCCTCACAGGTGGTGATCTTGCCGGACTTCAGATTGACCAGCGGCTGGAAGAACAGCTCGAATTCCTCGTTGGCGAGCGCCTTGCGCAGGTCGAGCTCGAGGATGCGGCGCGCCTCGACGGTCGCCGCCATCTCGTCGCGGAAGAAACAGAACGTGCCGCGGCCGTCGGCCTTGGCGCGATACAGCGCCATGTCGGCGTTCTTGAGCAGCGTATCGGCGCTGGTGCCGTCCGGCGAGGTCAGTGCGATGCCGACGCTGGCGCCGATCTCGACCAGGTGATTGTCGATGCGATACCGCTCGCTCAACCGCTCGACGATGCGGCGGGCGAGCGCTGCGGCTTCCTCGGGCGTGTTGAGGTTCTGCTGGAACACGACGAACTCGTCGCCGCCGAACCGGGCGACGAAATCCTCGGGGCGCAGCATCTCGCGCAGGCGGTTGGCGACGGCGCACAGGAGCTGGTCGCCGCAGGGATGGCCCAGCGTGTCGTTGACCTGCTTGAACTGGTCGAGGTCGATGAACAGCAGCGCGGAGAGCTGCCCCGCGTCGTGCGAGACAGCCAGCAGGTGCTCGATTTCGTCGCGAAAATTGACCCTGTTCGGCAGGGCCGTGAGGTCATCATAGCGCGCGAGGTGACTGATCTTGGCTTCGGCATTGCGCCGCTCCGTAATATCCTCGAGCAGCAGCACCGCTCCTCCGTCCGCCATCGGCTGAACGGTCCAGGACAGCGACCGATTTCGCTCGATGTTCGTATCGACGGTGATGATCTCATTCTCCCGCGAACTCTCGAGGCCAGCGATGATCTGCTCGCCGTTCGCAGCCGAGATGGCCCCGGCTTTGACACAGGCGGCGATGATGTCGCGTGCGCTGGCGCCGCTCTGCGGCAGATTATCGGGCAGGCTCATCATCGCGGCGAAACGGTGATTCATCACCGCGAGCTGCCCGTCGAGGTGGAACATGCAAAGCCCGTGCGGCATGTTGTTCAGGGCAGTATCGAACTGACCCGCGAGCGCCGACTCGCGCTCACGCGCCACCACGGCTCCCATGAATATCCTGTGGAGGTTGGCCGAGAGCTGCATGATCGCGAGCAGGAAGGCAGCACTCACAACGGCCATTGCGATATAGTAGGGCGTGCCGCGCCACGCCAATGCCAAGACCGCCGGGGTGAAGATGAGCACCGCCTGAAAATGGAAGATCGACGGTCGTCCGTACGCCCTTCCCGCTCCCCCTGCGGCAATGCCTGTAGTGACCGACAGAGCAATCATATGTGAGACCGCGTCGTCGGTAGCGAGCAGGGTCGTGCCGCACCAGGTGCCAATCGCAGCGGCCTGGATCATCGCCCCGATTTGATAGCGCGTCTGCCAGCGTTTGGCCGCCTCGGCGGTCACGTTCGACTTGCGCGCCTGATAGCGGCGCAAATCGATCGCCCGCACCGATCCGGCCAAGACGAGAAACGCCACACACGCCCAAACGAGGGGCTCGCCCGTCTTCAGTGCCGTCAGTGCAGCACCGATCGATACGAAGATGAGCCCGGCCAGCAGTGGTCCCGGCGCTTCAAAGAGCGAATCGATCTGCGCTGCCGGGTTGACCGGCGGCGGCTGCCCCTGCTCTCCGCTCTGGCTTGCGAACTGCATTTGGTTTGTACGCGCGTCCTGTTCGGCGCGTAGTCTTACCGAGCCGAGATGAAGCTTTCCTGAGGGAACATCGTTAAAGCCGAGTTGTTTTTCGGCAATAGCGAAGCGATTTCTTCTTACATATCAAGCAGCTAGGCAAGCCTTGCCGGGCACAAGGTGAAGGAAGTCTTGCCCTTCGCAACGAACGCGGAAAAATCGGCGCGCTTTTTCGAAAACATCGCGCGTCTGAACACGCGATGCTTCAACTGCGATGTTGTCAGCCCGACGTGGAGGACAGCAGCGGCGACCATGCCGGGTCGGAGGCGAAGCCCGGTGTCGGCACCTTCAGCTCGTTGCGGCCGGAGATGTCGACGCTGTAGAGCGAAGGCCCGCTGTTGCCGCCGGGATCGCGGAAGAACATCAGCACGCGGCCGTTCGGCGAGAAGGTCGGACCTTCATTGTGGAAGCCGGAGGTGAGCAGCCGCTCGCCGGAGCCGTCCGGCTTCATGACGCCGATCGAGAACTGCCCGCCGCCTTGCCTGGTGAAGGCGATGTAATCGCCCTTCGGCGACCACACCGGTGTCGAATAGCTGGCGTTGGTGTCATCCTTGGAGAAGGAGATGCGCTGCGCCTGTCCTCCGCCTGCCGCCATCACATAGATCTGCGACCTGCCGCCACGATCGGACTCGAAGCAGATACGGCTGCCGTCCGGTGAGTAAGACGGAGACGTGTCGATCGCCGGCGTGTCGGTGAGACGCGTGGTCGAGCGCGAGCGCAGATCCATCACGAACAGGTTGGAATTGCCGCCCTGTTGCAGGCTCATGATGACGCGCTGGCCGTCCGGCGAGAAGCGCGGCGCAAAGGTCATGCCGGGGAAGTTGCCGACGATCTCGCGCTGGCCAGTCTCGATGTTGAAGAGATAGACCTTCGGATCGCCCTGGCCGAACTCCATGTAGGTGATCTCTTGCGAATTCGGCGAGAAGCGCGGCGTCAGCACGAGGTCGGAGCCGCGGGTCAGGTAGCGCACATTGGCGCCGTCCTGGTCCATCATGGCAAGCCGCTTGACGCGGCGCTCCTTCGATCCGGTCTCGTCAACGAACACGACGCGGCTGTCGAAATACCCCTTCTCGCCGGTCATGCGCTCGTAGATCTGGTCGGAGATGATGTGGGCGATGCGGCGCCAATATTCCGGCGACGTGAAATATTGCTGTCCCGCGAGCTGCTGGCCGGTGACCACGTCCCACAGGCGGAATTCGGCCTTGAGGCGGCCGTCCGGCTGCCGCGTCATGCGGCCGGTGACGAGGGCCTGCGCGTTGATGGTCTTCCAGTTCTGGAATTGCGGTGCGACGTCGATGTTGCTGATGCGCTCGATGAACGCAGCCTGGTCAATCGGCGCGAACAGGCCCGAGCGCTTCAGGTTGTTGGTGATGACCTGTGTGACGCCGTTGCCGACGTCGCCGTCGGACGGGGAGCCTGGCACGAAGCCGGAGATCGCGATCGGGATCGGCTGGAATTCAGTGGGATCGATGCGAAGCCGCGGCTGACTCTGGGCGAAGGCGTGGCCGCCCCCGAGCATGGCAAGCGCCGATCCGGTGACGGTCATAAAGCGGCGGCGGGTGATCGATCGGGCGTCATTCATTGCAAAATTCTTTTGTTCGGATGTCACAACATATCTTTCAGACCGAAGGTCATCGGAATGAGCTTCCAGCTCTCATACTGCTGCTTCGGCATGAACGAATAGACCTGGCACTGCACGATGGCGCGCTTGGCGCTCTCGGCAACCGCCTGAGCGATCGACCGCGACGGTCCCCTCACCGCGATGACGATGGGCTCGGACGCCAGCGATCCGTCGATCTTCATGGGAATGTCGATGTCGGCTTCGTATTGATCGGCGTCCTGGCCGTTGTAGGTGGGCGTGAAGCAGCGCTTGACCGCGCCCTGGAATGCACCGCGCCAGGTCGCGACATTGTTGGCGGCCGTCCCGGTCGCCGCCCCCAGAGAGGCCGACGCATTCAGCGCCGTGCCGGCAAGTTCGTGCCGGGTCGCGGCGCGCTTGTCGAGATCGCGCTGGATCTGCGCGGGATCGAAGGTGCGCTCCTTCGGCTTCGGCTGCTGCTGCGGCTGCACTGCCGCGACCTTCTGCTCCACGGGCTTGGGCGGCGGCTTCTTGGTCTCCAGCTTCTTCTGGAGCTCGGCGATCGGATCTTCCTTGGCCGGATCAGGCTTCTTTTCCTGCGGCTTCGGCTCTTCCTTCGGCTTGGCCTCGGCGACGGGCTTCGGCGGCTCGGGCTTCTTCTCCACCGGCTTCTCGACCGGCTTCGGCGGCGGCTCCGGCTGCGAATTGGTCTTGATCAGCTCTTTCTTCTCGGTGACCTTGCCGACCGCGTCTTCCTCCGGCTTGGCTTCCGCGATCTTCTCGACCTTGGGCTTCGGCTCTTCTTTCTTGCCGGTCTTCTGTCCCGCCATCATCTTGGCGAGCTGATCGGTGGAAATGATGTCGACCGGAAGCGACTCCTCCGGCGCGATGTAGGCCTTGCTGCTAAAGGTAAGGAGGCCCCATCCCAGCACCAGGACATGGAGGGCAATCGACGCAACGAGTGTCTTGTCGACGTTCACCTTCACGGCTTCAAGATCCCTGATCCGCTTCCGTGACGAGGGCCAGCTTCTTGAATCCGGCGCCGGACAACAGGCCCATCACCTTGGCCACCGTGCCGTAATCCGCCTTCTTGTCGGCGCGCAGATAGATGCGCTCCTCGAGCCCGCCGCGCGCGTCCGTGATCGCCTTCAGCTTGGGTATCAGCTCGTTGATCGCGATCTCGGCATCGTTGATGAACACCTTGCCCTTGATGTCGACCGACATCTGGATCGGCTTCTGGTCGTTGTTTTCGAGGCTCTTGGCCTGAGTCTGGGGCAGGTCGAGCGGCACGCCGACCGTCAACATCGGCGCGGACACCATGAAGATGATGAGCAGCACCAGCATCACGTCGACCAACGGCGTGACGTTGATCTCGGCCACGACCGGCTTGCGCCGGCCGCGGCGTCCACCGCCGCCGGACGAACTCGCAACGTTCATGGCCATGATCGCGTGCCCAAATTGCCCTTCACACTATACATGCCGTCCGTCAGCCCCGCTCGTCGATCTGACGGGACAAGATGGCTGAAAATTCATCAGCGAAGCCCTCCAGCCGCTGAGCCTGACGGTTCACCTCGGACGTGAACTTATTGTAGAAAATAGTGGCAGGAATGGCGGCGATAAGGCCGACTGCGGTCGCAAACAGCGCCTCGGCGATACCGGGGGCGACGACTGCCAGGGAGGTATTTTTCGACGCCGCGATGGACTGGAAGCTCGACATGATGCCCCAGACCGTGCCGAACAGGCCGACGAAAGGGCCGGCAGAGCCGACGGTCGCCAGCACCAGCAGGCGCCGTTCCAGGCGCTCTACTTCGCGCGCGATCGAGACGTTCATCACCTTGTCGATGCGCATCTGGAGCCCCGCGACCGAGCGGGCATGGCTCTCGAAGGAACGCTTCCACTCGCGCATCGCCGCCACGAAGCAGGCCGCCATGGAATGCGTCGGCTTGGCCGACAGCGTGCGATAGAGCTCCTCGATCGACTCGCCGGACCAGAACGCCTGCTCGAACCGGTCCATCGACCGCCGGGTGCGCGCGTAAAGAAAGACCTTGTCGATGGCGATCGCCCAGACCCAGACCGAGCAGGACAGAAGTCCCAGCATCACCGCTTTCACGATCCAGTGAGCCTGCCAGAACAGCGCAATCAGCGACACGTCGGCGGAGGCAGCAACCGGAAGGGCTGACTGAGCCACGTCGGCCGGATTCATAAGCAGTATCCTCTCAAGGCGATCGTTACCTAATGTCATTCGGCCAGCAAATCGCTGCCTGTATTCCCCAACAGCCGCGCTAGTACCGGCGCGCGGGCCAGCAAGCCCGCTCAAAGCCTTGTCTTTCTGAGGTGCAGGGCTGGTCCAAAGGCTCGTCCAAAGCCGGCCGCCTGCATTCCCCGCCAAGATGTCAAAACTAAGGGCCTCGATACGGCTTCGGGCGCGACTGTCCGCTCTTACCAGAGCCCGGCGATAGTTAATGCGGGGTTACCGGCCACGAATTTGGCTGCCGGAAAGGCAGGCAGCGCAGGGGGATGGCGGCGGGCGGCCATGGCTCGTGTCCCGGACGCACCGCATCGTCGAAGCGACGTCCGAGGGCGTAAGTTCCACGCGCACGTGCAACCGAGGGAACCTCCCTCGCCCCAGAATATTGTCCGGAAAATGACTTTCGGCGAGCCCCTGCCATGACCATCAACCCAAAGACGACCGCCGCGATCGGCGATCACCCGCTCCACCCCATGCTCATCCCGTTCCCCGTCGCGTTCCTGGTTGGCGCGCCCATTGCCGATCTGGCCTTCATCGGAACCGGCGACGCCTTCTGGGCGCGCGCCGCGATGTGGCTGATCGGCGCCGGCATCGTCATGGCGCTGGTTGCCGCCGTAGCCGGATTTACGGACTTCCTGAGCGAGCCGCGCATCCGCAGTCTCAATGACGCCTGGTACCACATGGTCGGCAATCTCACGGCCGTCGTGCTGGCACTGGTCAATTTCTATCTTCGCTACGCGCAAGGTGCGGAGGCTGCGATCAAGCCGTGGGGCGTGGTGCTTTCGCTGATCGTGGTCGGCATCCTGCTGTTCACGGGATGGAAGGGGTGGGAGATGGTCTACCGGCATCACGTCGCCGTGCTGGATGCACCGGGCCAGACCAGCTCGGAGCCGGTCACGCCGCCTTATGGCGGCGAAAGCCACCGCCGCGCCGCCTAAAGCGCGATGAGATTTGGATGAATCGTCATCGCGCTTTAGCTTGTTGTTTACGCATGATCTTTCCGGAAAACCGCTTCGCACTTTTCCGGATCATGCTTTAAGCGAAGGACGTCTCAGGCGGCCGAGGCGGACTCGGGGCAGTTGGTCAGTCGCGCAGGATTGCCGACCGCCGTGCAGCCAGCAGGGACGTCGCTCGTCACGACAGTGCCGGCGCCGATTTTTGCGAGATCGCCGATGCTGATGTCGCCGAGGATGCTTGCGCCCGCGCCGATGTAGACGCCGCAGCCGATGCGCGGCGAGCGCGCCGGCAGTTCGCTGCTGCGGCCGATGCTGACGTTCTGAAGGATGGTGACGTCGTCGCCGACGACGACATCGGCGCCGATCACGATGCCGGTGGCGTGATCGAGATACACGGCGGACCCGATGCTGGCCGTCGGATGAATACTGACCTGGAGCAGGTTCGACGCCTCGTTCTGAAACAGCAGCGCGGCATCGCGATGATCATGGCGCCAGAGCCAGTTCGAAACGCGCCAGGCCTGCAGCGCGATGTACCCCTTGTAATGCAGCAGTGGCGGCAGCAGGTCGGCGACGGCGGGGTCGCGGCGCGCGATGGCCAAGAGGTCTCGGCCGGCCGCTTCGATCAAGTCCGGCTCGCCCCCAAAGGCGGCGCGGCAAAAAGCCATGAAGCGCACGCGCTCCGTGGCGCTGCTCGCAAGCCGCCTCCCGATGAGATCGGCCAGGGCCGCGGCGAAATCATCATGAGCGAGAATGGCACCGGCGACGGCTTTGCCGAAAACAGGATCGGCATTGGCCGAGCGCTGCGCCTCGTCGCGAACCTTTTGCCAAAGGCTGTCGCTACCCGCCATAGCAGCTTCCGCCATCGTCGCTCCGCTCGCCTGTGCCGTGACGGCGAATATAGACGGTCCACATCGAGGCGCCAGTCTCGCCTTCGCGACGTGCTTGCTGTCGGCCGCGGGGCCTGACGATCGAGGCGCTGTACAAGCCAAACCGCCTGCCTGCGGGTCACGCAGACGGGCGGCTCGGGGCCATCAGGATTTTGGGGGCATGCGCCTGAAGGCTTTGAGAGGTGCGAACCTTCAGATCAGCCTTGCTGCTGGTCGGTCGGCGGCGGGGTCGGACGTGTCCGATGCTGCGCCATGAACTGGTCGAACTCTTCCTTGTCCTTGGCGTGGCGCAGACGGGTCAGGAAATCCTTGAACTCGCGCTGCTCTTCCTCGAGGCGCTGCAGCGTCTCGGCGCGATATTCGTCGAAGGCGCGGTTGCCGGAGGACGGCGGACCGAAGCCAAAGCCGAAGCCGCGGCGCTCCATGCGGTCACGCATGCGATCCATCTTGTACTGCATCCGCTCCATCTTGTTCTGCCAGCGATCCTGATGGCTCCAGCACGACATTCTTCTGCTCCCGAGTGTGAAAAAGAGAAGGGCAAGTCCGATCGGCCACCAAATGATGAAGCCGAGAATGGTCACGGCGATCCAGCCGGGATGCCAGGGCGTATCGAGCATGCCGGGACGCTCGTACTGTTGGTATTGGTCCGAAGGGCCGCGCCATCGATTGACATCAGCGGTGTAGGCCATTTCCCATCTCCATCACGGCATCCGCGCCGTTGTGAATGTAAATAACATTTACATAGCTAGACCATCGCGCGATTTTGTCAAGCTGGCCGCAAGACACGCCCGCGTGATTATTTGCGCAATCTTATTTCGGCTTGCCCCAGGGGCCGCCGGGCGGGACTCCCGAACCGGAGGGAGCCTCCGGCGGCACCGGCGGCGGCTCGGCACTCTTGCCGGCCGGACGGCGGTCAATCGGGAAGCCGAGCCCGCGCAGATAGATCAGCACCTCGGCCTCCAGCAGCTCGTCCGGCGACATCGGCAGCTTCCGCCGCGCTGCATCGCCACGCGAGAACAGCGAGGCGACGCCATGCGACATCGACCAGATGTGCAGCGCCATCATCATCGCCGGCGGACGGGGAGTGCCGGGCGGCGTCAGCGCGGCGAGGCGCTCGGCGGCGGCACGGATGATGTTGAAGGCCCGTTCACTGGCCGCCTGGAGTGCCGGATTGGCATCGACCGGCACGCCGGATTCGAACATGGCATTGTAGAAGGCGGGCTCCTCGCGGGCGAAGGCGAGATAGGCCTTGCCGACACGTTCGAACGCGGTGACCGTGTCGGGCCGCCCGTCATCCCAAGCCGCGGACAGGCGCGCCTCGAACTGCTCGAATCCACGCTGGGCGATCGAGGACAACAGCTCGTCACGGTCGCGGAAATGCCGATAGGGCGCCGCTGCGCTGACGCCGGCCATGCGCGCGGCATCGGCAAAGGTGAAGCCCGCCGCGCCCTTCTCGGCGATGAGGCCGAGAGCGGCCTGCAACAGGGCCTCCTTCAGATTGCCGTGATGATAGCCGCGCTCGGCGCGGCGCTGCTCCTTGCGCCAGCTCATGTGAACGACCTTTACATGAGCCGGGCGTGAAGGTCACTAGCGGCGATGAGGCAGGATTAACCCCGTATTCTCCGCAGTCATTCCGGGACGGCTCGAAGAGCCGGACCCGGAATCTCGAGATTCCGGGTCCGATGCTTCGCATCGCCCGGAATGACTGCAGGACCCCAACGGCCCCGCAAAGACCTCACCCGAAGCTACATCTGCGGAATGGGCAGCACCGGCATCACTTCGATCGCCTCGCCCGGAAACATCGCGAAATGCGGATGGTTCTCGAACAGCTTGGCAGCTTCCTCTTGCGATGCGGCGCGCACTACGGTGAAACCGGTGAGCGCGTTGCTGATCTCGGTGATGCCATTCGCGTCGATCCTGCGGGTCTTGCCGAGCGGGCCGCCCAGATCGACGATGACCGACTTGTGCTTCTCGACCCAGCCGTGCCAGGCAGCCATGCCCTCCTGCTCCTTCGCCTTTCGCTCGGCCTCGGGCAGCGCGCGCCAGGCCGCCATTTTCGACCCGGTCATGCTGCCGAGATAGACGGCGAGGAATTTGTGTTCGGTGCTCATCGGCCTCTCCTCTGTTGATCGATTGATCTGTTGATCGATTGACGACAGCCGCGATCTCATCGCGGCCGCGGTGGTTACTTCTTCAGTTCCTCCAAACCGGCGGCGGCCTGCTGCACGTCGGGCGGAAAATCGCTCATCTCCTGTACCTGCCGGATCTCGATGATTTCGTTCGGCGAAGCCGGGCACTTCTTCGCCCAGGCGATCGCCTCCTCGCGCGAGGCGACCTCGATCATCCAATAGCCGCCCAGGACTTCCTTGGCTTCCACGAAGGGCCCGTCGGTCACGACAGGCACGCCGGTCGCGAACGAGACGCGCGCGCCCATCGAGGGCGGATGCAGGCCGTCGAGCGTGATCAGCACGCCGGCATCCTTCAGCGCCTCGTTGTAGCGCATCATCGCGGCAACCCGCTCGGGATCAAGCTGCACGTCCGGCGGCGCGTTCTCGTAGCCAAGCGGAATCATCAGCATCATGAATCGCATGAGGTTTCCTTGCTTTCACTGTCGGGGCGAGCAGCGGCGGGGCCACACGCCCTCGCTTTCCAAGACGAATGAACTGTCAGGGAACCGACATGGATGACGAAAATTATCTGGCAGGTCGGCGCGCGGCGCCAGCTCGCCGCGCAAGGTGCGGCGAGCCTTCAAGGATGAAGCGGCCCAACGCAGCCGGGCCTTTGCCCTTGCCGCTGAAGAAGCGGCGGCCCCAGGCTGACGGAGATGGACTGGCGCTCTTCTTACCGCAACGGAAGCGAAGTAAAAGGCGCTGGCCGCCCGTGCGGCTTCCGTTTCCGCCAGAAGGACAGATCAGCCAATGCCGCAAGCCGCGCAAAAAGTCGCCCTCGTCACCGGAGCCGCACGCGGCATCGGGCTTGCGACCGCGAAGAAGTTCCTTTCCGAGGGCTGGCGCGTGGCGCTGCTCGATATCGAGGGCGACCTGCTCGGCCCCGCGATCGCCGACATCGGCCAAAACGAGGCGACGCTGGCGCTGACCTGCGATGTCTCCGACGCAGCCGCAGTCAGCGCTGCAATGACGACGATGGAGCGGCGGTTCGGCCGGTTGGATGCGCTGGTCAACAACGCCGGCATCGCGGTGTTCGCGCCGCTGATGGAGACGTCGGAGGCTGACTGGCGCCGCGTGCTCGAGGTCAACCTCACCGGACCGTTCCTCTGCACCAAGGCGGCGGTGCCGCTGATGCGTGACGGCAATGGCGGCGCCATCGTCAACATCACCTCGATCTCGGCCGTGCGTGCTTCGACGCTGCGTTCGGCCTACGGCACCAGCAAGGCGGGCCTTGCGCACCTCACCAAGCAGCTCGCGGTCGAGCTCGCTTCCCTCAACATCCGCGTCAACGCGGTTGCGCCGGGACCGGTCGACACCGCGATGGCGAAGCAGGTGCACACCAAGGAGATCCGCGCCGATTACCACGACGCCATCCCGCTCAACCGCTACGGCCTGGAGGAGGAACTCGCGGAAGCGATCTACTTTCTGTGCTCGGAACGCGCCAGCTACATCACCGGCCAAATTTTGGCCGTCGATGGCGGTTTCGATGCGGCAGGTATCGGCCTGCCGACGCTGCGCGGCCAGCGCCGCAACGGGTAGGAGTGCTCATGCAACGCGCCGCGTTCGTCACCATCACGATGCTCGCGGCCGTGTTGATCGCGGCGACACCGGCGCGAGCCGAGATCCGCATCATCCAGTCCCCAGGCGGACAGGTCGGGCCGTTCCTCGATCTGTTCGAGAAAGTGCGCGAGAGCGGCGAGCGCGTGGTGATCGATGGTCCCTGCCTGTCCGCCTGCACGCTGGTGCTCAGCATCGTCCCAGGCGAGCGCATCTGCGTCACCAAGCGCGCGGTGCTCGGCTTCCACGCCGCGCGCTCGGTGGACCGGCGTGGACATTTCTATGCCGAGCCGGAGGCATCGGTCGCGGTGCTTGCCGCCTATCCCGGCCCGGTGCGCGACTGGATCAGCCGCCGTGGCGGCCTCACCTCGCGGTTGCTCCTGTTGAAGGGACGTGATCTCGCCGCGATCTATCCGCGTTGTCGCTGATGAAAGCCGGCAGCCGCCAGGCGCGTGACGTGAATGAGCGCTGGGAACCGCATCACCATCAAGGCGATTTGCCTGGCTGGTTCAAGGCCATACGCCATGTTCCCTGCGCTCGCATCCAGCGTGCGCACCGGGTGATCTGCGCCATCAGGCGCTGGCTACGTTCAGAAAAGAGTCTGTATCACCGGTACCAGCTTTGCGCTGGCGCAGATGAGCATTCCCCAAAGAGCAAAATTGATCTGTAGCGCCGCCGCCATCGGTCGCTCCCCTTGCAAGTGACGTCCATCCCAGTTTGTAGCTTTTATGAATCACCAATAGCGATTCTGGCGTGCAGATCACAGCCCAATATTGCGCCAATTGTTGTGCGATGCAGTTGGTTTCACGAAGCGGCCTCACTGCGCCCGCAAAGTGATGCCGAAAGCACGACTCACATTCGGCCATGCCGGCAGATTTGTTTTTGCTTTGAGTTCCATCGAACCGACGTGGTGCGTGTGTCTCACCCGCATTCTGTGCGTCCCATACGTAGCGAAGGCCTGGCATGATTCGATACGGCTTCATCTTGCTCACTTTTTGCACAGCGCTGCTCGGAGGCGCAGGCGCTCCAGCGCAGGAACGTCGCCCCATCGCGTGGGATGGTCTTGGCAAGGATCCGAACCGTCCTCACGTCGCGAAGCGGCGCGTCACGGACCACGCACTCACGGCAAGTGATCCCAATCAGGAGCGGGAAAGGGTGCTCGGTACTTTGCGTCCATATTCCGAGGCATGGTGGGCGGTCCATGACGAAATACAGGCGGAGAACGACAGGCAGCTCGGCAGCAAGCTCGTGATCTGTCCTCGTTGCCTGGAGCCTTCGCCGCGCGAGGACGTCACCGGGTCGATCCGGTGAGAGGACAGTCGGCCGATCGGCGCCGTAACGAGTCCATGCATATCCCCTCTCCCGCAGCATCGAGAGCGGGGACCGCAACTCAACGGATCGCGCGCGCGGTCGCGCCCGTCACATTCCCTCCGCCGGGCAGTTCACCATCCAGGGAATGCCGAACTTGTCGACGCACATGCCAAAGCCCTTGGCCCAGAAGGTCTTGCTGAAGGGCATGGTGAGGCTGCCCCCGTCGGCCAGCGCGTTGAACTTGCGCTCGGCATCCGCGAGATCCATCACCGTAAGGGAAATCGAGAAGCCCTGCGGCTTCTGAAAATGCTCGGGCGGCGCGTCGGAGGCCATCAATACGCTGCCGTCGGGCAGCGACATGCGCGCATGCATGATCATCTTCTCGCGGCCGGGTGCCGCGGGCATGTCCGGCGGCGCCTCCGAGGCCCGCATCATTGCATCGATCTTGCCGCCGAGAACCTTGGCGTAGTAGTTGAACGCCGCTTCGCAGGTGTCCTGATAGAACAGATAGGGATTGAGCATCGTTTCTCTCCTCTTCTTCGTTCGCGGTGAGACCTATTGCTTCTCGGTGAGCTTCTTCAGGCCGGCGAGGCCCGCTTCGAAATCCTTGCCGATCATGCTGTCCATGTTGATGAAGACCTGCATCAGCTTGGACAGGAACGGGGCCGGACCGTACATCGCCCATGTGACGAGCGTGGCATCGCCTTGCGGCACAAAGGTGAACTCGGCGACATTGTGCCCTTCAAATGGCCGCTCGAAATCCAGCTTGATGCGGAGCTTCGAGGGCCCGTTCGCCTCCAGGATCTCCATGTGGCCGGCACCGACATTGTTGTTGCCGTCCCAGGCATAGGTCGCCCCCTTCCCCGCCGCGGTTCCGCCGAACGTCCGCTTCATGGCGGGATCGCGTCCCTCATAGGGCGACCAGGCGGTCCAACGGCGGAAATCGGCAACCAGTGGATAAATCGCATCGGCCCGCGCCTTCACGGCGAGGCTGCGCTCGACGCGGAATGTGTCAGGCTTGGTGAGGGCGAAGACGAGAATGCCTGCGATTCCGATCGCGAGCACGACGGCAATGATGGCAACGGCTCTCAGCATGAATGGCTCCTTGGATACCGGATTAAGACGAAGGGGCGCGGCAGGGGCCGACAGGAGCCGATGAGATTTTTCTTGCCCGTCATTCCGGGATGGTCCGAAGGACCAGACCCGGAATCTCGTCATTCCGGGTTCGCGCTTCGGGCGCCCCGGAATGACGGTGAGACATCATTTCGCATTGGCGCTCTCCTTCGGCTTCGGCTGGCTGTCCCGGATCAGGCGATCGAGATGCATGCGGATGTGGGCGGCTTCGGCCGATGTATTGGCGAGCGCGATGGCGCGGTCGAAGGCGATGCGGGCTTCGTCGTTGCGGCCGAGCTGCATCAGGAAGGCGCCGCGCACGCCGTAGAAATGGAAGTAGTTGGCGAGCTTCGGCGCCAGCGGCTCGATCAGGTCGAGCGCAGCCTGGGGCCCGCGCACCTTCGAGACCGCGACCGCGCGGTTGAGTGTCACCACCGGCGAGGGCTGCACCACTTCGAGCGCCCCATAGAGCAGATCGATCTGGGTCCAGTCGGTCTCCCCCGGCGTCGCTGCGCGCGCATGCAGCGCGGCGATGGCGGCCTGGATCTGGTAGGGTCCGCTGCGGCGGTGGCGCATCGCCTTGTCGATCAGCGCGAGGCCTTCTGCAATCATGGTGCCGTTCCACAAGGAACGATCCTGATCGTCCAGCAGGATCAGCGATCCGTCCTCGGCAAAGCGCGCGGCGCTGCGCGCATGTTGCAAGAGAATCAGCGCCGTCAGGCCCATGATCTCCGGCTCGCTCGGAAACAGCCGCAGCAGCAACCGCGCCAGCCGGATCGCCTCCTCGCACAGCGGCTTCCTGATTTCGGCGGTGTCGCCACTCGCCGAATAGCCTTCGTTGAAGATCAGGTAGATCATCGCCGCAACTCCGGCGAGCCGTTCGGAGCGCTCGACCGCGCCGGGCGCCTCGAACGGCGTCCCGGCCTCGGCGACCTTCGCCTTGGCGCGCGTGATGCGCTGCTCCATCGCGGCTTCCGAGACCAGGAACGCGCGCGCGATCTGCTTCACCGTGAGGCCGGAGACGATGCGCAACGCCAGCGCGATCTGCTGCGTCGCCGGCAGCCCTGGATGGCAGCAGATGAACATCAGCCGCAAAATGTCGTCGCGATAGTGTGAGCCGTCGAGCCGCTCGGCGAGCGCGCCCTCGGCGTCGTCGAGATCGGAGATCGCCTGGTCGTCCTCGGGCAGCGGCTGTTGCTTGCGGGCGCGCCGCACCTCGTCGATTGCGACGTTGCGGCCGACCATGATCAACCAGGCCGCGGGATCGCGCGGCGGCCCGTTCTGCGGCCAGGTTTTCAGCGCGCGCAGGCAGGCGTTCTGAAACGCCTCCTCTGCGGTATCAAGATCGCGGAAATAGCGCAGCAGCGCGCCCACCGCCTGGGGTCGCGCCGAGGTCAGCGCAGTCTCGATCCAAGCGGTGTCGGCATCGCTCACGTCAGGTTTCCTCCGGGCCGGAACACGCCGACGGGACGCACCTCGTAGGCGCCGCCGGGATTGGCGGCTCCAAGCTCACGCGCGACGTCGAGCGCGTCGTCGAGATTCTTGCAGTCGACGATGTAGAAGCCGAGCAGCTGCTCCTTGGTCTCGGCATAGGGACCGTCGAGCACCAGTGGCGGATCCTCCTTGCGCAGCGTCGCCGCCGCGGTCGTCGGCAACAGCCGCGCCACCGGCCCGAGCCGGCCCTGTTTGGTGAGCTTCTCCTGAACCACGGCGAGCTTCTTCATCACGGCCTCGTCCTGGTCCTTGCTCCAGGAGCCGACGAAGTCCTCATCGTGATAGCAAAGAATGGCGTAAAGCATGGCCGGCACTTTCCTCGTCTGTTCTGAAGACGCGCCAATATGCCCCGCCCCGACAGGGCTGCGGAAAAAATTTGCAAGAAAAATCCGGCAGATCGTGCCAAGGAGGGTCCTTCATCAAGCGGAACCGACGAGGCACTTCGAATGACCCTGGGCACACTGGCCGTCCTCATCAACAGCACGCAGCAGAACTGGCTGCCGGAGCGCTGGAAGGCCCGGTTCGAAGCGGTCTGCGGCGACCGCCGCGTGGTGCTGCTGCCGGACGCCGGGCTCGATCCGGCGGAGGTGCACTATGCGGCGGTGTGGAAGCCGGTGCCGGGCGATCTCGGTGCGTTCCCCAACCTTCGGGCCATCTTCAATCTCGGCGCGGGCGTTGATGCGCTGATGGCGGACAGGAGCCTGCCCGATGTGCCGCTGGTGCGCGTCGCCGTGCCCGATCTCACCAATCGCATGACCGAATATGTCGTCCTGCACGTGCTGATGCATCACCGCCAGGAGCTTTACCTCAGGCAATCGCAGCGCGAGAAACGCTGGGAACCAAAATATCAGTGGCCGGCAAGCGCGATCACGGTCGGCGTCATGGGATTGGGCACACTGGGGGCCGATGCGGCCGACGTGCTGCGGCGGCTCGGCTTCCGTGTCGCCGGCTGGAGCCGCAGCCCGCGGACGATCGACGGCGTGGTGTGCTTCCACGGCGCTGCGCAGATCGACGCGTTTCTGCGCACGACCGACATTCTGGTCTGCCTGCTCCCGCTGACGCCTGACACAAACGGCATCCTCAAGCGCGACCTCTTCACAAGGCTCCACCGCAACAGCCCGCTCGGCGCGCCCGTGCTGATCAATGCCGGCCGCGGCGGTCTGCAGAACGAAGCGGACATTCTCGCCTGTCTCGACGACGGCACGCTGGGCGCCGCCTCGCTCGACGTTTTCGTGCAGGAGCCGCAGCCGAAGGACAGCCCGTTCTGGACCCATCCCAAGGTGGTGTTGACGCCACACAATGCTGCCGACACCGATGCGGACGCGATCTCGGCCTATGTCGCCGAGCAGATCGCGCGGTTCGAGGCCGGCGGCGCACTGGAGAACGTGGTGGACCGGGTCAGGGGGTATTGAGGCCGGCGGAGAGGCGTACGACCGTCTCGTAGTCGCGGTCGTCCCCACATGCTCGGACCGATCAGGGACTTTTCCGGCAAGCCGCTCGGCGCCGTCGAGCTCGTGATGGACAATGCCGATTACGAGGCCTCGGCCGACCGTGCCTGGTGGCTTTCAATCGGCATCGCCGCGCTGGGCTCGTGCTCGCGACAGAAGAGATCGGCGCGCAGGTCATTGCCGTGCAAGGCGAGACATCAGGCGCCGACGGCATCGCAGCCACGGGTGCGGCCGCGGAGGAAGTGCTGGGCTCGACCATCGAGCTGTCGAAGCAGTCGCAGCGGCTGCGCGACGAGGTCGATCTTTTTCTTGCGCAGATCCGCGCGGCGTAGCTGGCAATTGCGCGCAGGGGCCGGGACGACAGCTAGGACTTGGCTCTCACCATCACATCGATCGCGCCCTTCACGATCGCCTCGAGCTCCTTGCGCGGGACGCGCGCGCGCGAGCGGATGGCGATGGTGTGGATGGTGGCGGAGGCGATCTGTGCCAGCGCGACTGGATCGGCGCTCTCTCGCAACTCGCCTTTCTCCTTGGCGCGGCGGAAGCAACTGGCAAAAGCCTTGTCGAGTCCAGTGAGACCGTCGAGCACCATGGCGCGGATCTCGGGATCGCCAACGGCCTCGGACGCCGCGGTCACGACCGTGAAGCAGCCGCGCGGGCCGGTGTCACCGGACAGATAGATGTCCAGCGCGGACGCGTAGATGCGCTCCAGCCGCTGCCGCAGCGGCATCTCCTGGCGAAAAATCTCGACCATGGAAGCGCCGGCCTCCTCGCGATAGCGCTGGTAGCTCTTGATGTAGAGCTCGCGCTTGTCGCCGAAGGCGCCGTAAAGGCTCGGCCGGTTCATGCCGGTCGCTTCGCTGAGATCGTCGAGCGAGGTGGCCGTGAAACCTTGCTTGCGGAACAGATCGAGCGCCTTGCCGAGCGCGACATCGGGCTCGTAGGCGCGGGGACGGCCACGGCGCTTGGGTTCGCCGCGGCGCTCGGGCTCATTGGCAGCAGCTGGCGGCTTCGATTTTTGTACCATTTCGCAAAATAATCCTTGACCACGCCCATATTATGCAAGATGGTACAAAAATCAATCTGGCCAGGTTGAGCGACACCCAAAGAGGAATTGCCCAAGGAGGCTACAGATGGATCTCTATTTCTCGCCGCTCGCCTGCTCGATGGCGACACGCGTCGCGCTGTATGAAGCCGGCGCCGAGGCGAACTATCTCGAAGTCGATCCACCCACCAAGAAGGTGCTGAACGACGGCTCCGACTTCCGTACCATCAATCCGATCGGGCTCGTGCCGACGCTGCGCACCGACGAAGGCGTGGTGCTGACCGAGAACGCCGCGATCCTGCAATATGTCGCGGACCGTTTTCCGCAGTCCGGCCTCGGCACCGCAGCGGGCATCGAGCGCACGCGGCTGCATCAATGGCTCTGCTTCATCGGCACCGAGCTGCACAAGGGCCTCTTCATTCCCGTGCTCGACCGCAAAGCACCGCAGGAGACAAAGGCCTATGCGCTCGAGAAGTACCTGTCGCGGCTCGATTATCTCGACAATCACCTGAAGGGGCGCGACTTCCTGCTCGACCATTTCAGCGTGGCCGATGCCTATCTCGTCACGGTCATCAACTGGACCATGGCGACGCCGCCGATCGAGCTCGCGAAATGGCCGAACGTGAAGGCGTACTACGAGCGGCTGCGCCAGCGACCTTCGATTGCTAGGGCGATCGCGGAGGAGTTCGAGTTGTACAAGGCCGAGCAGGCGCGGAAGAAGGCGGCGGCGTAAGGCTCGGAAATGGAAACGCCGTCCCGGCCGTGCAGGCCGGGGCGGCGCAAAACATTATCCGTACAGCACCCGCGGCAGGAATTGCTCCCCTCCTTTCGCTAGCCAGACGCCGAATGGCGTCACTGCGCGTATCCATAAACTGAAGCCGCATTGTCGGCAGACACGAGCCCGCTTTCGATGTCGTCCTCGATGGCCGCCCGATCGCGCTCGGTTGGCGCACCGATGCCGGCGCCGCCGGGCGTCAGCACCACGAGGCGATCATCCGGAGGCACCTGCTGAAAGCCCTTGCCGCGCAGCTTCTTCCCGGATTTCAGGCCGACATAACCAGCCTCGCCGTCCCGGCCGCCATCGCGCCCGCGCGGCGGATGATCGATGCGGTCGAACGCAGCGAGAATGTCGAACGGCGCATCGACGCCGCTGCCGACCTCGATGATCTGGCCGAGGCCGCCGCGGGTGCGCCCTGCCCCGCCGGAATCCGGGCGCAGCTCCTTGCGCCAGAAGATCAGCGGCGTCTGCGTTTCCGCGATCTCGACCGGCGTGCCGCGCACGCCGCTTGGGTAAGCGGTTGCCGACAAGCCATCTTTACCGAAGCGCGCGCCGGTGCCGCCATTGGAGGTGACCGCCATGGAGAACCCGTAATTGCCGCCGACGCCGCTTCGCGTCTGCCCGCGCACGTTGAGATTCCACAGGCACGACGTACCCTCCGCCGGCACGCGCTCGGGAATGATCTGGCGCAGGCAGCCGAACACGACGTCTGGCAGCATCTGGCCGATGACGTGGCGCGAGGCGACCGGCGCCGGCTTCGGCGCATTGAGGATCGCGCCCGCCGGCGCCGACACCGTCAGCGGCGAGAGCGAGCCGGCATTGTTGGGGATTTGTGAGGCGACGACGCAGCCGAGGCCGAACACGGTGTAGGCGGTGGTGTAGGACAAGGGCACGTTGATGCCGAACTTCGAGGCCGCGGAGGTACCGTCGAAATCGACGTGAATGCCTTCGTCCGAGATCGTCAGCGTCGCGGCCAGCGTCACCGGCTCATCATAGCCGTCAACCACCATGGCGTTGCGCCAGCTGCCCTTCGGCAGCTTGGCGATCTCGGCCAGCACGGCCTCGCGCGAGCGATCGCAGATGTAGTCGCCGAGCTCGTCGAGCGTGTCGATGCCAAACTCGTTCATCATCTCGACCAGACGCTCGCAGCCGACGTCGTTGCAGCCGGCGAGCGAATAGGTATCGCCTTCGGTGTCGATCGGCAGCCGCGTGTTGGTGCGGATCATCGCCATCAGCGTCTCGTTGACGACGCCCTGGTCGATCAGCTTCAGCATGGGGATGTAGAGCCCCTCCATGAACACGTCGGTGGCGTCAGGCCCGAAGCCGATGCCGCCGATGTCCATGAGATGGCTGGTGCAGGAGAACAGCGCGACGACCTTGCCGTCCTTGAAGCAGGGCGTCGTCACCACGAAGTCGTTGAGATGGCCGGTGCCCATCCAGGGATCGTTGGTGATGTAGGCATCGCCCTGCTTCATCGTCGCGATCGGAAAGTGAGCAATGAAATGCTTGACCGATTCCGCCATCGAGTTGACGTGGCCGGGCGTACCGGTCACCGCCTGCGCCAGCATCCGCCCGCTGAGGTCGAACACGCCGGCCGAGAGGTCGCCGCATTCGCGCACAATCGGGCTGAACGCGGTGCGGAGCAGCACCTGCGCCTGCTCCTCGACCACGGCGATCAGCCGGTGCCACATGATCTGGAGATCGATCAGGCTCGCGCCATTTGCCTTGCTCATGGTCAGGCCGCCTTTCGTTCCATGACGATGCTGCCGGCACCGTCGATATGCGCGTCGAAACTGGTGGAGACGAAGGTCGAGGTTTCGTCCTCCGCAATCACCGCGGGACCGGCAATGGTCGCGCCCGGCGCCATGTCCTCGCGGCGATAGAGCGGGATCTCGATCACTGCGCCCGCCCGGCCGTCGAAGAACTTTCGGCTGCCGGATGCCTTGGCCGCGGGCTTGCGCGCGACGGAAGCGGCGGCGGGCGGGTTGCGCGCCTCGGTGGTGGCGAGCACCGACCAGCTCAACACCTCGATCGCAGCGCCCGGGATCGGCCGCTCGAACATTGCGGAATAATCCGTCTCGAACTTCTGCCGCAGGCCGGCGAGATCGGCCGTCATCAGCCGCCGGTTCGGCAGCTCGACCGTGATCTCGTGGCCCTGGCCGACATAGCGCATGAAGGCCGCGCGGCGTTCGCGCACCGGCGCACCGGCGGCGCCGGGCTCGACCAGCGCACGCGCCTCATTCGCCATTTCCTGCAAGAGATTGGAGACCGCCTCGGTGTCGAAATCATCGAGGCGGACATGCCGGCTGCGCACCAACTCATAGGCGATGGGCGCGGCGAGGAAACCGACGGCCGAGCCGACGCCGGCATTCGAGGGCACGATCACGCGGGAGACGCCGATCTTCTCGGCGACCCGCGCCGCATGCAGCGGCGCGGCACCGCCGAACGCGATCAGCGTGTGCTGGCCGACCACGGCGCCGCGCTCGACCGCATGCACGCGCGCCGCGCTCGCCATGTTCTCGCAGACGACCTCGTGCACGGCATAGGCGGCCGTCTCCGCCGACAGGCCGAGCGGCGCACCGACATCGCGCAGCAACGCCTGTTTCGAAAGCTCCGGATCGAGCTTGATCGTGCCGGCTGCAAACGCATCAGGATCGATCATGCCGAGCGCGACGTCCGCATCCGTCACCGCCGGGCGCTGGCCGCCGCGGCCGTAGCAGGCAGGCCCCGGCTCCGAGGAAGCGCTCTCCGGACCCACGGTGACGCGCTTCATCGCGTCGACATGCGCGATCGAGCCGCCGCCGGCGCCGATCTCGACCATCTCGATCACGGGAATCCTTACCGGCAGGCCGGAGCCTTTGAGGAAGCGCGCGGCGCGATCGACCTCGAACACGCGCGAGGTCTCCGGCTGGTATTTTTCGATCAGGCAGATCTTTGCCGTGGTGCCGCCCATGTCGAAGGACAGCACCTTGCTCTCCCCGAGCCGCGCCGCGATCTGTGCCGCGAAGATCGCGCCGCCGGCCGGACCGGATTCGACGAGACGAACGGGAAAGCGTCGCGCCGTCTCGATCGAGGTGACGCCGCCGCCCGACGTGACGAGATAGATCGCGCCGCGAAACTGCTCGACCTGCAGGGCATCGGCCATGCGGGCGAGATAGCCGTCGATCAACGGTTGCACATAGGCGTTGGCGACCGCGGTGGAGGTGCGTTCATATTCGCGGATCTCCGGACACACGGCCGATGACACCGTCACCGAAATGCCGGGCATCTCCTCCCCGATGATCGCGGCCGCGCGCCGCTCGTGCTCGGGGTTGGCATAGGAGTGCAGAAAGGCGATCGCGACGCTCTCGACGCCCAGCTCACGCAATTTCGGCGCGAGCGCGCGCACGGCAGTCTCGTCCAGCGGGAGACGGACGGCGCCATGGGCGTCGATGCGCTCTGGCACGGTGAAGCGCAGGGAACGGGGCGCCAGCGGCTTCGGCTTGTCGATGCTGAGATCATATTGGTCGTAGCGGCTTTCGGTGCCGATATCGAGCACATCACGGAAGCCCTCGGTCGCGATCAGCGCCGTCTTGGCCCCGCGGCGCTCGATGATGGCATTGGTCGCGAGCGTGGTGCCGTGAATGAAGACGTCGATGTCGCTGATATGCGCACGCGCATCAGTGAGGATGAGGCGGATGCCGTCCAGCACCGCCTGCTCGGGGCGCTGCGGCGTCGTCAGCACCTTGCGCGTCTTGCGGTCCTGTCCCACGTCCAGCACGATGTCCGTGAACGTGCCACCGATATCCACGGCAAGCCGCACCTCGGCTCCCTCAAGCATTCCAAATTCTCCGTGCTGATCGTCAAGACCGGGTTGCGAAAACGCAGCAATTTCCGTGCCGTGAGGCATGCCGGCAACGCTGTGCCCGGCCATTCTGCGCGGCACCTATACAATAGGCAAGGCGTGTGCGCCGCTGGCGCGATCAGAGCAGGAATGCAAGCGCTGACTCGCAGCGCTCCTCGACCTTCAGCGTCAGGAGATCGTCGGCGCGGGTGCGGCCGAGATTGACCGCGGCGATCGGGATATTGCCGCGCGCGGCGGCCTGGACGAAGCGGAAGCCGGAATAGACCATTAGCGAGGAGCCGACGACGAGCATGGCGTCGGCCTCTGCCAGATGATCCTGCGCGGTGGCAACGACGTCGCGGGGGACGTTCTCGCCGAAGAACACGACGTCGGGCTTGAGGATGCCGCCGCAGGCTTCGCAGGCAGGCACCTGGAACGACGAGAAATCCTCGTGCTCCAGATCGGCATCGCCATCAGGTGCATCGGCGGCATCGAGCGTCAGCCACGCCGCGTTCGCGCGACCAAGCGCATGTTGAAACTCGTCGCGCGGTGTCTTGCGGCCGCAGGCCATGCAGCGGACAAGATCGAGCCGACCGTGCAGGTCGATGACCTGCCGATGGCCGGCCGATTGATGCAGCCGGTCGACATTCTGGGTCAGCAGCATCCCGCACCGGCCTTTCGCCTCGAGCCGGGCCAACGCACGGTGCGCATCGTTCGGCTTCGCCTGACCGAACCGCCGCCAGCCGACCAGGCTGCGCGCCCAATAACGCCGGCGCGTATGCTCGTCCGACATGAAGGCCTGGAAGTTGACCGGCTGGGTCCGCTTCCAGTTGCCTTGGCCGTCGCGATAATCGGGAATGCCTGAATTGGTGCTGCAGCCGGCGCCGGTCAGCACGAACAGACGTTCGTGCCGGCCGATGAAATCCTGGAGTGGGGAATCTGCCATGGCGCAGATGTAGTCTGTGCCGGCGGATTCTGCCAGATGCCGCGCGGCTCCCCGCCTGCCGGGCCCGACTTAGCTCGCCCAGTTCTCGCGAAACTCCGGAAACAGCGTGACACCTCCGCAAGCGTAGATGGTCTGCCCGGTGATGTAGCTGGCATCATCGGAAGCGAGGAAGGCAAACACGGCGGCGATCTCTTCTGGTGTCCCCACGCGGCCCAATGGAATGTGGCTGGTCACGACGCCGCGCTTTTCCGGATCGCCAGTCCAGGCCGCGTTGATCGGTGTGTCGATCGCCCCTGGACCAACGGCATTGACCCGAATGCCCCGGCCGGCGAATTCCAGCGCCAGCGTGCGCGTCAGATTGGCCATGCCGCCCTTGCTGATGGAATAAGCGAGATAGCCGGGCTTTGGGATGATCTGGTGGACGCTGGAGCAGTTGATGATGCTGCCGCCTCCGCCGCGCGCGACGAAATGCGCCAGCGCCTTCTGCGCGCAGAGCACGGCGCCGTTGAGGTTGACGTCGATGATGCGGCGATAGGTTTCGACGTCGAGCGCCTCGCTCGGCGACTCTCGCTGGAAGCCGGCATTGTTGACGAGACAGTCGAGGCGCTTCCAGCGCGCGAGGACCGTTTCGAACATCGCAGCGATATCCTCTTCCTTACCGACATCGGCCTTGACGATGATGTGATCGAGCCTGCCGTGACCGCGGTCGCTCGATGCCGTTCGCGCGAGGGCGAGCGTCTCCTCGGCCCTCCCGGGGTGATCGAAATAGTTGATGGCGACGGTCGCGCCTTCCTGCGCCAGGCGGATGGCCACGGCGCGGCCGATGCCTTGCGAGGCGCCGGTCACCAGGGCGTTTTGGCCGACGAGGCGCGATGGAAAGGAAGTTGAGCGTTCGGTTTGCGGCATGTGTTCTCTCCGGAATGAATCATCATGGATGGAACCGGCGTTTTGTTCCATCCCTTCGGCATATCGCCGGGATTCACGCGGCGCGCTGCGCTAGCGGCGAAGTCAGGATCTGATAAAGGATGATGGCCCCGAAGGTCGCGGTGCCGATCCCGCCGATCGTGAACGCGCCGAATTTCAGCGTGAGATCACCGGCACCCGCGGTCAGCGCCACGGCAACGGTGATCAGGTTTGCAGGATTGGCGAAGTCGACCTTGTTCTCGATCCAGATTCGGCCCGCCATCGCCGCGATCAACCCGAACAGCACGATCGAGACGCCGCCGATGACTGCGCCGGGGATCGACAGGATCAACGCACCGAATTTCGGCGAGAAGCCGAGCAGGATCGACACAATGGCTGCGAAGGCAAACAGCAAGGTCGAATAGACCTTCGTCGCCGCCATGACGCCGATGTTCTCGGCATAGGTGGTGACCCCGGTGCCGCCGCCGCAGGCTGCAACGATGGTCGCGAGGCTGTCGGCGAACAGGGCACGGCCGAGATAGGCGTCGAGGCTCCGGCCCGTCATGGCGCCGACGGCCTTGATATGCCCGAGATTCTCGGCGACGAGAATGACGGCAACCGGCGCGATGAGGAAGATTGCATCGGCATGGAAGCTCGGCGCAGTGAAGTTCGGCATCCCCAGCCACGGCGCGGCCGAGAGTTGCGCGAAGTCGATCGGCTTGCCGAAGCCGAGGCCGTTCGCGAACAGCAAGTAGAGGAGATATCCACCGATTGCACCGACGATGATCGGCAGGCGGCGCCACAGGCCTGGCGCGGCAACGGCAACCACGCCGATGATCAGAACGGTCGCGAGCCCGATCCAGGTGTCGAACGCATTGGCGCTCACCGCCTTGACCGCCACGGGCGCGAGGTTGAGGCCGATCGCGGCGACCACGGCGCCGGTGACGGCGGGCGGCAGCAGCCTCTCGATCCAACCGACGCCGGACCACATCACGATCAGCGAAATCAGACCGTACAGCACCCCGGCGCCGACGATGCCGCCGAGTGCAACCGGCAGGTTCGGGTTCGGCCCCTGCCCGGCATAGCCGGTGGCCGCGATGACGACGGCGATGAACGCGAAGCTCGAGCCGAGATAGCTCGGCACGCGCCCCGCGACGATGACGAAGAAGATCAGTGTGCCGACGCCGGAGAACAGCACCGCAACGTTGGGATCGAACCCCATCAGCAACGGCGCGATGATCGTCGATCCCGACATCGCGACGCAATGCTGCAAACCGGAAACGATGGTCTGGCCCCAGGACAGCCGCTCCTCCGGCATGATCACGCCAGAGGTCTTGAGTCTCCAGCGCGGAAAATAGCCCTGTGCCTGCTCGTCCGGGTCTGTTGCGATCGTCATGTTCCCCCCGTTGCGGTCCAGCGATCGATGTTCGTGCGATCCGACAAAAATGTGATTGTCGCTTCTGCGGCGCCCATCACATGATGAAATCATGCAAGATCAATACGTTCCCGGGCCTACATTATGACACAAGTGGCGATCCAGCCAGCCATCCGCCGCCGGCACCAGCCCTGGTACAAGATCCTTTACGTCCAGGTGCTGATCGCGATCGTGCTCGGCGTGCTGATCGGCTACTTCTATCCCGATCTCGGCAAAGCCTTGAAGCCGCTTGGCGACGGCTTCATCGCGCTGATCAAGATGATGATCGCGCCTGTCATCTTCTGCACCGTGGTGCACGGCATCTCCTCGATGGGCGACCTCAAGCGTGTCGGCCGGGTCGGATTGAAGTCGCTGATCTATTTCGAGACGGTCTCGACCGTCGCGCTCGCGGTTGGCCTGCTGGTCGGCGAGATCCTCCAGCCCGGACACGGCTTCAACATCGATCCCGCCACCATCGACCCGGGATCAGTGGCGACCTACGTCACCAAGGCCAAGGAGGAGGGCATCGTCGCCCATCTGATGGCGATCATTCCCGACAGCTATCTGGGCGCCATCGCACGCGGCGACCTCTTGCAGGTGCTGCTGATCTCGATTCTCTCCGGCTTCGCCATCGCCTTCCTCGGCAAGGCCGGCGAGCCCATTGCGGACGCGATCGACAAGGCCGCAAAAATGTTCTTCGGCATCATTCGCATCATCGTGCGCGTCGCGCCGATCGGCGCCTTCGGCGCGATGGCGTTCACCGTGGGGGCCTACGGACTCGGCTCGCTGCTCAATCTCGCCGCGCTGATCGGCACGTTCTATCTCACCAGCCTCCTGTTCGTCCTGATCGTGCTGGGTGCGATCGCGCGGCTGGCAGGCTTCTCGATCCTGCGCTTCATCGCCTATATCAAGGACGAGCTCTTGATCGTGCTGGGCACCTCGTCCTCGGAGACGGTACTGCCGCAGATGATCCAGAAGATGGAGCATCTCGGCGCCTCGCGCTCGGTGGTCGGCCTCGTGATCCCGACCGGCTACAGCTTCAACCTCGACGGCACCAACATCTACATGACACTGGCGACGCTGTTCCTGGCGCAGGCCACCAACACGCATCTGACCATCTGGCAGGAGCTCGGCATCCTCGGCATCGCCATGATCACCTCGAAGGGCGCCTCGGGCGTCACCGGCGCAGGCTTCATCACGCTCGCCGCGACGCTCTCGATCGTGCCTGATATTCCCATCCAGTCGATCGCGATCCTGGTCGGCATCGACAAGTTCATGAGCGAATGCCGCGCGCTGACCAATCTGATCGGCAACGGCGTCGCCTGCGTCGTCATCAGCATCTCCGAAGGCGAGCTCGATCGCGAGGCGCTGCACGAGACCATGGCTCATCCGCTGGAGATCGGCGAGACGTTGGAACCGGGTGGAGGTGCATAGCACGACGTCCGGTTCCGATGCGGTAGTTTCCCGGAATGGAAAAGCGGTGAGATACGCGTCACAACAATGGCGTTGGGATCACCGATTGATAGTCAATCTTTCAGCCCGACGCGCTGGGTGCAGGCGTCGGGCTTTTGAAAATCTTCCAGGACTGCGCGGCAGAAGTGCAGGATCAAGCCGCAGCTTGAGGAGACGACAGCGCGGCGAGCGCCGACGTCCCATGGGTCGATGCGATCAGCCCTTGAGCGCGGTGACCACCACCTCGATCAGCGCGCCGCCGCCGAGATCGGCGACGCCGACGGTGGCGCGGGTCGGCAGATTATCGCCGAAGAACTCGGTCCAGGCTGCGTCCATCTCCTTCTTCTTGGAGAGATCGGTGACGAAGATCGAGGCACTGACGACGCGGCTCTTGTCGGTGCCGGCTTCCTTCAGATAGCCGGCGATCTTGCCGAGGATATTGCGGGTCTGGTCGCCATCGAGACCGAGGTGTCGTCGGCGATGGTGCCGCCGAGAAAGACGAAGCCATTGGCCTCGACGGCGCGATGCATGATGGGCGTGCGGATGCCGCGGGTGATGCTCATGATGTCCTCTTGTTGCTAGTGCGTGGAAGGATGGAAGCGGTCGATGCCGAGATCGCTGACGCGGGTCTGGGTGCCGCCGCTCACGATCAGCTCCGCCATGACGGCGCCGGCACCGGGGCCGAGCTGAAAACCGTGCAGCGAGAAGCCGAACTGGTGATAGAGGCCCTTGTGGCGGCTGCTCGGCCCGAACACGGGGATGTCGTCCTTCATCTTCGCCTCGATGCCGGCCCAGGCGCGGACGATGGTCGCGCTGCGCATCACCGGGAACAGCTCGAACACGGTCTGCGCGCTGGTCGCAAGACTCTTCCAGTCCAGCACGGTCTCGTTGCGGTCCTGGTACGGCGTCGCGAGGTGGCCGCCGCCGATCAGCACCGTACCGTTCTTGAACTGCTTGAAGGAGAGCTTGCGCCCGCGCAGGATCACGACGGGGTCGATGAAGTGGGGCACGCGCGAGGTGATCATCAGCATCGGCGCCACGGTCTCGACCGGCACCGGCTCGCCGAGATCAGCCGCGATCTTGCCGGCCCAGGCGCCGGCAGCGTTGACCAGCACCGGCGCGGCAAAGCTCTCCGAACCGACATCGACGTGCCAGAGGCCGTCACGATGTCGGATGTTGGTAGCGGCGACGCCCTCGCGCACGGTCGCACCTGACTGCTCAGCCTTGCGACGGAACGCCGTCGTCGTCTGCGCCGGATTGGCCGCGCCGTCACGACGCGAGATCACGCCGCCGGGACAGGTCTCGGCCACCGCGGGCACCAGCCGGCGCAATTCCGCCGCATCGATCAGCTCTTCATGAGTGAAGCCAAGCGCATTGAGCTCGGCGACGCGGGTGCGGCAGACCGCGAGCTCGTCCTCGTTCTCGGCAACCAGCACCTGGCCGTAGCTCTCGAAACTGCAATCGTCGTCGACGAGCTCCGAAATCTTCTCCCAGATCGCCATCGAACGGATCGACAGCGGAATCTCAGGGATGTGCCGTGCAAGCTGGCGGACGCCGCCGGCATTGACGCCGGAAGCGTGGCGGCCGGCATAGTCCTTCTCGATCAGCACCGGCTTCATGCCGGCAAGGCACAGGTGCAGCGCGGTCGAACATCCGTGGATGCCGCCGCCGATGACGATCGCATCCACGTTTTTGCTCATCCGCGCACCACGGCCTTGACGTCGGCCTCGCTCTTCGGAACGGCGGCGAGCTCGGCGAGCGTGATCGGCTTCACCGGCGCGCGCAGCCGATAATAGCCGATCTCCTGCGGGGTCTTGCCGCGCGCCTGCGCCATCAGCTCGGTGACGGTGAGGCCGCAGAGCCGGCCCTGGCACGGGCCCATGCCGGTGCGGCGATAGGCCTTGAGCTGGTTCGGCCCGGTCGCGCCGATCGCCACGGAATCCAGAACGTCCTTTGCCGTCACCTCCTCGCAGCGGCAGACGATGGTGTCGTCAGAGGGAATGCGGAACTGCGGCGCGGGACGGAACAGCGTGTCGAGGAACAAGCGGCCCCGCTCGGCCTTCGCGAGCTCGGCACGGAGCGTCGCCGTTGCGGGGAGTTTGGCGGCAGAAGCGGGCGCCAACGCTTCGACCGCGGCGCGCGCGGCAATACGACCGCGCACCACGGCTGCATTGGCACCCCCAATGCCTGCGCCGTCACCGGCGATCGCGATGCCGGCGACTGAGGAATTGCCACTCGCATCCAGTACCGGCGACCAGCACAATTGAAGGTCGTCCCAGCGATGCTCGATGCCGGCCGCCATCGCCAGGTTGACGTTCGGCACGACGCCCTGATGCAGCAGCAACAGATCCGCAGGAATGGTCTCGCGCTTGCCGCCGGCGACATAGCTGACGCTCGCGAGCTGGCCGTCGCCAGCCGCGGCAAGCTCGGTGAGGCCGGAGACGACCTGCACCTTGGCCTTCACCTCGCGCATCATCGACAGGCCCTTGGCGAAATAGGGCGAGGTCAGGAATGCAAAGGCATGCGGCAGCGCCGCGAAGTAGTTGCCGCGCTCGGTGGTGTCGAGGATGCGATCGATGCGACCGCCGAGGCGCAGGATCTGCGCGGCGAGCAGCCAGAGCAGCGGGCCCTGCCCTGCGATCACGGTGCGGCCATCGGGCACCATCGCCGAGGACTTCAGCATGGTCTGCGCGGCACCCGCGGTCATCACGCCCGGCAGCGTCCAGCCGGGAATCGGGAACGGCCGCTCCAGCGCGCCGGTCGCAAGGATCACGCGCTTGGCCTTGATGAAGGCGGAGGCGCCGCCGATCGAGACGGCGATCTCGAGATTGCGGTCGAGACTCCAGACCGTGGCACGCTGGATCACTTCCGCATTGCTGGCGCGCAGCGTCTGCACGAGATCGGCACCGACCCAATAATCGGCGCCGAGCTGATCGCGCTCGGTCACCGGCGTGGAAGAGATGGCGCGGAACACCTGGCCGCCGGGGCCGATGTTCTCGTCGAGCAGCAGCGTCGACAGGCCAGCCTCGGCGGAGGTCGCGGCGGCAGCAAGACCCGCCGGCCCCGCGCCGATCACCACGACGTCGTAGTCTTCGCGCCTGGGAGCCACAGTCATTTTCCGATCTCCCGCTTGCCCTTCTGAATCTCGATCTGCATGCCCTCGGCGACGGGCACGAGGCAGCCCTGTCGATTGCCGACGCCATCGATGGTGACGAGACAGTCGAAGCACACGCCCATCATGCAATAAGGCAGGCGCGGCGCGCCGCTCACCGCAGTCGAGCGCCGCGCATCGCGGCCCGAGGCCAGCAGCGCGGCGGAGACGGTGTCACCCTGACGCGCCGCGACGGCAACGCCGTCGACGAAGATCTGCACCTGCGGCCGCTTGTCCTGTTCGGATCGTCTAAACATGGGGATGCCTCTTGGCTCCTTGATATCTCTAATAACCGCTGCTGTTCGCCGCGCCAGCGCCACCGAAACGGCTGGCCGAGAACGCCCCGACCAGCTCCGGCTCGAGCGCGCCCTGCGCCACCATGCGCGCGATCTCGAAGGCGTGGTTGGAGGCGAGCGTCACGCCGGAATGGCAGCAGGCGACGAAGGCGCCGGGATGCGTCTTCGACTGGTCGTAGATCGGAAAGCCGTCCTGCGGCATGACGCGAATGCCGGACCAGCTCCTGACCACGTTGAGCCGCGCCAGATGCGGGAACATGCGCTGGGCGCGATCGGCCATGACGCCGCTGATCGAAGGCTTCAGCACGCGATCATCCAGCTCATCCTCCTTGCTGTCGCCGATCATCACCGTGCCCTCGTCGGTCTGGCGGATCGTGGTCAGCGGATGCGGCAGGAACGGCATGGTGCGCTCGGTCACGACGATCTGGCCGCGAGTCGGCCAAATCGGCGCGTAGAGACCGACCATCGGTGCGAGTGTCTGGTTCGCATTGCCGGCGGCGAGCACGATCTTGGCGGCACGCAGCTCGCCCTTGGGCGTCGTCAGGCGGAATTCGCCGCCGCTCTTGCTGATCGCCGAGACCGGCCGCTCCGGAAAATAATCGATGCCGAACGCCCTGAAGCCGGTGTGGAAGGCGCGGAAGGTGCGCAGCGAATTGACGTGGCCGTCGAGCGGACAATAGCTGCCGCCGGAGACCTCGGGCCCGATCAGCGGCAGCGCCTTCTTGATCTCGGAGGGCCGCAACATCTCCATCTTGTAGTCGGCAGCGCCGACCTGGTTGTGCATGCGCTTGACGAGCTCGGCGCGCTGGCCGAATTCGTCCTCGCCGAGGGTGAGATGAAAACCGCCATTCTGCTGGAGGCAGACGTCGAGGCCGGTCTGTTGCTTCAGCTCGGAGGCAAGCCGGCCCCATGCCTGCGAGGCCTGCACGGTCCAGCCCGTATAGGCGGGCATGCCGAGGCCCTTGCTCTGCACCCATACCAGCGCGAAGTTCGCGCGCGAAGCACGCTTGGTGATGTCGCCTTCGTCGAGCACGGCGACGCTCTTGCCGAGGCGGCCGAGGCCCCAGGCAATGGCGGAGCCGAGCAGTCCGCCGCCGACGACGGCGACGTCGTAATCCGTTCGCATGGGTTCTCCTATCGTCCCGTGTCGCCCTTGCCGGCGAGCACGCGGTCGAGCCCGTAGAAGCGGTCGAGCAGAATGAGGGCGGTCATGGTGATCGCGATCACGCAGGCCGAGACCGACGTCACCAGCGGATCGATGTTGTCCTGGATATAAAGGAACATGCGCACCGGCAACGTCTCGGTGCCGGGCGCGGCGAGGAAGACGGTCATGGTGAGATCGTCAAAGGATTGAATGAAGGCGAGCGCCCAGCCGCTGATCACGCCGGGCAGGATCAATGGCAAGGTGACGCGGCGGAACAGCGTCCAGCTGCCCGCACCGAGTGAGACCGCAGCCATTTCGACCGAGCGATCCATGCCGGTGGCCGCCGCCAGTGTCAGCCGCAGCGCGAATGGAAACACGATGATGACATGCGCGATGATCAGCGCGGCAAAGCTGCCGCCGAGACCGGCTGACGTAAAGAATCTCAGGAAAGCGATGCCGAGTACGACATGCGGGATCATCAGTGGCGACAGGAAGAGAGCTGCGAGCACATCGCGGCCACGGAAGCGATAGCGCGCGATCGCGAGCGCGGCAGGCACTGCGAACAGCAACCCGACCAAAGACGATAGCGCTCCGAGCCCGAGGCTGACCCAAAAGGCATGGATGAATTCGGGGTAGTTCGCGATCGTCCTGAACCAGCGCAGCGAAAAACCATTGGTCGGCAGCGACAGAAAACCTTCGGGCGTGAAGGCGACGAGGCAGACCACGAGGATCGGCGCCACCATGACGATAACGAAGATGGTGTGGAAGATCAGCGCCAGCGGGCCATTCCGTCTCATCGGAACACCTCCGCGTAGCGCCGCTCGATCAGCGCGTTGCTGCCGACGACGATCAGCACCAGCGCCACCAGCAGCAGCGTCGCGACCGCCGCCCCCAGCGGCCAGTTCAGCGTGTTGAGGAACTCGTCATAGGCCAGCGTCGCAGCGACCTTGAGCCGGCGGCCGCCGATGATCGCAGGCGTCGCAAAGGCGCTGGCCGAGAGCGAGAACACGATGATCGCGCCCGACAGCACGCCCGGCATGATCTGCGGCATGATGATGCGGCGGATGATGGTCGCAGGGCTGGCGCCAAGCGACATCGCGGCATTCTCGATCTGCGGATCGAGCCGCTGCAGGGCCGCCCACACCGAGAGCACCATGAACGGCATCATGACGTGGGCGAGTGCGACGACCATTCCCGTCTCGGTGAACATGAAGGGAATTGGCGAGCGGATCGCGCCAAGCGACATCAGCAGCTTGTTGACGAGGCCGTTGTTACCGCCGAACAGCAGCGCCCAGCCGAGCGTGCGCGCGACGACGGAGATCAGCAGTGGTCCGAGAATGACCAGCAGGAAGAAGCTCTTCCAGCGACCGCTCATGCGGTTGAGGATGTAGGCTTCGGGTGCGCCCAGCAATGCAGTGAGCAGCGTGGTCAGGATCGCGATGCGAAACGTCCGCCAGAACATTTCGGCGTAATAGGGATCGGTCGCGATCTCGTGCCAGTTCTTGAGGATGAAGACCGGTTCGATGCCCTTGTACTGGCCCCAATCGTGGAACGACAGCATTACCGTCATGGCCAGCGGGATCAGCAGCACGCCGACGAACAGCATCAAGGCGGGCGCCGTCAGCGCCCACGGCGCACGCGCGCTGCGTTCCTCGGCGGCCATGCTCATGCGACCGCCCTCGCACGCACGCTCATGTCTTCCGGACGCCAGGACAGGCGAACGGCCTCGCCTTCGGCAGGCTGCGCCTGGCCGTCATTCTGGCGGATCACGATGGCTGGGCCGCATTCGCTCTCGCACTGGAACAGCCAGTGATTGCCCTGGAAGATGCGCGTGACGATCTTTGCGGTGAGGCCCGCATCGCCAAAGCCGATACGCTCGGGGCGAACGCTGACGGTCACAGCACCGTTGAGGCCAGCCGGCGCCGGTGCGCTCCAGGAGCCCGCCACCAGCTTCGCGGCCGCGGCAGTCCGATCGATCATCGCGGCAAAATCGTTGGTCTTGCCGAGGAATTGCGAGACAAAGGCCGAGGCCGGCTTCTCATAGGTTTCCTGCGGCGTGCCGATCTGCTCGATCTTGCCCTGGCTCATCACCACGATGCGGTCCGACAGCGACATCGCCTCGTTCTGGTCGTGGGTGACGAGAATCGTGGTGGTGCCGATGGTGCGCTGGATCTGGCGCAGCTCGATCTGCATCTCCTCGCGCAGCTTTGCGTCGAGATTCGACAGCGGCTCGTCGAGCAGCAGCACGCTCGGCTTGATCACCAGCGCCCGCGCCAGCGCCACGCGCTGCTGCTGGCCACCCGACATGCGGCGCGGATGGCGGTCCTCGTAACCGGCGAGCCCCACCATCGCGAGCGCGGCGCGGACGCGCTCGGTCCGCTCATTGCGCGATACGTTGCGCATCTCCAGGCCGAAGGCGACGTTCTCCGCCGCGGTCATGTGCGGAAACAGCGCGTAGCTCTGGAACACGATGCCGAGACCACGCTTGGCCGGATGGACCGCGGTCAGGTCCTTGCCCTCGAGGCGGATCGCGCCGCGTGTCGGATCGAGGAAGCCCGCGATCATCTGCAACGTCGTGGTCTTGCCGCAGCCGGACGGGCCGAGGAAGGAGATGAACTCCCCCTTCCCCACCGACAGGCTGAAGTCCTCGACCACAGTCTGCGTGCCGAACTGCTTTGCGACCCGATCGAGCTCGAGATAGGCCATGACGCTGTCTCCGCTGCCGACGATCAGATCAGCGCTCGACCTCGCGATTCCAGCGCTTGGTCCACTCCTCGCGCTTCTCGTTGATGACGGTCCAGTCCGGATTATAGAGCTTGGCCGCGCGCTCGCCGATCGGCGCCATCTTGCCGAGCTCCGGCGGGATCACCAGCGATTTCAGCACTGGGCCGTAGCCATAGTCCTTCAGCATCACGAGCTGGATCTTGGGATCGAGCAGCATCTTGACGAAGCTCGCCGCCAGCGGCGAAGCATTGGGCTTGTTGATCGGACACGCCGTCGTCAGCAGGGTCGCCGCGCCCTCCTTGGGATAGACAAAGTCGACGGGAAAACCGGTATTGGCAAAGCTCTGCACGCGGCCGGTGCCCCACACCGCGATCACGGCCTGGCCGGACTGGAACAGCTCGGTCATCTTGCCGGGTGACGGCTCATAGGCGAGCACGTTCGGATTGATCTGTTCCTTGAAGATCTTGAATCCGGAATCGACGTTGGTCTCGCCGCCGCCGTTCATCTTCGACAGCATCACCACCGCTTCGAGACCATAGGTGTTGTTGATCGGCGGGATCACGAGCTGCTTTGCGTATTTCGTGTCCTTCAGGTCGTTCCACGAGGTCGGCGGCGCCCAGCCTTTCTCCTTGAACACTTTGGTGTTGTACATCAACCCGGTCGCGACGATGCCGATGGCGACCGCACGATCGTCCTTGAAGCGCGCGGTGTCGTAGAGATCGGTCGTCAGGCCGTCGAGCTTGCCGCAGAAGCCGAGCTGGATCGCCTGGTACATCGGGCCGTCGTCGACGATGGCGACGTCGATCTGCTGATTGCCCTTCTGCGCCTGGAGCTTCGCCAGCGTGTCCGTCGAGTTGCCGGCGACGTATTCGACCTTGACGCCGTTCTCCTTCTCGAAGGCCGGGATCACCTCGTCGCGGATGGTCTTCTCGAACGAGCCGCCATAGCCGGCGACATAGAGCGTTTTCTGCTGGGCCGAGGCGACCGACGGGGCGGCAATGAGCGCCGCGATGCTGACCGCTGTCAGAAGGCGAAGAGTCTTCATTTGGACCGATCTCCAATACCGGAATGAGGTGACGTGCCGACGAATCTCGCTGGCTGAAGCGCCTGCCGCATTTCCTTCCGCACCAATCCGTTTCCGATCAGGGCTCCGGCCCCCATTCGGCGGGTCTTGGCGCGATCTGGAGGTTTGAACCCCTCCAATCTGCCGAAAAAGCGGGCTGTCTCCAGTCCTGATGAAAAAGATCGCAACCTATACTTCCATCGTCCAATGAATAATGGCACCCTTTGCATGCCGAAATATTATGAAGGGATGGGATGGCGCGGATCAATTCGCGGCAGGTCGAGGCCTTCCGGGCGACGATGCTGACCGGCAGCGTCACCGAGGCGGCGAAGCTGATGGTGGTGACCCAGCCGGCGGTGAGCCGGCTGCTGCGCGACCTCCAGGCACTGCTCAAGATGGAGCTGTTCGAGCGGCGCGGCACCGGCCTGGTGCCGACTGCCGCGGCGATGGCGCTCTATACCGAGGTCGAGCGCTCCTTCGTCGGCCTCGAGCGCATCACGGCGGCAGCCGAGGAAATCCGCGGCCGCCGCACCGGCTCGCTGCGCATAGCCGCGCTGCCGGCGCTGGCAAACGGCTACTTGCCACGCCTTGCCGGGCACTTCCTGATGGAGCGGCCCAACCTCAACCTCGCCTTCTTCGGCGTGATCTCGCCGATCGTGGTCGATTGGGTGCTGAACAATCAATGCGACATCGGCTTTGCCGAAGTGCCGATCGCACATTCCGGCCTGCCGAGCCAGCGGCTGCCGGCATTGGCGCGCGTCGCGGTGCTGCCGACCGGTCATCGCCTGGCCGAGAAAGAGGTGCTGGAGCCGCGCGATTTCGAAGGCGAGACCTTCATCTCGCTGTCGGCGGGATCATCGAGCCGGCATCTCGTCGATCAGGTCTTCCACCGCCACGACGTCCGCCGCGTGCTCAGGGTCGAGACCACGCTGTCGGAGATCATGTGCGGCATGGTCTCGTCAGGGCTCGGGGTCTCGATCTGCGATCCCTTCACCGCGCAGGAGTTTGCAACGCGCGGCGTCGTCGTGCGCCGCTTCCTGCCGCGCATCGACTTCGAATTCTCGGCGGTCTTTCCGGCGCAGCGCAGCCCGTCGCCGGTCGCGCTGGATCTGGTCGAGACCATGCGCAAGGCGTTGATGGAGTTCGAGGACCAGGGCGAGACAGTGGTCAGCCGTTGAACGCCGCCTGCGCCTCCGGCAAATCCCAGATCTTGCCGATTGCGGCGGTGCCCGCCGCAATGATCGCCGCCTCGTCGGCGCCGAGATAGCATCCCTCGTCGACCAGCACGCGGCCATCGACCATGACCTGATCGATATTGGCACGGTTGGCGAGCGCGATCAGCGCGCGGCGCGGATCGAACAGCGGCTGAAGATGCGGATGGGTGAGATCGACCACGGTAAGATCGGCGGTCGCGCCCGGCTCGATGCGGCCGAGGTCCGGCCGCTTGATGACGTCGGCGGCCACCGCCGTGTTCGCCTCGATCAACTCGGGTGAGTTCGCGACGTCAGGACGCGCCGAGGTGATCTTGGAGATCAGCGAGGCCGCATTGAGCTCGCCGAGCAGATCCATGTTGTAGCCGTCGGTGCCTACTACGGTGCGTACGCCGTGCTCGGCGAAGCGGCTGAAGGCGGCGGTGATGCCGGCGCGCGCAAACACGCGTGGGCAGTTCAGCACGGTCATGCCGCGCGCGGCCATCAGCTTGAGATCGTCGTCGCTGCTGAACATGCAGTGCGCGGCCATGAGGTCGGGCGCCAGCAGGCCGAGCCAGTCCAGATATTGCGCCGGCGTGCGGCCGCCGTAACGCTTGCCGATGGTCTCGACCTCGGCGCGGCTCTGCGCCATGTGCGTCGTGATGGGTACACCGAGCTCGCGCGCCCGCGCCGCGCAGGCCTTCAGGAGATCGGGGCCGCAGGTGTCGGTCGCATGCGGGCTCATGGCGAGGCCAATGCGGCCGTCGCCGCGATTGTTCCAGCTTTGGTAGAGCGCATCCCACGTCGCCATGTCGGCGGCGCCGTCGTCGCCGGAATAACGAACCACGCCATCAGCGCCGGCCTTGGCATCCGAGGTCGAGAACAGATAGGGCGCCCCGTAGAAGCGGATGCCCATCTCCTCCGCCGCGTCGAACATCTCGGGGATCGAATTGCGGAACGGCTCCATCACCGTGGTGGCGCCGCCCTTGAGCAGCTGGAGGATGCCGAGCCGGGCCACCGCCATGCGCTCTTCCGCCGACAAGATATCGGCGCCGCGCTTGGTCAGCGGCAGCAGCACCGTATAGACGATGCTCTGGTTGTTCTTGCGGCCGTTGCCGTCCTCGGTGTGGCTGCGCGCCACGGCTTCCGAGAAGCAGTGATTGTGCAGATTCAGCAGGCCCGGCAGCACGAAGCGGCCGGGGCGGTCATAGACCTGGTCCGCGCGCGGTTTGTCGCGCGTGACCGCGGCGATTGTCTTGCCTTCGACCAGGACCCAATGGTCGCGCAAGACATCCTGCGCGCCGTCTTTGCGCGACAACACATAGCTGCCGAAGATTGCTGTGGTGCTCATGCAGGGCGTACGTTCCAGAACACGGCGGTGCCGTCGAGAATGCCGGTGATGGCCTTGCGATAGGCGGTCGGCTGCTTGTACAGGCCGATCGGAATATAGGGGATTTCCTCGAACGCGACCGCCTGAATCTCGCGGCAGATGCGCTGCTGCTCGGCGAGCTCGGAGGCCGCCAGCCACTGGCTGCGCAACGCGCCCATCTTCGTGCTCGCATACCAGCCGGCGACCTTGCCTTCGCCACGGATGTTGGTGTTGCCGGCCGGGTTGAGCCAGTCGATGCCCTGCCAGTTGCCGACCGCTGCGCTCCAGCCGCCCTGTCCGATCGGGTCCTTCTTCAGCTGGCGCTGCAGCACGACGGCAAAATCGAGCCCGGCATATTCGACGTTCATGCCGGCCTTGCGCAAGCTGTCCACCGCGATCTCGCCGAGCGGCTTTTGCGCCAGCGAGTTGGTGGGGACGAGCAGCACGATCTTCTCGCCGTTATAGCCGGCGGCCTTGAGGTCGGCCTTGACCTTTTCGTAGTTGCGCGGGCCGCGGAACACGTCGAGGCCGACATCGCTCGCCATCGGTGTGCCTGGGGCGAAATAGCCGATCGGCGAGACCTGGAACGCCGGATCGGTGCCGGCGACAGCGGTCATGAAGGCGGACTGGTCGATCGCACCCAGCAGCGCGCGGCGAATGGCGGGATTGTCGAACGGCGGCTGCAGATGATTGAGGCGCAGCATGCAGGCGTAGCCACGGGGATCGAGAATGCGGGTCTCGATGTCGCCGGCGGCCCTGATCACCGGCAAGAGATCATGCGGCGTGGTCTCCTGCCAGTCCTGCTCGCCGGTCTGGAGTGCGGCGACGCCGGTGCCGGCGTCGGGCGTGGTGGTCCAGACCACGCGATCGTAATGCACGATCTTCGGACCCGCGGTCCAATCCGGCTTGCCGTCGGTGCGCGGCTGGTAGCGCTCGAACTTGGCATAAGCGTTGCGCGCGCCCTGCACGCGCTCGTCGGCGAGATAGCGGAACGGGCCGCTGCCGACGACCTCGGTGAGCGGCTTGAACGGATCCTGGCTCGCCAGCCGTTCCGGCATCATGAAGCAGGCATTGATCGCGGCCTTGCCGAGCGCCTGCGGCAGCAGCGGGAATGGACGCTTCAGACGGAAGCGGATGGTGCGGTCGTCGGCGGCCGACAGCTCATTGGTTGCCTCCATCAGCTCGCCGCCAAAGCCATCGCGCGCCGCCCAGCGGCGGATGCTGGCGACGCAGTCGCGCGCGAGCACGCGCTCGCCGTCATGCCAGAACAGGCCGTCGCGCAAGGTGAGATCCCACTGAAGTTGGTCGCCGGAGACGACATGGCCCGACAGCATCTGCGGCGAAACCTGGAGCGATGAGCTCATGCCATAGAGCGTGTCATAGACCATGAAGCCGTGGTTACGCGACACCTGCGCGGTCGAGTAGATGGGGTCCACGAAGGCGAGATCGATCACCGGGATGAAGCGCAGCGTGGATTGAGATTCGGCGCGGACGATGCCCGGCAGCGACAGCGCCGGCATGGCTACGGCGGCCTTGAGGAGCGAACGGCGAGAGATAGGCATCACAAAGGGCTCCTGACCGGATCTTACGTGTTCAACAAGACCGCCCCGATCGCGGCCGCGACCGCCTGCTGCGCCGGCTCGACCACGGGCACGCCGATCGCATCCGCAATCGCCGCGCGATGCGAGGCCATGCCGGCGCAGCCCATCACCACAACATCGGCGCGACATTGGGCGACCAGCGCGCGGCCGGCTTCGATCAGCCGCCCGCGGATGTCGGCGCCTGCCGTCTCCGCTGCGCTCGCGCCGACGGACCAGCTTCCGGCATAGCGACCATCGACGCCCATCACCCGCACCATGCGCTGCTGGCGGCGGATGCTCGACGGCGACAGTGCGATCACGCCGAAGCGTTCGCCCAGCATCAGAGCACGAAAGATGCCGCATTCGGCAATGCCGAGTACCGGGCGTCCACCGGCCGCCTCACGCACCGCATGCAGGCCGGGATCGCTGAAGCAGGCGAGCACGAACGCATCCGCATCGTGGCGCGTCACGCGGTTCACCAGCGGCATGACGACGCTGTCGGCATCGCGCTGCGAGCTGATGCCCGGCGGACCCTCGGCAAGTCCGATCACTTCGATGTCGGGCCCGCCGGCGATCCGCAGCGGCGCCACTGCATCGTCGATCGCCGCCGTCACGGACGCCGAGGAGTTGGGGTTGATGGCGAGGATGCGGCGGCGGGTCATGGCACTGCTGAGCGGCTGCCGGCTTCGTGGCGTAGGAAGTTCTCCGCGATCTTCTCGCCGGTGGTGATCCAGACATCCGGGCACGACTTCACGTAAGTCAGGAACTCGCGCAGCAGCCGCAGCCGCATCGGACGGCCGCTGCATTGCGGGTGCAGCACCGTCGTCACCATCGCGCCCCAGTCGCGGACCTCGTCGAGCTCGTCCTTCCACATTGAGAGCACATGCTCTTTCGGGAAGATCGAGCGCGGACTGAAGCGTGCCGAGAGGCCATGCATCCAGTCGTCATAGCTCGCGGTGACCGGCAGCTCGATCGTGCCGGGCTTGCCGTCGGCAAGACGATGGCGATAGGGCCGCACGTCATCGCGGAACGATGAGGTGTAGACGATGCCGTGGTGCACCAGCGCGACGCGCAGCTCCTCGGTGAACTCGCCGTAAGGGGCGCGATAGCCGGTCGGTTTGACGCCGAGCCGGCGCTTCAGCGCCTCGAAGCCGCGCTCCAGCTCTTCCTCGATCCAGGGATCACCGGGATCGGGCAGCAGATGGTGGTAGCCGTGATGGCCGATCTCGTGGCCGGCCTTCAGAATCGATTCGGCCATCGCCGGATGCGCATCGACCGACCAACCCGTGACGAAGAAGGTCGCCTTGAGATCGAGCTGGTCGAGCAGCTCCAGCAGCTTCGGCGTGCCGACGCGCGCCTCATAGCCCCCATAGCTCATGGTGATGAGCCGCTGCGCGTGACCTGCGTCCTTGCTGGTCCAGGCGCTCTCGGCGTCGACGTCGAACGACAGGAACATCGCGGATGTGTACGGCTTCGGCCATGGATGGTTTGGCGCGGGATCCGCGGTGTTGGCCGGAACGAGCGGGATGCTCTCGAGTGCCTTACTGTCCAGCATTGATGGTCGCCTTCTCTATTGCGTTGTCGCTCAGTTTCCACTTCGTCAGCAGGGTCTTATAGGTGCCGTCCGCGATCAGCGCATCGACGGCTTCGAGCATGGCCTGCTGAAGGGCCTTTTCCTTGACCGGCAGCGCGATGCCCGTGAACTGCGTCGCGAAGGGATCGCCGACCGGCGCATAGGTGCCCGGCTCGAGATCCATCAGATAGGGCAGCGTCTCGTTGCCCTGCACGGCGGCGTCGATACGGCCCTGCCTGAGCTGGTTACGCGCATCGGCCGAGCCGTCGGTGCCGACGAACTGGACCGGATTGCTGCCGCAGTTCTTCTGGCTCCACTTGTCGATCTCAGCGGGAAACATGGTCCGGCGGCTGGCGCCGACCTTCTTGCCGCAGAGCGCAGCCATGTCCTTGAACTCGGACGCACGGGACTGCTGCACGAAGAATTTTGGACCGCTGCGCAAATAATCGACGAAGGACGCGATCTCGTGCCGGCTCGCATAGTCGGTGAAACCCGACAGGATGGCATCCACCCGTCCCGTCGAAATCGACGGCATGAATTCGGCAAAGCTGGTCTCGGTCCACTCGATCTTGACGCCGAGCTTGCGGCCGATCGCCTCGCCGAGATCGATATCGAATCCGGACAGCGCGTTGGTGGCGGGATCGCGGAACTCCATCGGCGGATAGTTCGGCACCAGCGCCACCTTGAGGCTGCCGCGCTTGACGATGTCGGGCGGCAACTCGATCGCCATCACCGATGCACTCATGGCGCCCAGGAATGCCGCCGCAAGCAAAAGTCTCTTCATCACCACGCCCCCTATTTCAGATTACAGCCGACAGAAATGCCTTGGTGCGCTCCTCGCGCGGCGCACCCAACACGTCCGAGGCGCGGCCCTGCTCGACGATCGCGCCCTGGTCCATGTAGACGACGCGGTCCGCGACCTCGCGGGCGAAGCCGAGCTCGTGCGTCACCACCATCATGGTCATGCCGCTCTTCGCCAGCTCCTTCATCACCGCGAGCACCTCGCCAACGAGCTCGGGATCGAGCGCGCTGGTGGGTTCGTCGAACAGCATCAGCATCGGCTTCATGGCGAGCGCGCGCGCAATCGCCACGCGTTGCTGCTGGCCGCCGGAGAGCTGTGCCGGATACGAGTCCGCCTTGGCTGCCAGCCCGACGCGCCGGAGCAGTTCGAGTGCCTCGGCACGTACCTCATCGGCTTTGCGCCCCTGAACCTGGGTCGGACCTTCTGTGATGTTCTCCAGCGCGGTCTTGTGCGGAAACAGGTTGAAGCGCTGGAACACCATGCCGGTCTTCAGCCGCTGCCGCCCGATCTGTTGCTCGCTCAGTCGATGCAGCCGCCCGCCGTGCTCGCGCACGCCCAGAAGCTCGCCGTCGAGCCAGATGCCGCCGGCATCGATCGTGGTGAGCTGGTTGATGCAGCGGAGCAGCGTGGTCTTGCCCGATCCGGAGGCGCCGATCAGGCACATCACCTCGCCGGGCCAGACGTCGAGCGAAACGTTCTTGAGAGCCTGGAACTCTCCAAAGCTCTTGCTGACGGAGCGGATCGCGACGAGGGGCTTTGTCATCGCGCCGGCCGCAATGTGCCGCGCGCAAAGCGGCGTTCGAGCAGCATCTGCAACGGGGTCAGGATCGAGACCACAAGCAGGTACCACAGCCCGGCGACGATCAGGAGCTCGATGACGCGGGAGTTGGCGTAGTAGATGTTCTCGGCGTTGTGCAGCAGCTCCGGATATTGGATGACGCTGGCCAGCGAGGTCGCCTTCACCATGCCGATGAACTCGTTGCCGAGCGGCGGGATCACCACGCGCATCGCCTGCGGCAGCACGATCCGGCGCAGCGCGCGCAGCCGCCCCATGCCGATCGCCTGCGCCGCTTCGTACTGACCGACATCAACCGACAGCATGCCGGCGCGCATCACCTCGGAGGTGTAGGCGCCCTGGTTGATGCCGAGCCCGAGCAACGCGGCGAGGAACGGCGTCATGACGTCGACGGCCCGCGCGGACCACAGACCAGGAATTCCGATCGTTGGAAACACCAGCGCGAGGTTGAACCACAGCAGCAGTTGCAGGATCAGCGGCGTGCCGCGGAACAGCCAGGTGTAGCCGGCAGCAACGGACTTCAGCACCGGATTGGGCGACAGCCGCATGATCGCGACGACGATGCCGAGAAAAATGCCGAGCATCATCGCCAGCACGGCCATGACCATGGTGTTGACGGTGCCTTCGAGGATGACCTTCACGGTCAGGAAGCGGCCGACATAGGACCATTCGATCTGACCGTTCGCAAACGCGCGCGCGATCGCCGCGAGCACGAGGACGATCAGGGCCGCGCTGAGCCAGCGGAACCAGTGCGGCTCGCGCGCGATCCGCATGCCCGACAGATCGGGAAATCCCTCCGCGAGTGCCGGCGCCGGCTTCATTGCGACGCCGCGTTCAGCATGGGCTGAGCCACCGCATTGGCCCCTAAGCCCCATTTGTCGAGAATAGCCTTATAGGCGCCGTCGGCGATCATGGCGGCGAGCTTCTCCGTCACCACCTCGCGCAAGGCGGCATCGTCTTTGCGGAACATGATGCCTTGATAGCCCGTGGACAATTGCTCGCCAATGACGCGGTACTTGCCGGTTTCCTGCGTTTGCGCGTAGGGCAAGGTTTCACTGCCCTGGACCGCGGCATCGATGCGGCCCTGCTTGAGCTGATTGCGGACGTCGATCGAATTCTCGCCGGGCACATACTGGATGGCGGGCTTGCCAGCCGCCTCGCAGTTCTGCTTGCTCCATTTCTCGATCTCGAGCGGAAATGCTGTGCTGCGGGTGGTGCCGACCTTCTTGCCGCAAAGATCGGTCGCGACCTTCGCCGTATTCTCGGTCAGCACGAAGAATTGCGGACCAGTGGTCAGATAGTCGATGAAATCCGCCGTCTCGCGCCGCGAGCTACGATCCTGGATGCCGCTGATGATGAAGTCGGCGCGCTTGGTCTGGAGCGAGGGGATCAGCTCGGCGAACGGCGTCTCGCTCCAGACGATCTTGAGCCCCCCGAGCCGCTTGGCGAGCTCGTTGGCGAGATCGATGTCGAGCCCGACCAGCTCGCCCGTCGCGGGATCGCGATATTCCATCGGCGCGTAGGTGGAGTTGACCGTGAGCTTCAACGCGCCCGCCTGCTTGATCTCCGCCGGCAGCTCGGCGGCTCGTGCAGAGGTCACCGCAGCCAGCGTGGCAACAGCGAGAGAAAATGAGAGGCGTGTCATGTCAGCTCCTTTGCCCATGTCAGCTCCGTTGCCAGCGCCGTGCCACTTGCTCAGTCGGCATCGAGAACGGCCGGCTCGATCACGCCAGCGCGTTCGGTGATCACCCTGTATTGCTCGGGCCGCCGGTGGGCGGCGAAGTTGAACATCTTGTCCTTTCCCTGACGGCAGAGATCGAGATCGATGTCGGCGACGATCACCTCGTCGGCCAGCGTCTGCGCCTGCGCGACGATGCGCCCATTGGGATCGACGATGCAGGAGCCGCCGATCAGGCCGGAGCCATCCTCCTCGCCCGCTTTCGCCACCGAGATCGCCCAGGTCGCATTCATGTAGGCATTGGCCTGCGTCACGAGCGTGGAATGGAACGTGCGCAAGGAAGCGTCTTCGGTGATGCCGCCGTTCGGATCATAGGCCGCCGAATTGTAGCCGATGCAGACGAGCTCGACGCCTTGCAGGCCGAGCACGCGCCAGGATTCCGGCCAGCGTCGATCGTTGCAGATCATCATGCCCATGATGGCGTGGGCCCACGCCGACCCGGCACGGAAGGCGGGGAAGCCGAGGTCGCCATATTCAAAATAGCGCTTCTCGAGCTGCTGGTAGCGCGCGCCCTCGCGAGGCTCGACCGAGCCCGGCAAATGCACCTTGCGATAGCGGCCGAGAATCTCGCCGTCGCGATCGACCAGGATAGAGCAATTGTAGCGCCGACCGTCCGGCGTCAGCTCGGCATAGCCGACATAGAAGCCGACGCGGAGCATACGTGCGCGGTCGAACAGCTTTGCCACCGCCGCGTTCGGCATGCTGCGCTCGAAATACCGGTCGAGCGCCTCGCCTTCGAGCAGCCAGCGCGGAAAGAAGGTCGTGAAGGCAAGCTCCGGAAACACCACGAGGCTGGCGCCACGGCCGGCGGCCTCCTCCAGAAGCGCGAGCATTCGCGCCAGCGTGTGCTCGCGAGGATCTGCTTTTTGCGTCGGCCCCATTTGGGCTGCGGCGGCGCGAAGGACACGAACCAAGATTGCCTCCAATCTATGCGCAGTGCTGCCTCAATGGGCGAGTGAACCCTTTGATGCGATGCGCAAATCCGCTGCCATTACGAGTGAGCGGGGCTGCAAAATCAATTCGCTCTGCTATGATCTTTTGGCCCTGAGTATAACCGGCAGTGATATGAACCTGCGTCAGCTCGAGATTCTCCGTGCCGTCATCCGCCACCGCACCACGGTTGCGGCGGCGGACGAACTGGCGCTGTCGCAGCCCGCGGTCAGCAATGCGCTGAAAACGATGGAAGCGCAGGCGGGCTTCGCGCTGTTCGAGCGCGTCAACAACCGGCTGTTTCCGACCGCGGAAGCGATGGCGCTCTACAAGGAGAGCGAGGCGATCTTCGCGCTGCACGCCAAGCTCGAAAACCGTGTGCGCGATCTGCGCGAGAACCGCTCCGGGCATCTCGCCATCGTCGCGACGCCGCCGCTCGCCTACAGCATCATTCCCTCGGCACTGTCAGGGTTCCTGCGCCGCCGCCCGGAGACGCGCATGTTCTTCGACGTGCGCCGCTACGAGGGCATCATCGAGGGCGTGCTCAGCCGTGTCGCCGAACTCGGCTTCGCGCTCGGGCTGACGCATCATCCCGGCATCGCGCACGAGGTGGTCCACACCGGCGAGATGGTCTGCGTGCTGCCGCCGCAGCACCCGCTCGCCGACAGGCCGGTGATCTCGGCTGCGGACCTCTCCGGCCTGCCCTTCATCGGCCTCGAGCGCGGCACGCGGCTGGGCGAAGCCGTGCGCGACAGCTTTGCCCGCGCCGGCGCGCCGTTCCAGCCGAGCGTGGAGGTGCGCTATTGCAACACGGCCTGCGTGCTCGCGGCCGCGGGCGTCGGCGCTGCGGTGGTCGATCCCTTTTCGCCGCGGCAGAACGGCGGCAGCGGCCTCGTCGTCCGTCCGTTCACTCCGACGACGCAGGCGGTCGCCTATATGCTATGGTCGGAAGCCGAACCGCTGTCGCGTCTGGCGAAGGCCTTTCTCAACGAGGTCCGCAAGGAGAGCGCACTGCTGGAGCGCACAGCGCCTCACCAGCAACATGGGACAGAAAGCAACTGAGCTTGCGATCACACGCGCAACGTTTCAGCCTGGGGGCATATGGCACGCATCACGATCATCGAGACCGGGCAGGTACCGCCGAAATATCGCGAGCGCCACGGTTCGTTTCCGGACATGTTCGAACGCATGATCCGTGCCGAGGATTCGACGGCGACGGTCGAGGTCGTCAGCATTCCGAATGGCGATGCGCTTCCCGATCCGAGCAAGCTCGAGGCCATCCTGATCACCGGCGCTGCGGCCGGCGTCTATGACGGGCTCGACTGGATCGCGCCGCTGGAAGATTTCGTGCGCACGGCTTACGCCAACAAGACACCGATGGTCGGCGTCTGCTTCGGCCATCAGCTGATCGCGCAGGCGCTGGGCGGCACCGTGCGCAAATCCGAGAAGGGCTGGGGCATCGGGCGGCACGTCTATCAGGTGCTGCCGGAAAACGGCGTCATCGATGGCGAAGCAGTCGCGATCGCCGCCTCACATCAGGATCAGGTGATCGAGCCGCCAAACGACGCGCTGACGATCCTCTCGTCCGACTTCACCCCGCATGCTGGCCTGCTCTATGCCAACGGCACGACGCTGACAGTGCAGCCGCATCCGGAATTCGATGTAGCGTTCGCGGAAGTTTGCTGCGAACTGCGCGAAGGGAAAGCGCCGGATGATGTCGTCGCGACGGCGCGGGCGTCGCTGGCGGAGCCGATGGACAGCGCGAAGCTCGGTAGGGCGATTACGAGGTTTCTGGCACGCAAACCGATCTCCTCAGCCTGAGGAGCGCGCTCTCGCGCGCGTCTCGAAGGATGTAGGCCCCTGCTGCACCAGCGGGGCCTGCATGGTTCGAGACGCCGCTTCGCGGCTCCTGACCATGAGGATTGAGAGTTGCCTGCGCGGCTCAGAACGGATCCGTCCCCAGCCCCGGCACATCGGCCGGCCGCGGTCCCGGCGCCGCCCAGTGAAACCGGCGATCCTTCTCTGCAATCACGATGTCGTTGATCGAAGCCTCGCGCCGCTTCATCAGGCCGTGCTCGTCGAACTCCCACTGCTCGTTGCCGTAGGAGCGATACCACTGGCCGCTTGCATCGTGCCATTCGTACTGGAAGCGCACCGCGATGCGGTTGCCGTCGAAGGCCCAGAGATCCTTGATCAGGCGGTAGTCCTGCTCCTTCTCCCATTTGCGGGTGAGAAAGGCGACGATGGCTTCGCGGCCCTGAAAAACTTCCGAACGATTGCGCCAGCGGCTGTCCTCGGTATAGGCGAGCGACACGCGCACGGGATCGCGTGAATTCCAGGCGTCCTCGGCCATGCGGGCCTTTTGCGCGGCGGTCTCGCGGGTGAAGGGTGGAAGCGGCGGGCGCGACATGATGGCCTCATCGGTTGATCGGGGGCCGAGAATTTATCGCCGCATTTGGCGGAGTCGATAGGCCATCACAAATCAGGCGATCACTTATCGGGCGATCAGGAAATCAAATCGGCTTTCATCAGCGTCCGGATCGACTTCGGGATCGGCTGGGCGCGGCCACCGCTGATGAAGGCGACGCGGACCTCGGCTTTCACCAACACGTCGTTGCCGCGTCGCACCTCCTGCGCCAGCATGATGGAGGCGCCCTTCACCGCGATCGGCCAGGTCACGACATCGAGCACGTCGTCCATCCGCGCGGGCTTCAAAAAGTCCAGATGCATCGAGCGCACCACGAAGGCGAAACCGGCGCCTTCCGTCTCGGTCTGCTCGAACAGCGCCTGCTGCTCGGCGCCCATCAGCCTGAGGTGATTGGTGCGTCCGCGCTCCATGTAGCGCAGATAATTGGCGTGATAGACGATGCCGGAAAAATCCGTGTCCTCGTAGTAGACACGGACCTGCATGTGGTGGCGGCCGTCGCGGATCTCGCCGTCGAGATGGGCAGTCACGTCGCGAGCCTCTTCGCTTGTCGCTGTCGGCCCCGTTTTGCGCAAAAACCGAGGTCCGCGCAAGCGTGTCAGGACACGACCGGCGCAGTCCGCCCCAGCGTCACCTCGACGATCTCCGGCGGCACGCCGACACGAACGGGCATGATGCTGCAACCGAGGCCGCCGGAGATGATGACGTCGCATTTCAGCCTGACATGACCATAGGCAAGCCGGATGCCCTGCTGCTTTGGAACGGCCGGCGACCAGCCGAGCAGGCGGACCTGACCGCCATGGGTGTGGCCGGACAGTTGCAGCGCGACGCGCGCGGGCACGCGCGGCGCGATGTTGGGCTCATGCGCGAGCAGGATGATGGGCGCATCGTCCGTGACCTTGGCGAGCGTCGCATTGAGATCATCGGCACCGAAGCGCACCATGCTCCGGAAACGTCGCGCCGGCAGGAAGGCGAGCTGATCGCCGAGGCCGGCGAGCCAGAACGAGCGGCCGTCCTTGGTGAGGCGCACGACATCGTTCTCGTAGACGGGGATGCCGGCCGCCTCCAGTGCACGATGCGCGACGGTCGCCCCCTGCCCGGCCCGCTGCACCGTCCCGTCGTCCCAATAATCGTGGTTGCCCATGACGGCATGGACGCCGAGCGGCGCCTTGAGGCCCGCCAGCACCCTCGCCCATTCGCTCGACGGGATGATGCGCGTGACCTGATGCAGGCCGGCCACGTAGTCGCCGAGCAGCACGATGAGGTCGGGCTTCAGCGCGTTGGTGCGATCGACGATAGCCGCGATCCGGTCCAGCGGCATCCAGGGATCGCAGGCATGGATGTCGGCGACGACGGCGATCTTCAGCGGAAGATCCGCCGGCCACTGCCGCGGCGTCGGATGATAGCGGGTGACGCGGAGCCGCAGCATCGGCTCGACACCGACGCCATAGGCCGCGGTCGAGACGCCGAGGGCGGACAGGCCGCCGATGGAACGGATGAGATGACGGCGCGTGATCATGGAAGCTCGATGGTGATGCGGCGTCTTGATGATATCTGATTGGAGCGGAATTGGGGTGCGTTCGTGCAGATCGTCTGCACGAGATTACCGGAAGTTCATCAAAGCCGGAACGGCGGACGCTTCAGCAGGTCACTCGTCGCCGTCATCCGTGCCGAACAGGCCGAACTGCGCCGCCGCATCGCGCGAGGGTTCGGCGATGCCGAGATGGCCGAAGGCGTGCGAGGTCAGCAGCCGGCCGCGCGGCGTGCGCTGCAGATAGCCGCACTGGATCAGATAGGGCTCGATGATGTCCTCGATGGCATCGCGCGGCTCCGACAAGGCCGCGGCCATGGTCTCGACGCCGACGGGGCCGCCGCCATAGTTGAGAGCGATGGTCGAGAGATAGCGCCGATCCATGGCGTCGAGCCCTGCGGCATCGACCTCGAGCGCGCTGAGCGCGTGATCGGCGATCTTGCGATCGATCTTATCGGCATCGGCCGCGGAGGCGAAATCGCGCACGCGACGCAGGAGGCGGCCGGCGATGCGCGGCGTGCCGCGGGCGCGGCGCGCGATCTCGTTGGCGCCGTCGGCGCTCATGCCGACATTGAGCACGCGCGCACCGCGACTGACGATGCTCTCCAATTCCTCGATCGTGTAGAAATTGAGCCGGACCGGAATGCCGAAGCGGTCGCGCAAGGGATTGGTGAGCAGGCCGGCGCGGGTGGTGGCGCCGACCAGGGTGAATTTCGACAGCTCGATCTTCACCGAGCGCGCCGCGGGGCCCTCGCCGATGATGAGGTCGAGCTGAAAATCCTCCATCGCAGGATAGAGCACCTCTTCCACCGCCGGGCTGAGGCGATGGATCTCGTCGATGAAGAGCACGTCGCGCTCTTCGAGATTGGTGAGGAGCGCGGCGAGGTCGCCGGCCTTGGCGATCACCGGGCCGGACGTCGCGCGGAAACCGACGCCGAGCTCCTTGGCCACGATCTGCGCCAGCGTCGTTTTGCCGAGACCGGGGGGACCTACGAACAGCACATGGTCAAGCGCCTCGCCGCGCTTGCGCGCCGCCTCGATGAAGATCGACAGGTTCTTGCGCGCCTGCTGCTGGCCGACGAAATCGGACAGCGATTGCGGACGAAGCGCGGTGTCGCCGACATCGTCGCTGCGGCGTTCGGGCGAGACCATGCGGGGGGGAGTGGTCATGCGGAAGTCCTGCACAGTCGCTTGTCGATAAGAAGGGCAGCTTGAGCACCTGCAAAGAAGATCAAACTTACCACAAGCAAGACAAATGCCTCAGCCGGTTCACTCAGTGTTCTTCCAACAGAGCCAATCACCAGCGCCGAAAGCAAGCTTGCAACGAGAACGTTCCACCAGACAACGGAGCCTCGGATTTGCAGGAAGATTGCAACCATCAAGGCCACAACGGCCGCGGGCAAGAACAAGCCTTTCACGGCAAACCAGCTGAATCCGATCAGGTCGCGCGAGACCGAAAAGCATCGAATGACACGACTAAGAAAACAACCTGATGCCGAAAACGCCAGCATTGCAAGATACCCGGCAAAAAGTGTTCCGCAGAAGACGACGACGAACATACGGCCGAGGCGCCGCAAATGCTGGCGTGCCGCACCTTGACCCCACTCGGAGAGGCGCCGGCCGTTGTTCACTTGGCCAGTTCCTTCAAACCCAATCGAATGAGCTGCGCCGTCTCGGCGCCCTCACCTGCGCTGCGCGAGGCCGATGCAATCGCGGCGGCGGCTTGCGGCTGGCCGTAGCCGAGATTGACCAGCGCGGAGATCGCATCCGCCACCGGGCGCGGCGCGCGCTGATCGTCGACGGCACCAGCGAGATGCACCACGGCCGGATCGACATTGGCGAAGGCCGGTGCCTTGTCCTTCAATTCGGTGACGATGCGCTCGGCGACCTTGGGGCCGACGCCGGGCGTGCGCGCCACCGCAGCCTTGTCGCGCAGTGCGATGGCGTTGGCGAGATCGGCAGGCGACAGCGTGCCGAGCACCGCGAGCGCGACCTTGGCACCGACGCCCTGAACGGTCTGGAGCAGGCGAAACCATTCGCGCTCCTGGTCGGTGCGGAAGCCGAACAACTTGATCTGGTCCTCGCGGACATAGGTCTCGATCGACAGCACGGCGGCCTCACCCGACGACGGCAGATGCTGCAGCGTCCGCGACGAGCAGTGCACCTGATAGCCGACGCCGCCGACGTCGAGGATGACGAAGTCCTCGCCGTAGGAATCGATCAGGCCCTTGAGCTTGCCGATCATATCCCCACCACCTTCAGCCGGAGCGCGGTGCTCTGGCGGTGATGGGCGTGGGTGATGGCGATGGCGAGCGCGTCGGCCGCGTCGGCGGACGGCGGCTCGGCTTTCGGCAGCAAGATCTTCAGCATCATCGCGATCTGTTGCTTGTCGGCGTGGCCGGCGCCGACCACCGTCTTCTTGACCTGGTTGGGCGCGTATTCGGCGACACTGATGCCGAACATTGCGGGCGCCAGCATGGCGACGCCGCGGGCCTGGCCGAGCTTCAGCGTCGCGACGCCGTCCTTGTTCACGAAGGTCTGCTCGACCGCGGCTTCCATCGGCTGGTGATCGGATAGAACGGCCGCCAGCCCTTCATGGATCGCGAGCAGCCGACCCGACAGCGGCAGATTGTCCGGCGGTTCCACCGAGCCGCAGGCGACGTAGATCAGGCGATTGCCCTCGGCCTCGATCACGCCCCAGCCGGTGCGGCGCAGGCCGGGGTCGATGCCGATGATGCGAACGGGGCCACGAATCGGGAGCTCGGTCATGGGCCAGTGATAGCGGCTGGCCGGACTGAGGGAAACAGAAACAGAACGGAAGTAAACAGGGGAAGTGGGGCAGGAGCTGCCCACCATAGGGCATGCCGTCATACCCCGCGAAAGCGGGGTATCCAGTACGCCGCGGCTGGTCCGGATCTCGCAGGCGTCTCCGGAATACTGGGTCGCCCGGTCAAGCCAGGCGACGACAGTGGAATTCGGAGCTGGCTATCAGCCACCCATCTTCGCCATCAGCGCGTCCGACACCTCGAAATTGGCGTAGACGTTCTGGACGTCGTCGTGCTCGTTGAGCAGGTCCATCAACTTGAGCAGCTTCTCGCCGGTTTCGTCGTCGACCGTAACAGTGTTCTGCGGCTTCCAGATCAGCGCGGCCTTGCGCGGCTCGCCGAACTTGGCTTCCAGCGCCTTGGCGACGTCGCGATAGCTTTCAGTCGAGGCGTAGATCTCGTGGCCGCCCTCGCCGGAAACCACGTCATCTGCGCCGGCCTCGATCGCGGCGTCCAGCACCGCGTCGTCGGAGGCGACGCTGCGGTCGTATTCGATGATGCCGGTGCGGTCGAACATGAAGGACACCGAGCCGGTCTCGCCGAGATTGCCGCCGGACTTGGTGAAGAAGGAGCGGATGTCGGAGGCGGCGCGGTTGCGGTTGTCTGTGAGCGCCTCGACGATGACGGCGACGCCGCCCGGGCCGTAACCCTCGTAGCGGATCTCGTCATAGTTCTCGCCCTCGCTGCCGATCGCCTTCTTGATGGCACGCTCGATATTGTCCTTCGGCATGTTCTCCTGGCGCGCCGCGATCACGGCGGCACGCAGGCGCGGGTTCATGGCGGGGTCGGGCGTACCCAATTTGGCGGCGACGGTGATTTCCCGCGCCAGCTTGCCGAAGATCTTCGACTTCTGGGCATCCTGCCGCCCCTTGCGGTGCATGATGTTCTTGAATTGGGAATGTCCGGCCATGCGTGGTCTCTTAAGGAATCGTCAGCCAAGGGTGAGCGTGGGAAGCGCGGCCTTATAGGCTGCCAACCCACCGGAATCAAAGGGCTCTGGTTGTCTCAAGGTAGCACTGTAGAGGTAGCCGCCGTGATGGTTCGTGCCTAAAGATCGGGCATCGTTAACCCTGATTTCATTCCGGCCTGCAAAAATAGCCTCCGCCCGTTCCCCGACAAGAGAGACGTGATGGCGTTCGGACTATTTCGGAGGCGTCTGCCTGACATGGCTGCGCCCGTGGCAGCTCCGCAGGCCGCGCAGCCGGTGGCCCATTCCGAGCCCGCCCCGGCCAGCGAGGGCGATTCCGCCAGGGAAATCCTGGAACTGCTGGAACTCGAGCTCGGGGCCATGATTCGCCAGCTCGAGCGCGCCGCCAATTCCGTGGCCGGCGGCGCCGAGGCGACCGCCGCGACGCTCGCCGCCATTCGCGCCCGCACCGACGCCCTGACCGGCCGCACCAATGCGGCGCAGTCGACCGCCTCCACCTTCGCCCATGCCGCCGACAAGTTCACCCAGTCCGCGCAGGGCATCGGCGCGCAGGTCCGCGAAGCCGGCATCCTCGCCGACGAGGCCAGCGCCGCGGCGCAGGAAGCCCGCGCCAACGTCGATCGCTTGCGCGAATCCTCCGCCGCCATCGGCAATGTCGTCAATCTGATCGCGCAGATCGCGCGGCAGACCACGCTGCTCGCGCTCAACTCGACGATCGAGGCCGCGCGCGCCGGCGACGCCGGCAGGGGTTTTGCGGTCGTCGCCACCGAGGTCAAGGCGCTCGCAGTGCAGACGCAAGGCGCCACGGAAGAGATCACCCGGAAGATCGACGCGCTGCAGCGCGACGCCGCCGGCTCTGCGGATGCCGTGCATCGCATTTCGCAGGCGATCGAGGCGATCCGCCCGGTGTTCGACACCGTCAACGGCGCGGTCGCCGAGCAGAATGCCACCACGAGCGAGGTCTCCGGCAACGCCGCCAGCGCCTCGGAGTTCATCATCTCGGTCGGCGAGAGCGCGGCCGAGATCGATGCCGCGACCAAGGCGGCCGAGACCCATGGGGAGAGCGTCGCCAGTGCCGGCAAGGCCGTCACCACATTTGCTCGGAAGCTGAAATCGCGCTGCGCCGTGCTGCTGCGTCAGAGCGAGCACGACGACCGCCGCAAGAGCGAGCGGCTGCCCTGTCACCTCAAGTTCGAGACCACGCGCGGCGTGATGCCGGTCTATGAGATCGCGATGGAAGGCGTACTCATCGGCGGCCCGGACGCAGGCCGGCTTGCACCGCAAGCGATGATCGAAGGCAGCCTCGAAGACATCGGCGCCTGCCGCCTGCGCGTGGTCGCGCAATCCAACGCCGGCGCCCGCGCGCAATTCGTCGGCCCCAACGCCGCGCTCAACGAGAAGATCGAGGATAAGCTCTGGTCGATCCATGAGGAGAATACGGAGTTCGTCACCCGTGCCATGGAGGCGGGCAATGCGCTGACGAAAATATTCGAGGAGGCGGTTGCGCGCGGCGAGGTCAAGATGGAGGACCTCTTCGACACCGACTATGTGGAGATCGCCGGCACCAATCCGCAGCAATACCGCACGAAATATCTCGACTGGGCCGACCGCGCGCTGCCGCCGTTTCAGGAAGCCTTCCTCGCCAAGGACCCGCGCATGGCGTTCTGCGCCATGGTCGACCGCAACGGCTTCCTGCCGGTGCACAACAAGATCTATTCGCATCCGCAGCGGCCGGGCGACATCGCCTGGAACACCGCCAACAGCCGCAACCGGCGCATCTTCAACGATCCGGCGGGGTTGGCTGCGGCTCACAACCAGCGCTCGTACCTGGTCCAGAGCTACGCCCGCGACATGGGCAACGGGAACACGGTCATGATGCGCGAGATCGACGTGCCGATCCGCGTCAAGGGACGGCACTGGGGCGAATTCCGCACGGCTTACAAGCTGTAGTGCCCGCTCTCCTGCCTGGGCAGGCACTGGGGCGCCTTCCGGATGGGTTTCCGGCAGGGCTGACGGGCGCTCCTGCGGCCCATGAATCAAAAACCTGAAAAACAACCCCATGCACAGTAGCCGGGGTGTGCGAAATCAATGGCTTATGCAGGCAAGCCGTGGCGCGCTTTGACTTGTCGGGCAAAACAGGGGCATAATGCTATTATTCCGAAGTTGCCACCTCGGGCGTCTCGATAGTGTCCCAAGCGGCATCTCATCGAAGGTGCGCCCCCGATACTGCCCTGCCAGTACGGTTCTTGCGAACGCCGCCCCATTGTTTGAAAAAAATGCCGCGCCGCTTCGCGACACGCGCTCTCGATCTCACGGACCCACTCCTCCGCCATTGGTCGGGAACGTGGTCCACTTTCACCTCGAACGATTGCCCATTGGATGCCCGTCACAAATCTCGGCGATATCGCTGGTCTCGAATGCGGCGTTGATGCGTTCCGCAATTGCTTGGCGGTTCGTTCGAGATGATCTGATAGATCGCTTCGCAATCTTTTCGGACATCCGCATGCAACAAAAAGGCCGGGCAAACCTGCCCGGCCCATCATGCTGGAAAAAGCGTCGAGAAGAGGGTCAGTATTTGGCCGCGACCGGAGGATAGCCGTAGCCGCCGAAGCGGTAGTTAAACCGCACAGTGACCATATCCACGTCCTGGCTAATCCGATCGTTGAGTACGGCCGCAAGGCGCGGATCGGCGACGGAGAAGGAGTTATTGGCGTGTCCCATCCACAGATGGTCGTATTCAAGACCGACCGACCAGTTCGGTGCGAAACCATACTCCCAGCCGACACCCAGGGCGCCGCCCCAGCGCGTGTTATCTGCCGAGACCAGCCCGATCCCGGTGGTGTTGTCGAAGATTGTAAAGCGGTTTCTGGTCACGGCCGCGCCGCCCTTCACGTAGAACAGTGAGGCGTTCCATGCCCAACCGAGTTGGCCCGTGAAGAGGCCGATGGCATCGGTCTTCACCGTGGTTGAAAGCGTCGGGTTGAACAGGCTGACACGGGTGTTGCTGAGGTCGGCCCAATCGCCCTGTGCCTCCAATCCGAACACAAACTGATTGGTCTGCCAGCGATATCCGATCTGCCCGCCGACAACCCCTCCGGAACGGTCACGGCAACCGCTTGCGACTGTTCCTGCGAGCGTGACGAAATCCACGCAATTGTGGCTTTGGCCCCACCCGCCGTTGGCGCCGATGTAGAAACCGGTCCAATCATAGATCGGCGCGACCGGGGGCGGCGCCTTGACGTAAGGTTTAGCAGCCAGATCAGCCGCCGACGCGGGCGCGGCCATGCCCACGGCCAGCAAGGCCACGGTGCTCAGCAAAAACTTCTTCATTGTCATTGCTCCATCCCGTCGTTTCGGTCTGAAACGACCGCGAGTTACTTGTTGCGGCATTCCGACCTGAACGTAGCTGATTTGATGAGCATGCGATGTATCGGGGCGGCAACACTCGAAGTTTCGATTTTGGCCAGCGCGCGGTTTACGGGAGGTACGATTATGCGCCTTCCAGTTGTGGCAGAAGTGCTGACCAATCGGATACACTGAGCCCTTCTGTTTTCAGTATGATTGTTGGCAAAGGCAGAGACCGACAGGCTTGTTGTCGGCACTCAAGATGAGCGAGCCTAAAGCGCGATGGGATCAGGATGAATCACCATCGCGCTTCAGGTTATTGTTTGAGCATGATCTTTTCGGAAAACCGCTGCACGCTTTTCCGGATCATGCTTTAGCAGGCTGTTGAAGAAGTAGCCAATCGGCGGGCGATGAAGGGAATGTCGTCGCCGCCTTCGAGGCATATCTCACCTTCAAGCGAGCCATCGGCGAGCTCTTCTGCCCAACCACGGCCTCTTGCGGGCTCCATCTCGTCGCTGCCGTCCCACGTGAACTCCACGGCATCGCCTTCGCAGCGGCCATATATTGCCCCCGTGAGGCAATCCAGGGCGAACTCGCCGCCTTCGGCTGCGAACAGGATGTAAGAACCCGCCCCGGCCATGTCGTGATCGGGCGTTTCCACCACACGCCATTTGCCCCGCACGCTCATGGCTGCACCACCAGCAGCTTGGGCAGACGGATCAGATTGTAGGCCGCGAGCGCCAACGTAAAGGCGGCGTCCACGCGCTCGCGCCCCCGTAGCTTCACCTTGGCCAGACCGGCGGAACTCTTGATCCACCCGAACACCTCCTCAATCCGTTTGCGGCAGCGTTGGCTAATCTCGTATCCGGCGTGGCGGGTGGTGCGGGCGTCGACCGCCGTCCTGCGCGGGGTACCGGTCTTGCTGAGGTGTCCGTCGATCGCGATGTGCGGCGTCACCGATCGTTCTCTCAAGTCGTGGACGAACTGCGTGACGTCATAGGCCTTGTCCGCGCCGAGCGTGATCCGCCGGCCTGTGCGATCACGCCGATCGATCAACGCCAGCGCAGTCTCTCGTTCGGCCGTGCCGGTGGCCTGGCTGACGGCACCGCCGACCGCCAGACCATGGCGGTTCTCCATCAGAGCATGCCCCATGTAACAGAGCTTGGCCGGCCGCCCATCCCCCTTCTTGTAGAGCCGAGCCTCCGGGTCGGTCGTACTTTGGTGCGTCTCGTTTGAACGCTTCTCCTTGTGGAAGCTACGCTCAGCGTTGCGTCCCGGACCCTCGCTGTCGTTGTCGTCTCCGTCCTTTCTGCGGAAGCTCTTGATCGAAGCCCACGCCTCAATCAGCGTGCCGTCGACCGAGAAGTGATCGCTCGACAACAGCCGCTTCACCTTCGGCTGAGCCAGCACCGCCGAAAGGAACTTGACGGCGATCTCACCCTCTAACAGCCGGTCGCGATTCTTGGAGAAGGTCGAGTGGTCCCACACCGGATCGTCCACGCCCAGACCGACAAACCAGCGGAATAGCAGGTCAAATTCCAGCCGCTCCATCAATTGTCGTTCCGAGCGAATGCCGTAGAAGGCCTGCAGCAGCATCGCCCGAAGCAGCCTCTCCGGTGCAATCGAGGGCCGGCCAAAGTCCGTGTAAAGCCCCGCAAACGCCTTCGATAGATCGCCCAGCGCAGCGTTCACAATCTCCCGGATCGTCCGTAAGGGATGGTCCGGACGAACCCGCGCTTCAAGATCCACATAACTGAACAGCGATCCAGACCGCTCGTCCGATCCTCGCATCCCGGCCTCCCGATTCAATCATCGAGAGAATCACGTCCAATTCCGTCCCGCCAGAGACTTCTTCAACAGCCTGTTAGGGCCTTCGGTGCCCAGATTTGGCTCGCACCGGCACTGTTGTCGAAGTCGGCCTTCGCACAACAGGCATTACAGTGCTGTTCGATGGCGCCACAAGACCAACTGTCCTGCACCGAAATCATATAGCTCCTTTCTCGGAGTAGACTTCCGGTCTGCGCTCCACTTCGGACATGTCCCTGCTGCGCCCAAACGGTCGCGATGGGCACAGATCCGGAGTTCCGAAACGGCTTTGCCATGGGCTGGCGAACGCTTCGGCTTCGCCAAACCCTGGGGGATGTCGGCCTTGCACAAAAGCAGACATCGCCGCTGCTGCCGTATAATGGGCGGAGCACACGCGGCTATTTAAGCCTGAGCATCGAACTACTTTGCTTCAGTCCTCGTTCTCCTGAAACTGCGCACGGCGCCGATCTACGACGTTGCTCATATCGTGGATTACAAAGATCGCGAGCGCCGCCATGCGCCGCCTCTGTTCTTGGCTAAGCGTACCGTAGAGTGGCTGCCACGCCTCGGCGAGCTTATCCAAATCGGCTGAACGTTGAGCCAATGCTTGCGAGCGTTGTTGCAAAAAGGCGATGGGGTCACGATTGCGCATGAGTTCGACACGGCTTTCGTTGGCCGCTCTACCCACTGTTTCCTGGATTTTTGCAATACGGGCTCTCCGATCCTCCGCATTGGCACGAATGGCGCTCTCTACGGGCGGCCAAAGCTTTTCCTGGTCAGGTGTCAACTGCAACGCGGCCTTCACCAGATCAACCCTCATATCCGTAAGTGTATTCTGGTCGGTTGCATTTAACCGTTCCGGTATCGCAGGAGAGGAGGTTTGCGAGGATTGTGCGTTGGCAATCGAGGAGGCAGCAAGGAAGAGCGCGGTTGTTCCGATCACTACTGTCTTCAACATGGCAATCTCCCAGGTAGGTTACGCCCCCAGGCTCCGTCGCAGAAATGATCACGCAATGCGAGGTCGCTTTGAGCTATATCAAGGGATCGAGCAGGTTTGACGGCGACCGCCGCTGTTCAGCGAGCGCAACCGTCCAACTTCCAGCTCTTTGCTTTCAACTTGCTGGAAGTGCCTCAAGGGGGCCCAAGGGGAGAGGGCACAGCAATGGGCCGCCCGACTTTCCCAATCGCACGATTTTCGTCATCGCATGATTTTGCGCATTCGCACGACGATCTGCGGCGTTAGACCACGCAAAGCGACGAAAATGCATCGAAATATGACGTTTATCATATCGCAGCGGTCGCCGCACAAATTCGTGAATGTCATGGTCTGCCGCTTCGACCGCCCAAATATGCATTGCTGCGAATTTGGAAGCTTCATCGCGTCGCATCGATATGATTAGGGTCACGCGCAAATCGCCGACGCCGTAAGCGCTCGTCGAGCAAGGGGATGCACATGGCAACAACACTCTCTATCAACGGCGAAACGAAATCGTTCGACGCGCCACCCGACATGCCGCTGCTGTGGGTGCTGCGCGACATCCTCGGCATGACCGGCACCAAGTTCGGCTGCGGCATCGCGCAATGCGGCGCCTGCACGGTGCATATCGACGGCAAGGCGGTGCGCTCCTGCGTGTTGCCGGTGAGCGCGGTCGAGAACCGCAATGTGACCACCATCGAGCATGTCGGCAGCACGCCGGCGGGCGCGAAGGTGCAGAAGGCCTGGCTCGAGGCCGAAGTGATCCAGTGCGGTTACTGCCAGTCAGGCCAGATCATGGCGGCCGCGGCGCTGCTGGCGGCAACGCCGAATCCTGACGATTCCGATATCGACGCCGCGATGGCCGGCAACATCTGCCGCTGCGGCACCTATGTGCGCATCCGCGAGGCCATCAAGCAGGCCGCCAACGGCCGCCAGTCCTGAGGTTCGCCATGAATGCACGCAACAGCCTCTCCCGCCGCTCGCTGCTGACCGGCGGTCTCGCGGGCGGCTTCCTGCTCGCCTTCCATCTGCCGCTGCGCGCCGCAATCAACGAGCCGGTGCAGCCGCTCGACAACACCCAGGGAAAGTTCGCGCCCAACGCGTTCATCCGCATCGACGAGACCGGCCGCACGGTGCTGATCATGCCGCAGGTCGAGATGGGCCAGGGCACGTACACGTCGATCTCCGCGGTACTCGCCGAGGAGCTGGATGCCGACTGGAGCAAGGTCGAGGTGCAGCACGCCCCGCCGAATGACAAGCTCTACGGCAATCCCACCTTCGGCCTGCAAGTCACCGGCAACTCCAACTCGATCCGCGCCTGGTGGCTGCCGCTGCGCAAGGCCGGCGCGACCGCGCGCGCGATGCTGGTGCAGGCCGCAGCCGCCCAATGGGGCGTCGAGCCTGCAAGCTGCAGCGCGTCGAAGGGCGAGGTCGCGCATGACGCGAGCGGCCGCAAGCTCGGCTATGGCGAACTGGCGCTTGCCGCGCAGGCCCAGACGCCTCCGAAAGATGTCGCAATCAAGGATCCCAAGGACTTCGTCCTCATCGGTCAGCCGTTGAAGCGGCTCGATACGCCGGACAAGGTCAACGGCAAGGCGCTCTACGGCATCGACGCGATCCTCCCCGGCATGAAGATCGCCGCGATCGCCAATTGCCCGGTATTTGGTGGCAAGGTCGGCAAGGTCGACGACAGCGCCGCGACGAAAGTCGCCGGCGTGCGCAAGGTCGTCGTACTCGATGACGCAGTCGCCGTGATCGGCGATCACATGTGGGCGGCAAAGAAAGGTCTCGAAGCGCTCAAGATCGAGTGGAACGAGGGGTCGAACGCTGAGATCTCCACCAAGGACATCTGGGACGATCTGCGCAAGGCCAGCCAGAAAGACGGCGCGATCGCCAGATCCGACGGCGACATCGCCAAGGCGCTGGCGAGCGGCGACAAGTTCGAAGCGGCTTACGAGCTGCCGTTCCTGGCGCATGCCTCGATGGAGCCGATCAACGCCACGGTGCACGTGAAGCCCGACTCCTGCGAGATCTGGACCGGCACGCAGATCATGACGCGCGTGCAGTCGGAGGCGGCGAAGGCCGCGGGGCTGCCGGTCGACAAGGTCATCGTCAACAACCATCTGCTCGGCGGCGGCTTCGGCCGCAAGCTCGAGCCGGACATGGTTGTCGCGGCGGTCAAGATCGCAAAACAGGTCGACTACCCCGTGAAGGTGGTGTGGACCCGCGAGGAGGACATCCAGCACGACGTCTACCGCCCGGTCTATCGCGATCAGATCACGGCGTCGCTGGTCGACGGCAAGGTCTCGGGGTGGAAGTACAAGGTCGCCGGCTCCGCCGTGCTGGCGCGCTGGCTGCCGCCGGCGTTCCAGAAGGGAATCGATATCGATGCAGTCGACGCTGCCGTCGATGCGCCCTACGACTTCGCCAACTTCCACGTCGAATATGTCCGTGCCGAACCGCTGTCGGTGCCGACAGGCTTCTGGCGCGGCGTCGGCCCGAACAACAATGTGTTCGCGGTCGAATGCGCGATGGACGAGCTCGCGCGCAAGGCGGGCAAGGACCCCATTGAATTCCGCAAGTCCATGCTGACGAAAAACCCGCGCATGCTGGCGGTGCTCGACCAGGTCGCGGAGAAATCCGGCTGGGGCCAACCGCTGCCTCCGCGCGTCGGCCGCGGCGTCTGCGTGCAGCCCTCATTCGCAAGCTTCATCGCGACGGTGGTCGAGGCCGAGATCGACGACATCGGCGAGATCACGCTCCGCCGCGTTACCTCGGTGGTCGACACCGGTATCGCGGTCAACCCCGATACGGTGAAGGCGCAGATCGAGGGTGGCTTGATCTTCGGCCTCACCGCCGCACTCTATGGCGAGATCACCATCGACAAGGGCCGCGTGCAGCAGTCGAACTTCCACGACTACCGCATGATGCGCATCAACGAGACGCCGAAGATCGAGGTGATCGTCGTCAAGAGCGGCGAGGCGCCGGGCGGCATCGGCGAGGCCGGCGTCAATGCCGGACCACCGGCGTTGCGCAACGCGATTTATGCGGCAACCGGTGTGGCGCTGCGGCGCCTGCCAATCGATCGGAAACTGCTGGCTGCGGGGAAGAAGGCATGAGCGGCAAGATGCGTATCCTCACGAGCCTGCTCGTGATCGCCATCGTCGCGGTGGCGCTCGGCGTCTGGATCATCCGCGGGCCCGGCCCGCTCGACTTTGCAGGCGGCACCAAGGTGGCGCTGGCGGACTACCGCGCCGGCAAGCCGACGGGCGTGCCGGCCAAGCTGGAGAAGGCAAGCCTGGCCGAACGCGGTGAGTATCTCGCAAAGGCGGCCGACTGCATGGTCTGCCACACCAAGCCTGGCGAGAAGGAGTATTCCGGCGGGCTCGCCTTCAAGCTGCCGTTCGGCACGCTCTATTCGACCAACATCACCCCGGACAAGGACACCGGCATCGGCAATTACAGCGATCAGGATTTCCTGAACGCGGTCCAGCACGGCAAGCGCCGTGACGGCGCGCGGCTCTATCCGGCGATGCCGTACACGTCCTACACCTTCATGACCGACGAGGACGTGCTGGCGGTGAAGGCCTATCTGTTCAGCCTGCCGGCGGTGCGCGCCAAGGCGCCCGAGAACACGCTGTCCTTCCCGTTCAACCAGCGCTGGGCGATGATTGTCTGGTCGGCGGTGTTCAATCCGGATACGCGCTTTGCGCCTGATACCTCGAAGAGCCCGGAGTGGAATCGTGGTGCGTATCTCGTCGAGGCGCTGGCGCATTGCGGCGAATGCCACACCCCGCGCAATCTCGGCTTCGCGCTCGACAACCGCAAGAAGTTCGCCGGCGCCATCACGGCGGGCTGGCGCGCCTTCAACATTTCTTCCGACAAGGCGACCGGTCTCGGCAACTGGAGCGATCAGGATCTGATCTCGTATCTGTCGCTCGGCCATGCACCTAGCCACGGCTCGGCCTCGGGTCCGATGGGTGAAGCGGTCGACCACAGTTTCAGCCGGTTCGCACCCGAAGACATCAGCAGCATCGTTGCCTACTTGCGCAGCGTGCCGCCGCAGCCCTCGCCCGACCTGCCGGCGACCACGGCGCCCGTCGCCCCCGCCTCGCACCGCGACGGCGTCACCGCGGACGCGCGCGGCAAGAAGGTGTTCGCCAGCGCCTGCGCCAGCTGTCACGGCTGGAGCGGCGAGAGCCCGGTCTCGCCGATGGCGACGCTGACCGGCACCTGGGCCGTCAACGATCCCGCGGCCATCAACGTCGCGCAAATCGTGATCTCGGGCACCAAGCGGCATACGCCTGATGGTGCACTGTCGATGCCCGCGTTCGGCAATGCGTATACCGACGACGAGATCGCGGCGGTGGCGAACTACGTCACGGCGCGGTTCGGTGCGAAGGGCTCGAAGCTGACGGCGAAGGACGTGGCGGAGTTGCGGGGTCAGACGGCGGAGTAGCGCGCCGCTCTTACCCTCCCCTGGAGGGTGGCAGGGGCGATTGCTGCATGACCGTCAACTCAACCAGAACTTCGGCGTCGCGGGCTCCAGCCTTCCGCCCACACGCACCGGCGCGATCCTGAGCGCGAGGCCCGTTGCATCGTCCGTCTCGACCGCAACGGCGCTGAGCGTCGCAGCGCCTGCGGCCGGCTCGAAGCGCCCCGACGGAATCCCCGTGGTGAACCGGCGCAGCGGCTCTTCCTTCTGCATGCCGATGATGGAGTCGTAATCGCCGGTCATGCCGGCGTCGGTCATGTAGGCGGTGCCGCCGGACAGGATCTGGTGGTCGGCGGTCGGGACATGCGTGTGGGTGCCGACGACGAGGCTGGCGCGACCGTCGCAGAAGAAGCCGATGCCCTGTTTCTCGCTGCTCGCCTCGCAATGGAAGTCGACGACGATGGCGTCGGCGGCGACGCCGAGCGGGCAGGCTCCCAATTCGCGCTCGAGCGCGGCGAAGGGATCGTCGAACGGGGTCATGAACACGCGGCCCAACGCGTTGACGACGAGTGCATGCTTGCCGTTCTTGGTCTCGACCAAGGCGGCGCCGCGGCCGGGCGTGCCGCGCGGATAGTTCGCGGGCCGCACCAGGCGGTCGGCGCGCTCGATGAAGACGAGCGCCTCGCGCTGATCCCAGGAATGATTGCCGAGCGTCACCGCGTCGGCGCCGGCCTCGAGAAACTCCTGGTAGATCGCTTCCGTGATGCCGAAGCCGCCGGCCGAATTCTCGCCGTTGACCACGACGAAATCGAGCGACCAGTCCTTGACCATGCCGGGCAGATATTCGGCGACGGCCTCGCGCCCGCTACGGCCGACGACGTCACCCACGAAGAGAATGCGCAACTTCAGAACTCCGGAAATCGAACACGTCCGTTTCCGTTAGCACATAATCCAGCGCGACGTCGTGCGATAGTGCCGGAACCGTCTCGATCTCCTGTGCTGCAAACGCAAGGCCGATGCCGACGATGTGCTTGGCTTTCCGCAAATGCGCGAAGGTGAAATCGTAATGTCCCGCGCCATAGCCGATGCGATGGCCGAGGCGGTCGAACGCGGCGAGCGGCGTCAGCATGATATCGGGGACGACCTCGGCCGCTGCAGGCGACGGCTCGGGAATGCCGAGCGGGCCGAGCATCAGGCGATCGTTCGGATGGAAGAGGCGGAAGATCAGCGACTGGCCGCGCGCAGTGACGCAAGGCAGCGCCAGCCTCGCGCCCTCCTCCGCGAGCTTGGTCAAAAGCGGCATCGGATCGATCTCGCTGCGGATCGGCGAATAGCCGGAGACGATGCTGCCCGGCAGCAGCTTGAACGGCAGCCCGCGCTTGGCGAGCTTTGCGGCGGCGGCAGTGCGCTTCTTCTCGCTCAGCGCATCGCGCTTGGCGAGGGCTTTGGCACGGAGTTCGGATTTCGAGTTGGACATGTGCTGGTCCCCCAAAGTCATCACCCGCCTTGTGCGCCATTGCGCACTGGAGCAGGCGATCCAGTATTCCAGAGCCGGTGGTGATTCACACGAAGGCCGCGGCGTACTGGATGCCCCGCCCCCGTACGCAATTGCGCACCAGGCGGAGCATGACACCTGTTGAACCGGCCGCAGTCGTTTCAACAAGCACAAATCAAGCAGACAACAAATCAAGCAGACAACAAATCAAACAGACAGAAGTGCGAAGCCGCGTACGCCGTTGAAGCACTCGATCCCGGAGTTCCCTACGAAAGTAGGTGGGCACCATATGTCCGGGCCCACGGGCCCGGCCAGGGACAGTTCCCTAAAGGATCGATAAGGCCCCGGGGATATATGGCTCCTGACGCACGTCGCAGCCTCGCTCAGGCAATCTAACAACGATACTGACGAATCGCCAGCCCGAGTCGCGGCTGGTTCGCAACTCCTTGCGCGAGAGGTCGACGCGCGAAGCGCGGGGGGTGAGGGCTCTCTCCTCCTGGGGGTTCTCGCCCAGCGGAAACACCCTCTCCGCAACCCTCCCCCGCGAGCGCAGGGCTATCGCATCTGAGATCCTTTCCCTGCGGCCATCCTTCGAGACGCCCGCCTTAGGCGGGCTCTCGAAGAACGAGGCGTGCGCGCAGGCTGCAGCCACGACCCATATGCGATAGCCCTGCCCGCGAGCGGGGGAGGGAGCGCACCGGTCGCGTGGCTCTCGCCTACCCGATCGCAATCCCGTTGCCGACGGTGCGGTTCAGCACCTGGGTCGACTTCTCGATGCGTTCGGCGGCGGCGTTCAGTGCGTTGACCACGGCGGTCTGCGTCATCCTGGCGCGCTCGACGGCGGCGTTGCGGAAATCCCGGAGCTCGGTCAGCTCCTGCTCGAGGGTTCGGACACGGTTGCTGGTGTCGATCAATTCGTCACACACGGTCAGCGCCGCCATCACGGTGAGCCGCGCATCGCCGATCTCGCCGAATTTTCCGCGCAGCGACTGGATGCGTGTCTCCAGGGTTTCGGCGAGCTTGAGCAGCCGCACCTCCTGGCCCTCCTCGCAGGCCATGCGGTATTGCCGGCCGTTGATGGTGACGTTGATGTGGCTCATCCGTCCTCTCCGGTATCGAGCACCGAGCGTATCGTGACGATTGCGGAATCCAGCCGGTCGGAGATCTCGCGATTGGCGCGCTCGAGCTTGCGCGCCTTCACCAGCGCGCCGTCGAGCTCGTCGGCAAGGCGCGAGCGATCCGCGCCGAGCGCCTGAATCCGCGCCGCGAGCTCGTTCTCGTCGCGATCGGCATCGCGCCGCCGCTCCACCGCACTTTCGAGCGCGTCGAGCGCCGCCGTGAGCCGGCGGGTCGCAATCTCGATCTCGACGGCAGATGACTCCGTCATGGCGGAACTGTTTGATACGCGATCGTTCATGCAGTCAGCGGCGGAACCTTGCGGCCTTTGCAGTGGCCTTTCCCTGGAGCTTGCCGTCCGGCAAAAGACTCGGTTCGGCAAGCGGTTAGAAGCAGAAATTTACGTGGCAGGAAAGCCCAGCGCAACGCCGCCGCAAAGCTATGCACCGATAGATGGGATCCGGCATCCCGGCCTACCGGTTCCCTTGTGCATGATCTTTCGGAAAAACGGTTCCCACTTTCCGGATCATGCCTTGATGATACCTGGATGATACTTGGGCGATTTTTCGCGCTCGGAACGCGCTTGATTGCCTTGGACTCCCGGAACCGAGATGCTATCCAGCCCCAGCTCCCGTGACCGCCAGTCTCGATCCAGCGCGGCGCACACGGCCATCAAGCACCTCATTCCAGACGGATTTTCACCATGATGCAGCTCGATGCCACCCGTATGGCCCATACGCAGGTCGACCACACCCGCATGGCCAACGCGATCCGCGGCCTTTCGATGGACGCTGTCGAGAAGGCCAAATCGGGCCATCCCGGCCTGCCGATGGGTGCCGCCGACATCGCCACCGTGCTGTTCACGCAGTTCCTGAAATTCGATGCCGCCGCGCCAGCCTGGCCCGACCGCGACCGCTTCGTGCTCTCGGCCGGCCACGGCTCGATGCTGCTCTATTCGCTGCTGTATCTCACCGGCAATACCGAGATGACGCTGGACCAGATCAAGCAGTTTCGCCAGGTCAACTCGCTTACTCCCGGCCACCCCGAGAATTTCCGCACCAAAGGCATCGAAACCACCACGGGACCGCTCGGCCAGGGCATCTCGACTGCAGTCGGCATGGCGCTCGCCGAGAAGATGCTCGCCGCCGAGTTCGGCAAGAAGATCGTCGACCACCACACCTATGTGCTCGCATCCGACGGCGACCTGATGGAAGGCGTGTCGCAGGAAGCGATCGCGATGGCCGGGCATTGGAAGCTCAACAAGCTGATCGTGCTCTACGACGACAACGGCATCTCGATCGATGGCCCAACCTCGATCGCGGATTCCGTCGACCAGGTGAAGCGCTTCAAAGCGGCGGGCTGGGCGGCCGAGAAGATCGACGGCCAGGACCAGGCCGCGATCGCCGACGCCATCACGCGCGCCAGGAAATCGAACAAGCCGACGCTGATTGCCTGCCGCACCACCATCGGTTTCGGCGCGCCGCACAAGGCCGGCACCGCGAAGGTGCATGGCGAGGCGCTCGGGGCCGACGAGCTCAAGGCCGCCAAGGAAAATCTCGGCATCTCGCTCGAGCCGTTCTCCGTGCCTGACGACGTGCTGAAGGCCTGGCGCGCAGCCGGCAGCCGCGGCGCTGTGGCGCGGCAGGAATGGGAAGCACGGATCAGTGAGCTCGGCAGCCGCAAGCGTGCCGAGTTCGAGCGCCGCCTGCGCCATGAGCGTCCGGCGTCGCTCGCAAAGGCGCTGCGCGCGCACAAGAAGGAATTGCTCGAGAAGCCGCTGACGGCGGCAACCCGCAAATCATCGGAAGCCGCGATCGAGGCGATCGCCGCCGCGATGCCGATGGAATTCCTGGCCGGCTCCGCCGATCTCACCGGCTCCAACAACAACAAAGCGAAATCGGCGACTGCCTTCTCGGCCAAGACGCCGAAGGGCCGCTTCATCCATTACGGCATCCGCGAGCACGGCATGGCGGCTGCGATGAACGGCATCTTCCTGCACGGCGGCTTCGCGCCGAACGGCGCGACGTTTCTGGTATTCACCGACTACGCCCGTCCCGCGATGCGCCTTGCCGCGCTGATGGGTGCCGGCGTCGTCTACGTGATGACTCACGACTCCATCGGCCTCGGCGAGGACGGCCCGACCCATCAGCCGGTCGAGCATCTCGCCGCGCTTCGCGCCATTCCCAACATGCGCGTGTTCCGTCCCTGCGATGCCATCGAGGTCGCCGAGTGCTGGGAGCTCGCGCTCAACCGCGTGGACGGACCGACCGTGCTGGCGCTGACGCGGCAGAACCTGCCGCAGCTGCGTACCACCGCACCGAACGACAATCCCTGTGCGGCCGGCGCCTATGAGCTGGTCCCAGCCCAGGGCGAAGCCAAGGTGACGCTGTTCGCTTCCGGCTCCGAGGTCGAGATCGCGGTGGCTGCCCAAAAACAGCTCACGGAACGCGGCATCGCGTCACGCGTTGTCTCTGTTCCTTCGCTCGAGCTGTTGTTAGCGCAACCAGAGGCGAAACGCGCCGCGATCATCGGCAACGCGCCGGTCAAGATTGCGATCGAGGCCGCCGTGCGCTGGGGCTGGGATGCCGTGATCGGCCAGGACGGCGAGTTCATCGGCATGCATTCCTTCGGCGAAAGCGGTCCTGCCAAGGAGCTTTACAAGCATTTCGGCATTACCGCCGAGGCCGCGGTTAACGCTGTGCTGAAGCGCGTTTCCTGAGAGTTGAGCTTGCCGCAAAAAAGGACTACGTAATCTCCCATATGATCAAGCACCGCCCGGCCGAACCGGGCGTCCGCCCCTAAAAAACCCTCGCAAGCGCGCCAAGCGCGCGTTGTGCGGGATGACAACGGTCATTGAAGGAGACGAAACATGGCAGTCCGCGTCGGAATTAACGGTTTTGGCCGCATCGGCCGCAACGTCCTGCGGGCTATCGCCGAGTCAGGCCGCAAGGACATCGAGGTCGTCGGCATCAACGATCTCGGCCCGGTCGAGACCAACGCCCATCTCCTCCGCTACGACAGCGTCCATGGCCGTTTCCCCGGCACCGTCACCGTCGAGGGCGACTCCATCAGCCTCGGCAGCGGCAAGATCAAGGTGACCGCCGAGCGCGATCCTTCGAAGCTGCCGTGGAAGGATCTCGGCGTCGACATCGCGCTGGAATGCACCGGCATCTTCACCTCGAAGGACAAGGCTTCCGCGCATCTGACCGCCGGCGCCAAGCGTGTGCTGGTCTCCGCGCCCGCCGACGGCGCCGACGCCACCATCGTCTACGGCGTCAATCACGAGACGCTGACCAGAGATCACCTCGTCGTCTCCAACGGAAGCTGCACCACCAACTGCCTCGCGCCGGTCGCCAAGGTGCTGAACGATCTCGTCGGCATCGAGACCGGCTTCATGACCACGATCCACGCTTACACCGGCGACCAGCCGACGCTGGACACGCTGCACAAGGATCTCTACCGCGGCCGCGCCGCGGCGATGTCGATGATCCCGACCTCGACCGGCGCTGCGAAGGCGATCGGCCTCGTGCTGCCGGAACTCAAGGGCAAGCTCGACGGCGTCGCGATCCGCGTGCCGACCCCGAACGTCTCGGTCGTCGACCTCAAGATCGTCGCCAAGCGCGCCACCGACGCCAAGGAAGTCAACGCGGCGATGAAGCGCGCCAGCGAGCAGCAGCTCAAGGGCATCCTCGGCTACACCAACGCGCCGAACGTCTCGATCGACTTCAACCACGACCCGCACTCCTCGACCTTCCACGAGGACCAGACCAAGGTGCAGAACGGCACGCTGGTGCGCGTGATGTCCTGGTACGACAACGAGTGGGGGTTCTCGAACCGCATGGCGGACACCGCCGTCGCGATGAGCAAGGTGATCTGAGGACGCTCCGTGTCCCGGACGCGATGCAGCGTGAAACGCTGCTTCGCAGATCCGGGACCCATCTCAACCGCGGGACTCGCCGCAACGTGGGTCCCGGTTCTGCACAGCAGCGCTGCGCGCCGCGGTGCGCCCGGGACAAGGGCCTCTCAGATGACCAACAAATTCCGCACCCTCGACGACGTCGACGTGAAGAGCAAGCGCGTCTTGCTGCGCGTCGATCTCAACGTGCCCATGGAGAACGGGCGCGTCACCGATGCCACGCGGCTCGAGCGCGTTGCGCCGACCATCAGCGAAATCTCGGACAAGGGCGGCAAGGTCATCCTGCTCGCGCATTTCGGCCGGCCGAAGGGACGCGATGCCAAGGACTCGCTCAAGCCGGTTGCCGAAGCGCTGTCCAAGGTGGTGAAAAAACCCGTCGCCTTCGCCGACGATTGCATCGGCGAGCCCGCAGCACAGGCGGTGGCCGGCCTGAAGGATGGCGATATCCTGTGTCTCGAAAACACCCGCTTCCACAAGGAAGAGGAAAAGAACGATCCTGCCTTCGTCGCGGAGCTCGCCAAGCTCGGCGACATCTGGGTCAATGACGCCTTCTCGGCCGCACACCGCGCCCACGCCTCGACCGAAGGCCTCGGTCACAAGCTGCCCGCCTATGCCGGCCGCACCATGCAGGCCGAGCTCGATGCGCTGGAGAAGGCGCTGGGGTCGCCGACCAAGCCTGTGATCGCGATCATCGGCGGCGCAAAAGTCTCGACCAAGATCGACCTGCTGGAAAACCTCGTCACCAAGGTCGATGCGCTCGTGATCGGCGGCGGCATGGCCAACACCTTCCTGCACGCGCAGGGCGTTGCGATCGGCAAGTCGCTGGCCGAGAAGGACCTCGCGCCGACCGCGCTGCGCATCCTGGAGAAGGCGAACGCCGCCAACTGCGCCATCATCCTCCCCGTCGACGCCACCGTCGCCTACCATTTCGCCGCCAACGCGCCCGCGCATGCCTATGGGCTCGACGCGATTCCCGCCGACGGCATGATCCTCGACGTCGGCCCGCAATCGGTCGCGCGCGTCCACGCCGCGATCGACGATGCGGCGACGCTGGTCTGGAACGGACCGCTCGGGGCCTTCGAGCTGCAGCCGTTCGACCGCGGCACGGTCGCGGCCGCCAAGCACGCCGCCGAGCGCACCAAGGCCAAGAAGCTGATCTCGGTCGCGGGCGGCGGCGACACCGTCGCGGCGCTCAACCAGGCCCATGTGGCCGGTGACTTCACCTATGTCTCCACCGCCGGTGGCGCGTTCCTTGAATGGATGGAAGGCAAGCCCCTGCCCGGCGTCGAAGTTCTGCGCACCAAGTAATCAAGCGGCCTTGCAGGCCCCAACGGGAGAAAAAGACAGATGGCTCGGATCACGTTACGTCAACTGCTCGACCATGCGGCGGAGAACGATTACGGCGTACCGGCCTTCAACATCAACAACATGGAGCAGGCGCTGGCGATCATGGACGCGGCCAACCAGGTCGATGCGCCCGTCATCATCCAGGCCTCGCGCGGCGCGCGCTCCTACGCCAACGACGTCATGCTCAAGCACATGATGGACGCGGTGACCGAGATCTATCCGCACATTCCTGTCTGCGTGCATCTCGACCACGGCAACGAGCCCGCGACCTGCATGACCGCGATCCAGGCCGGCTTCACCTCCGTGATGATGGACGGCTCGCTCAAGGCCGACGGCAAGACCCCCGGCGACTGGGGCTACAATGTCGGTGTCACCAAGACCGTGACCGACATGGCCCATCTCGGCGGCATCTCCGTCGAGGGTGAACTCGGCGTGCTCGGCTCGCTCGAGACCGGCATGGGTGACAAGGAAGACGGCCACGGCGCCGAAGGCAAGCTCAGCCACGACCAGCTCCTGACCAACCCGGACGAGGCCGTGAAGTTCGTCAAGGAGACCAAGGTCGACGCGCTCGCGATCGCGATGGGGACGTCCCACGGCGCCTACAAATTTACCCGCAAGCCCGACGGCGACATCCTCGCCATGAACGTGATCGAGGAGATCCACCGCAAGCTGCCGAACACGCATCTCGTCATGCACGGCTCCTCGTCAGTGCCGCAGGAGCTGCAGGACATCATCAACGCCTATGGCGGCAAGATGAAGCCGACCTGGGGCGTACCCGTCAGCGAGATCCAGCGCGGCATCAAGAACGGCGTGCGCAAGATCAACATCGACACCGACAATCGCATGGCGATGACCGGCCAGATCCGGAAAGTGCTCAAGGACAGCCCGGAAGAGTTCGATCCGCGCAAGTACCTGAAGCCGGCGATGGAAGCCATGACCAAGCTGTGCAAGCAGCGCCTGCAGGAGTTCAACACGGCGGGCCAGGCCTCCAAGATCAAGAAGGTGCTGACCACCGCCGAGATGGCCAAGCGCTACGCCAAGGGCGAGCTCGATCCCCGCGTCGCGTAAGCGATCGCGAAGGTGGCGTAAGCCGTTTCAAGCCCATTCCCGGGTTTCCGGGACGCGCGAAGCGTGGGCCCGGAATCCATAACCACAGCCTGGGGTTATGGATTCCGGGCCTGCGCCTTTCGGCGCATCCCGGAATGGCAGAAAGCCCCTTTACCCTGCGACGAACGTTAACTCGGCAATTGCCCGAGAACGGTCTATTTTCGCGGGCAAGGGCAGAATCGTTTTGGGAGGACCTCTCGATGAATCTGACTGAGCTCAACCGGATCGCGACCGCCATTGTCGCCCCCGGCAAGGGTATCCTTGCCGCCGACGAATCCTCCGGCACCATCAAGAAGCGGTTTGATGCCATCGGCGTGGAATCGACGGAAGAGAACCGCCGCGACTATCGCGAGATGCTGTTTCGCTCCAAGGACGCCATGAGCCAATACATCTCCGGTGTCATCCTCTATGACGAGACGATCTGGCAGGATGCCAAGGACGGCACGCCGCTGATCAAGCTGATCGAGCAGAGCGGGGCCATTCCCGGCATCAAGGTCGACGAGGGCACGCAAGCCCTGCCGATGTGCCCGGGCGAGCTCGTGACCGTCGGGCTCGACAAGCTCGCCGAGCGCCTGAAGAAATACTATGAGCGCGGCGCGCGCTTCGCCAAATGGCGCGCGGTGATCGACATCGGCAGCGGCATCCCCTCGACGACCGCGATCAACGTCAACGCCCACGCGCTGGCGCGCTACGCCGCGCTGTGCCAAACCGCGCAGATCGTGCCGATCGTCGAGCCGGAGGTGCTGATGGACGGCGACCACGACATCGATCGCTGCTATGAGGTGACGCAACGCGTGCTCGACAACACGTTCCAGGAGCTGCGCGTGCAGCGCGTGGCGCTCGAAGGCATGGTGCTGAAGCCGAACATGGCGATCTCAGGCAAGAAATGTCCGAAGCGGGCCTCTGTTGAAGAGGTCGCGGAGAAGACGATACGGCTGCTGAAGGCCTGCGTGCCCGCGGCGGTGCCCGGCATCGCCTTCCTTTCCGGCGGCCAGTCCGACGAGGAGGCAACCGCGCATCTCAACGCCATGCACAAGCTCGGCCCGCTGCCCTGGAGCCTGACCTTCTCCTACGGCCGCGCGCTGCAGGCCGCGCCGCAGAAGGCCTGGTCGGGCAAAGCCGAGAATGTCGCGGCCGGCCAGCGCGCCTTCAGCCATCGCGCCCGGATGAACGGCCTTGCGTCCAAGGGCGAATGGCAAAGCAGCCTGGAACAGAAGGCAGCCTAGATCTTGTCGAACAAACCGCCTCCGCCGCGCCCGGCGCCGCGTCTCTACCTCGCGACGCCTGTGGTCGATGATCCAGCTGCGCTGGTCGCCGAACTGCCGGCCCTGCTCGCCTCCGCCGATGTCGCCGCCGTGCTGCTGCGGCTGAAGGAGACCGATCAGCGCACCATGATCTCGCGCATCAAGGCGTTGGCGCCGCCGGTGCAGAAGGCAGGCGCAGCGCTCCTCGTCGATGGTCATCCTGAAATCGTCGCGCGCGGCGGCGCCGATGGCGCGCATCTCTCCGGGATCGCCGCCCTGGAGGAGGCGATGCCCTCGCTCAAGCCCGATCGCATCGCCGGCGTCGGGGGACTTGCCACGCGCCACGATTCCATGAGCGCGGGCGAGATGGGCGCCGACTATGTTCTGTTCGGCGAGCCCGACAAAAACGGCCAGCGCCCGTCATCCCAGGCCATCGCCGAACGGCTGGACTGGTGGGCCGAGCTGTTCGAGCCGCCCTGCGTCGGCTTTGCCACTTCGCTGGACGAGGCGCACGATTTCGCCGCCAGCGGCGCCGATTTCGTGCTGGTCGGCGACTTCATCTGGGCCGATCCCCGCGGGCCCAAGGCCGCGCTGATCGAGGTCGATGCTGCGATCAAGAAGGCCCATGCGACGACGCCGGCCGGCCAAGATCCTGCGAGTCAGGAGCACGGCTAGCGCCCGACATGAAACTCCCATGCATCACCATGCTGGCCACGCTGCTGCTCACAGCGCCCGCGGCCGCGCAGCTGCAGATCACGCCGCCGGCCACAACGCCGAGCGCACCCGCCGAAAAACCGAAGCCGAAACCGCACACGATCACCAAGAAGAAGGAGGCCGCGCCCGCGCCGAAGCCTTCGGCCTCTCCCAAGCCGTCGCCCTTGCCCCAGCCGGCCGCGACCGTGATCCCGGCGCCGCCCAACGACGACCCCAATGTGGATCTGGTGTTCGGCGCCTATCAGCGCGGCCAGTACAAGACGGCTTTCGAGCTCGCCACCGGCCGCGCACAAGCCGGCGATCCCAAGGCGATGACCATGCTCGGCGAGCTCTATTCCAACGCCATGGGCATCCGGCGCGACTACGCCAAGGCAGCCGAATGGTACAAGCGCGCGGCGGATGCCGGCGACCGCGAGGCGATGTTCGCGCTCGCCATGCTGCGCATTTCGGGTCGCGGCGGCCCGGTCGACAAGAACGAGGCGGTCAAGCTGATGGCCTCTGCAGCCAAGCTCGGCGAGCCCAAGGCGGCCTACAACCTCGCCTTGCTCTATCTGGACGGCCAGACGCTCCCGCAGGACGTCCGGCGCTCAGCGGAGCTGCTGCGCCAGGCCGCCGACGCCGGCCTGCCCGAGGCGCAATACGCACTCGCGACCTTCTACAAGGAAGGCACCGGCGTGCCGAAGGACCCGGAACGCGCGGTGCGGCTGCTCCAGGCTGCCTCGCTCGCCGACAATGTCGATGCCGAGGTCGAATATGCGATCGCGATGTTCAACGGCACCGGCACGCCGAAGAACCAGCCGGCTGCCGTCGCGTTGCTCCGCAAGGCCTCCCGGCAAGGCAACGCGATCGCGCAGAACCGGCTGGCATGGGTGCTGATCAACGGCGTGGGCACCCCCATGGACAAGGTCGAGGGATTCAAATGGCACCTGGTGGCCAAAACTGGCGGCAAGGGCGACCCTGAGCTCGACAAGCAGTTCTCTGAACTTCCGGCTGAGGACCGCGCCAAGGCCGAGGCTGCCGCCAGGAAATGGCTCGGGACCAAATGACTTGACGTTGGCGTCCTCGCAGGGCACCCCATCCCTCAAACAGGCGCGGTTCTGCGCCATTTCCCCGATCAAGACCGAAAGCTCATGCTGTATTCCGCCACTATCAACGTCATGGTCAAGGCGGCGCGCCGCGCCGGCCGCAGCCTCAAGCGCGATCTCGGCGAGATCGAGCATCTCCAGGTCTCGCTGAAGGGGCCGGCGAATTTCGTCTCGCTTGCCGACAAGCGCGCCGAGGAGATCCTCTATCAGGATCTCGCCAAGGCCCGGCCCGGCTACGGCTTCATCGGCGAAGAGGGCGGCACGCGCGAGGGCACTGACAAGAGCCACACCTGGATCGTCGATCCGCTCGACGGCACCACCAACTTCCTGCACGGCATCCCGCAATTTGCGATCTCGATCGGCCTCGCGCGCGAAGGCACCGTGATCGCCGGCGTGATCTACAACCCCGCCAATGACGAGCTCTACATCGCCGAGCGCGGCAAGGGCGCCTTCCTCAACGACCAGCGCCTGCGCGTCGCCGGCCGCCGCCAGCTGAATGAATGCGTGGTGGCCTGCGGCCTGCCCCATATCGGGCGCGGCGACCATGAGGAATTCCGCCGCGAGATGACCGCGATCCAGAACCGCGTCGCGGGACTCCGCCGCTTCGGCGCCGCCGCCCTCGACCTCGCCTTCGTCGCGGCGGGGCGCCTCGACGGCTATTGGGAGCGGAATTTGTCGCCCTGGGACATCGCGGCCGGGCAGATCATGGTCAAGGAAGCCGGTGGCACGGTGAGCGACATCGACACGCCGGGCGATGCGCTGGCGACGGGTCACGTCGTGTGCGGCAATGAGTTCGTGCACGGGGAGTTGGTGAAGATTTTGCGGAAGCCGGCGTAAGGCAGAAGCTCGCTCACCCACTTCGCTGTCATCACCCGCGAAAGCGGGTGATCCAGTATTCCAGAGAGGTCAGTTTGATACGGACAGGCCGCGGCGTAGTGGATGCCCCGCCTGCGCGGGGCATGACAATGTGCCTTACGGCTTCACCGGCGCCGGCGGTCCATACGCCTCGCCTTCCTTCGCCGCCTGCGGCTCCCGATCTCCGCCCAGCACGCGCTGCACCGAGACGAAGAACACCGGCACCATCAGCAGTGCCAGGATCACCACCGCGATCATGCCGCCCATCACGACGCTGCCGAGCGCCTGCTGGCTGGCGCCGCCGGCGCCGTGGGCGATGGCCATCGGCAGCACGCCGCAGATGAAGGCGAGGCCGGTCATCAGGATCGGGCGGAAGCGCAGGCGGCAGGCTTCGATGGTGGCTTCCACCAGCGGCTTGCCCTCTTTCCGCAGATCCTTGGCGAACTCGATGATCAGGATCGCGTCCTTGGCCGCAAGGCCGATGATCGTGATCAGGCCGACGGTGAAGTAGACGTCGTTGGGCAGGCTCCGCAGCGTCGCTGCGGCGACCGCGCCGACGATACCCAGCGGCACGGTGAGCAGCACCGCCAGCGGAATGGTCCAGCTCTCGTACAGCGCGGCGAGGCACAGGAACACCACAAACACGGAGAGCGCGAGCAGGAACGGCGCCTGCGAGCCGGAGAGCTTCTCCTGGAGCGACTGTCCGGTCCATTCATAGCCGAAGCCGCGCGGCAATCTGTCGGCGAGCCGCTCCATCTCGGCGATCGCATCGCCCGAGGTGAAGCCGGGTCTGGCTTCGCCTGAGATGCGCACCGCCGGATAGTAGTTGAAGCCGGCGATCTGCGTCGGCCCGCGTGCCCATTCCACCGTGGCAAAGGACGAGAACGGCACCAGCTGGCCGCGGCTGTTCTTGACGTTGTAGTTGAGGATGTCCTCGGTCCGCATGCGGTCGCGGGCGTCGGCCTGCACCACGACGCGCTGCATGCGGCCGCGGTTCGGGAAATCGTTGATGTAGTTCGAGCCGAGATTGGTCGAGATCGTGTTGTTGATGTCCTCGAAGGTGACGCCGAAGGCGCCGGCCTTCTCGCGATCGATCATGAGATTGACCACGCCGGCCTCGGGCAGGCCTTCGATATAGACCTTCTGCAGCACCGGGCTCGCATTGGCCTCCGCGATCAGTTGGTCGGCGGCGCGCATCAATTGCTGATAGCCCTTCTGGCCGCGGTCCTGGAGACGGAACGAGAAGCCGGAGGAATTGCCGAGATTGTCGATCGGCGGCGGCTGCAGCGCGGAGATCTTGGCATCGCGGATCGAGGACAGGTCGCGGTTGATGTCGTTGACGATCGCCGAGGCGGAATCCTTCGACCCGCGCTCCGACCAATCCTTTAGCGTGATGAACGCCTGCGCGGTGTTCATGCCCTGGCCGGAGAAACTGAAGCCGGTGAGGAAGGTGACATCCTTCACGCCCGGCCGTGCGGCGAGATATTTCTCGACCTTCTCGATCACCGCCTCGGTGCGGGCATAGGACGAATCCGACGGCGTCTGCACGTCGGTGGTGACGAAGCCCTGGTCGTCGACGGGCAGGAAGCCGCCGGGCAGATTGACGAAGGCCCAGGACAGGCCGACCAGCAGCGCGGCATAGACCAGCATCAAACGGCCGGTGCGCTTCAGCGAGAAGCCGACAGTGCGCGAATAGCGCTCCTTGCCGCCTTCGAGCATGCGGTTGAACCAGCCGAACACGCCCCGCCTCGCATGACCGTGGCCGGCCGCAACGGGCTTGAGCAGGGTGGCGCACAGCGCCGGCGTCAGCGACAGCGCCAGGAAGGCGGAGAAGCCGATCGCCGCGACCATGGTGACCGAGAACTGGCGGTAGATGATGCCGACCGAGCCCGGGAAGAACGCCATCGGCACGAACACCGCCATCAGCACCAAGGTGATGCCGATGATGGCGCCGGTGATCTGCGACATCGCTTTCCGCGTCGCTTCCTTCGGCGAGAGACCTTCCTCGGCCATGATGCGCTCGACGTTCTCGACCACGACGATGGCGTCGTCGACGAGGATGCCGACCGCAAGCACCATGCCGAACATCGAGAGCATGTTGATGGAGTAGCCGGCGAGGAGCAGCGTGGAACAAGCCCCTAACAGCGCTACCGGCACCACGATGGTCGGAATGATGGTGTAGCGGATATTCTGCAGGAACAGGAACATCACCACGAACACCAGCACCACGGCCTCGACCAGCGTCGACAGCACCTTCTTGATCGAGGCCTCGACCACGGGCGTGATGTTGTAGGGGATCTCGTAGGTGATGTTGGCCGGGAAGAAGCGCGACAGCTCCTTCATCTTGGCTTCGACCGCGCTCGCGGTCGCCAGCGCGTTGCCGGTCGGCGACATCAGCACGGAGAGACCGGCGGTCGGCTTGCCGTTGAGGCGGGTGTTGAACTGGTAGCTGAGGCCGCCGACCTCGATGCGTGCAACGTCGCGCAGGCGTACGGTCGAACCGTCGGCATTGGCGCGCAGGATGATGGCGCCGAACTCCTCCGGGGAGGAGAGCTGACCCTTGACCAGCACCAGTGCGGAGGTGCGCTGGCTCGACGTCGACGGCTCGGCACCAAGGCTGCCCGAGGCGACCTGCGCGTTCTGCGCGGCGATCGCCTTGTTGACGTCGTCGGCTGTCAGCCCATAGCCGACGAGCTTGGCCGGATCGACCCAGACGCGAAGCGAGCGCTCGGTCGAATACAGCGTGGCGCGCCCGACGCCGGGAATGCGGCGGATCTCGCCGAGCACGTTGCGGATCATGAAGTCGCCGAGGCCGACCTCATCCAAGCTGCCGTCGGTCGAGTTCAGCGTGATGATCTGAAGCACCGCGCTGGAGGCTTCCTCGATCAGGATGCCCTGCTGCATCACTGCGCGCGGCAGGCGCGCCTCGACGCGCTTGATGCGGTTTTGCACCTCCACCGAGGCGGCGCTGGTATCGGTACCCGGCTGGAAGTTCGCGATGATCTCGACCTGGCCGAGCGAGTCGCTGGTCGATTCGAAGTTGAGGATGTTGGCGGCGCCGTTGAGCTCTTCCTCGATCAGCCGCGTGACGCTGTTGTAGAGGTTTTCGGGCGAGGCGCCGGGATAGCTGGTCGAGACCGAGATCGAGGGCGGCGCGATGATCGGATATTGCGCGATCGGCAGCAGCGGCACCGCGATCGCACCGATCAAGCAGATGAACAGCGCGACCACCCAGGCGAAGATCGGCCTGTCGATGAAGAAGCTCGGCATTTGCCGCTTTACCCTCGTTGTTTCGTTCGGGCTTGATGAAGTTAGGTTCGGCCGGTTGTCCGAGGTCGGCTTGCACCTGGCGATGCGAAGCATCGTCCGGAGCAATCCGGGTGAGGGGCCGCAACGCTCCGTGAAACTGAAACCCCTCACCCGGATCGCATCTTTCGATACGATCCGACCTCTCCCTACGGGAGAGGTGCTCTGAGTGGCGCTGGCGCGTTACCGCGTGAGCTTAAGGGCGTGCCTGTTGTCCGCGGTTGCCTCCGCTTCCGACCAGGATTGCGGCTTGACCCTGTCGCCGGCCGCGAACTTCTGGAAGCCCTCGACCACGACCTTGTCGCCGGCCTTCAGGCCTTCGGTGATGAACCAGAGTCCGTCCTGCACCGACCCGGTTCGCACCGGCTGCACCGCGATATGGTTGTCGTCCTTGACCACGAACACCTCGCTGCCGCCGCCGCCATTGCGCTGGATCGCCTGCTGCGGCACCGCGATCGCGTCGGAATCGAGGCCCTGGTCGATACGGACCCGGACATACATGCCCGGCAGCAGTTCGCGCTTGGGATTGGGGAACTCGCCGCGCAACGTCACCTGCCCGGTATGGGCATCGACCTTGGCGTCGGAGAACAGCAGCTTGCCGTCGAGCGAGTATATGGTGTTGTCGTCGAGCACCAGGCGCACCTTGGCGGCATCCGCCGCAATGCGCTCGAGGTCGCCGGTCTCGAAGGCACGGCGGAGCTGGTTGAGCTCGGTCACCGACTGGGTGAAGTCGGCATAGATCGGATCGAGCTGCTGGATGGTGGCGAGATTGGTTTCGTTCTGCACGACGAGCGCGCCCTCGCTGACCAGCGCCGCACCCACCACGCCGTCGATCGGCGCGCGCACGGTCGCGTAGTCGAGATTGAGCTTTGCGCGCGCAAGCTCGGCCTTGCGTCCCTCGACCTCGGCCTGAGCCTGGCGTTCGGCGGCGATGGCCTTCTCGTTCTCGGCCTCCGGCGCGGCGCGATCCTTGGTGAGCGCGGCAATGCGGCGTGCCTGCTGGTGCGCCTGCATCGCGGCGGCTTCGGCCTTGGCAAGCGCGGCCTCGCTCGCCATCGCCTCGACCTCGAACGGACGCGGATCGATGCGGTAGAGCGGATCACCCGCCTTCACCTCGCTGCCCTGGCGGAACAGACGCTCGACCACGATGCCGGACACGCGCGGCCGCACGTCGGAGACCCGCGTCGGTGCGATGCGGCCCGGCAGCTCACGCACCACGGCGCGCGGCTGCGGCTTGACGACGACGATGCTGACGTCAGGGTCGGGCGGCTGGGCGGCGGACACGGCGGAGCTGGATTCCTCGCAAGCGCCCAGCAGCGGCGCAAGGGCCGCGAGCATCATTGCAACGCATGCCGATCGCGCACGAAGTCCTGACATGAAGTGGGGTGCCCCGGTGTTGTTGAAACTGATCACGCTCCGCGCGGGCCCGTTCTGGGTCGCGGCGCGCGGCCGATGCCGTCAAAATAGAATGGCGGTGCTGCGACGCAACGCATGCCGCGGGCGGCTCATTGTCACACGGCATATCCCGTTGAGTTCAGATGGCTTTTGCAGCCTCACCCGATTGTGAGTCGAGTTCCATCGCGGCGTGCTGCGACGGAACAGCGCAATCAGGCGGCGGACAAGCTGTCCCCGAAATCGGCGCATCCGGCGCTTTTTTTGGGCTGGCGCTGTGCCATAGTGCGCCCCGCAATCAAGCTTCGTAACGGATGATACAGGCATGCGGTCTGGCACTTCCCGCTCCACCATGGATATCGAGTACACCAAACTGTCCTCGCCGAGCGTCTTCCTGGTGCGGATGCTGGTCTTCCTGGTGCTGTGCACGCTGGTGGGCGTGGTGCTCTACAAGCAGATCATCCAGGCCTTCTTTGCCAATCCCGGGCTCAATGCCCTGATCGGGGCGGTGCTGTTCATCGGCATCGTGCTGGCCTTCCGCCAGGTGATCCGGCTCTACCCCGAAGTCTCCTGGGTCAATAATTTCCGTATCGCCGATCCTGGCCTTGCCCCGGCCCGCCACCCCAAGCTGCTGGCGCCGATGGCGGCGATCCTGGGCGGCGAGCGCTTTGGGCGGATGACCATCACCCAGACCACGATGCGGCACCTGCTCGATTCGATCGCGACCCGGCTGGACGAAGCCCGCGATATCTCGCGCTACATGACCGGCCTCTTGGTCTTCCTCGGCCTGCTCGGCACTTTCTGGGGCCTGATCGAGACGGTCGGCTCGGTGGGCAAGGTGATCGACGGGCTCAAGGTCGGCGGCGATGCCGCCTCCCTGTTCGACACCCTCAAGGAGGGCCTCGCCGCCCCGCTCGGCGGCATGGGCATCTCGTTCTCCAGCTCGCTGTTCGGCCTTGCCGGCTCGCTGATCCTCGGCTTCCTCGATCTGCAATCGAGCCAGGCGCAGAACCGCTTCTACACCGACCTCGAAGACTGGCTCGCCACCACCGTGCGCGAGTATGGCAAGGACGAAGTGGCGGCCGCGGCCGGCGGCGGTGGCGTGGCCAGCGGCGAACTCCAGGCCGCCGTCGAGCGGCTGCGCTCCGTGCTCGAGGAAGGCAGCGCCAACCGCGGCACCACGGCGGCGATGGCGAGCCTTGCCGAAGCGATCCAGGCGCTGGTCTCGCACATGCGCACCGAGCAACAGATGATCCGCGAATGGGCCGACGGCCAGGGCGAGCAGAACCGCGAGATCCGGCGCCTCTTGGAGCGCATCGCGCGGCAGCCGGAGAAGAGTTAGCAGCAATGGAGAGCGCGTGCCCCGGACGCAGCGCAGCACGCAGTGATACGCTGCCGAGCCGGGGCCCAGAATCTTCAACCAGCGCTGGATCCCGGCTCAGCGGCGCATCGGCAAGGCGCTGCACCGCGTCCGGGACACGAGAGAAACGGAGACGGAAATGGCTCTAGCGCGCGGCCGCCGCAGCGAAGGCGCATTCAACTACTGGCCCGGCTTCGTCGACGCACTGTCGACGCTGGTGCTGTCGATCGTGTTCCTGCTGTCGGTGTTCCTGGTGGTGCAGTTCTTCCTCTCGCAGGAGGTCACCGGCAAGGACAAGGCGCTGGAGCAGCTCAACGCCAAGATCGCCCAGCTCAACGAGCTGTTGTCGCTGGAGAAGCTCGGCAAGCTCTCGCTCGACGACCAGGTGTCGCAACTGAAAGCGGGCCTCGCCTCGGCCGAGTCCGAGCGCGACCGCATCAAGGGTCTGTATGAGGGCTTAGCCGCCGCCGGCAGCGACGCGCAGGGCAAGACCGCCGAGCTCGGCAAGGCGCTGGAGTCGGAGAAGGCTGTCTCGGCGCGGGCGCTGGCGCAGATCGAGGTGCTGAACCAGCAGATCAGCGCGCTGCGCCGGCAATTGGCGGCGCTGGAAGAGGCGTTGGATGCCAGCGAGAAGCGCGACAAGGAATCGCAAAGCCGCATTGCCGATCTGGGCTCCCGCTTGAACGTTGCATTGGCGCAGCGCGTGCAGGAATTGTCGCGCTATCGCTCGGAATTCTTCGGCCGGCTGCGCGCCATCCTCGGCAACCGCCCCGATATCCGCATCGTCGGCGACCGCTTCGTGTTCCAGTCCGAAGTGTTCTTCGACACCGGCCAGGCGACGCTGCTGCCCGAGGGGCGCGCCGAGCTCGACACCCTGGCCACCGCGCTGATCGACCTCGACAAGAAGATCCCGAGCGAGATTCCCTGGGTGCTGCGCGTCGACGGCCATACCGATGTGCGTCCGGTCAACGGCCCGAACTTCAAGTCGAACTGGGACCTGTCCGCGGCCCGCTCCATCTCGGTGGTGCAATATCTGATCTCGCTCGGCGTGCCGGCCCAGCGCCTCGTCGCCGCCGGCTTCGGCGAATTCCAGCCGCTCGATACCGGCAACACCGAGGAGGCCTATAAGCGCAACCGCCGCATCGAGCTGAAGCTGACGGAGCGGTAGTGAGCGCGCTCCACCTCCGCCCCTACCGCACTGAGGACGAAGCCGCGGCGATCGATCTCTGGCATCGCACCTGGCAGCAGGCTTATCCGCAGATCGACTTCGCCGCGCGGCTGGACTGGTGGCGCGAGCGCTGGCGCAAGGATCTGGTGCCGAAGGCCCAGGTCGTGGTGGCGGAACAGGACGGCGCGCCGATCGGTTTCGTCACCATCGACGGCGAAGGCTATCTCGATCAGCTCGTCGTCGATCCCGTCCATTGGGGCTCGGATGCGGCAAGGCTGCTGGTGGATGAGGCCAAGCGGCTGTCGCCGTCGGGCGTCACGCTGCTCGTCAACAAGGACAATGTCCGCGCCATCCGCTTCTACGAGCGCAACGGCTTTGCCCATGCCGGCGACGACGTGAACCCGACGTCGGGCCGGCCGGTGCTGAAGATGGTATGGAAGCCCTGCTAAAGGGGTTTGCTGCCGCCACCCTCCCCCGCCTTCGCGGGAGATGACAGCTGTCGTGGTGAAACGGTCAGGCTCACGCCCCCTCGAACTGCAACCGCGCCAGCCGCGCATAGAGCCCGTTGGCCGCCACGAGCTCGGCATGCGTGCCCTGCTCGACGATCCGGCCCTGGTCCATCACCAGGATGCGGTCGCAGGAGAGCACGGTGGCGAGGCGATGCGCGATCACCAGCGTGGTGCGGTGGCGCATCAATTCTTCCAGCGCGGTCTGCACCAGCGTCTCGCTTTCGGCATCGAGCGCGGAGGTGGCTTCATCCAGCAGCAAGAGCGGCGCATCGCGCAGGATGGCGCGGGCGATCGCGATGCGCTGGCGCTGGCCGCCTGACAGCGTCACGCCGCGCTCGCCGAGCGCCGTCTCGAAACCTTCGGGCAGGCGGCGGATGAACTCGGCGGCGTGGGCGAGCTCGGCGGCGCGCTCGACCTCGGCATCGGTCGCATCGGGCCGGCCGAACCGGATGTTCTCGCGGGCGGTGGCCGCGAACACCACCGATTCCTGCGGCACCAGCGCGATGCGGGCGCGGAAATCACGGGGAGCGGCGGATTTGACCGGGACGCCGTCGAGCGCGACCGCCCCGCTGCGCGGGTCATAGAAGCGCAGCAGCAGATGAAAGATCGTGCTCTTGCCGGCACCGGAAGGACCGACGATCGCGACCTTCTCGCCGGGCCGCACGGTGAACGACACCGCGTCCAGCACCTTGACGTCGGACCGCGCCGGATAGGCGAAGCTGACCCGATCGAAGCCGACCTCGCCGCGCGCCGGCAGCGGCAGCGCAAGCGGCGCCGCGGGCGCGGTGATCTCGGGCTTTACATGCAAAATCTCGAACAGGCGCTCGGCCGCGCCTGAAGCCGCCGAGACCTCGCCCCAGACCTCGCTGAGCTGGCCGAGGCCCGCTGCCGCGAACACGGCGTAAAGCACGAACTGACCGAGCCGGCCCGGCGTGATGGCGCCGGTGAGCACGTCATGCGAGCCGATCCAGAGGATCGCGACCACGCTTGCGAACACGATGAAGATGATGATGGCCGTGAGCACGGCGCGGGCCTGGGTCGAGGTTCGCGCGGCTTCATAGGCCTGCTCGACCTCGCCGCCGAAACGCGTCTCGGCAAACCGCTCGCTGGTATAGGCCTGCACGGTGCGGATCGCACCGACCAGCTCGCCCGCATAGGCGGAGGCCTCGGCGAGCGTGTCCTGCGCATTGCGCGACAGGCGCCGCACCCAGCGGCCGAATGCGACCAGCGGCAGCACGATCAAAGGTATCGCCAGCAGCACGAAGCCCGACAGCTTCGGGCTGGTGATCACCATCATCACGGCGGCACCGAGGAACATCATCAGGTTGCGCAGCGCGATCGACACGGAGGCGCCGACGGCGGACTTGATCTGGGTGGTGTCGGCGGTGAGGCGCGAGATCAGCTCGCCGCTGCGCGCCGAATCGAAGAAGGCGGGTGAGAGCGACAGCAGATGGGCGAAGACGTCGCGGCGCAAATCGGCGACGATGCGCTCGCCGATCGTCATCACGAGGTAGTAGCGGGCGGCGCTCGCGAACGCGAGCACGCCGACGACCGCGAGCATGACCGAGAAGTAGCTGTTGATCAGCTCGATGCCCTCGGGCGTCAGGCCGAAATCGATCATCCTGCGCACCGCGACCGGCACCAGCAGCGTCGTCAGTGCTGCGATCGTGAGCGCAACGAAGGCCAGCGCCGCCCGGCCGCGATAGCGGCTCACATAGGGCGCGAGCGCAAGCAGCGGCCGCAGCTTCGCGCGTCCCTTGGCGGGCTGTTCGATCAGCTCGGCCTCGATCGAGGGGATGTCCGCGGAGTTCATTGCAGGCCGTTCGACTTCGTGGTCATCAAGCCGTTCCACTGCGCTCATGATATCCGACCTATTGCATTGCTTTGCTCCCAATAGGCCGGTGTGGTGGTAGTGGCAAATCCGGGAAGTCCCTTAGGGGCAAACCCGGTCCAGCCGCCCGGGATGGCTTGTTTTGCTGGGTTTCGTGAGGTATAGAGCCGCCCAAATCCGTCATTCGCTAGCCACCAGAACAGGCGCCGGGCGCCGAGGAATTTGCCATGAAAGCCGAAATTCATCCGAATTATCATACGATTAAGGTCGTGATGACCGACGGAACCGAGTACCTGACCCGCTCGACCTGGGGCAAGGAAGGCGACACGCTGAACCTCGACATCGACCCGAAGTCGCACCCGGCCTGGACCGGCGGCTCCGCGCAGATCATGGATCGCGGCGGCCGCGTCTCGCGCTTCCAGAAGAAGTTTTCGGGCTTCCTCAAAAAGGATTGATCCGGCCGCAAGGCTGAGACGAAAAACGCCGCTGGGAGACCAGGGGCGTTTTTGTTTTGCGGCTATCGTTATTGCGAGGAACGCTTGCGACGAAGCAAATCCAGACTGCCCCTGCAGCGGGATTTCTGGATTGCTTCGCTTCGCTCGCAGTGACGGCAAATGGGCCTTACCGCTCGAACGCGGCCTTCAGCGCGTTGAGGTGCGGCACCAGCGGGTTGCCGATCGCGGAGTGTTCCGCCGGCGGGGTGTGGATGGTGGTGTCGAGGCGGCGCACACGGGACTGCAGGCTCATCGAGCGATGGATCAGGTCCTGGAGCTGTGCGGGCAGCTTCTCGATGGTGTCGGCGAGGCCGGGATCGGCGGCGGTGAGCTTGACCTTGGTCTTCTCGCGGTTGGCCTGCACCAGCGTCATCTCGCCTTCCTTCACCGCGCGGTGCAGCAGCAGCCAGGAAGCGAGCTGCATCAGGCGCGTGGTGAGACGCATGCTCTCGGTCGCATAGGTGAGGCTGACGGCGCGGTCGAGCGCCTTGGCCTCGACGCGGCCTGCGCCGTCGAGATAGGCGGCGGTTTCCTCGACGAGATCCATGCCTTCACGGAACAGGTTGCCGAACGCCGCAGAATTGGTGAACCTCTCGTTGAGTTGAACGAGAGCGCCCTCGGCCTGCAAACGTTCCATGGTTAACGCCTCTTACGCAACTGTTTGACTGTCCGGCTTGGACGCCGGCTTATGATGAACAAATCATTGCGCGGGCGGAGCGCGGAGTCCAGTGACAAGCGCGGATATGGTTTCCGCGGGTCATCCTTTGGAATTCAACCGGGAATAGACGCAAAACAAAAAAGAGCCGCCGGAGACCGGCGGCTTTGAAAGTTGATAACAGGGAGGCGTCAAACAGAGTGGACAGGAGCCACTCGGTGTCCAAACAAGGACAGTTCCGGTCATAAACCCGAAAGCTTAATCTGAAGTAAACGAGCTAATTTTTTGAGAGTTCGTTAGCCATGTCGGCCAGTGGCCGAGCCGCCGACATGCCCCGGACGCAGTGCAGCACGAAGTGCTGCGCTGCTGAGCCGGGGCCCAGTCCTTTGGCTGAGACGTTTGGCGAGGCATGGGTCCCGGCTCTGCGGAGCAGCGCCATGCGCTGCACCGTGTCCGGGACACGAGAGGAGAGTCCTACGACTTGAAGAAACTGTTCGCCGCATCGCGCGAGGCGCGTTTCTTGGTGGCAGCTTCTTCCAATCTTGCGATCTCGGTCTTGAGCAGCGCGACGCGCTCCGTCAGTTCCTCGACCGACAAGAGTGAGAGATCCTGGCCGATTTCGTGGGTGACCTTCTTGCGCGGACGGTCGTCGTCTTCGATCGGCATGTCGTTCCTCCTGCATTCGCGCTGGACCATGGCCGAGATGGTTGCCAGCTTGGATGGCGCTGGCTAAGCAAGGGCCTCGTTTCCTCCTGCACCTTTGCTCAAGGACACATCATGGACAAGCTGCCCGCGCAAATGACCGTGGTCGCCATCTCCAAGCCCGGCGGACCGGAGGTGCTGGTGCCCGAACAACGCGCCGTGCCGCAGCCGGGTCCTGACGAGATCCTGGTCAAGGTCGAAGCAGCCGGCGTCAACCGGCCCGACGTCGCGCAGCGCTCCGGCGCCTATCCGCCGCCGCCCGGCGCCAGCGACCTGCCCGGCCTCGAGATCGCGGGTGAAGTCGTCGCGGTCGGCAGCAACGCCAAGCGGCACAAGATCGGCGACAAGGTGATGTCGCTGGTCGCCGGCGGCGGCTATGCGCAGTATTGCATCGCGCAGGACGCCCAGGCCATGAGCGTGCCGCCGGCACTGTCGATGAAGGAAGCCGGCGCGCTGCCGGAAACCCTGATGACGGTCTGGCACAACGTGTTCGAGCGTGGCGGCCTCAAGGCCGGCGAGACCCTGCTGATCCATGGCGGCTCCTCCGGTATCGGCACCATGGCGATCCAGCTTGCAAAAGCATTTGGCGCGAAGGTGTTCGTCACTGTGGGATCGCAGGACAAGATCGACGCCTGCCTCAAGCTGGGGGCCGACCGCGCCATCAACTACAAGACCGAAGATTTCGTCGCCGTGGTCAAGGCGGAGACCAACAATGTCGGCGTCAACCTGATCCTCGACATGGTCGCCGGCGACTATGTCGATCGCAACTATGATGCCGCCGCGGTCGACGGCCGCATCGTCCAGATCGCGACCCTGAACGGCCCCAAGGTCAGCGTCAATATCGCCAAGGTCATGGTCAAGCGCCTGACTCATACCGGCTCGACGCTGCGCCCCCGTAGTAATGCGGACAAGGCGGCAATGGTGGCCGCGATCGAGCAGAAAGTGATGCCGCTTTTGCGCGAAGGCCGCATCAAGCCGGTGATGGACAGCAGTTTCCCGCTGGAAAAGGCGGCGGACGCCCACCGGCGCATGGAGACGAGCGCACATATTGGCAAAATTGTGTTGGAGGCCTAGGCTGCCGGCCCACCAAAGCAGGCCGGAAACCCTTTGATTTTCCTCGCTTTCGTGGCATCTATCGCGACGCACCGAACCACCTCGGTCCGGTCTGAAATCGCCTTTTAGATTCGCCTTGCACTAAAGAGTTTGCGTCGAACGCGGAGAGCTGACCTTGCGTCTGATCAGGTGCCTCGCGCCCATCGCGCTGGGCCTCATGATTCTTGTCGCCGCGTATCCCGCGCGTGCGCTCGACGCCGTCAGCGTCCGTAGCGACGCGCCCGCGATCGACCTCACCGGCGTGCTCGAGCATCAGCGCAGTGATGCCGATCGCATCCAGGTCTCCACGGCGCCCGGTACCGACGGTATCGTCCGCCGCATCGAGGTGCGCGCCCGCGAAGGCGGCCAGAACTGGGTGGTGTTCGCGCTCGCCAACAACACCGACGACCAGCTCGACCGCCTGATCGTCGCCCCGCATTACCGCATCGTCTCCTCAGGATTGCTGTGGCCCGATCTCGGGCTGTCACGGATCGCGACCATCACGCCTTCGATCGGTGACCGGCCCGAACGTCAGGAAAGCGCCACCGCCGACGTGTTCCGCATCACGCTCGACCCCGGCGCCGTCGTCACTTTCGTCGCCGAGCTGCGCACCGACAAGCTGCCGCAACTCTATCTGTGGGAGCCGGAAGCCTACAAGGACAAGGTCAACTCCTTCACGCTCTACCAGGGCATCGTGATCGGCATCTCCGGTCTGTTGGCTCTCGTGCTCACCATTCTGTTCGTGGTGAAGGGCAGCATCATGTTCCCGGCGGCCGCGGCGCTGGCCTGGGCGGTGCTGGTCTATATCGGGGTCGATTTCGGCTTCTGGGGCAAGGTGCTCGACATGTCGAACAACGCCGAGCGCATCTGGCGCGCGGCGGGTGAGGCGATCCTGGCGGCGACACTGCTGGTGTTCCTGTTTGCCTATCTCAACCTCAGTCGATGGCATGTGCGCTATTCGCACATCACGGTCGGCTGGCTGGCGTTCCTCGGGTCTCTCGTCGCACTCGCCTTGTTCGATCCGGCCGTCGCCTCCGGCATCGCGCGAATCTCGCTGGTGCTGATCGCCTTCGCCGGCTTTTCGCTGATCGTCTATCTCTCCACCCACGGCTTCGACCGCGCCGTGCTGCTAATCCCGACCTGGTTCCTCCTCGTGGTCTGGGTGGTCGCAGCCGGCATGACGGTCGCCGGCTCCGTCACCAACGACATCGTCGGCCCTGCCCTGCTCGGCGGCCTCGTGCTGATCGTGATGCTGATCGGCTTCACGGTGATGCAGCACGCCTTTGCCGGCGGCGGCGCCACCACCGGCGTCGTCTCCGACATCGAGCGCCGTGCGCTGGCGCTGGCCGGCTCCGGCGACCTGATCTGGGACTGGGACGTCTCCGCCGACAAGGTTTTCACCAGCCCCGAGACCGAAGCCCTGCTCGGCCTCAAGCGCGGCACGCTGGAAGGGCCCGCAGCCTCGTGGCTCGAGGTGCTGCATCCGCTCGACCAGGACCGTTTCCGCGCTGCGCTCGACAGCGTGCTCGACCAACGCCGCGGCCGCCTGGTGCAGGATTTCCGCCTGCGCACGCCGGACGGCCATTTCATGTGGTTCGCGCTGAAGGCCCGCCCCGTCGTCGGCTCCGATGGTGAAGTCTCGCGCGTGGTCGGCACCCTCACCGACGTCACCGAGCTGCGCAACGCCGAAGAACGCCTGCTGCACGATTCCGTGCATGACAACCTCACCGGCCTGCCCAACCGAAAACTGTTCATGGACCGGCTCGGCGCGGTCGCAAACTTCGCCAAGACCGTACCGACGCTGCGCCCGACGCTGATGGTGATCGACCTCGACCGCTTCAAGCAGGTCAACGATTCCGTCGGGATTGCGGTCGGCGATTCCATCCTGCTGACCCTCGCCCGTCGTCTCACCCGCATCCTCAAGCCGCAGGACACGCTGGCGCGGCTCGCCGGCGACCAGTTCGGCCTGATCCTGCTGTCGGAGCAGGATCCGGCGCGGATCACCAATTTCGCCGAGACCATCCGCAAGACCATCCGCGCGCCGATCGCCTTCAACGATCGCGAGATCTTCCTCACGGCATCGATCGGCCTTGCGCTCTCCGATCCGCAGGTTCAGCTGACGGACGAGATCATCAAGGACGCCGAGCTTGCGATGTATCATTCCAAGCGCATCGGAGGCGACCGCATCGACGTCTACAAGCCGGCGATGCGTGCGCGGAAGACGGATCGCCTGACGCTGGAGAGCGAATTGCGCCGCGCCATCGAGCGGCAGGAGATCACCATTCTGTACCAGCCGATCGTGCGGCTGGAGGATCGCTCGATCGCCGGCTTCGAGGCCTTGGCGCGCTGGGACCACCCGAAGCTCGGCCGCATGGCGCCGTCGGAGTTCATCACCATCGCCGAAGAGACCGGGCTGATCGTCGACCTCGGCATGTTCGTGCTCGACCAGACCGCAAAGCAGCTCTCGGTTTGGCAGCGCGCGATGCGCTCGCGCGAGCCGATCTTCGCCTCCGTCAACGTCTCGTCACGGCAGCTGTTGCGCCACGACCTCATCCACGACGTCCGCACCGTGCTGTCGCGCTCCTCGGTGGCGCGCGGCACGCTGAAGCTGGAATTGACGGAATCGCTGGTGATGGAGAATCCGGAGCACGCGGCGCAGATGCTGACGCGGATCCGCGAGCTCGGCACCGGGCTGTCGCTCGACGATTTCGGCACCGGCCACTCGTCGCTGGCCTATCTCCAGCGCTTCCCGTTCGACACCATCAAGATCGACCAGTCCTTCGTGCGCACCACCAGCCGCGGCACCCGCCCGGTGATCCTGAAGTCGATCATTGCGCTCGCGCACGATCTCGGCATGGACGTGGTGGCGGAAGGCGCCGAGACCGATTCCGACGCCGTCGAGCTCTACCAGATGGGCTGCGAATACGCGCAAGGCTTTGCCTTCGGCGAGCCGATGGACGCGGACGCCGCAATGCGCCTCTTGACGGAAGTGCGGCTGGAAGCGGCGAGCTAGATTCTCTTACCCTGCCCACAAGGCAGGGGAATCGCATATGAGTCGTGGCGGCCTGAGCGCACGCCTCGTCCTTGGAGACGGCGCTTACGCGCCTCCTCATCAGGATGAGGCTAGTCAGCATCAGGGCCCGTTGAAACTGCTGCCGCGCAATGCGTCCTCATGCCGAGGAACCCGCGCAAAGCGGGCGTCTCGAAGGATGGCAACAGCAAATGCTCTCAAATGCGATAGCCCTGCCGCCCTCCAGGGAGGCTGGCAGCGTGCCGCACGCGCTACCGCCGCCGGTCGCTCTTCTGCTTCCTGAACCGCACGCTCTGGCCATCCGGCATCCGCATCGCCACGAAGCCGGCGGCGAGGCAGGCTTCCCGTTGCGGCATCTGGATGTCGGGGCTGCGCAAGCTGTCCCACCAGGAGGCACGATGCGCTGCGCGCGGCAGTGCCGCGCCGATGATCTCCTCGATCTGCTCGAAGCTCAGCACGAACTCGTCCTGCTTCTGCCGCATCAGATAATCGCGCAACGCGTGGTAGTCGTTCACAATCGTCCTCTCGTCCCGCTCACATGCGGCTGCCCAAAACCGTGCGCCGCATACACCGATTCTTAACTCATTGTGGCAGCGCCGTCCTGCCTTAAACACTGCTCAAGCTTTCGGGCGCATCCACTAGTGCCAGGAGCGAACAATGTTGTCTGGATGGCGCGACGTCACGGCCCGCCAGCCGTGGCGGATTTCGGCGAAGCTGCTGATCATCTCGTCCGTGGTGACGGTGATCGGCTTCTCCGCCATTTGCGCCAACGTGATGCTGGACATGCGCCGCGGCGAGGAGGCGCTCGCCCACCAGACGCTGGAGAACCTCGCGACGACCATCGAGTCCGACATCAGCCGCAACATCGAGATCTACGACCTGTCGCTGAAGGCGGTCGCCGCCAACATGCTGCTGCCCGAGCTCGCGACGGTCTCCAAGCCGATCCGTCAACTGATCCTGTTCGACCATGCGGCCACCGCCAGGCATTTCGGCGCCATCCAGGTATTCGATGCCGAGGGCCGGCTGACCATCGACGCCTCCACGCTCGATCCCCTCCCCGACAACCGCAGCGAGGAGGACTACTTCAGGGTTCATCGCGACAATTCGGAGCTCGGGCTCTTCATCAGCCGCCCGATGCTGTTTCGCGGCGCCTATTCCATCGTGCTGAGCCGGCGCATCAGTGACGGTGACGGCGGCTTCATGGGCGTCGTCGCAGGCTCGATCCGCTTCAGCTATTTCCACGAATTGTTCGAGCGTCTGAACCTCGATCCCGACGACACCATCACCGTGCTCAAGCGCGACCGCACCATCATGATGCGGCGGCCGTTCGATCTCGACATCATCGGCACGAACCTGAACGACCGCCAGAACTGGAAGGCCGACAATCTCCCGGCCGGCGCCTCGTATTCGGGACAGGGCCCGGTCGATGCGACGCTGCGGCTCTATGTCCGCAGCAGCAACGGCGGACCGCTGTTCGTGGTGGCGGGCAAACCTCTGGCCGCAGTGTTCGCGCTCTGGGAGAAGGAGGCGCTCCGCATCGGCATCGTGGTGCTGGCGCTCGCGCTGTTCGTGCTGGGATCGACGCTGGTGCTCGCGCGCGAGATCGGCCGGCGCGCCGATGCCGAGCGCAAGCTCGAGGAGATGGCGACGACGGACGCGCTCACGGGCCTGAAGAACCGCCGCAAATTCGATTCCGTCATCGACGCCGAATGGCGGCGCGCCATGCGCCAGAAGGCACCGATCGCGCTGTTGATGATCGATGCCGATCATTTCAAAGCCTACAACGACACGTTCGGCCATCAGGCCGGCGACCAGGTGCTGGTGGGCATCGCCATCTGCATTTCCGATTCGGTGAGCCGCGCCGGCGACTGCGCCGCGCGTTATGGCGGCGAGGAATTCGCCGTGCTGCTGCCGAACACCTCGGCTGCCGATGCCTTCAAGGTGGCCGAAACGATCCGCCTCAAGGTGCAGGGCTGGTCCGACGATCAGGCAAGCACAACTGTCTCCTGCGGCATCGCCGGTCTCGTCCCTGCCGCCGGCATGGACTGGTCGGTCCTCGTTGCCGCCGCCGACAAGGCGCTCTATGCCGCCAAAGCCGGTGGGCGCAACCAGTCCGTGGTCGCGAGCCTGCCGAAGCTGTCGCTGGTGGCGTGAGGCGTTCTCCCCCCGTCATTGCGAGGAGCTCTTGCAACGAAGCAAATCCAGACTTTCTCCGCGGAAAGATTCTGGATTGCTTCGCTTCGCTCGCAATGACGGCGGGAGCTACTGCCCCAGATACTTCTTCATCTCGGCGATCAGGCCATCGCGCAATTCCGGGCGCTTCATGCCGTAGGCGATGTTGGCGCGCAGGAAGCCGGGCTTGGAGCCGCAATCATGGCGCTCGCCCTCGAACTCGACGCCGTAGAATTTCTGCGTCTTGGCAAGTCCGATCATGGCGTCGGTGAGCTGGATCTCGCCGCCGGCGCCGCGCTCCTGGGTCTCCAGGATCGTGAAGATCTCGGGCTGGAGGATGTAACGGCCGGTGATCGAGAGGTTGGAGGGCGCCGTGCCCTTGGCCGGCTTCTCGACCATGCCGTCGACCTCGAACATCTTGCCATTGCGCTTGCCGACGCCGCAGATGCCGTATTGATGGGTCAGGTGATCGGGCACCGCCTCGACCGCGATCAGATTGGATTTCTCGCCAAGCGAGGATGCCATCTCGATCATCTGCTTCAGGCAGCCGGGCGTGTTGAGCACGAGCTCGTCGGGCAGCACGACCGCGAACGGCTCGTCACCGACGATGTCGCGCGCGCACCAGACGGCGTGGCCGAGACCGAGCGGCGCCTGCTGGCGGGTGAAGCTGACGGCACCGGCGTCGGGCTGGTTCTGCGCCAGGATGTCCTGCTCGGCCTTCTTGCCGCGCGCGGCCAGCGTCGCGTCGAGCTCGAACATCCGGTCGAAATGATCCTCGATGACGCTCTTGTTGCGGCCGGTGACGAAGATGAAGTGCTCGATGCCGGCTTCCTTCGCTTCGTCGTAGACGTACTGGATCAGGGGCTTGTCGACGATGGTCAGCATTTCCTTCGGCATCGCCTTGGTGGCAGGCAGGACGCGGGTGCCGAGGCCGGCGACTGGGAATACAGCTTTGCGAATTTTCATGTGATCGATCGAATACCTGAGGACGTGAACGGAGCAATGGCATCTTGCTAGCCCGTTTGCAGCCGCCAACAAAGGCGGATGTGGGGCCTCGCCCCGACAGAGTTAAGAAAAAGGCCGCCACCAAAATTTCACCTTTGTTAAGCTATTGGCAACGCTAACCAGGCCTCCTGTGGCGGATTTTCGGGCCGACGGGTGGGACATGATGCAATCAGTGGCAGGACGGGTTGGATTTCTGGCCGGGACCGCGATGATCGCGGCAGCTTTGCTGATGCCGGCATGCGCGCCCGCCCAGGCGCAGAACGGCCTGTCCAATCTGTTCGGCGGCATCTTCTCCGGCCAGAATTCGGCGCCAACGCAAGCAGCGCCCGGCGGCGCGCAGACGGGAGCGTTGCCTTGGAGCGGCGAGGACGGCGCCTCCGGCCATCCGCTGATGACGGCTGCCGCGATCCGCGAGGCCGCCGGCAACTTCGACAATTGCGTCGCGGCGATGTGGCCTGATGCCGCACGGCGCGGCATCACCCAGGAGAATTTTGAGCGCTTCACCGCCGGGCTCTCTCCTGACCTGCGCATCATGGACCTCATGGACTCGCAGCCGGAGTTCACCAAATCGATCTGGGACTATCTCGACATCCTGGTGAACGACAACCGCCTCGCCAAGGGCCGCGAGATCCTCGCCAAATACAAGGCGCAGTTCGACGCCACCGAAAAGGCCACCGGCGTCGACCGCTACATCATCGCCTCGATCTGGGGCATCGAATCCAACTACTCGACGCAGATGGGCGACCGCAGCGTGCTGCAATCGACCGCGACGCTCGCCTGCATCGGACGCCGCCAGGCCTATTTCAAAGATGAGTTCCTCTCCGCATTGGAGATCCTCAACCGCGGCGATCTGCGCCCGGAGCAGATGCGCGGCTCCTGGGCCGGCGCCTTCGGTCCGACCCAGTTCATGCCGACCGCGTTCAAGCGTTTTGCGGTCGACGGCGATGGAGACGGACGGCGCGACGTCGTCGACAATCCGGCCGACCTGATTGCATCGACCGCCAACAATCTGAAGAAGGATGGCTGGCAGCCCGGCCAAACCTGGGGCTTCGAGGTCGTGGTGCCCGAAGGATTCAACTACATGCTGGCCGACCGCGCCAAGGCGATGCCGATCGCGCAATGGGAGAAGCTCGGGCTCAGGCGGGCGAATAACCAGCCCTTCCCGCATCCGGCGGAGAAAGCCTACCTGCTGGCGCCGGCAGGCGCGCAGGGGCCAAGCTTCCTGATGCTGCAGAACTACCGCGTCATCATGAAGTACAATCCGGCCGAAGCCTATGCGCTGGCGATCGGCCATTTCGCCGACCGTCTGCGCGGCGGGCAGCCCTTCGTGCAGCCCTGGCCGCGCCAGGAGCGCGAGCTGTCGCGGACCGAGCGGCTGGAACTGCAGCAGCTCTTGGCCCAGCGCGGCTTCTACAAGGGCACTCCGGACGGCCAGTTCGGCAGCCAGACACGGGAAGCCCTGCGCAACTTCCAGGCCTCGATCGGGATGCCCGCCGACGGATTTGCCTCGTCCGACGTGCTGGACCGGCTGCGCGGGCGGTAAAATCGCGCCGAAAGTAACCCTGAACGGGGATTTTGGCCGGCAGCTTTGACGGAGCCGGCTGTTCCCCGGTGTATGGGACAAGAATCTGCGATGGAATTTGCCCGTTTGGCGCCTGATTCCGTTATTATGTCGAGCTACTCCTATCCCCATTGCGCGTGCCCGAGATCGCATGTCGAAGAAGTCCCTGTTCAAGGCGCTGACCGAGACCGGCCCGTTGATCGCGCTGGGGACGGCGCTTGCGATCCTGGTCTCGGTCGCAGGACCTGCCTCGGCACAGTTCTTCAACTTCCCCGGCTTCGGCGGCCCGCCGCAACGCTCGGCCCCACCGCCCCGGGGCGGCGGAGGTGGCGGCTGGTTCGGCGGCGATTTCTTCGCGCCGTTCCAACAGCCGCCGCCGCAGGCACCGCGCCAGGATTTTTCGCGCGCGCCGGCACCAGCCAAGCGCGACACGATTCCTGAGAAGAACGTGCTGGTGATCGGCGACGCCATGGCCGACTGGCTCGCCTATGGCCTCGAAGACGCCTACGCCGAGCAGCCCGACATGGGCGTGATCCGCAAGCACAAGACCACGTCCGGCCTCATCAAGTATCAGCCGAAGGGCGAGCCCGCGGACTGGGCGGCCGCAGCCAAGGGCATTCTCGAGACCGAGAAGCCCGACGTGATCGTCGTCATGCTCGGCCTCAACGACCGCATCGCGATCCGCGAGCCCGCCGCCGACAAGTCGGACAAGGCTTCAGACAAGGACAAGAAGAACGACAAGGGCGCCCGCGCCAAGCAACCGGCCAGACCCGGCGACGCCAAGCCCGGCGACGCCAAGCCCGACACCGCCGCCAAGCCTGACGATAAGCCTGCCGATGCCGACCTGCCGCAGGACGACGCCGACAATGCCGACACGCCGGCGGCCGCGCCGGAGAAGACCGCGCGCAATCCCAATGGCCTGTACGAATTCCGCGACGAGCGCTGGGTCGAACTCTACGGCAAGAAGATCGAGGAGCTCGCGGGGGTCCTCAAGGCCAAGGGCGTGCCGGTCCTTTGGGTCGGCCTCCCCGCAGTTCGCGGACCGAAGGGCACCGCGGACACGCTGTTCCTGGATTCGCTGTACCGTGAGGGCGCGGCCAAAGCCGGCATAACCTATGTCGACGTGTGGGACGGCTTCGTCGACGAAGCCGGCCGCTTCCTGCAGAAGGGCCCGGATTTCGAAGGCCAGATCCGTCAGCTCCGCAGCTCCGACGGCGTGTATTTCACCAAGGCCGGCGCGCGCAAGCTGGCGCACTATGTCGAGCGCGAGATCACGCGCCTGCTTGCGGGGCGCTCCGGCCCGATCACGCTGCCGAGCGAGCCTGCGACCCCCGATACCAGCGCCGAGCCGGGCAAGCCTGCACCGCGCCCGCTGGCCGGGCCGATCGTGCCGCTGGTTGCAGCCTCGATTTCGACCGATCAACTGCTGGGCGGGCCAGGCACGCGTCCCGCTGCCGTCGATGCGCTCGCTGCGAAGACCATGGTGAAGGGTGAGCCGCTGGCCGCGCCGGCCGGCCGCGCCGACGATTATGTCTGGCCGCGCCGGGAAGTCGGCCGCGAGCAGGCCAAGGGCGATACGCCGGTGGCCGCAACGACGCCCGACGGCGGCGCCACCTCTCCCAATGCATCAGGGGCGGCCGCGGCGATCGCTCCGCCAAAGCTCGCGCCGAAGAAGCCGCAGGTCCCACCACAGCAGCCGGCGCAGGCAACGCCCTCATTCCGGGATTTCTTCGGCTTCGGCTCTCCGCAACCTCCGCCGCCGCGTCAATTGACGCCAGCCCCAGGGCCGCGCAATCCGAACTCAAATCCAGCAATCCCGCGCCCGCCGGGCAACGTCGGGCGATCGGCGGAGATGTTCCGGTAGGCTTCTGAGCTGCGGTCTCGTGTCCCGGACGCAACGGCGTCGAAGACGCGCGTGAACGCGCTGACGGTGCTACGCTGCGTCCGGGGCACGATGATCGGCTGTCGCTCAACCGTAATAGCGCCACCGCGGCGGCGGGCGGCGCGCGGGGCGCGACATCAGAAGCGCCAGCGCGAAGCCGATGCCGCCGGCAACCAGCAGCGCGCCAAGCGGGTTGTCGTGCACCTTCTGCGCGATGGCTTTCGAGCCGTCGCGGAAGCTCTCGCCACTGTTCTCATAGGCGTCCTTGGCATAGCTCGCGGCGGTGTCCGTGGCATCGCGCACGGCATCCTTCGCCTGGCCGTAGAGATTCTGCACCGTGCCCGCGGCTTCCCGTGCCTTGCCTGAGGCCTGCGTTTTCGCGTCTCCCGCCATCTCGCCGACGGTGCCTTCCACGCCCCCCGCCATTTCCTTGGCTGATCCAACGATCCGATCCGCGTCCATGATAATCCTCCTCGGTGATCAGCCGAAGTAACCGATCAAAAGCAGCGCGGTTCCTTGCGATTGCCTACAGAATGAGCCCGCCATCGACGACCAGCGTCTGGCCGATGATGTAGGACGACAGCGGCGAGGCCAGGAACAGCGCGGCACCCGCCATGTCGGCCGGCGTGCCCAATCGCCGCAGCGGGATGCGGGCGAGCGCGCCCTCCAGGCGTTTCGGATTGTCGGTCGTGACCTTCGTCATCTTGGTGTCGACGAGCCCGGGCGCGATGCCGTTGACGCGGATGCCGTCCTCGGCCCAGGCCTCGCCCAGCGTGCGCGTCAGTCCGACTGCACCGGTCTTCGATGCATTGTAGGCGGGATTGCCCATGGTGGAATGATAGGCCGCGGTCGAGGACACGATGATGAGCGACCCCTTGGAATCCCGCAACATGGAATGAAAGCGGCTCGCGCAGGCCATCAGACTCATCAGATTGACCTCGACCACCTTGCGAAAGCCGGCCATCTCGAACTCGCCGCGGCGATAGAGCACCGCGCCCTGCGCGAGCACGAGGATGTCGAGCCGGTCGAACAACGGCTTGAACGCCTCGATCGCGGCGGCATTGCTGACGTCGAGTTGCGCGTAAGCGAGGCCGGTGAGATCGGAGCCTTCTTCAGCTGAATATTCCGTTGCGCGAGCGCGCGTGCCGCAAACGGCAACAGTTGCGCCCTTGGTACGAAAAGCCTGCGCGATGCCGTTGCCGATGCCGCTGGAACCGCCGACCACCAGTACCTGCTTGCCTGAGAAATCGAGCTCGTTCGCCATTCTCGGCCTCCCCTTTGTCTTGCTTGTTTGACCTGTCTGCGGATCGATGCCAGCCTTGTCAATCAACAAGAACAAGCCCCGCGCGAGGAAACAGCATGTCCGACTTTAGGGAGCTCAGCCGGTCCGTGAGGGGCCTCACCGTTCTCGTCACCGGCGCGGCCAGCGGCATGGGGCGCGCGACCGCGCGCGTGTTCGCCGCCGAGGGTGCGAATGTTGCCGCCACGGATTTCGACGAGCAAGGTGCGCATGCGGTCGCCAAGGAGATTGCAGCGAGCGGTGGCGCTGCAAGGGCCTGGAGGCTCGACGTCGCCGACGGCGGCGAGATCAAGCGCGTAGTCGGTGATGTCGCGGCGCATTTCGGCGGGCTCGACATCGTCGTCAATAATGCCGGTATCTCCGTGCGTGTCGCGATCGACGACGAGGCCTATGAGGACGCCTGGGCCAGGGGCATCGCCGTGATGTTGACGGCGCATCCGCGCATCATTCGCGCGGCGCTGCCCTACCTGCGCAAGTCGAAGAGCCCGCGCATCGTCAACATCGCCTCGACCGAGGCGCTCGGCGCCACCGCATTGCACAGCCCCTATTCGGCAGCGAAGGGTGGCGTCGTGAGCCTCACCCGCTCGCTGGCGGTGGAGCTTGGACGCGAGGGCATCACCGTCAACTGCATCTGCCCGGGTCCGATCCGCACCGCCATCACCGATCGCATCCCGGAGGAGCACAAGACCATCTACGCCAAGCGCCGTACTGCGCTCGGCCGTTACGGCGATCCCGAAGAGGTCGCGCATATGACGCTCAGCCTGTGCCTGCCGGCAGCGTCGTTCCTCACCGGTGCCGTGATCCCGGTCGATGGCGGGCTGATGGCGCGGAATGCGTGAGAGGCATCGAAGGTGCGTAGCCCGGATTTCGCTGCGCGTAATCCGGGGCTCTCACCTCGCGGAAAGACTTCCCGGATTACGCTGCCGCTCTATCCGTGCTACGGGCAGCCATGCGCTGCGAGCGTTGACAACGCCTGTTGCGGGAGTAGCTTTTTCGCCAACAGAGCGGGACCAACCGCTCGCAATCCGCGGGAGAAAACGCCATGACCATCGCCATCCGGCAGCTTCAGAAGCATTTTGTCGGCGAGGTTTCCGGCCTCGACCTGCGAAAGCCTCTCACACCGGATGAGGCGCGCGAGGTCGAGGCGGCTATGGACAAATATGCGGTGCTGGTTTTCCATGACCAGGACATCACCGACGAGCAGCAGATGGCCTTCGCGCTGAATTTCGGCCGGCGCGAGGACGCGCGCGGCGGCACCGTGACCAAGGAGAAGGACTACCGGCTGCAATCCGGCCTGAACGACGTCTCCAATCTCGGCAAGGACGGCAAGCCGCTGCCGAAAGACAGCCGCACGCATCTGTTCAACCTCGGCAATTGCCTCTGGCATTCCGACAGCTCGTTCCGCCCCATCCCGGCAAAATTCTCGCTGCTGTCGGCACGCGTGGTGAACCCGAAAGGCGGCAACACCGAATTCGCCGACATGCGTGCGGCCTATGATGCGCTCGACGACGAGATCAAGGCGGAGATCGAGGACCTCGTCTGCGAGCACTCGCTGATGTATTCGCGCGGATCGCTCGGCTTCACCGAATACACCGACGAAGAGAAGGAGATGTTCAAGCCGGTGCTGCAGCGGCTGGTACGGACCCATCCCGTGCATCGCCGCAAATCGCTGTATCTCTCATCGCATGCCGGCAAGGTCGTCGGCATGAGCGTGCCGGAAGGACGCCTCCTGCTGCGCGATCTCAACGAGCACGCGACGCAGCCGGAGTTCGTCTACGTCCATAAATGGAAGCTGCATGACCTCGTGATGTGGGACAACCGCCAGACCATGCATCGCGTTCGCCGCTACGACCAGTCGCAGCCCCGCGACATGCGCCGCGCGACGGTGGCGGGGACCGAGCCGACGGTGCAGCAACAGGCGGCGGAATAGGCGTCAATCACCGCTGCACAGCGCTACTCAGCCCTGGTGTCATCGGTGTCATCGCCCGGCTTGCCGCCTTCGCTGAAGCTTCGGCGGCCGAGCACCCCTGTAGGCCCGGCGTAGCCTAAAGCGCGATGAGATTTGGATGAATCGTCATCGCGCTTTAGCTTGTTGTTCACGCATGATCCTTCCGGAAAACCGCTTCGCACTTTTCCGGATCATGCTTTAGCGGAGCCGGGACCGGGCGATCCAGTACACCGTGAGGGTTGTGATAGAATCCATAAGCCGCGGCGTACTGGATGCCCCGATCAAGCCGGGGCATGGCAGCCGAGGGTGACGCGCAACAGCGGGAGGTGTCGCGCCAGCTACGCGTGCCCCGCTTCGTTCGAGAGCATGCCTGGATCGATGCCGATCTTCTGCAAAGCGCGATTGTATTTGTCGTCGACGTCGTCGCCGAAAATCAGATCCGTATCCGCATCGCAATGCAGCCAGCCGTTGCTCTGGATCTCCGTCTCGAGCTGGCCCGGCGCCCAGCCGGCATAGCCGAGCGCGAGGATGGCGTGCTTGGGGCCGGAGCCATTGGCGATAGCGCGCAGGATGTCGACGGTCGCGGTGAGGCAGACGCCGTCATCGATCCGCAGCGTCGCATTCTCGATGTAGAAGTCGCTGGAATGCAGCACGAAGCCGCGGCCGGTATCGACCGGCCCGCCGCGCAGCACCTTCATGCTTTCGGCATTCTCCGGCAGCTTGATGTGGTCGCCCTTCTTGATGATCCCGAGCTGCTCCAACAGCTCGGGGAAGTCGATGCTGCCGGCCGGGTGGTTCACGATGATGCCCATCGCGCCCTCGGCGGAATGAGCGCAGAGATAGATCACCGAGCGCTCGAAGCGGGGATCGCCCATCACGGGCATCGCGATCAGGAGCCGGCCGTCGAGATAACCGGCCGAATTGGGCAGCGGGGGGCCCGAGCTGCGGGTGCCTTCGCCCGTCCTCTTGCCAGTGGGAGCCATCGGTGAAGCACTCCGGTTTCAATTCCTATCCTGATGTCGGACCTAGCCGCTGTCAAATCAAGGCTTGCGGCGATTGGATTCGAGTGCATCCATCACAAGCAATTCAATGGTTTGGCCTGGGACGACCCTGTAAAGACGTGCCATGCTCACAAGAGTTCCCCTGCGTGCGGCGATTGGCGTCGCGACAACCCTGCTCGCCTCGTCGTTCGCCATCGCAGCCCGCGCCGATGACGCTTCGCCCTGGCAGCGCGACGGACATTCCGCGGTGCGGCTACTGGCGGGATCGCGCAGCGGCGCGGTCCTGCTGGGCGGTATCGCGTTCCAGCTCCAGCCGGGATGGAAGACCTACTGGCGTACCCCCGGCGATTCCGGCGTTCCACCCCGGTTCGACTTCTCGAAATCCGACAATGTCGAAGCGGTGACGATCATGTGGCCGGCGCCGCTGAAATTCGACGACGGCGCGGGCGGCCATTCGATCGGGTATCACGACCAGATCGTACTGCCCCTGCGTATCGTCGCCAAATCGGCCGACAAGCCGGTGACGCTGCGCGCCGAGATCAATTACGCGGTGTGCGAGAAACTCTGCATTCCCGTCGAGGCCAACGCCGAGCTCGGCTTCAACAGCGTCGCCTCGACCGAGGATGCGAACCTGCGCGCGGCGCTCGACACCGTGCCGAAGCCCGCCAATATCGGCGACCCCAATCCGCTCACCATCCGCGACGTCAAGCGTGACGGGCCGAAGAACGTCGTGGTCGACGTGGTTGCGCCCGACAGCCGCAACGTCAATCTGTTCGTGGAAGGCCCGACGCCCGACTGGGCGCTGCCGATTCCGGCGCCGGTGCAGCCCAGCCCGCCTGGGGTGTTGCGGTTTTCGTTCGAACTCGACGGTCTGCCGCCGGGCGCCAAGCCCGAGGGCGCCGCGCTGAAGTTCACGCTGGTCGGGCCGGACAAGGCGTACGAGTTCAGTACGAATCTGGAGTGAAGAGTCGTCCCGGCAACGGTCAGGACGGCGGCGAGTGAGTTGCGCTGCTCTCGCCCACTCTCAGCTGTCGTCCCGGACAAGCGCGCCCCAGGCGCGCGCCGAGACTCGGAGTTAACAGCTCGCGCTCCAAATTCTCCCTGGGGCTATGGGCTCCGGATCGGTGCTTCGCTTGTCCCGGACGACACCGAGGATGGGACGGCCACCCAACCAAATCTTAACGAATGGTTGCTAAGTCCCAACCCTGTAGCGCCTGCTGAACGCGCTTGGGGATTTTCGAATTGGCCGTGACGGATGCACAACCCGCAACGACCGGAGCGGCCGGCCTGATCGCGCGGCTGCGGGCTAAGCTCGCGGGCGGATCGAGCGAGGCGTCGCTGACGCGGCGGCTCGCCGGCACCATCTTCGTCATCCGCGTCATCAGCGCCGGGCTTGCCTATGTCTCGCAGGTGCTGCTGGCGCGCTGGATGGGCACGTCCGACTACGGCATCTATGTCTATGTCTGGACCTGGGTGCTGCTACTTGGCAGCATGATGGATTTCGGCATCTCGGCCTCCGCGCAAAAGATCATCCCGGAGTACCGGACTAGCGGCGAGCATGCGCTGCTGCGCGGCTTCCTCTCCGGCAGCCGCTGGCTGACCTTTGCCGTATCCACCCTGGTGTCGCTCGGCCTCGTCGCCATCGTCAAGCTGCTGTCGCCCTGGATCGATCCGGCCGAGGTGCTGCCGCTCTATATCGGCTGCATGACGCTGCCGGCTTTCGTGGTCGCCAACACCCAGGACGGCATCGCGCGCTCGCACGACTGGATGCAGCTCGGCCTGATGCCGCAATTCATCATCCGTCAGGCCCTGATCATCGGCATCACGGCCGGCGCGTTCGTGCTCGGTTATCACCTCGGCGCGGTCGCTGCGATGGTGGCGAGCGCCGCCGCGGTCTGGATCGCGATGACCGGGCAGATGGTGGCGCTGAACCGCAAGCTCGCCGATCACATCGAGCCGGGCCCGAAGGCCTATGACGTCAGGGGCTGGCTCGCCGTGTCGCTGCCGATCCTGTTGGTGGAGAGCTTCTACCTGCTCTTGTCCTACACCGACGTGCTGGTGCTGCAGCAGTTCCGCCCGTCCGACGAGGTCGGCGTCTATTTCGCCGTGGTGAAGACGCTGGCGCTGGTCTCGTTCATCCATTACGCGATGTCGGCGACGACGGCGCACCGATTTGCGGAGTACAATGCGCTCGGAGACAAGGCGCGCCTGTCGGCCTATGTGGCGCATGCCATCAGCTGGACGTTCTGGCCGTCGCTGGCCGCGACCATCGTACTGCTCGCGCTCGGCAAGCCGCTGCTCTGGCTGTTCGGGCCGCAATTCACGGTCGGCTACGACATCATGTTCATCGCTGCGATCGGCCTCGTGGTGCGCGCCGCCATCGGCCCGGTCGAGCGCCTGCTCAACATGCTCGGCCAGCAGAAGATCTGCGCGCTGGCTTATGCGCTGGCCTTCGTGATGAACGTTGCGCTCTGCGTGATCCTGGTACCGCGCTTCGGCGGTCACGGCGCGGCGGCCGCGACCTCGATCTCGCTGAGCTTCGAGACGTTGCTCTTGTTCTGGATCGTGCGGCAGCGACTGGGACTGCACGTGCTGGCGTTTGGTAAATAGCTCCGCCTGCCCTGCCGCTTGAGAAACGCCCATGGCGTGAAAAGCCCGGCAACGAGGCAAAACGACTACCCGCCCCCGATCGGCAGCATGATTTTTCTTATTCCTCCTAAGTAGTTGCGCTCCAGGGAAAGTTTATTCTACGTCATATTGCTCAACCGACGAGATAAACCCAACATTCCCCGGACCATGATCGATCCACTCTACGTCGCCTCCGGATTTGGTGTCGGCCTGCTCGTCGGCATGACCGGCGTAGGCGGCGGCTCGTTGATGACACCGCTGCTGATCCTGTTGTTCGGCGTCCATCCATCCACTGCCGTCGGGACGGACCTGCTCTATGCCGCCGCGACCAAGACCGGCGGCAGCATCGTGCATGGCTGGTCGCGCAGCGTGCACTGGCCGGCGGTACTGCGGCTGGCCTGCGGCAGCATTCCGGCGAGCGCGCTGACGCTGCTGGTGCTGTGGAAGCTCGACCTCAGAAGCGACACCGAGCGCAGCCTGGTCAACGTGGTGCTGTGCTTTGCACTGCTGCTGACCGCCACGTCGCTGATCTTCCGTAAGGCGCTCATGGAGCGCTACCGCAAGAGCCTGGAGCGGGTCGACGAGCGCACCACCGCGGTCGCGACCGTCGTCACCGGTATCGTGCTCGGCGCGCTGGTCTCGATCTCCTCCGTCGGCGCCGGCGCGGTCGGCGTCACCGTCTTGCTGCTGCTCTATCCGCGCCTGCCGATGGCGAGCATCGTCGGCTCGGACATCGCCCATGCCGTGCCGCTGACGCTGGTCGCGGGCGTCGGGCACTGGGCGCTCGGCGACGTCGACTGGGGCCTGATGGGCGTGCTGCTGATGGGCTCGCTGCCCGGCATCGTCGTCGGCAGTTATAGCGCAACGCGCGTGCCCGAACCGGTACTGCGCTTGACCCTCGCCAGCGTGCTGTTCGTGGTCGCCGGCAAGATCATGTTCGCGGAGCTGAATTTGTCGTCGGCGATCGTGACGGCGCTGGCGTGGAGCCATTAGCGAAGGACGGCCATCGTTCCCTCTCGCTGTCCTCGCCCGGCTTGCCGGACGATCCAGTATTCAGAGACGGCTGTGGTTGAGCCGAGAGGCCGCGGCGTACTGGATGCCCCGCCTGCGCGGGGCATGACATCGGCAAGACAAGTCGGTGCCGCTACTCCGCGGTCCAGCCGCCGTCGATCGACAGGTTGGTGCCGGTGATCTGCGCGGCGTCGTCGCTGCACAGGAACAGAGCGAGGGCTGCGACCTGCTCGGAGGTGACGAACTCCTTCGTCGGCTGGGCATCGAGCAGCACGTCGTTGATGACCTGCTCCCGTGTCAGATTGCGCGCCTTCATGGTGTCGGGGATCTGCTTCTCGACGAGCGGCGTCCAGACGTAGCCGGGACTGATGCAGTTGCAGGTGATCTTGTGGGTCGCGACCTCCAGCGCCACGGTCTTGGTGAGGCCGGCGATGCCGTGCTTGGCCGAAACATAGGCCGACTTGAACGGCGAGGCGACCAGCGAATGTGCCGACGCCGTGTTGATGATGCGACCCCAGCCCTTCTTCTTCATGCCGGGGATTGCGGCGCGGATGGCATGGAAGGCCGAGGACAGGTTGATGGCGATGATCTGGTCCCACTTCTCGAGCGGGAATTCCTCGATCGGCGACACGAACTGGATGCCGGCATTGTTGACGAGGATGTCGACCGAGCCGAACGTCTTCTCGCCGAGCGCGATCATCCCGGCGATCTCGGCCGGCTTGGTCATGTCGGCAGGCGAGTAGATTGCCTTGACCTTGAAGTCGGATTCGATCTTGGCGCGTTCCTTCTCGATGTCCTCGGGCGAGCCGAAGCCGTTGATGACGACGTTGGCTCCGGCGGCGGCGAAGGCGCGCGCATAAGCGAGTCCGATGCCGCTGGTCGATCCGGTCACGACAGCGTTCTTCCCTGACAGACTACCCATTCTATTCGCTCCTTTTTGCCGGGGGCGCGGTGACGTCCCCCGTGAGATCGTAGGTCACCATGGTCTCGCCGGACTGCGGCCGCTCCAGCCAATCCTTGTGACGCATCGACAGATGCACGTCGCGCACGCCGGCCTCCCAATGCTCGACCATGGCGACGTGCGAGAAATCGTAATCCTTGGACGAGGATTCGTAGTTCTTGCTGCGATAGATCAGATGCACCACGGTGACGGTGCTTTCACGCGACACTTTCGCCAGGAATTCGACGGAAGGATCATTCTTGAGATAGTCCGGCAATTTGCCGATCAGGTCGCGCACGGCCCTGCGCGCGTTGTGCAGCTGCTTGTTCTTGTCGGTGTTCATCCGCGTGCGGCTCGAATAGCGGATATCCTTCTCGCGCTCGGCGGCCTCAAGCAGCGAATTCGGCAGGTCGCCGCGCGCGGAGAACAAGTCGACCTGGAAGATCAGCATGTCGCGTTCGACCCCGGCATCGAGCACGTAGTCGAGCGGGGTGTTGGAGGCGATACCGCCGTCCCAATAATGCTCGCCGTCGATGACCACGGAGGGAAAGCCGGGCGGCAGCGCGCCCGAGGCCATGATGTGCTCGGGGCCGATCTTCTTGCCGAGCTTCTTGAACTCGTAATTGTCGAAATATTTGAAGTTGCCCGAGGTGACGCCGACCGCGCCGACCGACAGCCGCGTCTCCAGATCGTTGATGCGATCGAAATCGACGAGACGCTCCAGCGTCTTCTTGAGCGGCGAGGTGTCGTAATAGCTCTCCGCTTCGGGATGTCCCGGCGGCCAGAGCGGCGCCGGCGGAATGCGCGGCGTGAAGAAACCGGGCACGCCGAACGTCGCGATCAGCGCAGCGCTGGTCGAGTTGAACAGCTCGCGGCTGTGGTCGCTCTTGCCGACCGGCTTCCACGGCACGGGCGCAGAGACCATTTCCCAGAATTCCTTCAGCCGCTTGACGCGGGTGTGGCCCTCGTTGCCGGCGATGATGGCAGCGTTGACCGCGCCGATCGAGATGCCGGCGACCCATTCCGGCTCGAAGCCGTAGCCGCACAGTGCCTGATAGGCGCCGGCCTGATAGGAGCCGAGCGCGCCGCCGCCCTGGAGGACCAGGACGCGTTGCGCATTGGCGGGGACGCTGGTGGATTCCGGACTATGATCGATCATGCGGAAACAATAGCAAATGGCGCACCACCGTGGCGACACTCCGCCGCGGCGTCAATGCATCCCGGATCAAGTCTGGCTTATCGGGGCTCCGTCGAGGCCAGGATCATGGTCCAGAACACCTTGTATTTGGTGCCGGGAGCATAGCTCGCCGCGATGCCTAATTTTGTGACACCGCCCTTGAGCATGTTGGCGCGGTGAGGCGGCGAGTCGCGCCAGCCGGAAAACGCTTCCGCCAGCGTATGATAGCCGGCCGAGATGTTCTCGACCGCCACGGTCGCGGGATAACCGCCGGCGGCAAGGCGCTTGGCCAAGGGCGCACGGACGTCGTGGTCCATCTTGTTGGCCGCGGCCATGGCCTGGGATTGGGATTCGGCAAGCCGCATCAGGTCGGCGTCGACCACGACCGCGCCGAGCATGTTGTTCTGCCGGTATTGCGAGATCATCACCGCGGCGGCCTGTGCATCGAGCTTGGAGCCCGGCACCGCCATGTCGGTATACATCGACGGCTCCTGGACCGGTGCTTCGTTGCCGGCACAGCCAGCGAGCAGCAAAGTGATGAGAATTGCGGCCGCAGCGCGCATTTTTAGAAGCCCCCAAATGAGGGGCCGTTGTTGCATACCAACAGTGGCTGAAAGGTGAATTTTGAGGAAAATCGTAGTTGTCATTCCGGGACGATGCGAAGCATCGAACTATGGTGCGCAATTGCGCACCTGAGAATCTCGCGCCAAAACCTCGGGATTCCGGGTTCGCGCTGGCGCGCGCCCGGAACGACGGGATTAGCCCGCAAAGATCCGGTAACGGCGAGGTTCCAGGCCGATCGTGTCGCCGGCACGCAGCTCCTTGTCGCGCGGCGCGTCGATCTCGATGGTTTCGCCGCCTGACAGGGCGACCTCGGCGCGCTGCACGGGACCGAAATTGCGGACGTGCTGCACGGCACCCTCGAAGGCGCCGCTGCCGGGCGGACCGACCAGCATGTCATGTCGCCGCACGAACAGTCGTGACGCGCCAGGCACCAATCCATCTGCTGCGAGCTTGAGCGGCTGCTCGCCGAGCCTGATAACACCGTCCGCGACCTGAACCGGCAGCTCGATGCATTCGCCGATGAAGCCGTGGACGAAGGCGGTCGCCGGCGTCTCGTAGACGTCATCGGGCGAGCCGATCTGCTCGATCCTGCCCTTGTCCATCACCACGACGCGGTTGGCGACTTCCAGGGCTTCCTCCTGATCGTGGGTGACGAAGATCGAGGTGACGTTGATCTCGTGATGCAGCGAGCGCAGCCATTTGCGCAGCTCTTTCCGCACCTTGGCATCCAGCGCACCGAAGGGCTCGTCGAGCAGGAGGATGCGCGGCTCGATCGCGAGCGCGCGGGCGAGCGCGATGCGCTGGCGCTGGCCGCCGGAGAGCTGGCTCGGATAGCGGTCCGCGAGCCAGTCGAGCTGGACGAGGTCGAGCAGCTCTTTTACGCGCGCACGGATGCTCGCTTCGTCCTTCCGGACTGCGCGCGGCTGCACGCGCAGGCCGAACGCTACGTTCTCGAACACGGTCATGTGGCGGAACAGCGCGTAGTGCTGGAACACGAAGCCGACATGCCGCTCGCGCGCGCCCTGCGCCAGCGCGTCCTCGCCGTTGAACGAGACCTCGCCCGAATCGGGCCAGTCGAGGCCGGCGATGATCCGCAGCAAGGTGGTCTTGCCGGAGCCGGAGGGACCGAGCAGCGCCAGCAATTCGCCGTTGTCGACCTTGAGGTCGACGCCATCCAGCGCGGCAAAGCTGCCGAACTTCTTGACGAGATTTCTGACTTCAATGGTCACTGGCGTCTTCTCCTTCGTCGAGATGACGTTCGAGAACGGTTTTTACGATCAGCGTGATCAGCGCGAGCATCGCCAGCAGCGAGGCGATCGCGAAGGCGGCGACGAACTGGTACTCGTTGTAAAGAATCTCGACCAGCAGCGGCATGGTGTTGGTCTCGCCGCGGATGTGGCCGGAGACGACGGAGACCGCGCCGAACTCGCCCATCGCGCGGGCGTTGCAGAGCAGGACGCCGTAGAGCACGCCCCATTTGATGTTGGGCAGGGTGACGCGGAAGAAGGTCTGCAGGCCCGAGGCACCGAGCGAGATCGCAGCCTCCTCCTCCTGCGTGCCCTGCTCCTGCATCAACGGGATCAGCGCCCGCGCCACGAACGGGAAGGTCACGAAGGTGGTGGCGAGCGCGATGCCTGGCACCGCGAACAGGATCTGGATGTCGTGATCGCGCAGCCAGGTGCCGAAATAGCCCTGCGCGCCGAACAGCAGCACGAAGACGAGGCCCGAGATCACCGGGCTGACCGAGAACGGCAGGTCGATCAGCGTGATCAGGAAGGTCTTGCCCTTGAAGTCGAACTTGGCGATGGCCCAGGCGGCGACGAGGCCAAACACCAGATTGAGGCCGACCGAGATCGCCGCGACAATCAATGTCAGCTCGATCGCCGCCATCGCCTCCGGCTCGGCGAGCGCGGCGAAATAGGCGAGGAGGCCGCGCGAGAACGCCTGCGCGAACACGACGACGAGCGGCAGCACGACGAAGACGGTGAGAAACATCACCGCCAGCGCAATGATGACGATGCGTACCGCGCGCGGCTCTGTGCGGAGGTTGTCGCGGGCCGCCGCCGCATGCGCGCGCGCCTTTGCACGTGCCTTGGCCTCGGAGGCCGATAGCGACACGGAATCTGCGATCTGCATCGTCATGATCCGCCCTCAGCGTGCCGGGATCCGGCTCTGCGCCCAGCGCTGGAGCCGGTTGACGGCGAAGATGATGACGAAGGAGACGACGAGCATGACCACCGCGATGGCGGTCGCATCGGCGTAGCGGAATTCGGAGAGCCGGATCACGATCAGGAGCGGCGCGATCTCGGAGACGTTGGGCAGATTGCCGGCGATGAAGATGACCGAGCCATATTCGCCGACCGCGCGGGCGAAGGCGAGCGCGAGGCCGGTGAGCAGCGCCGGTGCGAGCGACGGCAGGATTACGCGCACGATGGTCTGCCAGCGGCTGGCGCCGAGACTGCCGGCAGCCTCCTCGATCTCTGGGTCGAGATCCTGGAGCACCGGCTGCACCGTGCGCACTACGAAGGGAATGCCGATGAAGATCATGGCGACGAAGATGCCGACCGGGGTGAACGCCACCTTGATGCCGAGTGCTGCGAGCGGCGCGCCCAGCCAGCCCTTCTCGGCGAACAGCGCGGTCAGCGCGACGCCGGCGACCGCCGTGGGCAGCGCGAAAGGCACGTCGACGATGGCATCGAAGATGCGCCGGCCGGGAAAGCGGTAGCGGACCAGTGCCCAGACGATGATGCTGCCCATCACCAGATTGACGCAGGCCGCCGCGAAAGCGAGCCCAAACGACACGCGGAGCGCGTTCAGGGTGCGGCGACTGGAGAGAATGTTCCAGAACTGCTCGGGACTGAGCTCGAGCGATCTCAGGAACAGGCCGGCGAGCGGAATCAGGATAATGACGGATAGCCAGGAAAGCGTCAGTCCCATGGTGAGACCGAAGCCCGGCAATGTCCGACGTCGTGCAACGACTGCGCTCACCCGGCCCCCTGCTAAAGCCACCTACAACAGCGCGCGATCAGTTCTTGTAAATCTGATCGAAGACGCCGCCGTCGGCAAAATGTTCCCGCTGTGCCTTCGTCCAGCCGCCGAAGACGTCGTCGATCGTGAACAGTTCGACCTTGGCGAAGGCATTCTCATACTTTTTGGCGATCTCCGCATCGCGCGGACGGTAGAAGTTGCGCGCGGCGATCTCCTGCCCCTCCTTGGTGTACCAATATTGGAGGTAGGCGTCGGCGGCATTACGGGTGCCTTTTTTATCGGCAACCTTGTCGACGATGGCGACCGGCGGCTCGGCGAGGATCGATTGCGGCGGCGCCACGATCTCGAACTTGTTCGCCCCGAACTCTTTCAGGGCGAGGTACGCCTCGTTCTCCCAGGCGAGCAGCACGTCGCCGACGCCGCGCTCGACGAAAGTCACGGTCGCGCCGCGCGCGCCGGTATCGAGCACCGGCACCTGCTGATACAGCTTGCCGATGAACTCCTTGGCCTTGTCGGCCGAGCCGTATTTCTTCTGCGCAAAGCCCCAGGCCGCAAGATAGTTCCAGCGCGCGCCGCCTGATGTCTTCGGGTTCGGCGTGATCACCGCGACGCCCGGCTTGAGCAGGTCGTCCCAATCCTTGATGCCCTTGGGATTGCCCTTGCGGACCAGGAACACGATGGTCGACGTATAGGGTGACGAATTCTGCGGCAGCCGCTTCTGCCAGTCGGCGGCGGTGAGGCCCTTGCCGGCGATTGCGTCGATGTCATAGGCGAGTGCCAGCGTCACCACGTCAGCCTGCAACCCGTCGATCACCGCGCGCGCCTGCGACCCGCTGCCGCCATGCGACTGCTTGATCTCGACGCTCTTGCCGGTTTCCTTCCGATAGGCGTTCGCGAACGCCTTGTTGAACTCGACATACAGCTCGCGTGTCGGATCGTACGACACGTTCAACAGATTGATATCGGCGGCGAGAGCCGAGCTTGCCAAGAAACCCGTTGCGAGCAGTCCTGCCACGAGCGGAACGATACGGCGCATCATGTCCATCTCCATTCACCTCGACGACATCGGCGTCATCGATGGCAGGCATAACTCGGGGCGAAACGCTCTTAAGTCAACGGAACCGGATTTTCTTGTTCGCAGCGTGGCAGCGTGACTGTGCTATCAAACCTTCATCGTGTGGATGCCGCATTCCGTCTTGGCGCGGCCGCGCCAGCGACCGGCGCGTGCATCCTCGCCTTCAGCCGTTCTACTGGTGCAAGGCATACACCCAACCGACAGGAATCCGGAGGCGGCCAACGGATGACGCGGCAATTTGGCGCGGGTGAAGATCGCCTCGATCTCCTCGCGCGAGACATTGGCGAAGGGATTGAACTTCAACCGCGCGCCATCGTCCTCGACGACCGGAATGTCGGCGCGCGCATTGCCCTGGAACCGCTTGCGGCCGTTGAGCCAGGCATCGAACGGTTTCAGCGCGCGCGCCAGCGGCTCAACCTTGCGAATGCGGCAGCAGGCGTCGGGATCGGAGAACCAGAGGTCACGGTCGGGATCTTCGCGCGACAGCGTCTCCTCGGCGGGCATGATCGAGCGGACGTCCTTCAGGCCCAGCGTCGCAATCAGCGTATCGCGATAGGCCAGCGTCTCCTCGAACAACCAGCCGGTGTCGAGAAAGATCACGGGGATCGCAGGATCGACATCCGCCATCACCTTCAAGAGCGTCGCCGATTCCGTGCCGAAGGAGGACACGAGCGCGAGCTTCTCGCGCCCGACCGTCTTCAGTGCCGAGGCGATGATCTCCGCGGGCGAAGCATCGCGCAAGGCACGATCGAGCTCTTCCGCCGAAGGCAACGCGGACATGGACGAGAGCTGGGGTGCGATCACGTTCACGTGCCGACACCTTCGGAGTGACGCAGCTGCATGCGCCGGTGCAGCGCCGTGATGCGGCCGTCGCCGGTCGGCTGGTAGAACACCGAATAGCGCTTCGCGGTCTGCATGAACGCTTCCGCGTCGGCCTGCTTCTTGACCTCGAAGGCATCGAAGCCGGCACGCAGCATGAACACGAACTGGTCGCGCAGCACTTGGCCGGTCGCACGCAACTCGCCGCGATAGTTATAGCGTTCGCGCAGCAGCCGCGCCTGGCTGTAGGCGCGTCCGTCGCGGAAGGTCGGGAACACCAGCGCAACGGCCGCGACCTTGCCGAGATAGGGCACGAGCTCGGCGATGTCGCGATTGTTGGGCCAGATCACACCGACCTTGCCGGCACGCTCGAGCAAGCCCTCGGCCTCGCCCAGGAAGCGCTCGGCCGGCACCAGGATGTCACCGCCCTCGGGCAGCGGCGTGTCGACGGCGAGCTTGACGAAGCCGTCGTCGACGATCTTTCCGCCATTAACGAGTGGCATACACGCGCTCCTTGAAGGGTTCGACGCCGAGGCGCTTCACCGTATCCATGAACAATTCTTCGGGCCGCTCGCGCAGCGCCAGATAGGCTTCCACGATGTCCTCGACGACATCGGCGACCTCGTCGAACTTGACGCCGGGACCGATCAGGGTGCCGAGCGCGGCGTTCTCGTCGGCACGGCCACCGATGGTGATCTGGTAGACCTCCTCGCCGTTCTTCTCCACGCCGAGAATGCCGATATGGCCGACATGGTGATGGCCGCAGGCATTGATGCAGCCGGAGATGTTGATGTGGAGACGGCCGATCAGGTTGGCCAGCTCGTGATTGGCGAAGCGCCGCGTCAGTTCCTGCGCGATCGGGATCGAGCGCGCGTTCGCCAGCGAGCAATAGTCGAGTCCTGGGCAGGCGATGATGTCGGTGATCAGGTTGACATTGGGCGTCGCGAGGCCAAGCTTGTCGAGCGCCTTCCACAGCGCCGGCAGATCGCGCTTGGCGACATGCGGCAGCGCCAGGTTCTGCTCGTGGCCGACACGAATCTCCCCAAAGGAGTATTTATCGGCGAGATCGGCCAGCGCATCCATCTGCTCGGCCGTGGCATCGCCGGGCGGCCCGCCGGTCGGCTTCAGCGAGATCGTGACGATCGAGTAGCCCTGCACCTTGTGCGGGGCGACCGAGTTCTTGCGCCACGCCTCGAACTCGGGATCGGCCGCGGCCTGGCGCAGCTCGTCCGGCATGTGCGGCAGCTTCTCGTAAGGAGGATAGGTGAAGCGCGAGCGGATGTCCTCGATCACCTCGTCGTCGATCTGGAGCGAGGAGTTGCGGATCTGCTGCCATTCGTCCTCGACCTCGCGCGAGAATTTTTCGATGCCGAGCTCGTGCACCAGGATCTTGATGCGCGCCTTGTAGATGTTGTCGCGGCGGCCGTACTGGTTGTAGACACGTAAAATAGCCTCGATATAGCTGAGGATGTCGCGGCCATGCACGAAGTGCTTGATGGTCTTGGCGATGAACGGCGTGCGGCCGAGACCGCCGCCGACCAGCACCTCGAAGCCGGTCTCGCCCTTCTCGTTCTTGATCAAGCGGAGGCCGATGTCGTGGATCTTGATCGCGGCGCGGTCATGGTCCGACGCGGTGATCGCGATCTTGAACTTGCGGGGCAGGAACGAGAATTCCGGATGCAGCGTGGTGTGCTGGCGAATCAGCTCCGACCAGATGCGGGGATCCTCGATCTCGCCCGGCGCGACGCCGGCCCACTGGTCCGAGGTGACGTTGCGCATGTTGTTGCCGGAAGTCTGCATCGCATGGATGCCGACCTTGGCAAGATCAGCCAGCGCGTCCGGCAGCTCGGCGAGCTTGATCCAGTTGAACTGGATGTTCTGCCGCGTGGTGAAATGGCCGTAGCCGCGATCGTATTTGCGCGCGACGTGCGCGAGCGCCCGCAGCTGGTTCGTGGCCAGCGTGCCGTAGGGGATCGCGACGCGGAACATGTAGGCGTGGAGTTGTAGATAGACGCCGTTCTGCAATCGCAGGATCTTGAACTCGTCCTCGGTGAGCTCGCCGGAGAGGCGGCGCTTCACCTGGTCGCGGAACTCCGAGACGCGCTCGTTGACGAGCGTGCGGTCGATTTCGTCGTAAGCGTACATAGAGAATGCCTTAAACCTGGGCCGGCTGCCCGATCGTGACGCCGGTGCGGCGGATCTGTTCGCGCAGATTGCCCGGCAGGATCTTGCCGTCGTCGCCGACCTGCACGGGCGCGATATAGGGACCGATAGCACCGACGTCATCGGCCACGGCTTCCGCAAGCAACGCCTTGGCCTCGTCGGAGTTGCGCACGATCGCGGCTTCCGAAAGGTCCGCGGACCAGCCCTTGGCAGCGGTGCGATAGACCACGATGCCGTCCCAGGTGCGGTTGGCGGTCACGATCGAGGGGCCGGCGATCTTGATCTTCTTCTGTTCAAGCGGAGAGGTCATTCGGCTGCATCCAAGAGGTCAGAGATGATTTGCTTTGGGGTTTGGCGGCGAAGCGAGCCGGCATGCCGGACCACGTCGCCGATGATGAGGATGGCGGGACCGCCATGAATCCGCCGCACGAGCTCGGGCAGGTCGCGCAGCGTACCGATCGCGCTTTGCGCATCCGGCCGCGTGACACGGGCGAACACGCCGACCGGCGTCTCCGGTGAGCGGCCCGACGCGAACAGGCCCGCGCGCACGGCCGGCGCTGCGGTCATGCCCATGTAGACGACGACGGTCATCCTGGTGTCGGTCAGCGTCGACCAGTCCACAGCTTCGGCATCGCGCGCCTTGTGCGCGGTGAGGAAGGTGATGCGGTTCGCTTCGTGACGATAGGTCAGCGGCACCTCGAAATCGGCGGCAGCACCGATTCCTGCGGTGATACCAGGAATGATCGAATAGGCGACGCCGGCGGCGCGCAGCGCTTCGACCTCTTCGCCGCCGCGGCCGAACACGAAGGGATCGCCGCCCTTCAGCCGCACCACACGCTGGCCGGCTTGCGCGGCTTCGATCATGCGCTTGTTGATGGCGTCCTGACCGATGCCGGGCTTGCCGACGCGGCGGCCGACCGCAACGCGCGTGGTGTCGCGACGGATGCGGTCGAGGATCTCGGGCGAGACCAGCTCGTCGTGGAAGACGATGTCCGCGTCCTGAAGTGCGCGCAGTGCCTTGATGGTGAGAAGGTCAGGGTCGCCGGGACCGGCGCCGACAAGCGCCACCGAGCCCTCCGGCTTGTCGGCGCGCGCGAATGCGGAGGGATCAGAAATAGCACCGAGTGCCGCGTCCGCCTCGCCGTTGCGGCCGGCGAGCACGGCAGCGCCGATCGGGCCGTCGATCACGCGCTCCCAAAAGCGGCGGCGCAGCGGAAACTCGGCAATGCGTTCGTTGATGGACTTGCGGAAGGTGCCGATGAACTCGGCGAGCTCGCCGATGCGCGCCGGCAGGAGCGCCTCGATCTTCTCGCGCACGCGCCGCGCCACCACGGGCGAGGTGCCGCCGGTGCCGACCGCGACCACGACGTCGCCGCGGTCGACGATGGCCGGGAAGATGAAACTGGAGTGCTCGAGATCGTCCATGACGTTGACGGGCAGACCAAGCGCCTTGGCACGGACCGACATGGCGACGCCGACGTCGCCCGCACCCGCGCACACGATGGCGATGACGCCGGAGAGATCAGCGGTCAGCGGATCGCCGGCCGCGATTTCGACGCGCGTCGCGCCCTCGGAGCCGAGGCCAAAATCCTGATTGCCGTCGATCGCATGCACGCGGATGCGCGCACCGGCAGCGGCGAGCACGCGCAGCTTGGCGCGCAAAAGCTCACCCGCGCCGATGAGGACCACCGGACCGGCCTTCAGATCGAGAAACACCGGCAAGAACCGCATGCGATACTCGCTTCCCCACAAACGGGGTTGACTGGAATTATTTTCTATATATGTCTCGCTACGAGCGCGCAAAGAGAAAATTTTTTCTTCTCTTCGGCGCTGCAACTATAGAATTTTCGCCTCCAAACGCAAAGTGGCAGAGATGCATCTTCTCAAGGACGATTCCGCTGCTGATCGACTGAGCAATCCGGCGCTCGCCGAGCGCGTGCGCACGCAAGAATTTTCTGCCAAGCTTGCTCCAAGCATGGACCATCTCGATCAGCTCGAAGCGCAGAGCATCTACATCTTGCGCGAGGCGTTTGCCCGGCTGAAGAAGATTGCGCTCTTGTGGTCGCTCGGCAAGGACTCGAACGTCATGATCTGGCTGGCACGCAAGGCGTTCTTCGGCCGCATGCCGTTTCCGGCACTCCATGTCGACACTGGCAAGAAATTTCCGGAGATGTATCGCTTCCGCGATCATTACGGCAAAGAGTGGGATCTCGACCTGCGTGTCGAGCCCTGCCCGCCGATCGATGCCGTCGACCCGACACTGCCGCCAGCCGCCCGTTCCGCCGCGCGCAAGACCGAGGGCCTCAAGATGGCGCTCGCCAAATATGGCTTCGACGGCCTGATCGCCGGCATCCGCCGCGACGAGGAGGCGACGCGCGCCAAGGAGCGCGTGTTCTCGCCGCGCGGGCTCGAGGGTAACTGGGACGTGCGCGATCAGCCGCCGGAGTTCTGGGATCACTTCAACGCCTCGCCGCCGCAAGGAGCGCACTTACGCATCCATCCGATCCTGCATTGGACCGAGGCCGACATCTGGGCCTACACCAAGCGCGAGAACATCCCGATCATCCCGCTGTATCTCGCCAAGGACGGCAAGCGCTATCGCTCGCTCGGCGATCAGGACATCACCAATCCGGTCGCTTCGACCGCGTCGAGCATCGACGAGATCCTGATCGAGCTCGAACAGACCAGAGTGCCGGAGCGCTCGGGGCGCGCGCTCGACCACGAGACCGAGGACGCTTTCGAGCGCCTTCGCGTCGCCGGCTATCTCTGATTCCCAAGGACGCGAGCGTCGCATGAACATGATCGTCACCACGGCTTCGCCGGCCACTCCGAACGGCACCACGCGTCCGCAAGTGCGCATCGTCATCGTCGGCCATGTCGATCACGGCAAGTCGACGCTGGTCGGCCGCCTCCTGCACGAGACCGGCAGCCTGCCCGAGGGCAAGCTCGAGATGCTCAAAGCCGTCAGCGCGCGGCGCGGCATGCCGTTCGAATGGTCCTTCCTGCTCGACGCGCTGCAGACCGAGCGTGACCAGGGAATCACCATCGACACCACGCAGATCCGCTTCCGCACCAATTCGCGCGACATCGTGCTGATCGATGCACCCGGCCACGCCGAATTCCTGCGCAACATGATCACCGGGGCGTCGCAGGCCGACGGCGCCGTGCTGATCATCGATGCGCTCGAAGGCGTGCGCGACCAGACCAGGCGGCACGGCTATCTGCTGCATCTGCTTGGTGTGAAGCAGGTCGCGGTCGTCGTCAACAAGATGGACCGGGTCGATTTCTCGGCCGATCGCTTCAAGGAGATCAGCGACGAGATCTCCGCGCATCTCAGCGGCCTCGGCGTGACGCCGACCGCCGTGATCCCGATTTCCGCACGCGACGGCGATGGCGTCGCCGAGCGCACCGACCGCATCGCCTGGTACAAGGGTCCGACGGTGGTCGAGGCGCTTGATCGGCTCGAACCGGCACGGGCGCTGGAAGCGTTGGCGCTGCGCCTGCCTGTGCAGGCGATCTACAAGTTCGACGACCGCCGTATCGTGGCGGGCCGCATCGAGTCCGGCAGCCTGATTGCCGGCGACGAGATCGTGATCATGCCGGCGGGCAAGATCGCGAAAATCAAGACGGTCGAGAGCTGGCCGGTGACACCACTCGCAGGACGGCAAGGCGCCGGCCGCTCGGTCGGCATCACCCTCGACCGCGAATTGTTCATCGAGCGTGGCGACATCATCGCGCATGCGCGCAGTGCCCCGCGCGAGACGCGCCGCCTGCGCGCGCGGATCTTCTGGCTGCACGACAAGCCGCTCGCCAAGGGCGACCAGCTGCTGGTGCGCTGCGGGCCGAAGGAAAGCCGCGCCACCGTCGTCGCGATCGAGAAGGCCGTCGATCCCGGCGAGTTGTCGAGCACCGAGAACAAGGCGATCGGCCGTAACCATGTCGGCGAGATCGACATTTCTCTGTCGAACCCGATTGCCACAGATCCCTATACGGAGAATCCACGCACCGGCCGTCTCGTGATCGAGGTGTCCGGGCGCATCGCCGGCGGCGGCCTCGTGCTGTCGGTCGATGCCGGCCAACGCGCCATGCCTGTCGACATCGTGCCGGTGGAATCGGCGCTGCGGCCCGACGAGCGCTCCGCGCGCTATCGCCACAACGGTGCCGTGGTCTGGCTCACCGGCCTGCCGGCCTCCGGCAAGTCGACGCTGGCGCGGGCGCTGGAGCGGCGTCTGTTCACCAATGGCGGCTCCCCGATCCTGCTCGACGGCGACACGCTGCGCGCCGGGCTCAACAACGATCTCGGCTTCTCCGCCGCCGATCGCAGCGAGAATATCCGCCGCCTCGCCGAGGTCGCGACGCATCTCGCCCGCAACGGCCACATCGCGATCGTCGCGGCGGTCTCGCCCGCGCGCGAGGATCGCGCCGCCGCGCGCCGCATCGCCGACACCGCGTTCCGCGAGATCCATGTCGCGACGCCGGCCGAAGTTTGCGAGGAGCGCGACCCCAAGGGCCACTACAAGAAGGCACGCGCCGGCGCGCTGGCATCGTTCACCGGCATCGGCAACGACTATGAGGCACCGCAGGCCGCCGAGCTCGTGATCGACACGTCGAAGCGGACGGTGACCGAGGCGGCGGACGAGATCGAGCACATGCTGAAGACGACCGGCGTCCTGTTCGACGAAGTCGTGGACCTCGCTGCGAATATTTGAGTCCGCCCTAAAGCGCGATGGGATCAGGATGAATCACCATCGCGCTTCAGGTTATTGTTTGAGCATGATCTTTTCGGAAAACCGCTGCACACTTTTCCGGATCATGCTTTAGTCCCCGCTGTCGTCGCCCGGCTTGCCCGGGCGACCCAGTATTGAAGAGACAGCGTTGGGATACGGAGAAGCTGCGGCGTACTGGATTCCCCGCTTTCGCGGGGAATGACACCGGTGCGTGGGGCCTTCTCCCCCTCTTCTTGACATTTTGACAAGCCCCTGGGGGTCTTCTCACCGCCCCGATTTTGGGGCTAATAGGTCCCGAAAGCTGCCCTGCGTGGGCGCATTTTGCTGCTGTCGGGTCAAAAGCAGCCAAAAACAGCCATTTCCAACAAGAAAGCCCATCATGAAACGCGTCGACGTCCACGGATTGAAGATCGCTCCCGTCCTGTTTGACTTCATCGCCAAGGAAGCGGCCCCGAAAACGGGGATCGCGCCGGATGCGTTCTGGGCCGGGGTGGCCGCCATCGTCAAGGAGCTGGGCCCCAAGAACCGCGAACTGCTTGCTTTCCGCGACACGCTGCAGGCCAAGATCGATGACTGGCACCGCGCCAACAAGGGCAAGGCGTTCGACCTCGACGCCTACACCGCCTTCCTGAAGGAGATCGGCTATCTCGTCCCGGAGCCGCCGACTCAGAAGGTCGAGACCGTCAATGTCGACGAGGAGATCGGCAAGATCTGCGGCCCGCAGCTCGTCGTTCCCCTCACCAATGCGCGCTATGCGCTGAATGCGGCGAATGCACGCTGGGGCTCGCTCTACGACGCCTTCTACGGCACCGATGCGATCCCTCACGACCCCTCCGAAAGCGGCAAGGGTTACAACAAGGCGCGCGGCGACAAGGTGATCGCCAAGGCCAAGGCGTTCCTCGATACCGCCGTGCCGCTCGCGACCGGTAGCCACACCGACGTCAGCGCCTATAGCGTGGTCGCGGGCCAGCTTGCGGTGAAGCTCAAGAGCGGCAACGCCACCGCGCTGAAGAACGCCGCGCAGTTCGCGGGCTTCCAGGGCGATGCCGCCGCGCCGTCAGCTGTGCTGCTGGTCAACAACGGCCTGCATGTCGAGGTGAAGATCGATCGCAGCAGCGCGATCGGCAAGGACGATCCGGCCGGCGTCGCCGACATGATCTTGGAGGCCGCCGTCTCGACCATCCTCGATATGGAGGACTCGGTCGCCGCGGTCGACGCCGAGGACAAGGTGCTGGTCTACCGCAACACGCTCGGCCTGATGAACGGCACGCTGTCGGCCGATTTCGAGAAGGGCGGCAAGACGCTGACGCGTTCGCTCAATGCCGACCGCGTCTACAAGACGCCTGACGGCAAGGGCGAGCTCAAGCTGCACGGCCGCAGCCTGCTGCTGATGCGCAATTGCGGTCACCACATGTTCACCGATGCGGTGCTGGACGAGAAGGGCGAGGAGGTCCCCGAAGGCCTGCTCGATGCCGCAGTGTCGGGCCTGCTCGCCATTCACGACCTCAAGGGCAACTCCAAGGTCAGGAACAGCCGCACGGGATCCGCCTATATCGTCAAGCCGAAGATGCATGGCCCCGACGAGGTGTCGCTCACCTGCGAGATCTTCGACCGCGTCGAGAAGATGCTCGGCCTGCCCGAGAACACGCTCAAGGTCGGCATCATGGACGAGGAGCGGCGCACCACCGTCAACCTCAAGGCCTGCATCCAGCGTGCCTCCAAGCGCATCATGTTCATCAACACCGGCTTCCTCGACCGCACCGGCGACGAGATCCACACCTCGATGGAAGCGGGCCCGATGATCCGCAAGAACGAGATGAAGGCGCAGGCCTGGATCAAGGCGTACGAGGACTGGAATGTCGACATGGGACTGATCGACGGTCTGCCCGGCCACGCCCAGATCGGCAAGGGCATGTGGGCCGCGCCCGACAAGATGGCGGACATGCTGGCGCAGAAACTCGCTCACCCGCAGGCCGGCGCCACCACCGCCTGGGTACCCTCGCCGACCGCGGCGACGCTGCACGCGCTGCACTACCACCAGGTCAACGTCATCGCGCGCCAGGAGGAGCTGACCAAGGGCGGTCCGCGCGCAAAACTCTCCGACATCCTCACCATTCCGGTGTCGAAGTCGAACTGGGCGCCGGACGACGTCAGGCAGGAGATTGACAACAACTGCCAAGGCATTCTCGGCTATGTCGTGCGCTGGATCGACCAAGGCGTCGGCTGCTCCAAGGTGCCCGACATCCACGATGTCGGCCTGATGGAAGACCGCGCCACCTTGCGCATCTCCAGCCAGCATCTCGCCAACTGGCTGCACCAGGGCGTGATCACCGAGGCCCAGGTGATGGAATCGCTCAAGCGCATGGCCGTCGTGGTCGACAAGCAGAATTCGGGCGATCCGATCTACAAGCCGATGGCGCCCGCCTTCGACGGCGTCGCCTTCAAGGCGGCCTGCGACCTCATTTTCAAGGGCCGCGAGCAGCCGAATGGCTACACCGAATACATCCTCACCGCGCGCCGCCGGGAGGCGAAAGCGCTCGGCTGAGCCATCTCACTGAATGACAAAAGCCCCGGCGCGAGCCGGGGTTTTTTGTCGCGTGAAACGTCGTGGCGGGCCCGGAACGCCTGCGCACGCCTAGCGTTGTCGGGCCATCAACCACGGGAGATGGTCATGGACTGGAATCGCATCGAAGGAAACTGGAAGCAGTTCAAGGGATCGGCCAAGGAGAAATGGGGCAAGCTCACTGACGACGATCTCCGATTGATCGAGGGCCGCCGCGAGCAGCTCGAGGGCCGGCTCCAGGAACGCTACGGCAAGGCCAAGGACCAGGTTCGCAAAGACGTCGACGACTGGCTGAAGTCGCTACACTGACACAGCATGACGAAGCCCCGGCTCACACCGGGGCTTATCGTTCGAGGAAGCGCAGCCCGGACGGAGCAGAAGCTTAATCCGGGACCCTCGCAGCATGAGGCATGACCCGGATTTCGCTTTAAGCTCCATTCGGGCTCCGCATCTCGTTAGAACACCGCGAGATATTTCAGCAGCGACACGATACCGATGATGATGACGATCACGCGCGCGATCTGTTTGGCGCGACCATCCATCGGCAGCATGTTGATGAGATAAAGCACCAGAATGACGACGAGAAAGGTGACGAGTACACCGACCAGCATCGCTGGCTCCCCCTTCAGGCAAGTTGCTGACGTTGTCCTAACGCTCGCAGAGCGCGCCGGTTCCATCCTGGCAACCTATTGAAATGTTTTGTATTTCTGTCGGAAGCGCGATTCCGCCTGTAATTGTACGGCATTATTGCTGTCTAAGTTTTTAGCCTTTTGAAGCCAAATGCGATTCGAGCGTCTGCCGCTGGCCGACGCCTTTGCTGCATACATCCCTTTGGTCGCTCGAAGTTCGAAAAGGGGCTGCCGTTCGGGGCCACGAACTTCGAAACGCGTACCGGGGTATCCGATGCTCAAGTGATCGGCTTCTCGATCAGTGCATGGAATTCATGGAGCCGGCTTCAGCAGGCGAACCGGATCGTCGCGGTAGCAGCGGCCTCCGCCGATGTGTTCAAGGCGATGGCGAACATCCGCTCCGACCGCTCGACCAGCAGCCGTCAGCTGACCTCCGACATCCAGATGGACAAGGACATCGAGACATACATCCGCGGCATCCGCGACGAGCTGATGCCCGCCCTGGCACGTGCGAAGGGTACGCCGGCGCAACACGATCGGTGTCCTCCTGGACAAGCGCAGCTTCCGGCGACGCGTAGCGTTGTCTCGAGCGGAGCGCCGATCTGGGAGCCATAGCGGACAATTGGCGCGCGAGCTGGCAACTCCGAGGCTTTGCCGAACCACGCCCTGTGGCTATGGGTCCCCGATCTGCGCGCGCTTTGGCGCGCTTGTCCGGGACGACAAGCCTTGCAAGGCTGCTAGCGCGGCAACTTAGCCAACGCCCGCGTCCCTACTCCTTCGCCACCACCGGGACCTGGCGGAACTTGGCGCGCACCGACGCCGGCAACGGCGAAAAATTCATCGCGACGCCGCGGCCGTCGTTGGCATTGCGGCTGGCGACCACGAGGCCGCCGGCACCCGCGACGATGTCACCCTTGCGCAGGGTGGGGTCGTCTTCGACCTTGACCTGGGCGAGACCGACCGGGTCCTTGCCGTTGCAGGTGCAGCCCGCGACGATCTCGTTGCGATAGCGGAACGCGTTCGGCAGGTCGGAATAGGACTTTCCAGTCCCCGTCATGGCGTCGTCGATATTGCTGCCGTAGACCAGCGAGGTTTCGGACGCCGGGCAGAAGCTCTTGCAGGACTGCGCCTTGCTCTCGGCGTCGCTTCCCTGTGCCGGGAAATAGCGGCCGTCGCAGCCGCGCACGCAATAGGCCGTGCCGCCGCCATAGGAGGCCCGTTGGCGCGGCGCGTCATAGCGCGGCATGTCGTCGGTCGGGAACGGCATCCGGATCTCCGGCGGCGGCCGCATCCGGAAGCCGCCGAACAATGCCGAGAAGAAATCCTCCGCATGCGCCGACGGTGCCGACACCAGACCAGCGGAGACGGCGATCAAGATCACCGTACCGCCAACCACTTTGCCAACCAGGCGTCTGCTCATAGGACCTCGCTCATGCTTAGTTGACGGCCGATGTCGTGATGTTCAACGCCTGCCTGCCCAACGGCAACGTCGTCGCGGCCGGACGCTTGCGCACGGGGTCGACGGCCTTGTCGCCTCCCTTGGCCATCAAGGGAGCGTTTTTCGGCAGCACCACGACCTTGGTGCCGACATTGACGCGATTGAACAGGTCGATGACGTCCTCGTTGGTCAAGCGGATGCAGCCGGACGAAACGAACTTGCCGATGGTCGAGGGATCGTTGGTGCCGTGGATACGGTATTGGCTCGAGCCGAGATACATCGCACGCGCACCGAGCGGGTTGCCGGGGCCGCCGGCGACGAAGCGCGGCAGATAGGGCTGACGCGCGATCATTTCGGCCGGCGGATACCAGTCCGGCCACTCGGCCTTCCGGCTGACGCTCTGCACGCCGGACCAGGTAAAACCTTCGCGGCCGACGCCGACGCCGTAGCGGATCGCGCGGCCATTGCCGAGAACGTAATAGAGATAGGTATTGTTGGTATCGATGACGATGGTACCGGCCGGCTCGCTCCTATCGAAGCTGACGATCTGCTTGCGCAGCCGATCGGGCAATTGGGCGTCCTCGTCGGCGGCCTGCGGCGTCTCGTTGAAGCCGTCATGAGAGTAACCCTGGTCCTGCGGGTACGCCCACGGCTGGATTCGCGCGTAGCCGAACGTTTGCGCGCTCGCCGTCCCGAAGGGCACTGCGAGCAGAGCGGTTGCGAAAACGAATGCGGTAACGGCGCGCGGCGAGAAGCTGCGACGGACTGCAAACAACTTTTTCATGTGCTGCCCCGTTGGATATGTGCATCAGGGTGATGCGCTGCCCAACAAACTCCGCCGGCTGGATCGAAGTTCCGGCGCAGCGTGCGGCAGCGACGTCACAGTCAAGCGAGCGGCTATTCACGAAGGCGCGATGGAACCGGCACGCCGTCCACGCGTTGTGAGGTCGTCAATGGGCGCGCGAATCGCGTTTCCGTGCGGGAGAGATATTGTGCGCGTCCTTCCCAGTGAACGCCTGATTTCCGGCAACAGCGAGAGCGAACCGCTTCCCGACAGCCACGGTGAGCTGCCGCCAGTCATCCGCCGCACCGAGTTCATCGCTTTCGCACTCGCAGGCCTCCTGCTGATTGCGGTCGCCACAGTGCTCTATGCCGGAAAAGCATTCTTCCTGCCCGTGGTGATGGCCTTCGTGATCGGCACCATGCTGTCCCCGGCGGCGAGCTTGCTCGAGCGATGCAAGGTGCCGCGCGCGCTCGCAGCCGTCCTGATCGTGGTCGCTGGGACTGCGGTGGTCGCGTTCGTCTTCGCGCTGATCGCCTCGCCGATTATGGAGTGGAGCACGCGCCTGCCGGAGCTCGGCGCGCAGCTGAGGGACAAGCTGCACGTGTTCGACCGGCCGCTGGCGCTGTGGCGCGAGCTGCAAGGCATGGTCGGCGGGTCGGAGCAATTCCCTAGCTTTCAGATTCCGAAGTTCGAGTGGGTGCAACCAACGCTGGAATTCCTGTCACCGACCTTTACCGAATTTGTGCTGTTCTTCGTCACCCTCATTCTGTTCATCGCAAGCTGGCGCGACCTGCGGCGGGCCATGATCATGACCTTCAGTGACCATGACGCGCGGCTGCGCACGCTGCGGATCCTCAACGAGATCGAGGTCCATCTCGGCAACTATCTCCTGACTGTGACCGTCATCAACATCGGTGTGGGCGTTGGCACCGGCCTCATCTGCGCGCTCACCGGAATGCCCAATCCCGCCGGGCTCGGCGCGCTGGCGGCAACGCTCAATTTCATCCCGATCATCGGGCCTGTGGCGATGTTCGCGGTGCTGGTCGTCGTCGGGCTGGTCGCCTTCCCGACCATCGGCGGCGGCCTGATGGCCGCGCTCGCCTTCAGCGGCCTCACCTTCCTGGAGGGACACTTCGTCACCCCGACCATCATCGGCCGGCGGCTGGCGCTGAACGCGCTTGCGGTTCTGCTTGCGCTCGCATTCTGGACCTGGATGTGGGGCCCGATGGGCGCATTCCTGTCGTCGCCGCTCCTGATCGTTGGTCTGATCCTCAAGGAGCATCTGTTGCCGGCCGATTCGCCGCAGCTGCCGCAGGCCTGAGCGGTTTCAGCGAACGGAACTTACGCGTCGACGAAACGTTCTCCGCACATCTCAGCCGTCAACAGTTTGGAGCTCCCGATGTCCACGAGCAATGCCGAAGCCGGGATGAGAGACTGGACCGACAAAGCCACCAGAGAACGCCTCGAGAAGGATGTAGCAGCCGTGAAAAGCGATATCGCCGCCCTCACCGAGCAGATCACCGACGCACTCAATACCTTCGCCAATTCCACTAGCAGGCAGGCTCGCCGCGGCTACCGCCAGGCGCGCGAGAACATGGATTCCACGATCGACGACATGTCGGAGCGCGGCAGCGCGATGATGGAGGCCGCACAGGACGCCTATGGCTCGATCGAGGAGACGCTGGAAGAGGCGATCACACAGCGGCCGCTCGCGACCGTCGGACTCGCGCTCGGCATTGGTTTCCTGATCGGCGTCGCCTGGCGCCGGTAGGTTTGCGGAACGGAGCTCGAGATGGCGGCGCCGCCGGTGCCGGCGTGTGGCGGTTCGGCTTGTGGGGGATTTGAGGAGCAAGGCCATGTTTCAGCGCATCATCGACGGGATCAGTGCATCCACCGGCACGACTGTTCGGCTGACCTCCCTTGCCGCAGGCGCGGCCTTCGCGCTGTTTGTGACGACATGCTTCCTTTGCGCCGCCGCCTTCATCTCGGTGCTGCAGAAATATGGCCCGGTGCAGGCCTGTCTTACCGGCGCCGGCATCTTCTTCCTGCTGACCCTCGCCGCGGCAGGCTCCTATTGGGGCTACAAGCGCGAGGTGAAGAAGCGTGCCCAGATCGCGGCCGAGCGGGCCGCGAAGTCGACGGCGCAGAGCATGCTTGCAGATCCGATGCTCCTCGCCACCGGACTTCAGATCGTTCGCGCCATCGGGATCAAGCGGCTGTTGCCGATCCTGGCGATTGGCGGTGTCGCCCTCGGTATCCTGGCGAGCCGCGCCGGTGCATCCGACGAGGTGTCGGCCGAACCTGCCGAGTAACGGTCAGAATGGGTTAGAAAATTTCGTCGCAGGTCCTGCGAGCGCATCCATCTGAAATCGACTCAGGCGACGCCGCGCAATTTTGCGCCGTCCGGCACGAATGCCTGCCGTTCACGGAAACGCTACTCGGATGGGCAGACGGTTGCCGGTAAAAGCATCACCCTGATTCCCAAAGCTATTTTACTCAATGAAACCGTCCGTCAAGGCGAACCTCGCCGCATTCCAGCACGACGCCAGGCTCTATCTGACGCTCGGCATCGCCAATTGGTCGGTGTTCGTCGACCACATTCCGCACAACGTCGTCAACCTTCTGACGCTGCGCAACTTCGGCTTCAGCGGCGCGGCCGATCTCTTCGTGTTCGTGGTGGGCTACGGCGTTGCCATCATCCATGGCAGGATGGCGCTGGAGCGCGGCTACGTGGTCGCGGCGACGCGGATCTTTCGCCGCGTCTGGCGGCTCTACGCTGCCTATGTCGTGCTGTTCGTGATTTATATCGACACCATCGCCTATGTCGCCTCGCAATCGATGGCGCCGGAGATCATCCACGAATACAACATCTCGGGGATTCTCGAGCACCCGCTGCGCATCCTGATCCGTGGTCTCGTGCTCCAGGAAGAGCCGCTGAACCTCGACCTGCTGCAGTTGATGATCCCGCTGATGACGTTCTTTCCGCTCGTGCTGTGGGGCCTGCTGCGATGGCCGAACCTGACGCTGGCGGCATCAATCGCGCTGTACGTCGCCGCTCGCTGGTTCGACTGGAACTTTCGGGTCTATCCGGACCAGGAATGGACCTTCAATCCGCTGTGCTGGCAGATGCTGATGGTGCTGGGCGGCTGGTTTGCCGTCACAGGCGCATCGGGGCGCATGCTGCGCGGCATGATCTGGCTGCGGATCCTCGCAGGCGCTTACCTCGTCCTCGCGATGGCGGTTACCCTGATGCGCCATTCGCCGGCGCTGTCAGCCTACCTGCCCGATTTGCTGCTCAACAACATCGCGCCGACCGACAAGGAAAATCTCGCACCCTATCGCGTGCTCCACTTCCTAGCCCTCGCGCTCGTCGCCACCCATCTCATTCCGGCCGATCATCCTGGCCTGCAACTGAAGCCGCTTCAGGCGGTCATCAGATGCGGTGAGGAATGGCTTGCCGTGTTCTGCGTCGGCGTGTTCCTGTCCTTCGCCGGCCATCTGATCCTGATCACCGGCCCCAATCTGATCGTGATGCAGATCGTCGTGAGCCTTGCGGGCTTCGCCGCGATGACCGCACTCGCCTATTACATCACCTGGTCGAAGCGGCAGGACCTGCCCGCGGCCCTGCGGCAACAGGCCTAAAGCATGATCCGGAAAAGTGCGAAGCGGTTTTCCGGAAAGATCATGCGTAAACAACAAGCTAAAGCGCGATGACGATTCATCCAAATCTCATCGCGCTTTAGAAGAAGAATCGTGCGATTCTGCTAGGCCGAAGGCGGCGGCTGCGCTATGCCGGAACTCTGCGTGAGGAGACCGGGCGTGGCGATGGGGAAAGGCGGGGGTGACGAGGCTGACAGCGCGCCCCGGCGCGGCCGGCCAAGGTCGATCGAGACCAGCAACGCCATTCTCGAAAGTGCCTATGCGCTGATGGCCTCCACCGGCCTTGCCGCCACCACCATCGACGCGGTCGCGCGGCACTCCGGGGTCTCCAAGATGACGATCTACAAATGGTGGCCGTCCCGCGAGGCGCTTTTGATCGACGCCTTTCTTCACCACGCCGCGCAGATGCTGCCCCTGCCCCCGGCAAGCTCCGGCAGCCCCGCGGCGCGCGCGCGCCGCCATGCGGCCGCTTATGCCGAGGCACTCCAGGGCGAGTTCGGCAGGGTCCAGCTCGCTGTCATCTCCGAATGCATCTCCAAGACCGGCTCGGCGGAGCTGTTCTACGCGCGCTATCTGCAATTCCGCCGCGACGTGCTGGTCGAGATGATCGCCGCGGGCCAGAAGGATGGTAGCATTCTGGCCGAAGGGCTTCCTGAGGATCTCTACGACGCGATCTATGGCAGCCTGTTCTATCGCTACGTCTTCGGCATCGCGCCGGTCACGCCGGCTTACGCACGTAACCTCGTCAACCTCGTGTTGCGGCCGAAGGGTTAGCTGCGCACGGGCCTGACCGGCGCCGAGATCTTGTCGGTGCGGTCGCGCTCGGTCATGTCGACCACCGTCTCCATCGGCGCGGTCAATTCGTAGACGTAGGAGACGTCCGTGAAGAAGCGCTTGGCGGTGCCCCCTAACGCCTCGGGTGCGACGCGGTCGAGCAGGATCAGGCCGAAATCGGAATCGGGCCGGCGCGTCGCCTCGCTGGTGTTGAACTCCTCCCAGCGGAAACGGAACACCTCGTCGCCCTCCTCGCCTGTCACCGTCCAGGTGGCGGTGATGTGAGGATGCTTTCCAACCAGCGACAGACCCTCGTCGGAATGCGAGGCAAGCTCGAAGAACAGCAGCGAGAGGCTCTGCGCCGCGCGTGCGCTGACCGCGATATCAGGACCGGTGACGGCGATGCGGTCGGCATGCGGGATGGCGCGCGCCTCGAACAGGCCCTTCAGCTTGACACCCTGCCACTGGCTCTCGCTGAGCAGCGAGACCACGTTGGACATGGCGTGGATGCGTCCGATCAAGAGCTCGCGCGCGATGTCGATGTCCGAGCCGTGGCGCAAGGTGCGCGTCACGATCGACTGGATCACCGCGAGGATGTTCTTGACGCGATGGTTGAGCTCGTCGATGACGGCGGTCAGCCGGCGCTCGAAGCCGATTCTGACCTGGATCTCCCGGCTGAGCCGCAGATTGTTGTAGGCGACATAACCGAACAGGCCGCACACCATTGCCGTGATCGCAAAGCCGATCGCCGCCACGATGATCGCGGTCTGCTCGGCGCGGCGCATCGAGTTGGTCTTCGCGTAATAGCCGAGCTGCCAATCACGGCCGCCGAAGCTCACCGTGCGCGTCGCCGAGGGCGCCGGTCCGTCCGCCACCATGCGTGTCGAGACCACACCCTGATCGTTGGCGATCAGTTCGCCGCCTTCCTTGCGCGGATCCCTAAGCGCGACCGCGAACAACGACATGTCATCATTGGTCAGCATCAGCGAGGCGAGCTCGTAGGAAAACGTGACGAACCCGGCCGGCTCCATCGCTCCCTCGGGAATGACGGGCGCAGCCACGATGATGCCGATCGCGCCGTTCCCGCCGACCAACGGCACCGGATCGGAGGCAACCGACTTCTTCTCGGCGCGCGCGCGCGTCAGCATCGCGCTGCGAACCGGATCCTGATCGTAGCTGCGGCCGGGCAGCGTCTTGGTCTCGTTGCTGCGTGGCTCGAGGTCCATCAGCACGTCGATCGGCTGAGTGATTTCGGCCGTATTGATCGGCTTGTCGTCATAGGAGCGAAGCTGCGGATTTGGGAAGCCGGCGCCGGCAATGGCGGTCTGCGCGGCCGCAAGCTCGTTCGGCTTCAGCCGGGCGATCCAGCCGGCCACCACGAAATCGGTCTTGAAGGCGTAGATCGCCGAGCGCAGCGGCTCCAGCATGTTCGGCTTGATCACGGATGGCGCGCGGAACAGGCCTGAGGCGACACGCGCGAGCAGCTCCCGCTCGGTGAGGCGGTCCTGAACCAGACTCGCATGAACGTCGATCGCGCGCGCGAGCGCGATCCGATCCAGCGCCAGCTCCTGGTCGTGGACGCGGTAGGCCGCAAGCCCGGAGAGCAAGGCTCCCAGCAGAGCGATGAAGCCGATGATGAAGCCCAGCCTGACCACGCGACTACTCAGGCGAAAGCAGGAGGTCGGCAATAAACATGGAGCATATGAACGCCGCCCGAACGGCCATCTGCCGAAACAGGGTGAACCCCAGTGCCGGAGATAATGGAGGAGGAGGCATCGGTACGCAACTTGGGTCGCCTGAGAAGCTTAATCCGCCCGGCCGATGGTCTGGACGGGATAAATTCGCCCCCGCGCGCCGGAGGTAGTTAATCGCCGTGTCCGAAATTTGTTCCGCGGTTACGGCGTTGCCCAGGCGTTAACGGCGAAAAAAGCCCTGCGCCAAGTGGTCGCGTCCGGTCAGCCCTGTCGTTTCAGGCCGCCTTTGGTCTCGATGAAGCCGACGATCCGGTCGAGGCCCTCGCTTTTCTTGAGGTTGGTCATCACGAAAGGACGCTCGCCGCGCATGCGCCTGGCGTCCGTCTCCATCTTCTCCAGCGAGGCGCCGACATGGGGCGCGAGGTCGGTCTTGTTGATGACCAGGAGGTCGGACCGGGTGATGCCGGGGCCGCCCTTGGACGGAATCTTGTCGCCGGCGGCGACATCGATGACGTAGATCGTGAGGTCGGCCAGCTCCGGAGAAAAAGTGGCAGCGAGGTTGTCGCCGCCGGACTCGATCAGAACGAGATCGAGCCCCGGAAATTTCGCGCGCATGTCCGCGACCGCAGCGAGATTCATCGAGGCATCCTCGCGGATCGCAGTGTGGGGACAGCCGCCGGTCTCGACGCCGGCGATACGGTCCGGCGTCAGCGATCCCGAACGCACCAGGAACTCCGCATCCCATTTGGTGTAGATGTCGTTGGTGATCGCGGCAATGTCATAGCGCTCGCGCATGGTCTTGCAGAGCAGGTCCATCAGCGCGGTCTTGCCCGATCCGACCGGGCCGCCGACGCCGACACGCAAGGGGCCGTGAGATTTCGACATGTAACTCGCTCTCTCTTGATGGGTTAAAGGCCGCACAGGTCACGACCGAAACAGCCGCGTATATTGCGTCTCATGCCGCAAGCTGGCGAGATCGGCGCGGAAGGTGGCGCTGCCGAGATCGTCCAATGTCGCATTCAGCGCACGATTGGCGGTCGCGGCGACGGCGGCTTCCAGCCTCACCAGAACGCGCTGGCTATCGGTCTGGCCGAGCGGAATGAGCCGGCTGGCCGCGGAAATCCAGTTCGAGACCAGCGCATGCAGGAAGGCGTGCAGCGTCGGTGCCAGCGGAACGGCGTGCCTCGCCGCAACAACACCGACGGCGACCGGGTAGACCAGCGGCGTGCTGCATGCCGCGATCGTGGCATCCAGCCCGTCGGCATCCCACGCGGCGCGGGCGATATCGATGAAGGCGCGGCCCTGCGAGGTCGTCTCCAGCTGCCGCTCGCGCGACGGCACGAAGGCGGCGGCGAGCTCGGCGATCTCGTTCAAAGCCGTCGTCTCGTCCGCTTCCGTGCTGCGATAGGCGTGGACCAGAAACGTCGCGTCACAAAAGCCGGAGCCGTCGCCGAGCATCGCATCGAGCCAATCCGCCAGCGTCGTCACGTCGGTGATGTCGCCCGTCTCGATCGCCCATTCGAGGCCGCTGGAATAGGAAAAACCACCGACCGGGAAGGCCGGCGACAGCCAGGTCATCAGCCGGTACAGCGCCGCCGCCTCACCCTCGGCGAGGTCACCGACGCCGACCGGCTCATTTGTGGTCATGAGCATGGGTGTGGCCGTGGTGATGGTCGGGATGGTCGCAATGCTCGTCGTGGTGATGGTGGTGCTCGTGGCTATGGTCATGCGCGGCATGATCATGATGGTGGTGACCATGGCCGTGATGATCATGGTGATCGTGATGGCCGTGACCGTGGTGCGCATGATCGTCGTGCCCATGGCCGGCATCGGCGTAGGCGCCGCCTTCGGGATCGAACGGCGCCTCGATCTCGGTCACGCGCGCACCGAGGCCCTTCACCATGGCCTCGATGACATGGTCGCGACGGATGCGCAGGGCCTTGGCCATGATCTGCGTCGGCAAATGACGGTTGCCGAGATGCCAGCCGACGCGGATGAGGTGATGCGGATCGCGGCCGCGGATCTCCAGCAGCGGCTCCGGCGCCGCCACCACCTCGATCAGTCTTCCGTCCTCCAGCACCAGCGCATCTCCGCCGCGCAGCGCGACGGCGTGCTCCAGATCGAGCAGGAATTCGAGCCCCCGCGTGCCCGTCATCGCCATGCGGCGGCGGTGCCGATCGTCGAAATCGAGCACGACCGTGTCCGCCGGCGCTTCCGTGAAGCGGTGCTGTCCCTTGACCTGCGTCGCCCGGATCATGCGTCTTACCTCTTTACCGTGTCTCGACCTTCTCGGGCGTGATCACCTCGATCTTCGGCGGCGCCGTGAAGCACTTCACCGCGACGCGACCGAAGGTCTTCATGTGCTCCATGGTCCGATGCGGCACGAGCGCCTCGGCATTCTCCCACTGCTCGACGAATACCATCTTGCTGGGATCGGTGACGCTCTCATGCAGATCATAGGCGATGTTGCCGGGCTCTTTCCGCGTTTCCTTGATGCAGGCGGTGGCGGCTGCAATGAATTCGGCGCGCGTCTCGGGCTTGATGGTCAGGGTGGCGACGACGTAGATCACGAGAAATCCTCCCGGCTTTTCTTCTAGAGGTTACGATACCGGGCGGGACATTAGACCAGGCGGGACCGAACGCAAAACGGCAAAAGCCGTCCCCGGACACGCACTCCGAATATACTCGCGGGACATGCGTCGAGGCGCTATTTCAGTACATGAAATATCGCTGCGCCATCGGCAGCACCTCGGCGGGGGCGCAGGTCAACAGCTCGCCATCGGCACGGACCTCGTAGGTCTCCGGATCGACCTCGATATCGGGCGTGGCGTCGTTGTGGATCATGCTCTTCTTGGAGATCTTGCCGCGGGTGTTCTGGACCGCATAGAGCTTCTTCTCGATCCCGAGCTTTCGCGCCAGGCCGCCGGTGACAGCCGCCTTCGAGGTGAAGACGACGGAGGACGCGGTCCTCGCCTTGCCGAAGGCGCCGAACATCGGCTGATAGTGCACCGGTTGCGGCGTCGGGATCGAGGCGTTGGGATCCCCCATGGGCGCAGCCACGATGGTGCCGCCCTTGACGATGCAGTCCGGCTTGACGCCGAAGAAGGCCGGCGACCACAGCACGAGATCGGCGAGCTTGCCCTTCTCGACCGAGCCGATCAGCTTCGACACGCCATGCGCGATCGCGGGGTTGATCGTGTACTTGGCGATATAGCGCTTGACGCGGAAATTGTCGTTGTCCTTGCCCTTGTCCTGCGGCAGCGAGCCACGCTGCTTCTTCATCTTGTCCGCGGTCTGCCAGGTCCGGATGATGACCTCGCCGAGGCGGCCCATGGCCTGGGAATCCGAGGACATCATCGAGAGCGCGCCGAGGTCGTGCAGGATGTCTTCGGCCGCGATGGTCTCCTTGCGGATACGGCTTTCGGCGAAGGCCAGATCTTCCGCGATCGAGGGATCGAGATGGTGGCACACCATCAGCATGTCCAGATGCTCGTCGATGGTGTTGCGCGTGAACGGCCGCGTCGGGTTGGTCGAGGACGGCAGCACGTTCTTCAAGCCGGCCACCTTGATGATATCGGGGGCGTGGCCGCCGCCGGCGCCCTCGGTATGGAAGGCGTGGATGGTGCGGCCCTTGAACGCCTTGATCGTGTCCTCGACGAAGCCGGATTCGTTCAGCGTGTCGGTGTGGATCATCACCTGGATATCGTGATCGTCGGCCACCGACAGGCAATTGTCGATCGCGGCCGGCGTCGTACCCCAATCCTCGTGCAGCTTCAGCGCGCAGGCACCGGCCTTGATCATCTCGACCAGCGCCGCGGGCCGCGAGGCATTGCCCTTGCCGGAGATGCCGAGATTGACCGGGAAGGCATCGAACGACTGGATCATCCGCGCGATGTGCCAGGGGCCGGGCGTGCAGGTGGTGGCGAAGGTGCCGTGCGACGGGCCGGTGCCGCCGCCCAGCATCGAGGTGACGCCACTCATCAGCGCGTGCTCGATCTGCTGCGGGCAGATGAAATGGATGTGGCTGTCGAAGCCGCCGGCCGTGAGGATCTTTCCTTCGCCCGCGATCACATCCGTGCCCGGACCAATGATGATGGTGACGCCGGGCTGGATGTCGGGATTGCCGGCCTTGCCGATTGCCGAGATCATGCCGTCCTTGATGGCGACGTCGGCTTTCACGATGCCCCAGTGATCGACGATCAGCGCATTGGTGATGACGGTGTCGGCCGCGCCCTGCCTGTTGGTGACCTGCGACTGCCCCATGCCGTCGCGGATCACCTTGCCGCCGCCGAACTTCACCTCCTCGCCGTAGGTGGTGAAATCCTTCTCGACCTCGATGATGAGGTCGGTGTCGGCGAGGCGCACCTTGTCGCCGGTGGTCGGGCCGAACATGTCGGCATAGACGGATCGCTTCATCTTGACGGACATCACAAGCCCCGTTTGCGTTTGAATGTCTGGTGGGTCACAGCAGCGCCCTCGCTGCTTTCACGGCATCGTCGAACTTCGTGTCGAGCCACGAATTGCCGCCACGGCAGCCGGCGACGACCTGCGTGGCCCACGCGACGTAATCGGCGAGATCGTCACGTTCCTCGGCACTCGGGTCGGTTTGAATGCGCGCCTCTGTGTTGCTGATCTTGTCCGCGATCTTGATCAGCTTGGCGCCAGGGGACTTGTTCGGCGCTTCGAGCACTTGAAGGCGCCGCCGCTCGGCCTTTGGCAAACTCATGTCGTCGGTGCATTCAACGACGAGTGAAGCGACACGCTCCGAAAATATCTGCGCGAGCTCCTCGCGCGTGGTGTCGGTGTCCTCGATCGTATCATGCAGCCAGCCGGCTGCGACCAACTCGGCGTCGGCGCCCTCGGTCGCGGTGGCGAGCAGGTTCGCGACCTCGGCGAGATGGTTGATGTAAGGATCGTTGCCGCGCCCTTTTCGCGCCATGCCGTTATGGCGGCGTGCGGCAAGCTCGGCAGCTTCCGAGACGAGACAAACGGGTGACAGCATGGCAAGGACCTCCATTTCGGTCTCAACCGTGCCGCGCCGCGCTCGTTCCTGTGGAGGTCACAGCTTCCCCATGACGTCGCCGCGGAAGCCGTAGATCGTCTTCTTCCCCGCCATGGCGACGAGTTGCACTTCGCGGGTCTGGCCGGGCTCGAAGCGGACGGCGGTGCCGGCGGCGATGTCGAGGCGCATGCCGCGGGACTTCTTGCGATCGAATTTCAGGGCCGGGTTGGTCTCGAAGAAGTGGTAGTGCGAGCCGACCTGGATCGGCCGGTCGCCAGTGTTGGCGACCGTCAGCGTCACGGTCTTGCGGCCGGCATTGAGCTCGATCTCGCCGTCCTGGATGAAGAGTTCGCCCGGAATCATTCTATCCTCCTCGTCATTCCGGGGCTCGCGAAGCGAGAACACGGAATCTCGAAACCAAAACCTCTGGATTCCGGTTCGCCCTGCGGGCGCCCCGGAATGGTGAATTCTAGTTACCTGATCGGCTCGTGCACGGTGACGAGTTTGGTGCCGTCCGGAAAGGTCGCCTCGACCTGGATGTCATGGATCATCTCGGGGATGCCCGGCATCACCTGGTCGCGGGTCAGGACCTGCGCGCCGGATTGCATCAGTTCGGCGACGGTGCGGCCGTCGCGGGCGCCTTCGAGGATGAAATCGGAGATGATCGCAACCGCTTCGGGATGGTTGAGCTTGACGCCGCGGTCCAGCCTGCGGCGCGCCACGATCGCCGCCATCGAGATCAGAAGCTTGTCCTTTTCGCGGGGAGACAGGTTCATGCGAAATCTCTTCCGTTCAACACGTCAATTCAGCCAATCATCAGTTCAGCCAGAGCCGTGGCAGGGCCGCGCCGGTGCGCGCCAGCGCGGCCATCATGTCGGCGCGCAAGCGCGCAGCATCTTGGGCACAGAACCGCGCCATTGCAAAGCCATTCCATGCCGAGATTCCGACCTCGCCGGAGCAAGACTCCGACGCTTCCCGAATGCGTTCGACCAAGGCCTCGTCACCGGGCACGATCAGGGCCGTGCCAATCGCCGCGCCGCCTCTGGCGACCGCGGATCGCGCGAGCTTTGCGCCGATATCGCCGTCGAGCCGGACGGTTTCTGCGAGCACCAGCTTGCCGGCGCGGCGCATCCGCCAGCGGTCCACAAATTCGCCCTGCTCCATCCGCTCGCCCATGGCGGTACGGCCGAATACGACAATCTCGCAAAGCAGAAGCGAGGCAGTCTCGTCGAGCGCGATGTCGAAGCGGCGTTGCACGCGGGCGCGGTCGAACAGAATCGTCTCCTGCGGTAGCCAGGACAAATGCGCGCCTGCGCCGGCCTTGAGCGAGATATTGAGCTGCGCCGCGGGCCCCGGCGCGCGATAGACCTTCTCCGCCGCCGCCGTCGTCAGCGTCAATCGCGCGCGATCCGCCGCCGATATCTCGATGTCGAAGCGATCACCGCCGGCGACTCCGCCGGCGGTGTTGACGAACACGCCGGACAGGCCCTGATCTTCCGGGGAGGGAAAGCGGACACGGAGCGAACCGGATTCATGCAAGGTGCCGCGTCGCGTCACGCCGTCACGTGCGTGCACGTCGAACCGCACCGCGCCGCGGGCGCGGTTCGCCTCGAAAACCCCTGACGTGGTTGAAACGTCGCTGCGCATCCGCCTCCCCAGCCGGTCGCGACAGATTGGCTTACAGCGCCATCTGGCGGCTGATCTCGCTCGCGTCGAGATTGGAGCGGTCGCAGGTGAACTTCACCGCGCCGCGATCCATCACGGCAAAACTGTCGCCGAGTTCGCAGGCAAAGTCGAGATATTGTTCGACCAGCACAATGGCGATGTTGCCGAGGTTGCGCAGGTACGAGATGGCGCGGCCGATGTCCTTGATGATCGAGGGTTGGATGCCTTCGGTCGGCTCGTCGAGCAGAAGCAGCTTCGGCCGCATCACCAGCGCGCGGCCGATCGCGAGCTGCTGCTGCTGGCCGCCGGAGAGGTCGCCGCCGCGCCGGCCGAGCATGGATTGCAGCACCGGAAACAGCGAAAACACGTCGTCCGGGATGTGCTTGTCCTCGCGCTTGAGCGGGCCGAAGCCGGTCTTGAGGTTCTCCTCGACCGTCAGCAGCGGAAAGATCTCGCGGCCCTGCGGCACGAAGCCGATACCCTTGCGCGCCCGCTCGTAGGGCTTCAAGCCCGTGATATCATTGCCGTCGAGCACGATCGCGCCCGAGGAGATCGGATATTGCCCGACCATGGCGCGGAGCAGCGAAGTCTTGCCGACGCCGTTGCGCCCGAGCACGCAAGTCACCTTGCCCGGCGCGGCCGAAATCGAGACACCGCGCAGCGCCTGCGCCGCGCCGTAGAACAGGTTGATGTCCTTGACCTCAAGCATGGCTCAGCGTCCCAGATAGACTTCGATGACCCGCTCGTTGGCCGAGACCTGGTCGATGGTACCTTCCGCGAGCACCGTGCCTTCGTGCAGGCAGGTGACCTTGACCCCGAGCTCGCGCACGAAGGTCATGTCGTGCTCGACGACCATCACGGTGTGGGTCTTGTTGATCTCCTTCAGCAGCTCGGCGGTGAGATGCGTCTCGACGTCGGTCATCCCCGCGACGGGTTCATCGACCAGCAGGAGTTTTGGATCCTGCGCCAGCAGCATGCCGATCTCGAGCCACTGCTTCTGGCCGTGGCTGAGGCTGCCGGCCAGGCGGTTGCGGGCGTCGGTGAGGCGGATCGTCTCCAGCACCTTGTCGATCCGCTCGGATTCCGCCTTGCTGCCGCGCCAGAACAGCGTGCCGCGGACGGAGTGATCGACATTGAGCGCCAGCAGCAGATTGTCCTGCACTGTCTGACTCTCGAACACGGTCGGCTTCTGGAATTTGCGGCCGATGCCGAGCTCGGCGATACGGGTCTCGTCGAGGCGCGTCAGGTCGGTGACGCCGTCGAACAGCACGGTGCCCTCGTCGGGTTTGGTCTTGCCGGTGATGATGTCCATCATCGTGGTCTTGCCGGCGCCGTTCGGGCCGATGATGGCGCGCATCTCGCCGGGCTCGAGCGTCAGCGACAGATTGTTGATGGCATGGAAGCCGTCGAAGGAGACGTGCACGCCGTCCAGGTAAAGCATTGCGGAGGTCGCGCGGGTATCCATGACGTTCATTGCGCCTACTCCGCCATCTTGGGTTCGACGCCATTTTCGGCCGCGGCGCTCGCAATGGCTGCAGCGGTGCTTTTTTCCCTGGTCGAGGCCCACCAGGCGTTGAAGGTGCCGACGATGCCTTTCGGCAGCAGCAGCGTCACCAGGATGAACAGCGCGCCCAGCATGAACAGCCAGTATGGCGCGAGCACGCCCGAGGTGAAGAATGTCTTGGCGTAGTTGACGACGACGGCGCCGAGCGCGGCGCCGACCAGCGTGCCGCGGCCGCCGACCGCGACCCAGATCACCGCCTCGATCGAATTCCCCGGCGCGAACTCCGAGGGGTTGATGATGCCGACCTGCGGCACGTAGAGCGCACCGGCGACGCCGGCCATGCAGGCCGATACCGTGAACACGAACAGCTTGTAGGATTCGACGCGGTAGCCGAGGAAGCGCGTGCGCGATTCCGCGTCGCGCACCGCGATCAGCACCTTGCCGAGCTTGGACGAGACGATGGCGCGGCAGATCAGGAAGCCGATGATCAGCGCCAGGCAGCTCAGCGCAAACAGCGCGGCACGCGTGCCCTCCGCCTGCACGTTGAAGCCCAAAATGTCCTTGAAGTCGGTCAGGCCGTTGTTGCCGCCGAAGCCGAAATCGTTGCGGAAGAAGGCGAGCAGCAGCGCATAGGTCATCGCCTGCGTGATGATCGAGAGATACACCCCGGTGACGCGGGAGCGGAAGGCGAGCCAGCCGAAGCAGAAGGCGAGCAGGCCGGGCACGACCAGCACCATCAGCGCTGCGAACCAGAACATGTCGAAGCCATACCAGTACCAGGGCAGCTTCTGCCAGTTCAGGAACACCATGAAGTCGGGTAAGATCGGGTTGCCGTAAACGCCGCGGGTGCCGATCTGCCGCATCAGGTACATGCCCATGGCGTAACCACCGAGCGCGAAAAAGGCGCCGTGGCCGAGCGAGAGGATGCCGCAATAGCCCCAGATCAAGTCGATCGCGAGCGCCAGGATCGCGTAGCAGACATATTTGCCCCAGAGCGCGACGAGATAGGTCGGCACCTGCAGGAACGAGCCCGCGGGCAGCAGCAGGTTGGAGAGCGGGATGAGGATGCCGCAGGCCGCGACGATCGCGAGGAAGATCGTCGCGCCGCGGTCCAGCGATCGCGTCAGCATGTGAGGGGTCATGCTTCCACCGCACGGCCCTTGAGCGCGAACAGGCCGCGCGGCCGCTTTTGAATGAACAGGATGATGAGAACCAGGATCGCGATCTTGCCGAGCACCGCGCCGGCGACCGGCTCAAGGAATTTGTTGGCGATGCCGAGCGTGAAGGCGCCCACGAGGGTTCCCCATAGATTACCGACGCCGCCGAACACCACGACCATAAAGCTGTCGATGATGTAGCTCTGGCCGAGATTGGGGCTGACATTGTCGATCTGCGACAGCGCCACGCCGGCGATGCCGGCAATGCCCGAGCCGAGGCCGAAGGTGAGCGCGTCGACGCGCGAGGTGGCGATGCCCATCGAAGCCGCCATGCGGCGGTTCTGCGTCACCGCGCGCATTTCGAGGCCGAGCGCGGTGTAGCGCAGCATCGCGAGCAGGATCGCGAACACGGCGAGCGTGAAGAGAAGGATCCAGAGCCGGTTATAGGTAATGGTGATCTGGCCGAGCTCGAACGCACCGCTCATCCAGGAGGGATTGCCGACCTCGCGGTTGGTCGGACCGAACATGGTGCGCACCGCCTGCTGCAGCACCAGCGACAGGCCCCAGGTCGCGAGCAGCGTCTCCAGCGGCCGGCCGTAGAGGAAGCGGATGATGCTGCGCTCGATCAGCACGCCGATCGCGCCCGCGACGAGGAAGGCGAGAGGCACGGCGATCAGCAGCGAATAGTCGAACAGGCCGGGATAGCGGCTGCGGATCACCTCCTGCACCACGAAGGTGGTGTAGGCCCCTAGCATCACCATTTCGCCGTGGGCCATGTTGATGACGCCCATCACGCCGAAGGTGATGGCGAGCCCGATCGCGGCGAGCAGCAGCACCGAGCCGAGCGAGAGCCCGTACCAGGCATTCTGCACCATGGACCAGACCGCGAGCGAGTTCTGGATCGAACCGATCGCGCTCGTGGCGGCCTTGGTGACCGACGCCGGCTGGTCGCCCATGCCGGTAAGTAGCGCCAGCGCCTCCTGGTCGCCGCGCGCCTTGAGGGTTGCCACCGCCTCGAGCTTCTCGACCTCGGTCGCATCGGACTTGAACAGCAGGATCGCCGCGCGGGCCTCACCGAGCGCGGCCTTGACGGATCGGTTGGTTTCCTTGGCGAGCGCGGCATCGACCGCCTCGAGCGCGGTCTCTTCATGCGACTTGAAGACGGATTGCGCAGCCTGCAGGCGCGTCCCGACGTCCGGCGACTGCAGCGTCAGGCTACCGAGCGCGGCATCGACGCTGCGGCGCAGGCGGTTGTTGAGGCGAACCGCGCTCGCGCTGTCGGGAACGCTGGCAACGGTCTCGCCCGTCGCGGCATCGATCGACTTGCCGTCGGTGCCGGTGACGTAAACCTTCTTGCTGTCAGGATCCGCCATGAGGCGGCCGTCCTGGAGCGCGCTGATGATCGGGAAGGCCAGCTTGTTGCCGCTGCCCGCGACCACACCGATCGCCTCTTCCGTGTCGGAAAAATCGTCATTGGCGAATTTGGCGACTGCATCCTCGAACGGACCGGCGAAGGCCGGCAGCGCGAACGCGATCAGCAACAACGAGAGTGCAAGCGAGCAGAGACGGGCAGACAGATGGGCTGGCACTGTGAATGACCCCGGCAGAAATGAGTGGAGAAGGCGGCCGGATCGCCGCCCTCTCCGGTCGTGCAATGGAGCGTCAGGTCGGGATCAGGAACCCGAGCCGAGGCACTTGTTGGTCTTGGTGTTGAAGTTGCCGCACTTCTTGCCGACCCAGTCGCCGATCAGGTCCTTGGAGCCCTCGAGCTCCTTCGACCAGGCGTCGCCCGCGACGAGGCCGGGGGTCTTCCAGACCACGTCGAACTGGCCGTTGGCCTTGATCTCACCGATGAACACCGGCTTGGTGATGTGGTGGTTCGGCAGCATCTTCGACACGCCACCGGTCAGGTTCGGCGCCTCGATGCCGGGAAGCGCATCGATCACCTTGTCCGGATCGGTCGACTTCACCTTCTCGACCGCCTTCACCCACATGTTGAAGCCGATCACGTGCGCTTCCATCGGATCGTTGGTCACGCGCTTCGGATTCTTGGTGTAGGCCTGCCAGTCCTTGATGAACTTCTCGTTCGATCCGTCCTTGGTCTTGATCGACTCGAAGTAGTTCCAGGCAGCGAGGTGGCCGACCAGCGGCTTGGTGTCGATGCCGGCGAGCTCTTCCTCACCCACCGAGAACGCGACGACCGGGATATCCTTCGCCTTGATGCCCTGGTTGCCGAGCTCCTTGTAGAAGGGAACGTTGGCGTCGCCGTTGATGGTCGAGACCACTGCGGTCTTCTTGCCGGCCGAGCCGAACTTCTTGATGTCGGCCACGATCGTCTGCCAATCGGAATGACCGAACGGCGTGTAGTTGATCATGATGTCTTCCTGGGCGACACCCTTGGACTTCAGATAGGCTTCCAGGATCTTGTTGGTGGTGCGCGGATAGACGTAGTCGGTGCCCGCGAGCACCCAGCGCTTCACCTTCTCTTCCTTCATCAGGTAGTCGACGGCGGGGATCGCCTGCTGGTTCGGCGCGGCACCCGTGTAGAACACGTTGCGCTCGCTCTCCTCGCCCTCGTACTGCACGGGGTAGAACAGGATGTTGTTGAGCTCCTTGAACACCGGCAGCACCGACTTGCGCGACACCGAGGTCCAGCAGCCGAATACGACCGAGACCTTGTCCTTGGTGATCAGCTCGCGCGCCTTTTCGGCGAACAGCGGCCAGTTCGACGCTGGGTCGACGACGACGGCCTCCAGCTTCTTGCCGAGCACGCCGCCCTTCTTGTTCTGCTCGTCGATCAGGAAGAGGATGGTGTCCTTCAGCGTGGTTTCGCTGATCGCCATGGTGCCGGACAGGGAGTGGAGTACACCGACCTTGATGGTGCCGTCCGCGGCCTTCGCGCCAGTCAATGAAGCCAGACCAAGCACCAGTCCGGCCGTCGCGGCGAGCACGCCGCGGCGGCTAAATGACGCCGCGATATCGTGGGTGGATTTGCTAAACATGAGTGTCTCATCTCCCTGACGCAGACGTGAAAACGCTGCGAAACGGCCCCATGGCCGCCTGCGATTAACGGAATCGCAAGAACCATGCCATGGACTGAGCACCCATCAACTCGTTGAATCCACTTATAAAATCGCCAGAAATCCAAGTTTCGCCGCAGTCATTCCGCCTAAACTACAGGCAATTTAAATGTATGCGAAAGCGGCATGTAGGCTATTTTCTGAGCAAATTACCAAATCTGGCTAAATTTCCGGCATCACTATTTCTGCGCCGCAACCGCTGTTTGAGACCGAGTTGCCTTGAAAGCGCCTCCGAGATGTTCCATATGAGCGGCGGAGACCTCTTGCGAATCAAGGGGTCGTAGCGAGCCGCGTGTTCTTAAGCCCCTCCGGGCCTCTGGCTTGCCCCATATCACCCAAGCCATCCGACACCCCAAACACGCAGGTGTCTTCTCGACACCCTTTTGCGCGCGCCGCGCTGAATGCGCCGGGCGTTCGCTTTTGACATGGAAAGAACCCCTCTTTTGACTTCCTTTCAGGACTTCGGCCTAGCCGATCCCATTTCCCGTGCCCTCAAAGAAGAAAACTACGTCACCCCGACCCCGATCCAGGCCCAGACCATCCCGCTGGCGCTGACCGGCCGCGACGTCGTGGGTATCGCCCAGACCGGCACCGGCAAGACCGCGTCTTTCGCGCTGCCGATCCTGCATCGCCTGCTCGAGAACCGCATCAAGCCGCAGCCCAAGACAGCACGCGTCCTGGTGCTGTCGCCGACCCGCGAGCTGTCTGGCCAGATCCTTGACAGCTTCAACGCCTATGGCCGCCATATCCGCCTGTCTTCGACGCTCGCCATCGGCGGCGTGCCGATGGGCCGCCAGGTCCGCGCCCTGATGCCGGGCGTAGAGGTACTGGTCGCCACCCCCGGCCGCCTGCTCGACCTCGTGCATAGCAACGGCTTGAGGCTTTCGAGCGTTGAATTCCTCGTACTCGACGAGGCCGACCGCATGCTCGACATGGGTTTCATCAACGACATCCGCAAAATCGTCGCCAAGCTGCCGATCAAGCGGCAGACGCTGTTCTTCTCGGCCACCATGCCCAAGGATATCGCCGAGCTCGCGGACTCCATGCTGCGGGACCCCGCCCGTGTCGCGGTGACCCCAGTGTCTTCGACCGCCGAGCGGATCAACCAGCGTATCCTGCAGGTGGACTTCTCGGCCAAGCCCGCCTTCCTGACCAAGCTGCTGCAAGACGAAACGATCAACCGCGCTCTGGTCTTCACCCGCACCAAGCACGGTGCCGACAAGGTGGTGAAGACGCTGGCCAAGGCCGGCATCGCTGCCAACGCCATCCATGGCAACAAATCGCAGAATCACCGCGAGCGCACGCTCGCCCAGTTCCGCTCGGGCGAGATCCGCACCCTGGTTGCCACCGACATCGCCGCCCGCGGCATCGACGTCGACGGCATCAGCCACGTCATCAATTTCGACCTGCCCAACGTGCCGGAAACTTACGTCCACCGCATCGGCCGCACCGCGCGTGCCGGCGCCGACGGCACCGCGATCTCCCTGGTCGCCGGCAGCGAGGAACTCAGCTATCTCCGCGACATCGAGCGGCTGATCCGCGTGGCCCTGCCGCAGGAGGACCATCGCACCGACGCCGGCCGCCGCGATGCCGGCCCCGCCCCGTCGCAGCAACGACAGGGCCGGCCAGGCGGCCGTCCCGGCCAGCGCCCAAAAGGCGCACGGCATGGCGACGGGCGGCGTGGCGACGAACGGCATGCCGATGGGCGCCACCATAGTGCCGGCAAGCAAGGTGACGGCAGACACGGTGAAGGCCGGCACGCCGAGGCAAGGCATGCTGACGGACGACCCGGCAGCGGCCCGAATGCGTCCAAGGGTTCTCGCCGCCGCCGGTCCGGTGGTAAGATGCACTCATCGCCTGTCGACCGTCCGGAACAGCGTTCCGCGCATAGCGCCGGGACGCCTGATGGGATACAAGGCGTTGCCTTTTTGCGCCGCGAGAGTCGGCCAAACAGCCAACCGAACCGCAAACCCTATTCGCACTAGCCGTCCACGACCTGGAGAAATTCATGGCTAAGGAAGAGCTGATCCAGTTCGAAGGACTGGTCACCGAAATCCTCCCCGACGCCCGCTACCGCGTGCAGCTCGACGCCGGACACGAGATCGTTGCCTATACCGCCGGCAAGATGAAGAAGAATCGCATCAAGACGCTCGCGGGCGACCGCGTGACAGTGGAGATGTCGCCGTATGACCTCGAGAAGGGCCGGCTGATTTTCCGCCACAAGGACGAACGCCCCAGCACGGCGGGCGGACCGCCCCGTCCCGGACAGCGTGGCGGCCAGTTCCGCCGCCGCTAGTCGGCTACGGCGCGGGGGCGCGAGATAAAACTCCGACCTGTATGATGATCTGCCGTTGACATCACGGTGGATCAAAAAATCGTGCACGTCCGGATTGTTTCGGGCCCCTGTTTCCGATAAAATGAATTAATCGATTTTCGGCCGGACGACATTAGCATCCACCGGTACAGCCGGTTCAGACACGCTGACGACCCTTCCAGAAATTCGATCTAACCTGCCCGTGCGAGCGGGCTTCGACATTGTGTTATCTGAGAAGGGACTACCCCCGTGAGCATGGGAACCGTGAAGTGGTTTAACGCAACCAAGGGCTATGGCTTCATTCAGCCCGACGACGGCGGCCAAGACGTGTTCGTCCACATCAGCGCCGTGGAGCGCGCCGGTCTCGGCTCGCTGCGCGAAGGCCAGAAGATCTCCTATGAGATCGTGTCCGACCGCCGCTCCGGCAAGTCGGCGGCGGACAATCTCCGCGCTGCGAGCTGAGCCCGCCGGCCCTGAGCCCCGACCGGCTCGAGCGAGGCAGAGCAAACAAAGCAACCAAAAAAGGCCGTGCGTGACGCACGGCCTTTTTCATTCCAGGGTCGGCTCGCAAATTCAACACGTCGACGGTACGCCGTTGTAAGGCACGCAGGCGACCTGGCGCGGCCGCGTGTAGGAGAGATCGCCCAGCGTTATGCTCGACTTCAACACGTAGCCGACTGCCGGCGTGTAAGTGTAGTTGGCCTCGCTCAGGATGAGATAGCTCGACGGAATCAAGAGCGTCGGGGGAATCATCGTGGTGACCTTGTCCCCGGCCTTCCGAGCCGAGGTCACCAGCGTGGCTTGTGTCGCGCCGCTCGCAATGGTGCCGGCCTTGCTCCACTGGACCGTGGCGATGCTGTTGGCATCGATGTAGATCTGGGAGATCGTGCCCTTCACGAGGGTAGCGTCGTAAGGCATGACGATCGAGATGCTTGCCGTAAACGTGTTCTGCATGTCGGCATCGGCGAGCGTCGTCGACTGCGACGTCAAATCGGACAGTGTCCGTGCAATCAACGTGACTTTGCGGTCGATCGCCACGGCAGACGAAAACTCGACGGTGCCGAAGAACATCACCAGCATCAGCGGTACGATGACCGCGAATTCGGTCGCCGCAAGCGCGCGCTTGTCGGCGACGAAGTCGCGCACGAAGCAACGTGCATTCCTCCAGATATTCGCAATCGCCTGCATCGGTCCGCTCAGATCCATCTGCCTCAGAAGGGTTCGTTCTTGAACGCCACGGTCGCCACCATCAGCCGCTTGTTGCTGCATCCCATGTTGTAGCCGAGGCCGGTGACGAAGAGCGGCCATTGATAGAACAGCCGCACCACGACCACCTGACCGGAAGTTCCGGCATTGTACTGCATGCCGGAGGTGGGATTGAAGTTGCAGGAATTGCCATAGTTGGTGAGGCTTAGCGCGCCGAAGGAACTGGTGCTGACAACGTCGACGTAAAGCTTGCTGCAATCGAACAGCGCCGGAATCTGGCTGCAGACATAGGTCTTGAACGTCGTCTGATCGCAAGCAGAGACCGTGTTGGGGGTGGTCTGACAGGCCGCCACCGAGCCGCCCTGTGCCTGCGCCTGGCCGGTCAGAATCGCGCGCGCCGAGTCCTGCGCGACGGTCTCGAGCACCTGGCTCGAGAAGAACATCAGCGCCGTCTCGATGACGGCGAACAACAGCGCGAAGAACATCGGTGCGACCAGCGCAAACTCGACGGCTGCGGAGCCGCGGCGGTTGCCGCGAAACCGGGCCAGCGCTTTCCGGAGCGTGAACCTCGTAGGTGCGGGCGATGGCATATGGTCAAATTCCCCAGCAACGGGCGATCATCTGCCCGTTCAATAGCGGAAACTGATTGTCTAAATGTTTCAAGCGATCCTCGTCCGGCGGACCGCGCCGTTAGGAATGCGTTAACCTGACGCCAACCGAAGCGCACGGAAACGCGCCGCGCGCGAATCCGCAAGCAGCCTGGCGGGGATCCCCCCCGGCAGACCCGCCGGTCGGCTAGTTGGGTTTGGCGGCCGCACCGGCACCACCGCCGCTGCTGGCACTGCTGCTGAGCGAGCCGGCCTGGCTCATCGTGTTGTTGAAATAGGTGTCACTGTCGCCGAGCGTCACGCGACGCTGGCAAAGCGGTACGCAGCTGTAGGACTCGCGCTCAATCCCGCGATAGACGGTGACGAGCCGGTCGCTCGGGCCTTCAACCTGGATCTGGCGGTCGACCAGAATCTCGCCGCCCCGGTCGAGCGCGATGAAGTTGGTGGCCCCATAGCCCTTCCCGGTCACGACGATCATGCCGCCCGGCTGGAGCGTGACATCGGCGATCAGGGGATTGCCGACCACGATGGTCGCCACCTTGCCGGGCAGCCGCACCAGCTTGGCCTGATCGACATTGACGGCGATGATGTCGGCGGTAGGCTCGGCAAGGCCAGCGGCCGGCCATGCCAGCACCGCGGCGGCAACCAGAAGACAGACGCGCGCATGACGGCGCAGTAATTCTTTACGCATACTCTTACCCCGGGACGTCACAAACCGGCAGAAGCGATGAGATAACAGCGGAGCCGGTGCCCGACCCGGCCAACCTGCCTCCAATTCGTGAACGTTCCGCAAACTCGCCGACGATTGTTTGAACGGACTGGCGTTTGCGGGCCCCACTGGTCTCTCCTAATGGCGGAACGGATAGGCGAGCTGGCCTCCGATCTCCTTCGGCATGGTCGCTTCGTCCTTGCCGTAATCCTGCGGCAGCCTCCCCTCCGGCATGCGGAAGGTACCGAACAGCACGTCCCAGATCGGAAACGTCCCGGCGAAATTGGTGTCGCCACCCTCTTCGAGCGAAGTGTGGTGCCAACGGTGGAATACCGGCGTCGCCAGCACGTATTTGAACGGTCCGAAGGTCCAGTTCAGGTTGGCGTGCACGAAGGCCGAATGAAAGGTGGTGAACGGGCCGACCCAGATCATGATGTTCGGGGAGATACCGGCCATCAGCAGCACGACGTCGACGCTGATCGTCCCGAGCAAGAGATTGACGGGATGGAAACGGGCCGCGGAGATCCACCCGATCTCCTCCGACGAATGATGGACGGCGTGGTACTTCCAGAAGCCGCCGTCGTGGAAAAGCCGGTGCAGCCAGTACAGCATGAAATCGGATAGCACCAGGAACAGCAGGCCCTGCATCCATAGAGGCAGCTGCGACAGCGGACCGTGGCCATCGTCGTAGAAGGCGATGAGTTCGTCCGCGTCGTGGATGTTGAAGACGACGCCGGCACCGACGATCAGAAGCCCGATCCGCATGGTGCGGGCGAACACCGGAACGAAGAACCAGTAGCAGATGTCGGTGAGAATCTCCCGCTTGCGCCACCACGGCACGCCGGGATTGCAGGCCCAGAAATGCTCCAGCACTGTGAAGATCGCAGCAAGTACGAAGGTGACGGGGATCACCTTCACGATGGTCTCGCCGAGCATCAGGGCAACTTGCATGGGCAGGCTCGACATCGTCGCCTCTCTTGCGAATTCCGGTCCTGCTTAGGCCTACTCCGCGAAATTTAAGGGAGGGTGAAGCCGGCGCCGCGCTGCCGATGCATCCGGAACCGGAACGAATTGCAGCTACCGTCTTAAGGCGAAATTCACTCTGGGCAAAAGCATCGCGCCTGGCGTGGGTTTACCCGATCGAATTAACTCTACCGAAAGAGCTCGGCTCTCATGGTCATCGCGTCAAAGACAGCGCCGAGCGAGGCGATCCCACTAGACGGAGTGTTATTCATGAAGAACGTGATTGCGCGTTTCGCGAAGGATGAATCCGGCGCCACCGCCATCGAGTACGGCCTGATCGCCGCCGGCATCGCGCTGGCCATCATCACCGTCGTCAACCAGCTCGGCGGCACGCTGAACACCAAGTTCACCTCGATCCAGTCCAGCCTGAAGTAAGCAACCGACGAACGACGGCAAAAGCCCCGGATCTCCGGGGCCTTTGTTTTTTGAAGACGGCGAGTTCCAGTGGCGTTGCGTAAGTACAGAACCGATGCTGCGGTGACGGCGAACGATGCGGGCGCGTCGCAGGCCGGCTCGCCCACTTATTGGGTCTGCCTTGCGCTGCTGCTCGCGACGATCGTACTCGGCGCGCGCATTGCCAGCCTGTTGTGAACTCGCTATCGGCGGGTTCTGCTGTTCAGACCATTGCTGCCGTTGTCGGTTTGTTTAGCACTGCCGGCTAGCATGCGGCGACGCCCGATCCGCGACTAAACCAGGCCTCAAGACGCAGCTCATGATCCTCGACCTTGCGCGCCTTCTGCTCTTCCCGGCCCTGATGGCATTCGCCGCCGCGAGTGATCTATTCACGATGACGATCTCGAACCGCGTCTCGCTGGCGCTGGTAGCGGGCTTCTTCGTGCTCGCCCTCGCCGGTGGCATGGCACCTTACGAGATGCTGAGCCATATCGGCGCCGGTGCGGTTCTGCTGGTCGTGGCCTTCACCTGCTTTGCGATGGGCTGGGTGGGCGGCGGCGATGCCAAAGTCGCGGCGTCCGTCGCGCTCTGGTTCGGCTTTGCACATCTTATGAACTTCCTGCTCTACGCTTCGCTGTTCGGCGGCGCGCTGACGCTGCTCCTGCTCCAGGTCCGGCAATGGCCGCTGCCCTACGGGCTCGCGGCTCAGGCCTGGCTCGCACGGCTGCACGACAAGGAGAGCGGCATTCCTTACGGTATCGCGCTCGCGCTGAGCGCGTTGATGGTCTACCCGGAGACCGAATGGGTGAAGGCGATCGACCTCACTCACCTCGCACTGCGCTGAACGCACCGGGTAAACCCGGCGTTAAGGCGATTTAGATACGCCTCATTAACCATGCTTTGACGAATAGCTGGTCAACTGCCGATCACGGCGGCGGTAGCGTCGCGGCGTATTGTTGGAAAGTTGAAGCGTATGAATAGGGCACGCATTGTCGTCCTGACGGTCGCCATCTGCGCCGGCGGCATCGCCGCGTACCTGGCGAGCGGCACCGACAATTCTGCGCCGCCTCCGCTTCCGGTCGCGCAGCTGCCGACCGTCGATGTCCTCGTCGCCAAGAACGACATCGGCCTCGGCCAGACCGTGAAGCCCGAAGACGTGCAATGGCAGACCTGGCCGGCCGCGACCGCCAGCACCACCTTCATCCGCCGCAACGAGCGCCCCGATGGTGCGACCCAGGTGGCCGGTTCGATCGCGCGGGCTCCGTTCATTCAGGGTGAGCCGATCCGCGACCAGAAACTGGTCAAGGCCGAAGGCTCCGGCTTCATGGCGGCAATCCTGCCCACCGGCATGCGGGCGATCTCGACCGAGATCTCGCCGGAGACCGGCGCAGGCGGGTTCATCCTGCCCAACGACCGTGTCGACGTCCTGCTCACGCGCCGGTCGAAGAACCCGGACCAGGGCAGCGGCGCCCCCGACGTCGTCACCTCCGAGATCATCCTGGCCAATATCCGCGTCCTCGCCATCGACCAGGCGCCCAAGGAGAAGGACGGCCAGAACGCGGTGATCGGCAAGACCGTCACCCTCGAGCTCACTCCCGCGCAGACCGCAACGCTGTCCGCGGCGCGGCAGAGCGGCACGCTGTCACTGGCGCTGCGCAGTATCGTCGACGTCAAGATGAGCGAAATCACGCTCGATGACTCCGCGCAGAAGCGAGAGGGTGTTTCGATCATTCGCTACGGCATTCCAAGTCAGACGGCTAAGGCACGATGAAGACAGTCGATATGAAATGCAGGGCAAATTCGGCGACGATGCGAACCTCACTGGTCCGCGCCCTGTCGTTTTCGGCCGCCCTCGCGCTGGCGCTCAACCCGGCGGTCGCTGCCGATTACCGCCCCGTGGCTCCGGCCGCGATGGACGGCCAGATCAACGCGCGTTTCCTCTCGCTCGGCGTCGGCAAGTCCATCGTGATCGACCTGCCGCGCGACATCAAGGACGTGCTGGTCGCCGATCCCAAGATCGCCAATGCGGTGGTCCGCTCGGCGCAGCGCGCCTATATCATCGGCGCCGCGGTCGGTCAGACCAACATCGTCTTCTTCGATTCCGCCGGTCAGCAGATTGCGGCCTATGACATCGCGGTCAAGCGCGACCTCAACGGCGTACGGGCCGCGCTGAAGCAGGTCCTGCCCAATGCCGACATCCAGATCGATGGCCTCGGCGATGGTATCGTCCTGACCGGCACGGCTGCCAACCCGATGGAGGCGCAGCAGGCCAACGATCTCGCCGCGCGCCTGGCCGGCGGCCCCGAGAAGGTGGTGAACTCGATCGTGGTGCGCGGCCGCGACCAGATCATGCTCAAGGTGACGGTGGCGGAAGTCCAGCGCAGCATCATCAAGCAGCTCGGCATCGACCTGACCGCCAACCTCAACTACGGCACGTCGGTGGTGAGCTTTTCCAACTCCAATCCGTTCACGGCTCTCGGCAAGAACCTCGTGGACAGCAATAACCTGACCACGAAGTTCGGCGCCGCGCCGTCGGTGCAGGCCACCCTGCGCGCGATGGAAACCGCGGGCGTGATCCGCACGCTGGCCGAGCCGAACCTAACCGCGATCTCCGGCGAGTCGGCGACGTTCATCGCCGGCGGTGAATTCCCGGTCCCGGCAGGCTATGCCTGCGACCCCACCACGCATGTCTGTACCACCCAGATCAGCTTCAAGAAGTTCGGCATCTCCCTGAACTTCACTCCCGTGGTGCTGAGCGAAGGCAAGATCAGCCTGCGGGTGATGACCGAGGTTTCGGAACTGTCGAACGAGAATGCGATCACGCTGTCGCAGGCGGTGACCTCGAATTCGGTGAACTCGCTGACGGTGCCCTCGATCAGGACCCGCCGCGCCGAGACCTCGCTGGAAATTCCCTCCGGCGGCGCGATGGCGATGGCCGGCCTGATCCAGCAGCAGACCAAGCAGGCGATCAGCGGATTGCCGGGACTGATGCAGCTCCCGATCCTGGGCACGCTGTTCCGCAGCCGCGACTTCGTCAACAACGCGACCGAGCTGGTCGTGATCGTGACCCCCTATGTCGTTCGCGCGGTGGCACCAAAGGATCTGTCGCGGCCGGACGACGGCTTCGCACCGCCTGCGGATCCGCAGGCCCAGCTGATCGGCAATATCAACCGGCTCTACGGCGTGCCCGGACGGACCGAACCGGCCAAAAGCTACCGCGGCACGTACGGCTTCATTACCGACTGAGGCGGAACGGGGACTTCACGATGATCACAAGACCACCCCAGCTTCGCAAACGCGCCATCCGCCTCGGTGGCGCGCTCGTCGGCATGGCGCTCGTGCTCGGCGGCTGCCAGCACGACGAGGTCCTCACGGCCTCGATTCCCGACGATTACAAGCAGCGCCACCCGATCGCGGTCGAGGAGCAGAACCGCTCGATCGTCGTCTTCGTCGGCCATGCCCGCGGTGGATTGACCGCCGCCCAGCGCGCCGACGTAATGGGCGTCGCATCGGCATGGTTGCACGAAGGCACCGGCGCCATTCGCATCGACGTGCCCTCCAATACGCCCAATGCTCGTCCGGTTGCCGATACGATGCGTGAGATCCAGGCGATGCTGGCGGCGGCGGGCGTTCCGGCACGCGGCGTCAGCGTCCACCCGTATCAACCGGAAGACAAGCGTTTCCTGCCGCCGATCCGGCTGACCTATTCCAAGATCGCGGCGGTCGCCGGCCCCTGCGGCCTGTGGCCGGAGGACATCGGCCCCTCGATGAAGAACAAGCGCTGGTTCGAGAACAAGGATTACTACAATTACGGCTGCGCCCATCAGCGCAACCTCGCGGCCATGGTCGACAATCCGTCGGACCTCGAGCAGCCGCGGCCCGAAACTCCGTCGTATACGGCGCGGCGCATCACCAGCCTGGAGAAGTATCGCAAGGGAACCACGACGGCGACCACCTATCCCGACGCCGACAAGGCCAAACTGAGCGACACCGGCAAATGATCAGCTACGCGCGCCAGACACAAGAAGAGCAGCCGGCAGCAGCTCCTCCGCCGCTCGAGGAGCATATCGCGCCCGCGCCGCGCGTCTCAGTCCAGGCCTTCTGCGAGACCGTGGAGACTGCCGCCGCGGTCCAGTCGGCCGGCGAGGATCGCCGTCTCGGCAAGGCCCATCTGAAAATCCAGATGGGCGGCATGGCGGCCGCGATCGAGGCCTATCGCTCGGCCCCGACGCCGAACGTGATCGTGCTCGAGAGCGACGGCCGCAGCGATCTGTTGGGCGGCCTCGACCAGCTCGCCACCGTCTGCGACGCCGGCACCCGCGTGGTCGTGATCGGCCGCATCAACGACGTCACGCTCTATCGCGAGCTGGTGCGCCGCGGCGTCAGCGATTACGTGCTCGCGCCGGTCGGCGCGATCGATGTCGTGCGCTCGATCTGCAACCTGTTCTCGGCGCCGGAAGCCAAGGCGGTCGGCCGCATCATCGCCGTGGTCGGCGCCAAGGGCGGCGTCGGAGCCTCCACCATCTCCCACAATGTCGCCTGGGCAATCGCACGCGACCTCGCGATGGACGCCGTCGTCGCCGACCTCGACCTCGCCTTCGGCACCGCCGGGCTCGACTACAATCAGGATCCGCCGCAGGGCATTGCCGATGCCGTGTTCTCGCCCGACCGCGTCGACACGGCTTTCATCGACCGCCTGCTGTCGAAATGCACCGACCATCTCAGCCTGCTGGCGGCGCCTGCGACGCTCGACCGGGTCTACGATTTCGGCACCGACGCTTTCGACGCCGTGTTCGACACGCTGCGCTCCACCATGCCCTGCATCGTTCTCGACGTTCCGCATCAATGGTCGGGCTGGACCAAGCGCGCTCTGATCGGAGCGGACGATATCCTGATCGTGGCCGCGCCCGACCTCGCCAATTTGCGCAATACCAAGAACCTGTTCGATCTGTTGAAGGCCGCGCGCCCCAACGACCGGCCGCCGCTCTACTGCCTGAACCAGGTCGGCGTGCCGAAACGGCCCGAAATCGCCGCCGCGGAGTTCGCCAAGGCGATCGAGAGCCAGCCGGTCGTTTCGATTCCGTTCGAGCCGCAGATCTTCGGCTCGGCGGCCAACAACGGCCAGATGATCGCGGAGATATCCGCGAACCACAAGTCGATCGAGATGTTCCTGCAGATCGCCCAGCGTCTGACCGGCCGCAGCGAGACCAAGAAACAAAAGTCGTCCCTGCTTTCACCTCTGATTGAGAAGTTGCGGGGAAGATAAGCCGCCGCATGGAGTTGTTAAGTGTTCGGTAAGCGTAGCGGAACAGACACCGACTTTCGGGCGCCCAAGCCCGGCGCCGTGTCGCTCGAGCCTGCCCAGGCTCAGGCGCCGACGGTGTCGCGCGCTCCGCCTCCGCCGGCCGTCGCCTCGCCGCCGCTTGCCCCTGCCAAGGCCCCGCCGCCTCCGGCCATGGAGAGCCGGCGCTCGGACAATTATTACGAGGTCAAGGCGACCATCTTCGGCGCACTGATCGAGGCCATCGACCTCGCCCAGCTCGCCAAACTCGATTCGGAGTCCGCGCGCGAGGAAATCCGCGACATCGTCAACGAGATCATCGCGATCAAGAACATCGTGATGTCGATCGCCGAGCAGGAGGAGCTGCTCGACGACATCTGCAACGACGTTCTCGGCTACGGCCCGCTCGAACCGCTGTTGTCGCGCGACGACATCGCCGACATCATGGTCAATGGCGCCAACACCGTCTACATCGAGGTCGGCGGCAAGATCCAACGCACTGGCATCCGCTTCCGCGACAACCAACAGCTTCTCAACATCTGCCAGCGCATCGTCAGCCAGGTGGGCCGGCGCGTCGACGAATCCTCGCCGATCTGCGACGCGCGCCTCGCCGACGGCTCTCGCGTCAACGCCATCGTGCCGCCGCTGTCGATCGACGGCCCCGCGCTCACCATCCGCAAATTCAAGAAGGACAAGCTGACGCTGGATCAGCTCGTCAAGTTCGGCGCGATCACGCCGGAAGGCGCCGAGATCCTTCAGATCATCGGCCGCGTTCGCTGCAACGTGCTGATTTCCGGCGGTACCGGCTCGGGCAAGACCACCCTGCTCAACTGCCTCACCAATTACATCGAGCACGACGAGCGCGTCATCACCTGCGAGGACGCCGCCGAGCTCCAGCTTCAGCAGCCCCATGTGGTGCGGCTGGAAACCCGCCCGCCCAATATCGAAGGCGAGGGCCAGGTCACAATGCGCGAATTGGTGCGCAACTGCCTGCGTATGCGGCCCGAACGCATCATCGTCGGCGAGGTTCGCGGACCCGAAGCCTTCGACCTGCTCCAGGCCATGAACACCGGCCATGACGGTTCGATGGGCACGCTGCACGCCAACAACCCGCGCGAGGCGCTGTCGCGCTGCGAATCCATGATCACGATGGGCGGCTTCTCGTTGCCCTCGCGCACCATCCGCGAGATGATCTGCGCCTCGATCGACGTCATCATCCAGGCCGCGCGCCTGCGCGACGGTTCCCGACGCATCACCCACATCACCGAGGTGATGGGCATGGAAGGTGACACCATCATCACCCAGGACATCTTCCTCTACGACATGGTCGGCGAGGACGCCAACGGCAAGATCATCGGCCGTCACCGCTCGACCGGCATCGGCCGTCCGAAGTTCTGGGAACGCGCCCGCTATTACGGCGAGGAGAAGCGCCTTGCCGCGGCGCTCGACGCGGCGGAAGTCGCGCCGAAGACGTGAGCAGGTCAGCACCGCCATGAACATGCAGGTCCTCGCCCTCGCCTTCCTCGCCACCGCAGCGGTCGGTGGCATCGCCTGGGTATTCCTCTATCCGCTGCTGTCCGGAGAACGAAAGGCGGAAAGCCGGCGCGCCTCGGTCGCGCGCGCCGAAGCTCCCACGGCCCGCCAGGCCGAGAAGACCCAACGCTCGCGCCGTGAGCAGGTCGAGACCACGCTCAAGGACCTCGAGGCGCGGCGCGCGCAGGAGAAGAGCGCTCCGCTCAGCGTCCGCCTGTCGCAGGCGGGGCTTGACTGGACGCCGCAGAAATTCTGGACCGTATCCGCCGTCGTGGCGGGCGTATTTTTCGCGGTCGCTCTGTTCGTCGGCGGCGGCCTGATCGGCGCTGCCGGTCTCGCCTTTGCCGGTGGTTTCGGCCTGCCGCGCTGGGCTCTGGGCTTCCTGAAGAAGCGTCGTGAAACCAAGTTCCTGGCTGCACTGCCCGACGCCGTCGACGTGATCGTCCGCGGCATCAAGGCGGGCCTGCCCCTGTTCGAGTCGATCAAGGTCGTGGCCGCGGACTCGCCCGAGCCGCTCCGCAGCGAATTCCTGGCCATCATCGAGACGCAGGCGATCGGGATGCCGCTCGGCGAGGCCTGCGCGCGGCTCTATGAGCGCATGCCGCTTCCGGAGGCCAACTTCTTCGGCATCGTGGTGTCGATCCAGCAGAAGTCGGGCGGCAACCTCTCCGAAGCGCTCGGCAATCTTTCCAAAGTGCTTCGCGACCGCAAGAAGATGAAGGAAAAGATCCAGGCGATGTCGATGGAGGCCAAGGCCTCGGCCGGCATCATCGGCTCGCTGCCGCCGATCGTGATGTTCCTCGTCTACCTCACGACGCCGCAATACATCTCGCTGCTTTGGACTCATCCCACCGGACAGCTGATGCTGGTCGGCTGCGTCGTCTGGATGTCGATCGGCATCATGGTGATGAAGAAGATGATCAATTTCGATTTCTGACGGTGCCGTATGGTCGAATTCCTCGTCTCGAAACTGCACGACGTCCGCTTCATGACCATGCTGCTCGCGGCCATCGCCGCGAGCGCCACCGTCTATACCCTGGTGATGCCGTTGTTCGCCGGCGAGGGCCTCTCCAAGCGGATGAAAGCGGTGGCGAGCGAACGCGAACGCATCCGGCAGCGCGAGCGTGAGCGTCTTCACAAGAACGAAAAGGTCTCGCTGCGCCAGACGCCGAAGCAACTCGTCTCCAAGGTGGTCGAGGACTTCAATCTGACCAAATGGCTCGCGCAGGAAGCTGCGCGAGACAAGCTCATCATGGCAGGTTACCGCGGCCAGGCGCCGTACATCACCTTCCTGTTCGCCCGCATGGTCGCCCCGATCGTGCTCTTGATCGGCTCGGCCCTCTACGTCTTCGTGATCGCGCATATGGAGCAGGCGATGCCGATCAAGATCGGCATCTGCGTCGGCGCGGCCTATCTCGGCCTCCAGTCGCCGATGCTGTTCCTCAGGAATGCGATCTCCAAGCGCCAGCTCTCGATCAAGCGTGCGTTTCCCGACGCGCTCGATCTGCTCCTGATCTGCATCGAATCCGGCATGTCGGTCGAAATGGCGTTCCGCAAGGTTGCGAACGAAATCGTGGGCCAGTCGATCGCGCTGTCGGAGGAGTTCACCCTGACCACGGCCGAATTGTCCTATTTGCAGGATCGCAAGGTCGCTTATGAGAACCTGGCACGTCGCACCGGGCTCGAGGGCGTCAAGTCGGTGTGTCTGGCGCTTCAGCAGGCGGAGCGTTACGGCACCCCGCTCGGCCAGTCGCTGCGCGTCATGGCGCAGGAGAATCGCGACATGCGCATGAACGAGGCAGAGAAGAAGGCCGCCGCTCTGCCGCCGAAGCTGACGGTGCCGATGATCCTGTTCTTCCTGCCGGTGCTGTTCGTGGTCATTCTCGGACCGACCGGCATCAAGATCACAGAGATGCACTGAGCCCGAGCGAACCGCGCCGTTCACCAATCAAGCCGAGATCAGACGGTCGGATCCGATCAGTCGGGCTGGCTCAGCGAGGCAACCGGCGTCCGCTTCGGTGCGCCGCGCGGGGCGTCGCTGCGGCTCAGCATGTCCTTGAGATAGGCGACATTGGCCGCGGCCTGGTCCGGTGGCAGGTCCGCTTTCACGATGGTCTCCGCTTCCGCGAAGCGGCCCTGGAGACCGACGACCAAAGCGAGGTTCTGCCGCACCCGGGCGCTCGCACGCGGCGAGGCGTAGGCCTGCCGCAGCGCCTCTTCGGCCTTCGGCAGGTCTCTCGACAACATGTAGGACAGGCCGAGATTGGAGAGCACGCCGGGATCACCCGGTGCGATCTTCAGCGCGCTCGCGTAATAGGATCGCGCCTCTTCGTGACGGCCCATTTGGTCCAGCGCGGTGCCCTGTACCGAAAGCAGGCGCCAGTCGGGATTGTCGGGCGAATGCGCCTTCGACAGAACGTCGTAAGCCTGCTGGAAATTGCCGTTGTCGGCGAGTGCGCGGCCGTACAGGGCAAGCAGCGCCTTGTTGCCGGGATTGGCGATGGTCGCCTGCTCAAGCACGGCGGCGGCCTGGGCGCGCTGACCGTTGGCACGCAGGGCCTGTCCATAGGCGAGCGCGGCGTCGGCATCCTTGGGATTGGCGCGGTAGCGCTCGCCATAGACTTCGACCGCACGCGCTGGATCGGTGGGCGCACGATCGGTGGGAACCGCCTCCGCCCGAGGCCCGACCGAGCCGGTCACCTCGGAGAGTTTCGACATGGCCGTGCAGCCGCCGAGTCCCATCGCCACCATCGCGACCAGCGACGTGGAGGCAAGTAGCCGGGTAAGACTGATCCGTTGACGCATGACGCCTTGACTCTCGAGCCGCTTGATCGAGCCGAACGCGTCAGCAATAGAATGTTAACCCTAACGGCCGGTTAACGCCGTCTCGGGCCTACTCCTCTCACGGCGGCGATTGTTACGACGGCACCGCACCGCCGAGATCCAGATCGAGGCCGAGCGTCTTCACCTGTTCGTCCAGATTCCGCAGCAGTTGCAGTCTCTGCCGCGCCTGCCACTGAACGTCGACGCCCTCGCAGGGCAACCGCGGCACTTGGCGCAGGAAGTCGTCACAGTTGATCAGACCCCTCCCGCAGAGTTCACCGAGCTGAGCGCTATCGATGCCGAGCACCTCGGCGGATGCTCGACCAATCGGCCGAGCAGCATTCTCACCGCCGCAAGCGTGTCGATGTCAGATCTGGGCGCGGACCTCGCGATCTTGCCTTCGAGCTCAGTCCAGGCATGCGACGAGACGACGTAGGCGTAGAGCGCATCCGCCCAGTTCGGGTCGGCTTCATCATAAAAGCTGCGGCGCATGAACAGCCGGCGGGTGATCGCCGCGATCTGATCCCGCTTCACTGAGGCGGATGAGGCGACCTCGATCGCCGCCTGGACGGCCGGATCACGGGAAAAGTTCCGCGCTGCCGGCAGTCTGATGACGCCGTCAGGCAGGTTCGAATCGAGCAGCGTGAAGGCGGCATCGTTGCGCAGCCTTGAATAGCGGGTGATCGCGAAACGATGTTCCGTGCGCCAGCCACGGGACGCGGGGCCGAAATGGATGAGGTTGAAGCCGGCGGCGTCGCCGGCTTGGCCGGTCGAGGATGGACATGAGAGCACGTAGATCGTGCGCCAGAACGCCTCCCTGCTCTCGCTCGATGTCGCGCGCGGATCGGGGATGGAATAGCGGGTCAGTCCCTCGACGTGGCGATGACCGTGCAGAACCAGATCGACATCGAGCGAGATGGCGGCCTCGAGGAAGGTCGCGGGCGCGGCGAGATACATCAGCGGTTCGTCGGGCACGCCGAGAAAGCGCTTTCCTTCGCCGGTCGCCTGCGGCAGCGGATGATGGTGCAGGGCCAGCACACGGACAAGGTTTTCCGCCGGCTCGGCATAATCGGCGCGCCCCGCAGAACCCATGCTGGCCGCGAGTTCGGCGCTGAGCCGGGCGGACTCTGCGACCATCGCCTTGTAAGTGCTCTCGTCGATCTTGCCGCTCGCGAGCGCCATCAGGCTTGCGCGATTGGAATCGAGCAGCGCCAGCTCGAGGCCTGCCTGCCGGTAATAGACACTCTTCGAGGTTCGTGGCAGATGCAGGTAATCATAGGCGTCGTGACGGCCGGCACGCTGGCTCGGCCGCTTGACATCGTGATTTCCGGCAACGGCCTGGATGTCGGTGAACAGCCCGGTCTGCCGGAAAGTCGCGATCACGGCGAGCGCCTCGTCGAGCGCGCGCGGATTCGGATCGTCCACCAGATCCCCCGTGATCAGCAGGATGCGATCGGGGACATCCGTGACGCCCGTCATCTTTTCGCGAATCGCGGCCCTGAGTGTCTCGACGGTCGATAGCAGCCGGCCCGACCCGTCCAGATGCAGGTCGGAAATCTGCACAATGACGAACGATCTATCCATTTTGCGCCGCTCATCTGCAAATGCTGCGCCGCCCAAACGATGAGAGAAATGCTTCGACGAACAGATTCAGGCCGTATCAGCCAAGAATGAACCTGGACAGGTATCAACCGCGTGCCGCCGCGTGTCCGCGTTCTGTGTATGCGGAGCGGACGGCACAATTTTAAATATTCGTCAATAATGCCACAACCACAACGCTAGTAAAGCCCTGCGGCGGTGCTTTTGCGAACGGCAGTCGTCGACGTGAGATACGAGATCCGCCGAGGACGGTTTCGTCTCGCCAGGTCAATATTCGACGGCGAGCCGCTTGCGGATTTCGTCTACGCGCTTGTCGAGCGCGTCGAACCGCGCGTGCACGGAGCGGTCGTGGAGATAGAAGACGTAGCCGCCGGCAAGGAACGCGAAGATCCAATGGTGATGCTCGACATAGCCAAAAATCGCCTCGATGGCCTGGCCGATGAACGTGACCACGCTCCACACGAATTCCATCGCATTTCCTCCCGGCGCTTCCTCATCGGTCGCCGGCGATCTCCACTTCAGGCGGCCGCTCTCCGGAACCTAGCATGGCTTCCCTGCGGCGAGTAGCGGCTCGCTGAACGGTGACGGCAAAGCCGATTGCAGCGGCGGCGAAACTCTGCGAAGTCTGGTCCGTTCGCATGACCCGCTTGATCCGACGATCCGGACCCGCCAATGCCTTCTGTCTTCGAGACCTCACCCACCGCCACCCCGATCACCTTCGTCACCAAGTCGAGCTGGGATCAGGTCGCCGAGACGCTGCCACCGGCGCACCGCCAGTTCGCAAGGGCGAGCGCCTTTGCCGCCAATCCAGGCAGCTATCTGGCGCTGCCCGCGCCGGATGGCGCGATCGCGCAGGTGCTGTTCGGCATCGAGGACGAGGGCGCCAGATCGCGCGACCTGTTCCGGCCGGGCGCCCTGCCCGGCCTGCTGCCGCCGGGCACCTATCGCTTTGCCAATGCACCGCACGATGCGCGACTGGCGGCGCTCGCCTTCGCACTGGGCTGCTACCGCTTTGCCCGCTACCGCAAGGCTGATCGCCCCGAGGTCCGGCTGGTCCCACCTGATGGTGTCGACCCGGCCGAGATCGAGCGTATTGCCGATGCCGCGATGCTCGCGCGCGACCTCATCAACACGCCGTCCAACGACATGGGCCCGTCGGAGCTCGCGGCGGTCGCGCAGGCGCTCGCGGCCGAGTTCGGAGCAAGCTTCGCCTGCACAATCGGCGAGGATCTGAAGACGAATTTTCCGCTGATCCACGCCGTCGGCATGGCCTCGAGCCGCGCGCCACGGCTGATCGACATCGGCTGGGGCGATCCTGATCATCCCAAGGTGACGCTGGTCGGCAAGGGCGTGTGTTTCGACACCGGCGGCCTCGACCTGAAGCCGTCGAGCGGCATGCTGATCATGAAGAAGGACATGGGCGGCGCCGCCAACGTGCTGGCGCTGGCGCGCATGGTGATGGATGCGAAGCTGAAGGTGCGGCTGCGCGTGCTGATCCCGGCGGTGGAGAATGCGGTCGCCGGAAATGCGTTCCGCCCGCTCGACATTTTTACCTCGCGCAAGGGCATCACGGTCGAGATCGGCAACACGGATGCGGAAGGACGCCTGGTGCTCGCCGATGCGCTGGCGCTGGCCGACGAGGAGAAGCCGGACCTGCTGATCGACCTGGGCACGCTGACCGGCGCGGCGCGCGTCGCGCTGGGGCCGGACCTGCCGCCCTTCTACACCAATGATGAGACGCTGGCCGTCGACGTCGCGCGCTGCGCGGCGAAGGAGAACGATCCGTTGTGGCGCATGCCGCTGTGGCCGCCTTACGATTCCTGGCTGGACTCCAAGACGGCGACCATCACCAATGCGCCGTCGGGCGGCTTTGCCGGCTCGATCACCTGCGCCCTGTTCCTGCAGCGCTTCGTCGAGCACGCCAAGAGCTGGTTGCATGTCGACATCTACGGCTGGACGCCGTCGGCCAAGCCGGCGCGGCCCGAAGGCGGCGAGTGCCAGGCCGCGCGCGCCATCTACGCATTGCTGAGCGAGCGCTATGCGTGATCCAGGACACGATCCAAGGCTGACGCCGGCGCGGGGCGACATCGCCGCGAAATATCTCGAAGGCAAGGTTGCGGCGGAGCGCTTCGTCACCGGCGAAGAATTCGAGGTCATCGACGCGCTCGCGCCGTTGCGCGAGCAGCCATCCTCGAATGCGATGCTGATGACGGAGGCGCTGCGGGGCGAGCGCGTCACGGTCTACGACCGCACCGGCGAAGGCTGGGCCTGGGGCCAGCTCAATGGCGACGGCTATGTCGGCTGGCTGCCCGACGCGGCGCTGTTGAAGCCGACGGCCGCGCCGACGCACAAGGTCAGCGCACTCCGGACGTTTGCGTTCCCCGGCCCGTCGATCAAGCTGCCGCCGGCTGCCACGCTGGTCCTGGGATCAAGGCTCACGATCGCGCGCGAGGACGGGGCCTTCGCGGTGACGCGGGACGGAACGTTCTTGCCACGGACTCATCTCGCGCTGCTCGATCATCGCGAGCCGGATTTCGTCGCAGTGGCCGAGCGCTTCGTTGGCACACCTTACCTCTGGGGCGGCAAGAGCAGTTTTGGCATCGATTGCTCGGGGCTGGTCCAGGTCTCGCTGGCATCAGCCGGGATCGGCTGCCCGCGCGACAGCGACATGCAGCTCGCCGGTCTCGGCCGTGCGCTGGAGCCGCATGAGCGGAGCAGCCTGCTGCGTGGCGATCTGATCTTCTGGAAGGGCCATGTCGCCATCGTCCGCGACGGCAGCACCATGGTTCACGCCAATGCCCATCACATGGCGACCGTGATCGAACCGATCGAGCCCGCGATTGCGCGGATCAAGCAGGCCGGCAGCGAGGTCGCCGCGATCAAGCGGCTCTGATTATTCTTGTGACTCCGGGGCACGCGCATCGCGCCTGAACTATGGTGCGCAATTGCGCACCTGAGCACCTCGCACCATAATCTCTGGGTTCCGGGTTCGCGCTGCGCGCGCCCCGGAATCACGAACGCTACGTCGCGACCGCCCCGTTCCCCGCGGTCTCCAGCCGGAACGCGGCCGCGAACAGCGCGCGCGTGTAATCCGTCTTCGGATTCCGAAACAGCTCGGCTGCCTGCCCCTCCTCGACCACCTTGCCGCCGCGCATCACGATGAGATGGCTGGCGAGCGAGGCGACGACGCGTAAGTCGTGCGAGATGAACATGTAGGTGAGGTCGCGCTTGCGCTGGAGCTCGCGCAGCAGATCGACCATCTGCGCCTGGAACAGCATGTCGAGCGCGCTGGTCGGCTCGTCCAGCACGACGAAATCCGGCTCCAGCACCACCGCCCGCGCGATGCTGATGCGCTGGCGCTGGCCACCCGAGAATTCATGCGGATAGCGGAAGCGCGTCTCCGGATCGAGCCCGACATCCTCCAGCGCCTTGACGACGCGTGCCTCGCGCTCCTCACGCGACAGCTTCGGCTGATGCACCGACAGGCCCTCGGCGACGATGTCGGCGACCGACATGCGCGGTGAGAGCGAGCCGAACGGATCCTGGAACACGATCTGCATGTCGCGCCGGAAGGGGCGCATCTCCTTGAAGCGCAGGCCCTGGATGTCCTTGCCTAAGAACACGATACGGCCATTCGAGGAGATCAGCCGCAGCAGTGCGAGCCCCAGCGTGGTCTTGCCCGAGCCGGATTCGCCGACCACCCCGAGCGTCTCGCCCTTGCGCACGGCGACGCTGACGCCATCGACTGCCTTGATGTGGCCGACCGTCTTGCGCATCAGGCCGCGCCTGATCGGGAACCAGACTTTGAGATCATCGGCCGACATCACAACCGGCGCACTCGGCTGCGGCGGCGCGGGATCCGGCTTCGGCTCCGCGGCGAGTAGGTCGCGCGTATAGGGATGTTTCGGGGTCTTGAAGACCTGCTCGACCGGCCCCTGTTCGACGATCACGCCGCCCTTCATGACGCACACGGTATCGGCGATGCGGCGGACGATGCCGAGATCGTGGGTGATGAACAAGAGGCTCATGCCGAGCCGCGAACGGATCTCGGCGAGCAGCGCCAGGATCTGCGCCTGCACGGTGACGTCGAGCGCCGTGGTCGGCTCGTCCGCGATCAACAGATCCGGCTCGTTGGCGAGCGCCATCGCGATCATCACGCGCTGGCGCTGACCGCCGGAGAGCTGGTGCGGATAGCTCTTCAGCCGCGTCTCGGGCTCGGGGATGCCGACCTGCGTGAGCAGCTCCAGCGTCCGTCTGCGCGCCTCGGCATTGCTGGTCGGATTATGCAGCTGGATGATCTCGCCAATCTGCGCCTCGATCGTGTGCAACGGATTGAGCGAGGTCATCGGCTCCTGGAAGATGATGGAGATGTCGCTGCCTCTGATCTCCCGCATCTGCCGCTCGGATTGCTCGATCAGCTCCTGCCCCTTGAAACGGATGCTGCCCGAAGGATGGGAGGCGTTCGGGTACGGCAGCAGCTTGAGGATCGAGAGCGCGCTGACCGACTTGCCGGAGCCGGACTCGCCGACCAGCGCGACGCATTCGCCGCGCTTGATCTGGAACGAGACCTTGTCGACCGCGAGCGTGGTGGCGCCGGCCTGATGGAAGGCCACCGAGAGATCGCGCACGCTGAGCAGGGGCTGGTTGATGGCGTCCATGACCTTACCTGAACGTCTTGCGCGGATCGAAGGCGTCGCGCACGGCTTCGCCGATGAAGATCAACAGCGACAGCATGATCGCAACCGAGAAGAAACCTGAGAAGCCGAGCCACGGTGCCTGCACGTTGGCCTTGGCCTGCGACAGCAGCTCGCCGAGCGAAGGTGAGCCCGGTGGCAGGCCGAAGCCGAGGAAATCGAGGGCCGTCAGTGTCATCACCGAGCTCGACACGATGAAGGGCAGGAAGGTCATGGTCGCGACCATCGCGTTCGGCAGCAAGTGACGGAACATGATGACCGGGTTGGACACGCCGAGCGCCCGCGCCGCCTGGATGTATTCGAAATTGCGCCCGCGCAGGAATTCGGCCCGCACCAGACCGACCAACGAGACCCAGGAGAACAGCAGGAGGATTCCGAGCAGCACGAAGAAGCCGGGCACGAGGACCGAGGACAGGATCAGGAGAAGATAGAGCGAGGGAATCGCCGTCCAGATCTCGATGAAGCGCTGGAAGATGAGATCGACCCGGCCGCCGAAATAGCCTTGCACCGCGCCCGCCGCGATGCCGATAACGGACGAAACGATGGTGAGACAAAGGCCGAACAGCACCGAGATGCGGAAGCCGTAGATCAATCGCGCCACCACGTCGCGGCCCTGATCGTCGGTGCCGAGCCAGTTGTATTCGAGGTCGCGGCAGCTCTTCAGCCCCTTCTTCTCCACCACCGGCTTGCACTGCTTCTCCGTCAGCATCCAGGTCGGCGGCGACGGTGCCGGTGTCGGCAGGTCGAGGTTATGCGTGTCGTAGGAATAGCGGATCAGCGGCCAGACGATGGTGCCGCCCTTGTCCTTGATCAGCTTCTGCAAATAGGGATCGCGGTAGTCCGCCGCGGTCTCGAAATCGCCGCCGAAGGTCGTCTCAGAATAGGTCACGAAGGCCGGCCAATAGAGACGGCCGTCGAATTTGATCAGGAAGGGCCGATCATTGGCGATCAGTTCCGCAAACAGCGAGACCACGAACAAGCCGATGAAAATCCAGAACGACCAATAGCCGCGCCGGTTGGCCTTGAAGTTCTGCCAACGCCGCCTGTTGAGTGGCGAAGGCGCGTAGGGCTTGCGCGTGATCGGTACGACCCCTCCCAGCGGAGACTTGGCCGTGGTCTCGATCGGCGTCGGCGCGGTAATCGTCATCAGACCTCCCGCGCCTCGAAGTCGATCCGAGGGTCGATCCACATATAGGTCAGGTCGGAGATCAAATTGATCACGAGACCGACCAGCGAAAAGATGTAGAGCGTGCCGAACACCACCGGGTAGTCGCGGTTGAGCACGCTCTCGAAGCTGAGCAGCCCGAGCCCATCCAGCGAGAAGATGGTCTCGATCAGCAGCGAGCCGGAAAAAAAGGCGTGGATGAAGGTTCCGGGGAAGCCGGCGATCACGATCAGCATGGCGTTGCGGAAGACGTGGCCATAGAGCACCCGGCTCTCGGTGCAGCCCTTGGCCCGCGCAGTCATGACGTATTGCTTGCGGATCTCGTCCAGGAACGAGTTCTTGGTGAGGAACGTCATGGTGGTGAACGCGCCAAGCCCCATGGCGATCAGCGGCAGCGTCAGGTGCCAGAAGTAATCGAGGATCTTCCAGTACCAGGGAAACTGCGACCAACCGTCCGAGGTCAGTCCGCGTAGCGGGAACCAGTTGAAGAAGGAGCCGCCGGCAAACAGGATGATCAGGAGGATCGCAAACAGGAAACCGGGAATCGCATAGCCGAGCACGAGCACTGTCGATGTCCAGGTGTCGAATCGCGTGCCGTCCTTCACCGCCTTGCGGATGCCGAGTGGAATCGAGATCAGATAGGTCAGAAGCGTCAGCCACAGTCCGAGCGAGATCGAGACGGGCAGCTTCTCCTTAATGAGCTGGAGCACGCTGACGTCGCGGAAATAGCTCTTGCCGAAATCGAAGCGAGCGAAATTCCACACCATCAGCAGGAAGCGTTCCGGTGCCGGCTTGTCGAAGCCGAACTGCACCTCCAGCTTCTTGATGAAATCAGGGTCGAGCCCCTGCGCCCCCCGATATTTCGAATTGATGGCATCGCCGCCGGCACCGACCTGCCCAGGTGCGCGCTGCGCAAAATCGCCGCCGCCCGAAATGCGCGACGTGCCGCCGGTATCGGCGCCTGAGAGTTGCGCGATCACGCGCTCGACCGGGCCGCCCGGCGCGAACTGCACGACGACGAAGGACACGAAGAGGATTCCGAGCAGCGTCGGGATCATCAGGAGGATGCGGCGGGCGATATAGGCGCTCATGGCTATTTTGCCTGCTCGAGCTTGGCCGCCTTGGCGGGTTCATGCCACCAGATGTCGGGCGCGCCGACGCCGTTGGCATAGCGCGGCAATTTCTGCGGATGGCCGAACTGATCCCAATAAGCCAGCCGGTGTGTCTTGTTGTACCATTGCGGCACCCAATAGCGGCCGGCGCGGAACAGACGATCGAACGCGCGGCAGGCGATCGTCAACTCCTCGCGGCTGTCAGCCGCCATGATCTTCTCGATCATGGCATCGATCGCCGGGCTGGCGACGCCCGCGAGATTGTACGAGCCCTTGGTGTTCGCCACCTGCGAGGAGAAGAACGCGCGCATGGCATCGCCTGGCGTCGCCGACATGCTGAAGCGCTGGATGGTCATGTCGAAATCGAAATCTTCCTGGCGCGCCTTGTGTTGCACGGCATCGACGAGACGCACGCTCGCCTCGATGCCGAGCGTCGCCAGATTCTTGATGTAGGGCGCATGGTGCGGCTGGAACGAGGGCTCATCCAGCAGGAACTCGATCCTGAACACCTCGCCATTCGGCAGCACCCGCTTGCCGTCCTTGATCGGCACGCCGGCTTCGTTCAGCAGTTGCTGCGCCTTGCGCAACAGGCTGCGGTCTTGCCCGGAGCCGTCTGACACCGGAGGCGTAAACGGCGCAGCGAACACTTCGTCGGGAACCTGACCGCGGAAGGATTCGAGCAGCTTGAGCTCCTCCTGCGAAGGAGGCCCATCGCCCGCCATGAGGTCCGAGTTCTGGAACGGCGACACCGTACGGGCATAAGCCCCGTACATGATGGTCTTGTTGGTCCATTCGAAATCGAAGGCGTTGATCAGGGCCTCGCGCACGCGCGCGTCCTTGAACTTGTCGCGCCGCGTGTTGATGAACCAGCCTTGCGCGCCGGACGGCGTGTCGTCGGGCACGACCTCCAGCTTGACGCGGCCATCCTTCGCGGCCGGGAAGTCATAGCGTGTCGCCCAGATGCGCGAGGTGAACTCCTCGCGGTAGAGATAGCTCTTGCCGGTGAAACCCTCGAAGGCGACATCGCGGTCGCGATAGAACTCATAGCGCACGACATCGAAATTGTAGGTGCCGCGGCAGGGCGGCAGATCGGCAGCCCACCAGTCCTTCACCCGCTCATACTCGATATAGCGATTGACCTCGAACTTGCCGACCTTGTACGGACCAGAGCCCAGCGGAGTCTCCAGAGACGATTCATCGAACGGGCGAGACGCGTAGTACGCCTTCGAAAAGATCGGAAGCCCGGCGACATAGAGCGGCACGTCGCGGGCGCGTCCGTTGGCAAATGTGACGACGAGCGTCGCATCGTCGAGCGCTTCGGCGCTGACCATGTCGCGCATCTGCACGATGATGAGCGGATGGCCCTTGGTCTTCAGCGCCGTCAGCGAGAACGCCGCATCATGCGCAGTGAGCTTCGTGCCGTCGTGGAATTTCGCCTCGGGCCGCATGGTGAAGCGATAGACCAGCTTGTCCGGCGATATCCGCACGGATTGGGCGGCCAGCCCGTACATCGCATCGGGCTCGTCGTTTGCGCGGACCATCAGCGGTGCAAACGTCATGTCCATGCCCTGCGCGCCGTCGCCCTTCAGGATGAAAGCGTTGAGCGAGTTGAAGGTCTGGTAGGACTGGTTGTACGAGCGCACCGACGGGATCAGCGAGAACGTGCCTCCCTTCGGCGCGTCGACATTGACGTAATCGAAATGATGGAAGTCGGCCGGATATTTGAGATCGCCGAACGCCGAGATGCCGTGCGCCTCGGTCGCCGCTTCCGACGCTCGCGCACTGCGTAGCGGCTGCGCACCCAGCGACGCCCCGAGGGCGCCGCCAACGCCCAAGACCAACACATGGCGGCGTGACATCTGCGTCATGCGGGGGTTGTCCTTCACGACTTCTTTGCGATCCGCGCTGCCTTCTCTGCGTCATACCACCAGATGAACGGGAAGCCGGACAGACCATATCTGGGCAATTCCCCCGGCCGGCCGAAGCGATCCCAGCGCGCGGTGCGCAGCTTTGGATAATTCCACTGCGGCACGACGTAGTGATTCCACAGCAGCACGCGGTCGAGCGCCTTGGTCGCGGCGACGAGATCGTCGCGATCGGTGGCGTAGATGACCCGCTCGATCAGCTTGTCAACCGCCGGATTCTTGATGCCGGCAAGATTACGCGAGCCGGCGATGTCGGCCGTCTTGGAGGACCAGAATTCGCGCTGCTCATTGCCCGGCGACTGCGATTCGGGCCAGGAGTTGGTGACCATGTCGAAATCCCACTCGCGGGTCCTGTTCTCGTATTGAGTTGGATCGACGGTACGCACGCTGACGGCAATCCCGAGCCGCTCCAGCGAGGGCTTGTAGAACAGCGCGATCCGCTCGAAGCTCGGATCCGAATTCAGCAGTTCCAGAGAGAACTGGGCACCGGTCTTGACGTCGATCAGCCTGCGGTCGCGCACCTCGTAGCCCGCCTCCTTGAAGAGGCGCAGCGCCTCGCGAAGATTGTCGCGCACGGCCTCGGGGCTGCCGCCGACCGGATTGGTGTAGGCGGTGGTGAAGACTTCGGGCGGGACCTGGGCGCGGACGGTCTCGAGGATCTCGAGCTCCTTCCCCTGTGGCAGGCCGGTCGCCATCAGATCTTCGATCCCGTCGAAATAGCTGCTGATGCGCTTGTACTGACCGTAGAAGATCTGCTTGTTCATCTCCTCGAAGTCGAACGCGTAGTTGAGCGCGCGACGCACGCGGGGATCGCTGAACTTGGCGCGGCGCAGGTTCGGCACGAAGGCCTGCATCACGCCCGAGCTGCGATTGGGGAATTCCTCGAGGATCACGCGCTTTTCGGTCACCGCCGGGAAATCGTAGGCTGTCGCCCAGTTCTTCGCGCTGTTCTCGGTGCGCCAATCGACCTGGTCGGCCTTGAAGGCCTCGATCGCGACAGTGGCGTCGCGGAAGTATTCGTAGCGCAGCTCGTCGAAATTGTTGCGGCCGACATTGGCAGGCAGATCGCCGCCCCAATAGTCCTTGACGCGCTCCAGCGCGATCGATCGTCCTGCAACGAATTCCTTGACCCGGTAAGGGCCGGAACCGAGCGGCACTTCGAGCGTCGTGGCGGAAACGTCGCGCTTGCGGCCCTGCGCGTCCGTCCCCTCCCACCAATGCTTCGGCAAGACAATAAGCTGTCCCACGATCTGCGGCAGTTCACGGTTGCCGGGTGCGTCGAAGACGAACCGCACCTCGCGCTCGCCGACCTTCTCGGCCTTTACCACATGGCTGTAGTACGCCGAGTACATCGGATGGTGCTTCTTGAAGGAATCGAGCGAGAAGATCACGTCATCCGGCGTCACGGGCTTGCCGTCATGCCATTTGGCTTGCGGCCGCAAGCGATAGGTGACGAAGGAGAAGTCATCGGGGTGGCTGACCGCTTCCGCCAGCGCGCCGTATTCGGTCGAGACCTCGTCAAGCGAGGGCGTCGTGAGGGATTCGTAGATGAAGGCGATCGCACCGGCCACCTGCCCCTTCACACCCGATACGACGATGTTGAAATTGTCGAATGTGCCGACGGCGATCTGGCGCGCCACGCCACCCTTGGGCGCGTCCGGATTGACGTAGTCGAAGCGCTTGAAATCGGCGGGGTACTTGACCTTTCCGAACAGCGACAGCGCATGGCGCCAGGGCAGCTCAGCTGCTGATTGCGCATGCGCCGAGCCGACGGCAACGCCCGCGACGGAACCAAGGGCGGGAAGCGCTGCGGCAGCAGTGCCGGTGAGCAGGAGATCGCGTCGGGTAATGGCCAAATCAACATCCCTGTCTTGAAGGAGGCTACTCCTTTAAGTTCCCAATATAGGCGAGGTTTCGACGGAATATGTTGCTTTTTCCTCATCTTGGAAGCCCCGACGACCCATCGCATGCGGCCAAACGCCCCGATAACGTCGTCGCGAGGTCCGGATAAGGAAACGGCCAGGCTTTTCAGCCCGGCCGCACATTCCGAATGAGTTCTGGAGGCCTTACTTCGACGCGGTCGGCAGCGACTGAGGATGGTCCGACAGCGAGTTCAGATAGGCAATGACGTCGGCGCGCTCGGAGTCCTTCGGAATGCCGGCGAAGCCCATCGCGGTGCCCGGAATGAAGCCCTTCGGGTTGGCAATGAACTTGTTGAGATCGTCGAAGGTCCAGGTGCCACCCTTGGCCTTCATGGCGGCCGAGAAGTTGAAGCCGCGGCCTTCGCCCTTCGGCTCGCCGACAACGCCATAGAGGTTCGGACCGACCCGATTCGGGCCACCCTTCTCGAATGTGTGGCAGGCGCCGCATTTCTTGGCGGCGGCAGCGCCCTTCTCGACGGAGGCAGTCTGGAGCAGCTTTTCGATCGGTTCGGAGGACGCTGCGGCGGCGGCACCACCTTCCTTGCCGTGGCCGGCATCTTCCTTCACCGCGATCTCAAAGCCCGGCTTTTCCGGCATCTTGGGGGAGAATAGCGCCTGGGCGGTGAAGCTCGTCACCAGCAGAACGAGACAGGTGCCGAGCACGGCACCGAGAATCTTATTGAGTTCGAAAGAGTCCATTTCCGGCCAGGCCCCACCGCAAGAAGGAAACAGCGGCCCGGATGGCCGCCAGGACGAGCCTCGGGAGAATCAAAACGTTCCTTATTGTTTCCCCGAGTTTTGTCATTGAGATATCGGTTTGCCCGGGGTCTGGCAACCCGTATAAGCGACCCGGCTTTCAGCCCGTCCCCACTCCATTTCTCGGCGCGGAAAACGCCCGGTTTCCAGGCTCTCGACCCCGGACCTTTGAACCCAAATGACCGATCCTCGCATCCTGGTGCTGATCCCGGCCCGCATGGCCGCCACCCGCCTGCCCGGCAAGCCGCTCGCCGATATCGCAGGTCTGCCGATGATCGTGCACGTGCTGCGCCGTGCCGAGGCCGCGGCAATCGGCCGGGTCGCGGTCGCCACCGACACCGACGAGATCGCCTCGGTGGTGACCGCCCATGGCGGCGAGGCCGTGATGACCCGCGCCGACCACCCCTCCGGCTCGGACCGCATTCACGAGGCCATGCAGAAGCTCGATCCCGAGGGCAAGGCCGAGATCGTGATCAATCTCCAGGGTGATTTCCCGACCATCACGCCGGCAACGATCCGCGAGGTGCTGCCGCCCTTCGACGACCCCGCGGTCGACATCGTCACATTGGCCTCGCAGATCCACACCGAGGAGGAGGACCTCGCCCCGAGCGTGGTGAAGGCTATCGGTTCGCCGATCGGGCCGAAGCGGTTGCGGGCACTTTATTTCACCCGCGCCACAGCTCCTTACGGCAACGGACCGCGATACCACCACATCGGCCTTTACGCCTATCGCCGCGCCGCGCTGGAGCGGTTCGTGTCGCTGCCGCCTTCGCCCCTGGAACGCCAGGAAAGCCTGGAACAGCTGCGGGCGGTGGAGGCCGGCATGCGCATCGACATCATGATCGTCGACAGCGTCCCCCGGGGCGTCGATACGCCGCCCGATCTCGAAACCGCGCGCAGCATCCTTTCCAAATCCTGAGCCGCTGCTACAAGGCCGACCATGAGCAAGATGAAGATCGCATTCCAGGGCGAGCCCGGAGCCAATTCCCACATCGCCATCGTCGAGGCCTATCCCGACGCCGAGCCGATGCCCTGCGCCACCTTCGAGGACGCGCTGTCGGCGATCTCCTCGGGCGAGGCCGATCTCGGCATGATTCCGATCGAGAATTCGGTCGCGGGCCGCGTTGCCGACATCCATCATCTCTTGCCGGCCTCCGGACTTTTCATCATCGGCGAATGGTTTCTGCCGGTCCGGCATCAGCTGATGGCGGTGAAGGGCACCAAGCTCGAAGACATCAAGAGCGTCGAGAGCCACGTGCATGCGCTCGGCCAGTGCCGGCGCATCATCCGCAAACTCGGCATCAAGCCGATCGTGCACGCCGACACCGCCGGCAGTGCCCGCGATATCTCCGAGCGCAAGGACAAGACCGTCGCTGCGATCGCCTCGCGCCTGGCCGCCAAGATCTACGGCCTCGACATCCTTGCCGACGACATCGAGGACGAGGCCCACAACACCACGCGCTTCGTGGTGCTGGCGCGCGAGCCGAAATGGGCGCCCCAAGGCACCGGCCCGCTCGTCACCACTTTTGTGTTCCGCGTGCGCAATTTGCCGGCGGCGCTCTACAAGGCGCTCGGCGGGTTCGCCACTAACGGCGTCAACATGACCAAGCTCGAGAGCTACATGGTCGACGGCAATTTCTTCGCCACGCAGTTTTATGCCGACGTCGACGGCCACCCCGATGACAAGGGCCTCGCCTTCGCGATCGAGGAGCTGAAATTCTTCTCGCGCGAATTCCGCATCGTCGGCGTGTATCCGGGACATCCGTTCCGGGCGACATTCAGCGAGACGCAGGATTGAGCGCTGTCGTTCCGGGGCACGCCAAGCATGAACTATGGTGCGCACTTGCGCACCTGGGAACCTCGAGATTCCGGGCTCGATGCTTCGCATCGCCCGGAATGACGATCAATCGCCTAAGCCACTTGTCCTACCAAGCCCGAACGCCTCCGCCAGCAGCGAATACGACTTCTTTCGCGCCTCGTGGTCGTACACTGCGGTGATCACCATCAGTTCGTCCGGCTTGCTCGCGTAGATCAGCGGCTGCAGCTTCTTCTGCACCGTCACGGGGCTGCCGACGAACAGGCGCGAGCGGTTGCGCAGGATCGAGGTGCGCTCGGCGTCCGTATACGGATAGGCCATCGCCTCCTCGACGCTCGGCAGCGGCAGATATTGACCACGGTCACGGCGAAGGCGGTTGAGGTCGAAGGAAGAGGCGAGCCTTTCGGCCTCCTCGTCCGTATCGGCCGCGATGACAGCAACCGCGAGGATCGCATGCGGCGCCGCGCGCCAGGCTGAGGGCTGGAAACGGTTGCGGTAATGTACCATCGCATCGATTGCGTCGTGGGAGGCGAAATGATGGGCAAAGGCGAAGCCCATGCCGACCTGGGCGGCCAATTCCGAGGAATAATCGCTGGAGCCAAGCAGCCAGATCGGCGGCAGCCTGGTATCGTCGGGCATCGCAACGACGCTGTTGTAGGGGTGCCCAGCGGGGAATTCGCGGGTCTCCCACAGGATCAGCTCGTGCAGCCGCTCCAGGAAATCGTCGCCCTCGCGACGGTCGAGCCGGCTCCTGAGCGCGTAGGCTGTGGCGCCATCGGTGCCCGGCGCACGGCCGAGACCGAGATCGATCCGGCCGGGAAACAGCGCCTCCAGCATCTTGAAGCGCTCGGCCACGACCAGCGGCGCGTGGTTGGGCAGCATCACGCCGCCGGAGCCGACGCGGATGTGCTTCGTCACCGCCGCGATCTGCCCGATCATCACATCGGGCGCGGGGCTCGCGACGGAGGCGAGGTTGTGATGCTCGGCGAGCCAGTAGCGGACATAGCCGAGCCCATCGACGTGGCGCGCCAGGTCGATGCTGTTGCGCAGCGCCGCGGCAGGCTTGGTGCCGGTGGTGACCACGGAGAGGTCGAGGACTGAGAGCGGGATCATGGCAGCTTAAGGTAATGGACGTCCGCGCAGCGGCAATGGGCCAGCTCCGCAGGTCAGATGCGTGCCAGCGGAGCGCTCGTCACGCCCGACCGAGCGGAGGGGTGGGATTGAGACAGCTACAATGACGCAATGCTGGCGTCGCCCACGTAGGAGAGAGGCGCTTGACGTCGATCAGACCCCAGCCAATGCACTGATTTGTAATAGAAACATTTTTTGCGCCGACTTCCCACTCAGATCGATCAACGTTCAATAATTCGCCAATTCCTGGCGCAAGTGGGCCACTTCCCATCCCTGATGGGCTGTCGATCCAACGGACTTTGCCCTATCTTAGGCCTCCCCGAGCTGGATGCCGCTGCTGGCCGCTGTGGCTGAGCGAGACCCTGGAGTGAGTGGTGCCATGACTGACGCGACGACGCCTGGCCAAGCCAATGGGCAAGACGGGCACCTGAAGCGGCCTGCGATTTCCTTCGAGTTCTTTCCGCCCAAGACCGAGGAGATGGAGCGCAATCTCTGGGAGACCATCAAGCGGCTCGCCCCGCTCGAGCCGAAATTCGTCTCGGTGACCTATGGCGCCGGCGGCTCGACCCGCGAGCGGACCCATTCGACCATTGCGCGCATCCTCAAAGAAACCACGCTGCTGCCGGCGGCGCACCTGACCTGCGTCGGCGCCTCGCGCGGCGAGATCGACGCGATCGTCGACCGCTATCACGAGGTCGGCGTGCGTCACATCGTGGCCTTGCGCGGTGACCCCGTCGGCGGCATCGGCACACCCTATTCCAGCCATCCCGACGGCTATCAGAGCTCGGCCGACCTCGTCGCGGGAATCAAGAAGCGGCACGGCGATATCGAGGTGTCGGTATCCGCCTATCCCGAGAAGCACCCCGAGGCGCGCGACTTCGATGCCGATATCGACACGCTGAAGGCCAAGGTCGACGCCGGCGCGACGCGCGCGATCACCCAGGTGTTCTTCGATAACGACTTTTACTTCCGCTATCTCGACCGCGTCCGCGCGCGCGGGATCAACATTCCGGTCGTGCCGGGCATCATGCCCATGCACAATTTCAAGCAGGCGCGCAATTTCGTCACCCGGAACGGCACCACCGTGCCCGACTGGCTCGCCGCGAAGTTCGAGGGCCTCGATGACGACGCCGAGACCCGCAAGCTGGTGGCGGCGACCGTCGTCGCCGGCCAGGTGCAGAAGCTCGCCAAGCACGGTGTCGATACCTTCCACTTCTACACCATGAACCGCGCCGATCTCGTGTTCGCGATCAGCCATTTGCTCGGCATCCGTGCCAAGACCGCCCAGAAGGCAGCGTAAGAGAAAATGACCTTACCCGTTTCCGCCAAGCGAACTGCCCTGCTGAACGCCGCACGCGAGCGCATCCTCGTGCTCGACGGCGCCATGGGCACGATGATCCAGAATCTGCAGCTCGACGAGGCCGCCTTCCGCGGCGAGCGCTTCAAGAATTTCCATCGCGACCTTCGCGGCAACAACGATCTGTTGATCCTGACCCAGCCGCAGGCGATCGAGGACATCCACGCGGCCTATTTGCGTGCCGGCGCCGACATCGTCGCGACCAACACCTTCTCGACGACCTCGATCGCGCAGGCCGATTATGACCTCACCGACATTGTCTATGAGATGGCGCGCGAAGGCGCCCGCCTCGCCGGCAATGCTGCCCGCCGCGTCGAGGCCGAGGACGGCAAGCCGCGCTTCGTTGCAGGTGCCATCGGCCCCACCAACCGCACCGCCTCGATCTCGCCCGACGTGTCCAATCCGGGCTACCGCGCCGTCACCTTCGACGATTTGCGCAAATCCTACGGCGAGCAGATCCGCGGCCTGATCGACGGCGGCGTCGACCTCCTGCTGGTCGAGACCATCTTCGACACGCTCAACGCCAAGGCGGCGCTCTATGCGATCGCCGAGATCACCGAAGGGCTCGGCATCGACATGCCCGTGATGGTGTCGGGCACCATCACCGACAAGTCCGGCCGGCTGCTGTCGGGGCAGATGCCGGAAGCGTTCTGGAATTCGGTGCGGCACGCCAAGCCCATCACCATCGGCTTCAACTGCGCGCTGGGCGCCGAAGACCTGCGCGCGCACATCGCCGATATCGGCCGCGTCGCCGATACGCTGGTGTGCGCCTATCCCAATGCCGGCCTGCCCAACGAGTTCGGCCAGTATGACGAGACGCCCGAATACATGGCGCGGCTGATCGGTGAGTTCGCGCGCGATGGCCTCGTCAACATCGTCGGCGGCTGCTGCGGCACCACGCCGGACCATATCGCCGCGATCGCCGCCGCGGTGGCCCCGCACAAGCCTCGCATCGTGCCCGAGATCGCGCCGCGCCTGCGGCTCTCCGGCCTCGAGCCGTTCGTGCTGACGGACGCGATCCCCTTCGTCAATGTCGGCGAGCGCACCAACGTCACGGGGTCGGCGCGCTTCCGCAAGCTGATCACCGCCGGGGACTACGCCGCCGCGCTCCAGGTCGCGCGCGATCAGGTCGAGAACGGCGCGGTAGTCATCGACGTCAACATGGACGAAGGCCTGCTCGACTCCGAAGCCGCCATGGTGACGTTCCTCAATCTCGTCGCGGCCGAGCCGGACATCGCGCGCGTGCCGATCATGATCGATTCCTCGAAATTCTCCGTGATCGAGGCCGGCCTGAAATGCGTGCAGGGCAAGCCGGTCGTCAACTCGATCTCGATGAAGGAAGGCGAGGAGAAGTTCATCCACGAGGCGAGGATCGCCCGCCGCCACGGCGCGGCCGTCGTGGTGATGGCATTCGACGAGGTCGGCCAGGCCGACACGTTCGCGCGCAAGACCGAGATCTGCAAGCGCGCCTACGACATCCTGGTGAACAAGGTCGGCTTCCCGCCTGAGGACATCATCTTCGATCCGAACATTTTTGCGATCGCGACCGGCATCGAGGAGCACAACAATTACGGCGTCGACTTCATCGAGGCGACGCGCTGGATCCGCCAGAACCTGCCGGGCGCGCATGTCTCGGGCGGCGTCTCCAATCTGTCGTTCTCGTTCCGCGGCAACGAGCCGGTGCGCGAGGCCATGCACTCGGTGTTCCTGTATCACGCCATCAAGGCCGGCATGGACATGGGCATCGTCAATGCCGGGCAGATGATCGTCTATGACGATATCGATCCGGAGCTGCGGCAGACTTGCGAGGACGTCGTTCTCAACCGCGATCCCGGCGCCTCCGAGCGTCTGCTGGCGCTCGCGGAGAAATTCCGCGGCAAGAAGTCGGAAACCAAGGAAGCCGATCTCGCCTGGCGCGAATGGCCGGTGGAGAAGCGGCTGTCGCATTCACTGGTGCACGGCATCACCGAATTCATCGAGCAGGACACCGAGGAGGCCCGCAAGAATTCCTCGCGCCCGCTCGATGTCATCGAGGGACCGCTGATGGCCGGCATGAACGTGGTCGGCGACCTCTTCGGCGACGGCAAGATGTTCCTGCCGCAGGTGGTGAAGTCCGCGCGCGTGATGAAGCAGGCCGTCGCTTATCTCATGCCGTTCATGGAGGAAGAGAAGGCGCGCAACCTCGCCAGCGGCATCGGCACCGAAGGCTCCTCGTCGGCCGGCAAGATCGTGCTCGCGACCGTCAAGGGCGACGTCCACGACATCGGCAAGAACATCGTCGGCATCGTGCTCCAGTGCAACAATTTCGAGGTCATCGATCTCGGCGTGATGGTGCCGGCGGCGAAGATCGTCGAGACCGTGAAGGCGGAGAAGGCCGACATCGTCGGGCTGTCAGGCCTGATCACGCCCTCGCTCGACGAGATGGCGTTCTTCGCCGGCGAGTTGCAGCGCGAAGGCTTGAAGCTGCCGCTTTTGATCGGCGGCGCCACGACGAGCCGCGTGCATACGGCTGTCAAGATCGATCCGAGCTATCGCGCCGGTCCCGTCGTCCACGTCAACGACGCCAGCCGCGCGGTCGGCGTCGCCTCTGCGCTGCTCTCGCCGGAGAAGCGCGAGACCTATGCCGCCGAAGTGCGGGCCGAATACGCCAAGATCTCGGAGGCGCATCTGCGCGCGCAGGCCGACAAGAAGCGCCTGAAGCTCAGCGACGCCCGTGCCAACCGCGTGCCGGTCGACTTCGTCGCGAACAAGCCGGTGAAGCCGACCTTCCTCGGCACCCGCAGCTTCGACGAATACGAACTCGCCGAGCTCGTGCCCTATATCGACTGGACACCGTTCTTCCAAACCTGGGAGCTCGCGGGACGCTTCCCCGCCATCCTCGATGACGCCAAGGTCGGCGAGGTCGCGCGCTCGCTCTACGACGATGCGCGCAAGATGCTCGACACCATCGTCAAGGAGAAATGGTTCCGGGCCCGCGCCACGATCGGCTTCTGGCCGGCGAATGCGCAAGGCGACGACATCGTGCTTTATGCCGATGAAAGCCGGACCAAGAGCATCGCGACGCTGCACACGCTGCGCCAGCAGCTCCAGAAGCGCGAGGGCCGCTTCAATGCGGCGCTCGCCGACTTCATCGCGCCCGCCGGCGTTCCCGACTATATCGGCGGCTTCGTCGTCACCGCCGGGATCGGCGAGGATGCGGTCGCCGACCGCTTCAGAAGCGCGAATGACGATTATTCCTCGATCCTGTGCAAGGCGCTGGCCGACCGCCTCGCCGAAGCCTTCGCCGAACGCATGCACGCCCGCGTGCGCCGCGAGTTCTGGGCCTATGCCCCGGATGAGGCGCTCACCAACGAGGAGCTGATCCTCGAAAAGTATCAGGGCATCCGCCCCGCGCCCGGCTATCCCGCGCAGCCCGATCATACCGAGAAGGCAACGCTGTTCGCGCTGCTCGATGCGGAAGCCACCGCCGGCGTGAAGCTGACCGAGAGCTTTGCGATGTGGCCGGGCTCGTCCGTGTCCGGGCTCTATTTCGCCAGCCCTGCGAGCTATTATTTCGGCGTCGGCAAGATCGAGCGCGATCAGGTCGAGGACTACGCGGCACGCAAGGGCATGAGCGTCGCGGAAGCCGAGCGCTGGCTCGCGCCGGTGCTGAACTACATCCCGTCGCAGGAGGGAACAGACGAGGCCTTCGCGGCCAGGCCGGCGAACGACGAGATGCCGAAAGACCTCGCCTCGCATCCGCCGGGCTGCACCTGCGCGGTGCACCTCGTCTGGCAGAAGAAGCGCGCGGGAGCCGGATAAGCGCGCCAAAAACAAAAAATGAGAAAACAACCCCATGCACAGTAGCGATGGGGTTGATAAGACTTGAGAATTTTCGGACTTGCCGAAAACCCGTTTGCGGCGTCGGGCAAAACAGGGTTATTCTTGCATCATCGGCTGCTGCGGCCATTGAAGCAGCGCCGGCGGACATGTCATTTCACTCCTTCCGACGCGGACGGTTCCCATCCTCCCCTGGAGGGGGAGGATCGGTTCGCATGCAGCGAAGCGGAATGCGGACCGAGGTGGGGGTGACGGTCTTTCCGCGCCCGCACTGCCCGTGTTGAGAGATCACCCCATCCCGCTCGCGCTTCGCGCGATCGACCACGGGCGAGCTACGCTCGTCCCGGACCCCTCCAGGGGAGGGTAAGAGGCCTCACCCCTTCGGCGGGGACAGCGGCTGCACGATCTCCTGGAACGGGGCCAGGGCCTCGCAACGCTCGCTATGGGCCGCTAGCGCCGGATAGCGCGCGGCATCGAACAGCTGCGGGTGTGCCTCGCGGGTGAAGCGGACGACGCAGGCGACCGCGATGTCGGCATGGCCGATGCGCGTCCCCAGCCAGTACGGCGTCGTCACCTTGGCGCGTTCGGCTTCGAGCACGGCAAGCACGTCCGCGATCTGCGCCTGGCAGCGCTCGACCCACAGCGCCAGCTGCTCCTTCCGCAGCACGCGCTCGTAGAGCAGGCTGACCGCCTTGTCGCCGAGACCGGAGGCGAGCGCGCAGATGCGCAAATGCTTGCGGCGATCGGTGCCGCCGCGCGGCAGCATCGCCTTCTCGGGTCCGACGAGATCGTCGAGATAATCGAGGATGATCGTGCTTTCGATCAGCGCCTCGCCGTCGTCGAGCACCAGGGTCGGCACGCGGCGCAGCGGATTGTAGGGCGCGATCCTGTCGGCATCGCCGAAGGTCGACCACGGTCTGTGCTCGAAGGCGAGCCCGTAAAGCCGCAGCGCGATCGCGACGCGGCGGACGAAGGGGGAATCATATTGGCCGATCAGGAACATGGTTCTCGCTCTTCTCGATCATTGGACAAGGCAGGGCCGGCCAGTCTCCACGACCAGCTCGATGCGGCGCAACAAATATCTCGGAAATGGAGCATTGCGCCGGCCGCAATGACGCGGCGACGGCCTCACGCGCTCCACGCTCATAGGCCGTCCTGGATCGCGCGCTTGATCGCAGCGATCGCGGTCTCGTTGCGCCTATACATCGTCCACTGCTTGATGCGTTTGGCTCGCACCAGCTTCGCGGCGGTCAGCACCCGCATGTGTTCGCCGCTACCAAGACCACCGCGATCCAATCAGCGAATTATTGAACATCGACAGCAATGACGACGTGAAGGCAGTTGCGCGCGCCTCGCGGCATCGAGCTGCGAGGCTGTGTCTACGCCTACCCCTCCCCCTCATCGCTCGCCAGCACGCCCTTCACCGCCCTCGCCCATCCCGCGAGCTTCCGCTGCCGCGTCGCCTCGCTCATGTTCGGCTTGAAGCGGTGTTCGAGGCGCCAGTTGTCGGCGAATTTGGTCGGCTCGGGATAGACGTCCGCATTGAGGCCGGCGAGGTAGGCGGCGCCCAGCGCCGTGGTCTCCTGGATCACGGGGCGATCGACCGGCGCGTCCAGGAGATCGGCGAGGCGCTGCATGGTCCAGTCGGAGGCGGTCATGCCGCCGTCGACGCGCAGCACGACGCTGGCGGTTTCCGAGCTCGGCCAGTCCGCGCGCATCGCGGCCCAGAGGTCGAAGGTCTGGTAACAAACACTCTCCAGCGCGGCGTGGGCGAGCTCGGCAGGGCCGGTGTTGCGGGTGAGGCCGAACAGCGCGCCGCGCACGCGCGGATTCCAATAGGGCGCGCCCATGCCGACGAAGGCGGGGACGAGATAGACGCTCTGCATGGAGTCCGACTGATCGGCAAGAGGTCCGGTCTCGGCGGCGTGCTTGATGATGCCGAGGCCGTCGCGCAGCCATTGCACGGCGGAGCCGGCGACGAAGATCGAGCCTTCGAGCGCGTAGGTGCGTTTTCCCGCGAGCTGATAGGCGACGGTGGTGAGCAGCTTGTTCTTGGAGACGACCGGCGTGGTGCCGGTGTTGAGCAAGGCAAAACAGCCGGTGCCGTAGGTGGATTTCATCATGCCCGGGCGGAAACAGGCTTGGCCGATAGTTGCGGCCTGCTGGTCGCCGGCAATTCCGGCAATTGCGATCGGTCCGCCGAACAAATCCGGGGTGCTCTCGCCGAAGCGGGCGGAGGAATCCTTCACCTCGGGCAGCATCGAGCGCGGCACGCCGATGATCTCCAGGAGCTCGTCGTCCCACTGGCCGGTATGGATGTTGAACAGCAGCGTGCGCGAAGCATTGGTGGCGTCGGTGGCGTGCACCTTGCCGCCGGTGAGGCGCCAGAGCAGGTAGCAATCGACGGTGCCGAACATCAGCTCACCGCGCGCGGCGCGTGCCCGTGCGCCGGGGACGTGGTCGAGGATCCAGGCGACCTTGGTGCCGGAGAAGTAGGGATCGATGATCAGGCCGGTCTTCTCAGAGATCACGGGCTCATGGCCGTCGGCCTTGAGCTTGGCGCAGATGTCGGCGGTGCGGCGGTCTTGCCAGACGATGGCTCGGTGCACGGCTTGGCCCGTGGCACGATCCCACACCACGGTGGTCTCGCGCTGGTTGGTGATGCCGATCGCGGCGATGTCTTTCGCGCTGATGCCGGCGTGCTCGATGGCCTCGCGGCAGACCATCACGGTCGAGGTCCAGATGTCCTCCGGCTCGTGCTCGACCCAGCCCGAGGCCGGGAAATGCTGCGGAAACTCGGCCTGCGCCTTCGCCGCAATGGAAATATCGCCGCGAAACACGATCGCGCGCGAAGAGGTGGTGCCCTGGTCGATGGCGAGGACGAAAGACATGGCGGCTAACCTTGGCGTTTCTCGGAGGAGTCATTGTGTCGCGCCAAAGGGAGCGGATTAGGACGGCAAGGTCAAGGTAGGTCTCGCTTACCCTCCCCTGGAGTGGGAGGGTCGGCCGCGCTCAGCGCGGTCAGGGTGGGGTGAAGCCACAAAAGTGGTCTCACATTCGTTTCAGAAGGCCCTTTGACACGCGTTCAGAAGCACCGCGCTCGCGGATGGTCTGTCACCCCACCCCGCTGCGCATTGCGTGCGCAGCGACCCTCCCCCTCCAGGGTAGGGCTATCGCATATGGGCGAGGGCGGAGAGAAGGAAGTCATTATTCCATCTGGCTTGGAGCATTTTGTGGCTGATGCGGGCAGGACCGGGCGTTGCCTGCAGGGTATTGATGGCCAGCTTGCG